>Ga0172380_10001201_pt1 | contig 45503 bp, 38 predicted proteins | sample Leawe162metaG_FD_119747 | JGI IMG/M metagenome (GOLD analysis project Ga0172380, IMG submission 119747) | Leachate microbial communities from a municipal landfill in Southern Ontario, Canada - Leachate well 162 metaG | ecosystem: Engineered > Solid waste > Landfill > Unclassified | place...
GAAGTTCCTTCGCAAACAGATTGATCAATTCCTGCACTAACAATCGGTAGAGAATCTACAACAGCATTCGTACTTGCTATTGCACTACATCCATTAACATCGGTAACAGTAACAGTGAAGTTACTAATACCTGCTGGCAAAGTTGCAACAAAAGATGCAGTAGCATTTCCTGTATTCCATAAATAACTTGTACCTCCAGTTGCAGTCAAAGTAGTTGAACCACCAAGACAAACTGGTGCACTTGCTGATGCAGTTGCGATAGGTAAAGGATTTAATGTAACAGTTTTGCTTGCTACTTTAGTACATCCATTTAAATCGGTAACAGTAACTGTATAAGTTGTAGTCCCAGCTGGGATCTCAGAAAATTCCTGAGTACTATTTCCAGTAGACCAAGAATAAATATATCCTGGACCAGCGGGAGCAGATATTGTTATTGAACTTCCTGCGCAAAATGAATTCGGCGCAGTTACAACTGCAGAAGGCAATTGATTTATGTTAACAACAGAAACTGCAGTTTTACTACAACCAATTGCGTCAGTCACTATAACTGTATAAGTAGTTGTAATTACCGGATTGGCAATCACACTTGCACCAGTCGTCTGATTTAACCCAGTTGCTGGTGACCACGAATAAGTTAAGCCTCCTGAAGCATTTAAATTTACCCATCCCCCATTACAAAAAGTTGAGGAAGACGGAGTAATAGATGCACTAGGTAATGAATTTACAGTTACAGTTACAACATTTGAAGTCGCAGTACATCCGTTAGCATTTGTTCCAACAACTGTATAAGTTGTCGTAGTTGTTGGAAAAACAGTAATGGAAGACCCTGTTTGATTATCGCTCCATAAATACGTGGAAGCCCCACTTGCAGAAAGCGTTGCAGAATTTCCTACACAGATAGTTGTACTCCCTGTGGCTGTTACAGAAGGAATAGAATTTACATTAACATTTGCTGTTGTAGTATTAGTACAACTATTTGCATCTGTTACAGTCACAGAATAATTTGTTGTGACTGAAGGAGAAACAGTTATCGGATTTAAAACCGAACCTGTATTCCACAAATATGAAATTCCACCTGATGCTGTCAAAGTTGCTGAACTTCCAGAACATATTGTCGAGGAAGCAGGATTAATACTTACAGTCGGCAAAGAGTTAACTGTTAAAGTAAAATTTGAAGAAGTTGCAGTGCAACCTCCAAAAGTTATTTCAACAGTATAATTTCCTGAACTATTTGCAAGAAAAGTTAAACCAGACCCCACAATAGCTCCATCCTTTCTCCATGTATAAACTGTTCCTCCTGATGGAGAAGCAGTCAACGTCGCAGACGCTCCAGAACAAATTGAACTTGTTCCAGAAATACTCGGAGAAAATGGACATGCAAGAGTTGTAAATGTTCTCACAACATCAGTGCCAGAAGCACCACCTGGTAAAATTTTTGCCTGATAACTATACGTTGTCAAAGGCAATAATCCACTTACTGTTACTACAAATGTAGTATCACCAACTGGATTAACCAAGGTTGCGGGCGTACAGAAAGAATTAAAATTAGGAGTTAGTCCATAACATAACTGTCGGAAACCGACTGCAGTTAATCCATTTACATGAAATGCAAATGTACAACTGTTTTCAGTTATGTTATAAGTTGAATCAACTCTAACATAATTCAAATTTATCTGAGCATTCGCTACAGACACGGCAAAAGCCATTACAAGAAAAACGATAATTTTTTTCATAAGATATTGGTTTTAGATTAATTTTCTGATTTTGAAATTAAAAAATTACTGTCAACCAACCCTATGAAAAAAGGATTGGAAACAGCATTTTTAAACACCTAAAAAGATGTCCAAAAATGCTGTTTCCAATTAAAAAGGCGAAGATTTTCAAAGAGCAAAAACTGCCAGCAGTATAACATATTTAGTATTGACTTGTCAAAGAGTATGTTGGACTATAAATATATATTACAAAAGGTAAAAATATGTGTTGATATATGTATATTTGACTTTTAAATTCCTATATGATACAATTTGAAAGTAAAAAAATAGGTTGAAAAATCTTTTTAAATTAAAGTTAATTCCATAAAATGGAAAAATAATAAATATATGAAAAACATTATAAAAAATTTAATATCAGTTTTTATTTTAATAACAACTTTTTCAATTGGCGCTAGTTTTACATTTGCAGGAACTATTCCTACGATTGTTGATACAACAGCAACAAATATAACAACAACTTCAGTTGACTTAACCGGAGTAATTAATCCAAATGGAGATGACACTACTGCATGGTTTGAAACATTAGATGGTGGACCTTTCCAAGTACAAAATCTAGGAAATGGAATAACGGATGTTAATATGCTTTCATACACTTTAACTGGACTTACTCAAGGTACAAATTATTCTTTCAGAATAATTACAGGAAATTTAAATGGTCCAGTAGAAGGAAGTTGGGTTTCTTTCACAACAGTTTCTGCTCCTTCCCCTACTATCGTTTCTGGTACAGCTACAAACATTACAGAAACTTCTGCAGATCTAACTGGAATAATTAATCCTAATGGATATGACACAACCGCTTGGTTTGAAACTCCTTCAGGTGGTCCTTTCCAAACTCAGAATCTTGGAAATGGAACTTCTGATGTTCCTATGTTGGTATATGCTTTAACTGGACTAACTCCAAACACAAATTATACTTTTAAAATTATTGCAGGTAATGCAAATGGTCCCGCTGATAGTGGATGGATTTCTTTCACAACATTACCTTCATCAGGCGGAGGAAGTACTACACCAACTTTAACTTCCTTATCTCCAGCAAATGGAACTCAAGGACAAACTTTAGATGTTACTTTAACTGGAACAAATTTTGTAAGTGGAGCTACTTCTAATTTTGGATCAGATATTACTGTTAACTCAACAAATTTTGTAAACTCAACTTCTCTTACTGCAAACATAACAATAGCTTCAAGCGCAACAGTTGGCACACGTAGCGTCACTGCAACAAGCGGAGGAGAAACAACTAATTCTCAAACTTTCACGATTAATTCGTCTGGTGGTGGCAGTGGAGGAGGAAGTGGTGGTGGAGGCGGTGGTGGTAGTGGTACATCATATTATTCTCCTTTAGTCATTACACAAAATGCAAATAATACAACAACAAATTCATCCACATTAAATGGTTCAGTTAATCCAAATGGATATGCAACAACTGGATGGTTTGAATATGGAACATCAGCAACATCACTAGGCGCATCAAATGGTCTTGAAACTGCTCATGTATCTTTAGGTTTAGGAACAGTAGAAACTATACTGTCACAGAATTTAACTAATTTAACTTCTGATACAACTTATTATTTCCGTGCTGTTGCAAACAATACTAATGGAACAATAAAAGGAAATGTATTCTCCTTTAAAACAGAAGGAACAACAACTAATCCAATACCAAATGTATCAATAACAACAGTTCAAGCAACAAATAAAACTTCAACATCTGCAAAATTAAATGGAATATTTGTAAACCAAACTGGAACAACAGCTGAAGGTTATTTCCAATATGGAAAAGTTTCTTCACTGGGAAAAATAACATCTATTAAAAACTTAGGGTCAGTTTCTTCTATTAGTTTTTCTGAAATAATTACAAATCTTGATTCAGATACAATATACTTTTTTAGAGCTGTCGCAAAAAACCAAGGTTCAATTTACAATGGAAACATTCTTGTATTTAAAACTCCAAAAGAAATTATTATTCCCCCAGCTAAACCTGTAATCATCGAAGATGAAACTATAATTACAAATTCTCTAGAAAGTTCTCTCGTAGAAGATCAAGTTGATTATGCAAATATGACGACAGCTGAATTTGGAATTATAAATTCAATTGAAAATGTCTCAATAGGAGATGAAATCAACTATATTATTAATTTCAAAAACGTTGCTCCTAAAGACATTGAAAACGTAAAAATAACAGTTCAACTTCCAGAAGAAATTGATTTTATAGAATCAAATTTAGGCACAAAAGGAAACGATAATACAGTAATATTTGAAACTAAAAATCTAGTTCCTAATCAAATAGGTTCTATAACAATAAAAGGTAACATAAACACAAATGCTTCACTAAAGAAAATTCTTACAACAACTGGAATGATGTCTTACAATATCGCTGGACTAACTTTCAGTAAAGACGAAATAGCATATACTACAAACTATGTAGTTGAAAAATCAACAGGACTTGAAGCTAACCCATTATTTAGTATGGCATCTCTCCCTTATCTTTTAGGATATTTTGCTCTATTACTTGTAATAATAGCACTAATAATTATTGGAAGAAAAGCATATATAAAAAGTAAATTAAACAAAAGTACAAAAATAATAACTGACCACATAAACAACTTAGAAAATAAATAATTATTATAAAAAAATAAAAAACCCGTTAATAGCGGGTTTTTTGTTTGTGTTATTTATTTGTGTTAAAAAACTTGGACCGTAACCCTAACGTAGTTACTCGCCCTAAACTCGGTATAAACTACGTTAATCAATAACTTATCACCTTTTTTAATAAGAAAAGAATGATGAGCAATTGGTTCAAGTTGATAATTTAAAAAAGAGAAAAATTCTTTTATTTTTTTCTCTATTTCATGAATTTTCTTGTTTAAAACAATAAAATCCTCTGGAGAAATTTCTTTTTTTTCAGGGATTTCCCCAGTTTTTAAATAAGTTTCTAATATATTCATTTACTTTTTTTAAATTAATTTAAAGTACTACAAATTCAGTATTATAATAGCATATATTGATACCATAGTCAATAATCTTAAGGTCCAGCCTTTACTGCATTTTCGTTTTTAATTAAAGATTTTTTAATTAATTTAGCTATATATTCCCAACTTAAAGCCTCTTTAGAAAAAGACCCGATAGAATAGGTCTTACATTCTGGATCTTCATCACTTCCATCCCACTCAAAATAGCCTAAACCAAAAGCTAAATCATAAAAACAAAAAATATAAGTATTATTTACCAAATATTCTACTTTATGTCCAGAAAGCGAAGAATCATAAAAAAGAATAAATGCTACTTGTCTGTATTCTGGCCAATTATCAATTTCACAAAAATCATCGTCCATCTCTTCTTTCGCTTGTGTTTTATAATAATCAAGATCAAAAAAATCTTTTTCAGGTAATCTGATAATTATTTTAGGAGATAATTCTCTAAAATAGAGTATCCATTTTTCAAGATTTACTCTTGCCTTTTCATCTATTTTAGAGGGTATAGGCGCTTTTGGAATAACAAGTTGTTTTTTCATTTATTTTGTATTTAATTGTTTTCAATTTACTTATTTATATCAAATACTACAAATAAAGTAATAATTTGTCAATAAAAAAGACAAAGGGAATCCCTTGTCTTTTTTTACAAAATTTCCAAATATATTATTTAGATCTTTTTTTAGAAGCTTTTTTTAGAAGTGTTGCCTTCTTTATTTCAAGTCTCTTTTTTGTCTTGTGAGAATGTCTTGATTTTTTCTTAGGACTAAGTGTTGTTCCTCTTTTTGCCATATGTTTAACCGCCTTTGACGGTAATTTGTTTAAATTATTAATAAGATAATTCTTATTATACTTTAATTTAATAAATATATCTAGTAAAAACTACAAAGAAACTTCTATCTCATTTGAATAAACTCCGCAAGCTCCACCAAGATATTCACAAACTCTCACATGATATACTCCAGATCCATTAAATGCATCTAAACTTGTGCTATTTGCACTTGATTCTGATAAATATATATATTTATCCCCTTCTCTTGTAGGATATGTTGGGTTAGAATTTTTTGACCAAACTATTTTAAAGCCACTTTTTGAATAACCTGTTGTAGACCAAGTCATATATTTTCCACTGCCTGTTAAACTAATTGAAGAAACAACTGATTGTGTATTTGTTTCTGTTGTAACTTTATCTATAACATAATCTTTTTTACACTTAAGTGTTTTTATAAAAGCTCTAGTTGATGCATTTAATTCTCCTGAAGATTCTATCCCTGAAGCCTTTTGAAAATTAATAAGTGCAGTACGTGTAATCTTACCAAAATATCCAGTAGCAACTACAGTAAAATATCCCTTCTCTTTCAAAAAATTCTGTAAATTTTTTACATATTCTTTTTCTGTAACTTGCTCACCATCCCCAATTGATAAATCCATGTCTGTGATATTGCATTGAATTTTATTTTTTCTAACTTCCTCTAGCTGTTTCTGCAACTTAGCTATTAAAGAAATTAATTGCTCTTCAGAATAATTAGAATACGAACTACTTGTTGAAGTATTAGCAAAAACAAATGCCGGAGAAACAAAGAAAGATGAAACGATTATGAAAACAAAGATTTTTTTAAACATATATTTTGTAATTAATTAACTTATAATATTAATAATAAAAACTATAATTATTTTTCTTCTTCAGTTAAAACAGTATTTTGAAAAATTAAATCAAAAGCAGACAAAACATCTTCATTCTTACTATTGGTATAAAAAGGTATTTGAATTTTATTTTTTAAACATTCATTTTTTGAATATTTTGAAATATCAGAACATTTAATTGAATCCCCTCCAATAAAAATAACATCTTCTACATTACTAGCTAGTGGCGTTATTTTTAAACCAACAACCAATCCATCATTATTTATATCTTCCACAAGTTGCCAATCGCTAGGATAATGTGTATTTATCTTTCCAGGCCAATAATAATTTTTCCAAGTTGTAATATCTTTTGAGAAAAGTGATTTTTCTTTAGTTTCTAATTCTGAATTTAAAACATTAGGATCTTGTGTATCTGAATCAAATGTATTTTTTGATCCCTTTTTAAATAATAAAAATGTAGTAATGGCGCCAGCCACTACAACAACACCAACGATTACTAAAATCATTTTTCTAAAATCTCTTTTATTTTCCAACTGATCAAAATCCTCCATATTTATATTATATCAATTTTATAATTGTTAAGCTAGTAAATATTAACTCTAACTTATAATTAAATTAAAAAGATATCCAGTTAAAATAATTCCTACTCCCACTATCCCAGTAAAAATTAAAATCAATTTAATTTTCATAACTCTTTTTAAAATCATAAATTCTGGTAAAGACAAAGCAGTCACAGACATCATAAAAGCAAGAGTTGTTCCTATTGCTACTCCTTTCTCAGTTAGTGTAGAAACAAGAGGAATAATTCCAGCAGCATTTGAATAAAGAGGTATCCCTATAAGCACTGCTAGCGGTACTGCATACCATTTTCCACTTCCTGCGTATTGTACTAGGAAATCAGCAGGAACATATCCGTGTATCCAAGCACCTATTCCGATTCCAATGACAATATATGGCCAAACTTTTTTTAAAATACCTAAAGTATAATTTTTTGCATAAATAATTCTTTCTTTTGTATTCATTGTTGGTAAATCTACATTTCCATTTATTTTATTTTGATAAACAAAAGGTTCTACTAAACTTTCTACTTTCATTTTTCCAATAATTATTCCAGAAAAAATAGAAATAATAAGTCCACTAACTATATACATAAGTGCTATTTTCCAACCAAACATTCCAAAAAGAAGAACCAAGGCTACCTCATTTATCATTGGTGAGGCTACAAGAAAAGAAAAAGTGGTTCCCAGGTGAACACCTGCTTGAATAAATCCTAAAAATAAAGGAATAGCTGAACAAGAACAGAACGGGGTAATAATTCCTAAAAGTGAAGCTAAAACATTCCCGACATATTTATTCTTATGAGATAAAATGACTCTTATTTTTTCTGGAGGTAGATAGGAACGAATAATTGAAATAACAAAAATAATTACAGCCAATAAAATTAGTATTTTTATACTATCGTAAATAAAAAAATTAACTGCATTCGCAGGTGATGTCTGAGGTATAAAATCTAAAACTTTATATGTTAGCCAGTTAGATAATAGTTGTATCGGATAAAAAAGATTCATTTTTTTATTATATCACGATAGTTTGTAACCTTTAAAATACTTCAAACATAGAAAATAATATTTTAATGCAGATTAAAAAGAAATAAAAAAACCACTTATAAAAGTGGTCTTCAAACCTACCGATTGGTAGGCAAAACTTCATACTCAAAGTGGATAACATCATCCACTTTATTAAATAGAATTCGATCTTTTCCTTTTGCTAATATACTTAATCCAGCAAAAAATTGTTGTAGGTCAATCCAACCATTATCAATAAGTTCATTATACTTCATTTCTCTTATTATTTATTTGTTAACACTAAAAAACTATTATTCTCTATATAATCTATTAAAGATTAAGTTTATCAAACTTTGCATTAATTATCTCCTTAAAAGAATTAAAGCTTTCTTCAAATGAAATAAGATCATCTTCACTTATTTCATAAATTCCATTATAATTATACTTTTCTACATCTAGTGAATAACAATCCCTTGAGATAGAACTTCCGTTATGTTTTTCAAACATAAAAGTTTTAGATAAAAAAGCATCTAAGTAAATTGTACAACAATCAAAAGTAATAGATGATTGGCTACCAAGATCATCCTGTGCGTCAGCAAGTACTCTTATCCCAGAATAATCCTTAGAATAAAACATTCCCATATAAAGATTTTCCTTTTTAAATAAATCTGCCTTTAAAGCAAGTAATTGTTTTTTATCAAGAAAATCTTGGCTTAACATTTTATCTACTCTTTTAATTTTGGAAGCAACAAAAAGAGATACCTGTATTTCCTTAATAAAATCACGGATAGTTTTTTGAACAAGTTGATTATTTGGATCATCGATAATTTTCATTTCCATTTCATTTTCATCATCAGTTATGATAAGTTCAAGAAAAAACCCATTACTATCTAAGTATAGTTCTTTAGTTCTACTGTTCTCCTGTTTAATTAAAAAAATCGTATAATCTGTACGAACAATAGATAGATTAGGTGGATAACGATAATCCAACCTTTCTCCATAAAAACCAACAATTGAATCAAACTTTTGAATTAATTCCAAATTAATTCCAATATTGTTTACTTTTTCTGGTTTATTATCACAACCAAAAAATAAAAAGAGAGCTATGCCAAAAATAAAATAGATTGTTTTCATAATATCAAGTTTTAATTGGTGGCCAAAAAAGACAAATTTATATCTTCTCTAGTCACCAATAAAACCAATGTCAAAGAATTATATTTGAATATATAATATACTATTTAATTTGACCTGTCAATAATTTTATGCTAATCTAAATTTATAAAATAGTCAGTTAAATATATTGTTTAACCTTTAAAAACTTAAAATATGAAAAGTCAAATAACCAAAAGAGAATTGTTATTAGAACTTGGAATTACGGAAAAAATAATTTCTAATGCAATTTGTATTTTTTTCGAAGAGAAAACTACAGAAAAAATGAAATTATGGCACTCTCCTGACAAGAAAAATATAATATTATTAGAATCTATCTTTTCTGAAAAAATATTTTCAGAAAAAGAGAAAAAAATAATATTGGAAATGATAGATTTTCCTTCTTACAAAGAAGCACTTAAATTTTCCAGAGATTTTCCGAACCTATGGAAAATTGCAAAAGAAATCATAAAAATTTACGACATTATCTGGTTTAAAAAAAGAACAAAACAAAATATAGATTTTATTGATAATCTATGTCTAAATCCAACGGTAAAAGAGATAATTATAACAGAAAGAATAAGCTGTCTTTGGGAATATATAACAGAAAAAAAAGGGAAATGGCAAGATTTGGTAAAAGAGCTAAAAAAAATACTCCTCGAAAAACCAGCCTACAAAAATTATCTTGTCCAAGAAATAATCCTAGAAACTTTAATATTTGATTTTTTAGATCTTTAAAAAATAATTTAAAGACTCTCAAACATTGAGAGTCTTTTTATTTTCATGTTTTCAAAGATTAAAGGTTCAACAATTTTTTCTTTCACCTTACATTTTTCAATCTGTAAAGTCAAGCAGAAAATACTTCCCTTCTAGAAAATACACAAAGTTCACGAGCTTGCTTGGAAAAACAATCTACAAACCTTAAAATAAAAAGAGTTGTTTCCTTTTTCGAGTATTTTGTTAAAAACAATTTATAAATTATTGGATTGGTAACTTACTACTCTGTAGAAGAAACTTGTTTACAGAAATTATTCATACATTTTATTGTTAAATTACCAGCTATACCACCACAAAAATCAGGGCATTGTTTAGTAGTATCAACATATTTTTTATTACCCAAAAAACAATCTCTTGTTTTAATATTTACACCACAGGCACAATCTGAATCATTATTACAATATTTTTGATCTCCATCACTAACTAACTTAGTAAATTTAAAAGTCGAAACAATTTGATTACATTCCGTTTTGTTATCCATACAAGAATCACCGTTTATTGAATAAATATAATCGTTTGTTTGTACAACAAATAAATGCCACGTATGTACTCCTCCTGAAATTTGACTAAGACCAGAGTATATAAACTCCGAAGCTGGTTTATCGCCAATCGTTATCTTATTTTCTTTATCAAGTTTAAGAGTCGAAAAATAATTACTTATTATTTTCATTTCAGTTGTTGGCTTCCAAATATTTATCCTGAGAAATCCACCCTCACAGCGTCCAACAAAATTATCATTATAACCAAGAGGTTCATCAGGAGTAGTAATTATTTTGCTACAAAATTGGTAAAAATTATTTAATCCTTCTGTTTTATAATCTTTATTTCCATCCCGCACAACCCACAATGAGGGATATTTTAACTCAAACCCATAAGTGTCATTTTGATATGTTTTCCAATCAGTATCAGCAGTTTCATCTGTGCTTGCAACAGGACAAGGAGCGAATTCACAATCTGGACCAATACGGCCTACTGAAGAACCATCAGAACACATTTTTGCTTCTTTCGTACAAACGACTTGTTCCTCTGCTTTTTCTGTAAAAAAATAATAAGCACCACCACCGATTGCTACTATTGCGACAATTGCAATTATTAAAGGAACTGCAAATCCTTTTTGTTTATTTTCCATATCAAAATTATATCACGATAATTAGTAATCTCTAAAAATGCTCCACAGATTACCTGTTTTCCGAACTTATTAGCATTTATCCTCTGGTGAAAATCAGTATGATGAAGCTACAAGGGTTTGGGTTAATGATAAAATAACCCTATTGTTTATAGCTCATTTTTATTAAAGCCATAAAGAATCTAATTTAGACCCATGGGGCGAAGGGGTACGATCTGTTGTAAAAATTAATATACCTCCCCCCTCCCATAGGCACGTGAGTAAATGTTCCGAACTGTGTTTATAAAATTTTTTAAAAAAAATAAAAAAAATTTTTACCCCCATTTTCTTTTTATTTCTTTTTTACGTTCTATCTCACCTCTACGTAAATTTTCAAGCAAAAAATCTGTGCTTCTAATTGAATCTTCTTTCAAATGATTCCACGAAGTAGCCGAAAGGTCAAAACTATTCGAAAGTTTATTAAATACTTCTTGAACATTTTTTATAAGAACCTCAATTTCGACAGGAACAAATGTAGTTTTTATAGGATTCATGTCAGTATGTGCAAATTGTTTATCTCTAATATTTTTTAAATTAGAGATGAGATTTTCATGTTTTTCTTGAAACTGTCTAAAGTGATCGATAACGTCTTGATTAATTGGCAAGTAATCATCTTTTATTGCCCCAATTTTATCAAGATTAGGATAAACATTTTTTAATAGTTCTGGTGTTATTAAATTTTTATTCTCTTGTATTTTTTTAATTAAATTTCCAATACTTAATGCTTTTGAATCTTTATCAAAAAATTTCACTAAACCAATGATAAATAATTGTAAATGACTTTGTTCTGTAGGAATAAAAAACTCTTTATGTAAACTCATAAGCTTTGCATTTTCTTCGGCATTGTCTTTTCCTACTTCGGGAATTGACCGTCTAAAGGTTAAGGTTCTCCAGATATAATAAGATTCTATAATCGGGCAAACTTCTTCAAAACTCATACGCTTAAAAAGTTCTTGTATTTCTAAAAATTTTTCTTTAGCTTTTTCATCCATAATTAAAAATTCTATCAAAAAACTGTTATTTTATCTAACTTTTTATATTAAACTTTTCTCTAAACTGTTTTACAGTAGCAATTAAATCTTTATCAAGTAAAGTACTAGCTTTTCTCTTGAATTCTTTTGGTATCTCCTTGTAAAATGCTTCAGCAATAGCACCAGCGATACATGCTTGAGTATCTGCATCTCCTCCAAGTGATACGGCATTTCTTATGGCATCTTCAAAAGAATTTGACTCAAGAAAACAAATTATTGCTTCGGGGACGCTTTTCATACAACTAGAATCTCCAGCTGTTGTGAGCCTTACTTCATCGATAAAGCGATAGAGATCGTAACCAAATTCAGTTTCAAGATATTTTTCTATTTCTTCTTTAGAAAAACCATTACGGGCTAAAAATACAGCACTAGCAACTGCCTGTGCCCCCTTTATGCCTTCTGGATGATTATGTGTTACCTCAGCACTTTTCTTTGCTTCTTCTAACACTTGTTCAAGTGTATCAAAAGCCCAACCTATAGGAGCCACTCGCATAGCTGAACCATTGCCAAAACTTTCATATGGTTCACTTTTTTTGTTTTCTACCCAATTATAAAAAGAACCACCATAACCTCTATTTGGATATTTTTTAGGATATGTTTTATAAACATCTAAATAAGTTTTATTATTAAGAATTGCATCAGCTGTAGCAACTGTCAAAACAGTATCGTCTGTGAAATCAGCCTCAGATTCAAAAAGGTCAAAATCTTTAGTTTTAACTTTATCAAATTCGTATGTTGAACCTATGATATCTCCAATTATTGCTCCTAGCATGATATTATTTTTTTTTAGGATTATCTTTTAACCACTTTTCTAACTGCTTTAAATTTTTACCATCTTTAACCATAAACTTTTTTTCTTCAAGATCTATTATTTTTATAATTTCACTTTGTTTTTTAAAATTACGGTCAACTTCCTTAAAATTCTTATTTATATAATCCAACTTTCTTTGTGTCTCTAGAGACTTAAGTAAAATTAACTTTCCATTCAAAAGTTCTCGATGTTTATCAAATCTTTCAAAAAATCCATCATTACTTGCTTTTTTACAGATTTCTTTATATTTATCTAATTGTTCTTTTTTATACATATTTTTTTAATGTTTCTTCAAATAAAATATCGTAAGCTTTATTTAATTTATCTTGAGAATTAATAGGTTTGTATTTTAAAGAGGGTCTCTTTTTAATTTGTTTTTTCTTCTTTTTCATAATTATTTTTTACTTGAATCTTCTATGAGTTTAATCTCCTCTGGGTCAGTTATGTCATAGAGTCTATAAACTAATTCATCTATCTGATGTTCAAGTTTTTTAGTATCATCATCTTTGTTTTGTTTTTTAATAACTGTAATTTGATCAACTAGTATTTTTATACTATCTTCTTCCTTTTTATTAATAACTGGTACAGGGATTGATTCTAAAATATCTATATCTATTTGTGCCATAACACGTCCTTTTTCCAAACTAATAATCTCATAATATTTATTTATTAATTTAGAGTTTAAAATAGACGTTATTGTGGATAGCGTATATATTTCATTTACTAAATTACCAACATGAACATTATTCAAACACAAATACCCAATATTATCAAAAGCTGATATGATTTTATCACCTGTTTGTCTCACAAAAATTTTATCCTCAAAATAAGACACATTCCCATACCCGCTTTTTATAAATTCTTTATTATATCTAATATAATTACCTTCCCATAAAATTGAGTACCTACCAACTTCTCCCCCAGAAACAATTCCAGGGTACCATTCTTTATTTTTCTTTTCACTACAAACAATTTCTTTTTGTCCTATTTTACTTATTAAGCCACTTTTAAACTCTATTAAATCTTTTATTGATTTTTTCTGCTTTTCAATTTTTTCTACTAAATTTTTCTCTTTTTCGTTTAAATATAAACGAAACCTATTTAATGGTGTTCCTTCAAATATGTTTTGAGAATAATTAAATGGTTTTATGCTTGCCAAGTTTGGATTATTTACCTTTATTATGTCCATATTCCCTTTTTTTTCTTTTGTTTTTAAAAATATATATACAACGGAGTATCCAACAACAGCATCAAATACCGGTTCTGAAAAAAGCAATATTTTTATTATTTGAACAGTATTTAAAATATGCTTTCTAATTTTTGAAAAATATTTACCTAATAAAAAACTATCCGGAACAATAAATGAATGAACACCATTGTTTTTACATAGTGTTAAAGCTTTTTCAATAAAAATAGGATACAAATTAATTTTATATTCCGCTGAGTTAGGATATAATCTTAAAATATCTTCTTTGTCAGATTTTGATATTTTATCTGTACCCCTAACACCAAAACCAACATAAGGAGGATTTCCTATAACAATATCAAAACCACCTTTTTTCTCAAATACATCTGCAAAATGCAATTTCCAAAGAAAAAATGGTTTTGTTTTAGATTTTTTAAATTCAGCTATTTTATTTAGCTCAGATATCTTACCTTCTTCTCTTAGAGTTGTCTCAATTAAATCCCATTCGCGGTCTTCTATTTGTTTTTTAATATTTTTCTTATTATCAGGATTACTAGTTTCAAAAAATTGTTTTTGCAAAGATTTTAGTTCATCAGCTTTTATTTTTGATTCCTTGTTTTTATTCAAATCAAAAAGACCTATTTTTTCAACATTATTTTTATCAACTTGACTAAGTTTTTTTAATTGATCATTGAGTTTTTTAGCTTCTGTATCTAATTCAACTTTTTTTATTGGAGTAAGCTTATTTTTTGAATGAAGATCAAAATACTCTTTTTGTATTATAGATTGCTTTTGTTTTATTTCCTCAATTTGCTTTTCTTTATTGGTATCAATAGTTTTAATTATTTTTTCATCAAAAAGTTTTATTCCCTCATATTCTTCAAGCAAAGAGTTTCCTTGCATTATTTTGTAATCCAAGTTTGGAAGAGTTGGTGGTGCGATATTTGAATCATTTGATTCATATTCAACAATAAGAGCAAGCCAAAAACGAAGTTTGGCTATCTCTACCGCCCCGGGCTCAATATCAACCGCATAGATACAGTTTTCAAGTGTTTCTTTTTTTATATCGTATAAAGTTAATTCTTTTCCAGTATTATTTAATTTATGTAAAAAATTGGAATTTAAGAAATATCTAACAGAAGAAATTTCATTCAACATTCCCATTGGGAAAGCCCCAGAACCAACGGCAGGGTCAACAATTTTTATATTGCAAAGAGAAGTATCTATTTTTTCAGATATTTCCTTAAGTTCTTTTATTCTTTTTGTTTTTTCTTCATTTTCAACAACAACTGATAAATCAGTATCTTTAATATCAAATATTTTTCTAATTCTTTCTTCGGGTGCTGTATTCTCAGAAACAAGATGTTGGATTAAGCTTTCTCGACACATATAATGCACGATTTCTCTCGGAGTATAGAAGGCTCCTTTGTCTTTTCTGTCTTTAACTTCAAGTAAGTTTTCAAAAATCTTTCCGAGCATTTCTGGATCAACTGAAATTTCTTGATCTGACGGTGTATTTTCATCAACAGTAAAATTATATTGATCAAAAAAATCTAAAAGCTTTCCTAAAACTTCATTATGAATATTAATTTCTGTAGTTTCCCATTTATAAATACTTTCAAATAAACCTCCATTTAGAAAAGGAATACGACAATTGAATGGATCTCCAAAAAAATCATCTTCTCCTCGTTTCTCAGCTAATGCTTCATAAAAAAGAGGTTCGAGATAATCGTTATAGTAATTTTTACCCGCTTTTTTACAATTCTCAAATACTGTTCTTAAAAACATCGAATCTCCTGAGCCCCAGTTTTTATCTGGTCTTACCCCGAGCCATCCTTTTTTTTGGACAAAATATAAAAAGACTATCTGTCCCATTAATTTTTTAACAAAATCTGGAGTGGTAGAAATATTTGTATCAACAACGGCATTTTTAAATTCTTCATTTTGTTCAAAATCTTCCAGTAATTCTAAAAATAAATCACGATATTTTTTAAAGAATTCTTTAGTGACTTTTTCAACTGAAAACATTTCTTTCAACTCTGTAAAATTTGTGAAATCTAAAGAAGCTACTTGTTGCAAAAAAGTGGTATTTGTTTGTTGTTTAGATACAAAATAAGTAAACCGACGAAAGGTACTATAATTTACTTTTACCCCAACATAATCTGCATAAACTAAGCTAATACGAAAATCACCCTTATTGTCATAATATACAAACATACCAGCACGAGATTTTAGAAAATTCTTTAAGATTTTTTTACTTATATCATATTGAGTCTTACGACTTGCTCGCTCATTTAAAGGGGTTAACGAACGTGCGCAAATAACTATAATATTTGTATCATCTTCAAGATCAAAATCACCTAATTGAGTAAAATCTATAAATTGTTTATCGCCAAAAGCTGGAAGTAAATTTTGTTTAATTCTAAAAAAATCATGTCCTTTTAAAACATCTGCCAACGATATTACAGAAAAATCATTAATAAGGTTTTGAAATTTTATTTGGCTCATTTTAAAAATTAAATATTTCTATTTTCTATTGCAATAACAACTTCTTGGATATTTAGTTTGGTAGTAGATTTAATTTTTTCCAAATAATCAAACCCAAGAGTATTTTTGAGTTCGTTTAATGTATCTAATATAATTTTAGAATTATCTTTTGAGTTTTCCGTAGTAGGCAAATCAGCTAATCGACGTAAAGTAAAAGTAGATAAAGTTTGATAATCAGTAAGATCATCAAGTAGAGTGCGCACAAAAGGAGCAAAATCCTGAACATCTTCATCAAATCTTTCAATATTTTGCAAAAGAGTATTAAGATTATTAAAAGATTTAGTTTCAATTGCCATTTGTGATGATTGTTGAGTCCTCTGTTCTATAACTTTTGCATTTTCATAATTCTCCCAAAATAAAGCACTTCGAGGGACAGATTTTTCGTCTGGAGTAGATTTTATTCTCTCAAGAACTTCTTCTATGTTTAAATCTCGTGCTTCTTTTTCTTCGTTAATCATTCCCCGTACAAAAAGAGGTCTACCTTTGCGAATAAAAACAAGTAAGTCATTTTCATTGAATTTTTTTGCAACTTTAATACGAGCAGGTAATTTTTTTATTTTTTCAACAACTTCAGGATGTTTTATTTTGATATCATAATAAAGACGACGAATAGTAGTAATGAAACTTTCAGCTTCAGATGCCTCTGGATTTTGTTGTAATTTAGTAAAGAGTCCAGCTGGTGATGGTTTCTCATCTGGGCTAAATATTTTTGAATCTTCCCCAAGAGTACTGTGAATCATAAACATTTTATTTTCAGAAATTTCTCTATTCTTTACATATTCAGAGCCTTGTATCGTTGGAAAAAAATTATAGATATAAAGATTTTCAAAAACCTTTTGCCCAATACGATTTATACGACCAACACGCTGAATAACTCTTGTTGGATTCCAAGGTATGTCATAGTTTATAACTGCACCACTTCTACTTAAGTTAAAACCTTCTGAAATTTTATCGGTACCAACTAAAATAGAAAAATTGTCCTCTTGTTTTTTTTGACTTGCATCAAAATTTTTAAGTACCTCATCAATACGTCCAGTTGAAGTACTTCCGTGCACCGAAAGAACCTTATCTGTAAATCTTTGATCTAAATTATTAAAAATATGCTTTGCTGTATCTGCATACTCGGTAAAAATAACTATCTTACGTTCTGGTTCATTTTTATTTTCCTTTGTATTTAATATTTCTTCAATATGATTAGCTAAAGCTTTAAGCTTAGGATCATTTTCTATCAGTTTTAATGAGTCTAATTCTCTTTGTATTCTCTCAAATAATTCTTTGTCTTTCTGTAAATCACTTAAAAATTTATCCTTTTCTTTAAAATTATCAATTACATATTTTTTTGATTTTTTATCATTTACTAAATCTTCGACAGAATCAGCCATTCTAGCCATACATTCTGCAACTTCATCATCATCGCCATCTGAAATAGTTTCAATCAAATCTCTATTTAAAGTAAATTTACCATTCGTTTTCTCTATAAAATCTAATGCCTTTACTGTTATCGTGTGAAAATTATTTATACTTTGAGCAAATGCATTGAAAGAACTTTCAAAACGCTTTATAAGTAAACGACGCATAAAATGGAACAAGTTTGTTTGAGAAACATATTCTAGGTTCTCTTCTTCTCCCTTTATTGATTCTCCTTCAACTAATCCTTTTTCATAAACAGAGGGACGATACATAGCCCCTGTAAAAAGACCATCCTCACAAAAGTATTCACCAATAACTCGGTCATAAAAATCTGACTGCTCTTTTGAAAGCTCAAAGAAGACTTCTCTTGGATCAGCAACCTTTGACAGGTATTTAACTTCTTTTGAATACTCAGGGTCATTTTTAAGATCAATTCTATTCCTGCGAATCACAACAGGTTCAATTATTTGACGAATTCTGTTTGAAATATATTTTATACGTCCATTCACCTTTGAAGGTTCAACCTTTGTATCTTGAAAAAGAATAGCATAATCGGAAATTGCTTTCTCTTTTTTCTTTTTATCTGTTGAATTATAATTCTTATTAATATCACTAAGTTTTTTAAATAAATTTCTATAATCTCTAAATTCTATAGATAAATTTGGAGCAACAGTAAGCTGTGATTTTCCGGGAACAATAAACAATTTTAATAATGCAAAAATATCTGCTGGCGTATTGTTAAATGGAGTTGCAGTTAATAAAATTACTTTACGATTTTTACAAATCATACTTAATAATTCATATGCTTCTGTGTCTTGATTACGGAAACGATGAGCTTCATCGACAACAATAACCTCAATATCATTTCTTTCTTGCACAAAACTTAATGCTTGACGTAAAGTAGAAAGACCACAAGATCTAACATCCCAATTAAATAATTCAAAGTCTTCAAGATATTTTTTCCAACCAGAAGATTTATTATCATCGCCAACCAACCCCGGAGGGCAAATAACAAGCCCTCTTTTACCTAATTGTTTTGCAACCATTCCTGTTATAACACTTTTCCCTAATCCAACAACGTCAGCAATAATAACTCCACCAACTTCTTCAATCATTCCTAATGCTTGTGCAGTAGCATCTAGTTGATATTTATAAGTTGTATATCCTTTTCTTTCCAGCAACTCTTTAATTGAGCTAGAAACTTCTACTTGTGATTGAGCATCAAGATAATGCTGAAGTATTGATACGTAAGCCTCAAAAGGAGTTGGTTCAGCCAAAAGGGTTTCTTTTTGAAGCAAACTTATTAATTCTTGTTTATATTGTTCTTTTTCGGTTATTAGTATTGAGTTCGCCCAAAGTTCATCAAAATATTTATCAGCATCTTCTGTACCAAAATCACCTAGTTCAACATTAAATTCGTGCTGACTTGAAAGACCCGCACGAGTTAAATTACTACTACCTGTTATAAAAACAGAATTTCTAATAGTTGCTAAATCATCTTTAATTTTAAAAATATATAATTTTGCATGATTTGGTTCTAATGTTTTACGAATTTGTAATTGGTTATTATTAATTAAATTAATAAAATACATTATCTGATTTTCAAATTCTTTATTATCAAATTCATCTGTGTTTAAAGAATTTTTTACAGAGGTAAAATAATTTTTAATTTTTTCTCTATTAGTTAAATTGCTTCCATTTTCTGAATATTCAAAAAGACCATGAACACCTTTATCTGCGTTTAAACCAACTAATACATTTATTTTTATATCTGGACGATCTTTAATACTTTCATATAGTTCAGCTATCCCAGAAAAATAAAAAAAACCAACAAGAAATTTTAACTCTTTACTATTTTCTATTAACTCAATAAGCCTCTTTTTTAAATCTTTTCCTTTTTCGTTTGTTATAAAATTAGACATGGTTTTTATTAGTTTTTACTATAAAAACCCCTAAGACGCCTAAAAAATAAAATAAGCACCCCAGCGGGTGCAGACAAGATAATAGCCAAAGCTATCAATCATGTTTTCCCGCATAGGATGCCTATGCTACACACGATTGATAACCAAGGTTTTGCCTTTTTTAACTACTATCTTGTCTGCATTTTAAGTATAACAAATTATTTTTTAATAGGCTAAAAACGGTTGAAAAAACGCAAAAAAAGAGTAATGTTAACAATATGCGCCAAATAAAACCAATATATCCAGAGAATAACTCTAGAGCTGATCTTATAAGAGAACTGATAGCTAGAACTGATTTTGAAAAAGAAGTTGAAAGTATTAGACATAAATGGAAAATAGATGTTTCAATTGAAATTCACTTATGGGAAACAAACATGGAATCAATTAGGCAAAATGAATTATTGGATAATAAAAAATTTATTGCTGACCTAAGAAAATTACAAAAGAAATTTAAATTAGGTCAACAGTGGTCTTGTTTTATAGAAGAATATATTTTCCTTGATTTTTTTGTATATCAAAAAACTAGTAATTTTTTTATTGAAAAAAGAACAGGCAAAGAAGCAGATTCTATCACCAGAGCTCCCGCTTACTATATAAGAATATTCCCAGAAACCACACAAGAAGATATAACTAAATCTTGGGGTGAAATAAATAGATTCATTCATGGATCAAAAATAAAAAACCAAAGACAAAAGCTATCAAAAAAATTTGAAAGGGATCAGGAAATTTACAAACTAGCAAAATTAAAATTTTCCGTTTTAGATATTCAAAAATATATAGAAAAAAAATATCATAATCGTTTAGAGTTTAATACCATCATTAGAGCAGAAAGTCTGTATCGAAAAAGAATGGGAATAAAAGAAAAAAATAAGCTTAGTATCAATAGTAAAGTTCCACTCACTGACCTTCAAAAAATTGCCGGCAATTTTCCTGATTTTTCATGATGGATAAGCTCCTAGCTTATATGTAAAAGAGATAAATGCTGTTTTTTGGGATAATTTATGAGTAACATCATAGGTTTTTTTATTTGTGATGTATTGCGCTAGCAAAGTATCCGTGGTCGAGAGTTGGATTCGCTGGCGCAGATTCAACTTTCGATTGCGGATATTTTATTTTATGAAAAACAAAAATAAACAATTAAAAAATGGAATAAAACTTACTGTATGTTTTGACGATAAAGCAAAAGAAAAAAGTCCTAAAACCCTTGAAAATCCCAGTAAAGAATATCTAAAAGAATTAAATGAACAAGGATTTGGAATTTTTGAAACTGCTAATTCATTTTTTGCTACCCCAGAACAACTAAAAGAGTCAGCCATTATAAAAAATAGAAAAAGTGTAACTAAACGCAATAAAGAATTTCTTACCCATCTTAATGAAGTTTTTGGAGATCTTGATGTGTGTAAAGAAATAGATAATTTACCAGAAGAAGAACGAGAAAAACGAAAGGTGCAATTAAAGGACGCAATTGATAAATACTGTCCTGCCTCAACATATATAATAACTAAAAATGGCTTACAGCCACGCTGGTGGATTAATGAACCAAACATTGATGAAGCCACACAGCAAAAATATGTGAATGTTACTAATGGGGTTATCGAATGGTCAAAACAAAATGGAGCAGATGGTGATCCGGTTAAAGATGTTACGAGAATCTTAAGAGTACCTGGATATTATCATCATAAATCAGAGCCTTATTTAATTACAGAAGAAAAAGGCAATGGAAAAACTTATACATTAGATGAACTTAAGAATTATTTTTGGTGTGAACCAGTAGTAAAAACTTTTGAGTCAGTAAATATAAACAAGGATTCGACATACGAACAAATTGATTCTTTAGATATTCACCAAGTAGTAATTGACGTTTGGAAAGAAAAAGGAAGTGATGCAACTTTTGATAAAAATGATCATTTAATAATTGATGGGATAATGACGGCAACGTTCGCAGGACAAAAGGGGTCAGGTAATTATATAGCAACGTCTAGTAGTGATTATCCAGCTAAGGGAAATGCAATTACTTATGTGGCAGAAACTTTAAAGATCAGTAAAAAAGAAGCGTTCAAATGGATTTGTGAAAAATATAACATAAATAATAAAAATGATAATAACTTAAAGAATATTTTTCAAACAAATACTAAAAAGGGTTCGTTTGAAATAGCAAAATATCTTATTGATAAATATCATCTTAAAACTATTGGAGAAAAAATCCGTGATATTTATATGTATCAAGATGGTGTATATATCTTAGGTTCGAATAATTTAAGAGCAGAAATTCAAAATATACTAGAAGAACTATCTACTATAAATAATAAAAATAATATCATTGAAATGATTAAAGATTTATCTTTAACAGAGCGTGGAAATTTTAATGTAGATATAAATTTAATTAATTTTAATAATGGAATATTTGATATAAAAAATAAGGAATTAATATCACATAGTCCTGAGTATTTATTTTTTTCGAAGATCCCTATTAATTACATTTCTAGTGCAACTTGTCCAGTAATTGAAAAGTTTTTAGATGAAATTTTATTAGAAGATCAGAAAAAAATAATTTTACAGTGGTTTGGGTATTGTCTTTATAGAAGTTATTTTATTAAGAAAGCTATTATTTTTGTGGGTGAAGGAAATACTGGTAAAACCACTTTAATAAAACTATATGTAAAATTTATAGGAGAAGAAAATACCTCTGGGGTTAGTTTACAAAAAATAGCCTCTGATAAGTTCTCTTCTTCTTGTTTATATAATAAACACATTAATGTATTCGATGATCTTCAATTTAAGGATATAAATGATAATGGGTTATTTAAAATAGCTACTGGTGATGGAATTATGACTGCTGAGAAAAAATTTGGTGATCCTTTTCAGTTTAGAAATTTTTCTAAATTAACATTTGCTTGTAATAAGATTCCTGATGTTAAAGATACAAATGATAATGCATATTTTAGTAGATGGATTATCGTTCCATTTTTAGCAGAAATTAAAAAGATAGATAAATTTCTTACAAGTAAAATAACAACAAAGGAAGAATTATCGGGATTATTAAATTTAGCTATTTTAGGGTTATGTGAAATTTTAGAAAAACAAGATTTTAATTATTCTAAAACTCCAGAAGAGGTGAAAAAGGAAATGTTACTTTCCGGTTCTATGATAGCTAATTTTGTCAAAGAATGTCTTGAAGAAGAAGTTAATGCTTGGGTGAGTAAGGATGACATGTATGAAGCATGTGCAAGGTATGCACAATCAAAAAATCTGCCAGTAATTGATAAAAAGTTTTTAGGTAGGAAATTACCTAATCACAGTGGATATATTATTGATGGCACAAAATTGATAGATAAAAAACAAGTACAGGGTTGGCGTAATGTAATAATTAAAGTCGAAGAAGAAACTGTTAATCAAGATGGATAAGAGGGTATTTTTTCTATTACATAAAATAAAAATATAATATATATATATATAAAAAAATTTCTAATATATGATTTAAAAATTACTATCTTATTACTAATATAAATTTAATAAAACCCATGAAAATAAACAAAAATAAAAACCAAATAAAGTCTATTAAGAATGTGCAAGGAAAAAATAAGAGCTCCTATGATAGCCTTAACCCTCTGATTTTAGCCAAACAGATACTCATAAAAGGTGAAAATAAAAGAGAATTCATTGATTTTGTTGAGCAATTACGTGTTTCACTACATATAAATACATCTGTTGAGCAAGAAATATTTAAAAAATATATTTTTTCTTCGTGGCGATTAAGACGAGCAAGAGAGATGGAAAGGAATTTACTAAATAGTCAGCAAGTGTTTGAAGATGAAAAAAAAGTTATTGGCGAAGATCCTGTTTGGGAAAAACCCATTTTTGAATATACCCCTTCAAAAAGAAGGATTCGAGATATAAGCAAATTATATATCAATGAAGAAATAGAAAAAGTAATGACTCTTCAAGATAAACTAGAAAAACAGACAACTAAAATTTTAAGACAACTACGAGAAGAGCAACATTTATTAAATGAAGTTTAGAATAACATGTCGAGAATCTCAAACGATTTAGGTCATTTTAAAAATATGCCAAACGATACACTAAACTCAACAAAAAAAATTTCTGTTTTTGACTTAAAAAAGAAAGGTTATTTTAAACCCCTTGTATTTTGTATAACAGGTACGATGAGGTGGCATATAAATGGTCAGACTACTGGAAAAATTAAATTTGACTTAAATCTTAAAGGAGATGGAGAAGTCCCTCGCCCCTACATGAAACTAGAGTATCGAATTAAATACCTTCAAGGTTGGATGCCATATTATGATAAGTTTGAATTAATAAAAACCCCATGCCCTTTTGGTGGTGCACGTTGGTTTTTTAAGTGCTGGGGAAAAGTTGGGCAATACTGTGGCAGAAAAGTAGCAATACTTTATTTAGTAAATGGACATTTTGTATGCAGACATTGTGCAAACTTGTCGTATGATAGTTGCAATAAAAGTAAAAAAAGTAGAGAAATTTTTCATTACGGATCTTTCCTAGAAACTCTAGAATCTTATTCGAACTTAAAGAGGTATTCTTATAGAAAAAAACCAACACTCAAACATCGTAGTTATTTAAAAAAAGTAGATAAACATATAGGCAAGTATATTTCTTTAGAAAAAAAGAGATCCATTATTAATTATATAGATATGCTATAATGGATGAGCAACACGCTAAGTTAATAAATAAAAATAATTTTGTTCCAAAAGAGGGACAACGGTTAGACTTAGCGTGTTGCAACGAAGAGTCTTTATACCGTTGCCCCTCTTTTGGTGTCGAAGAGTTAATTATTACTCCTAATAAAATAAATATATTTACCAATTTTGCTATTTCCCTTAAAAAAATTCACACTAGGCTTCTAATGGAGGGATATATAATTGAAAATGGTAAAATATGTAAACCAAATGAAAAATGACAAAGTAGAATTAAATAAGAAATATTCAGACTGCTATGTGATTTATAATCGCAAAAGTACGGATGATAGCGAGAACCAAAAAAACTCAATTGCATATCAAATAATTGAAAACAAAAAGTTTTCTGAAAGAGAAAATCTGAAAGTAGCTTCATTAGCTGTCGATGGTTTTTGTAATGATGGGATAATTGAAGAACATCATTCCGGTTTTAAACAGGATGACAGTTTTGAAGCTAGTGAAAATGGAGTTGTCACTTATAAAATTTTAAGACCAAAATTTTTAACTCTTATGAATCTACTGAGAGCAAAAGAATTTAAAGGAGTAATTTGTCTTTGTTGGGATCGTATAAGCCGAAACGAAGCCGATGATGTCCTTATAAAAAAACTTATAAATCAAGGTATAGATATTCGTTTTGCACAAGCCAGCTATGACGACACTAGCTCCGGCGCTTTGCATATGGATATTGATGGTATGTTCTCTAGGCATTATTCAAGGGTTATAAGCGAAAAGGTTAAAACAAGCTCTAGAAAGCTCCGAAATGAAGGCAAGTGCATTTATATTTCTCCTATAGGTTATTTAGACAAAGGATCTGACAATAAACCTTTTGATCCAGAAAGAGCACCAATGGTTAAAAGAATATTTGAATTATATGCTACCGGAGAATGGAGTTTTAATTCTTTGGCTAAATGGGCAAACAAACAAGGCTTAACCACTAAGCCTACTCGCAGAAAAAGAACCAAAGAAGAAAAAGCAAACGGTATCGGATTAGATAGCATAACAAAAATGACTCGTCCTGCTACTCCAAAAACAATAGAAAATATTTTAAGCAATCCATTTTATATCGGCAAAAATGTTAATGACGGACAGCTAATAGACAGCAAGGCTCATCAGCCTTTAATTGATACTGGTCTCTTTTATAAAGTCCAATCTATTTTAAAATCAAAAACTACATCTGTTCATTATCCAAATTCTCTTTTCTTTACTTACAGAGGACTTTTGAAATGTGATTATTGTAAAAGAATTTATACGCCTTATGCACAGAAAGGAATTGTCTATTACAGACCTAAATGTAAAAATGGTTGTCTAAACAATATTAAAAACATAAACGAAAAATATATAACAGATAAAATACAAGAATTGCTTAACAAGATCAGCTTTACGGACGAAGAAAAATCCAAAATTGAAGTTCAAGCGAATAAAGAACTCAATAAAATATCTGACCGAAGAAACAAAGAACTGCAAGATGTTTATCGCCAGCTTAATAAAGCAATGGAAGATCTAGATTATTTAATAAAAGATAAATTAAATTTATTGAGAAATGGTGTATTTACTGCTGAAGAGGTAAAAAATGAAGAGACCCGTTTAACTTTATTAGTTCAAGATATTCAAACTAGGATAAAAGCAAATTCTGAATCTACAAAAGCCATGCTCGATTATGTTATTACTTTTTCAGAGTTAGTAAAAAATGCATCGCTATATTTTCAGTATGCTTTAGATACAGAAAAAAGAGACCTAGTAATACAAGTCTTTTCCGAACTTTCTTTAAGCAACGGAGAATTAAAATACGTTGCAAAAGAAGGCTTTAATGTTCTTCTTAAGAGATTAAATGCCTCAACATCAAAACTGGGCTCCGGGGGTAGGGATCGAACCTACGACCAACCGCTTAACAGGCGGCCGCTCTACCGCTGAGCTACCCCGGAATATATTTACTTAAACAAAGAACACTTAATTATATTAACAAAATTTACATAAAAAACAAGTTAAACATATTGCTTTTTTAAGAAAATAATATAAAATGGTTTTATCTGGGCCCATAGCTCATCTGGTAGAGCGCCTCATTTGCAATGAGGAGGCAAGCGGTTCGAGTCCGCTTGGGTCCACAAACAGAAACTTCTTTGGAATTAAAAAAAACAGAAAACGCCTTTCGGCGTTTTCTGCGGCACTTATGTTGTTACGATTGATGTGAGTATCACCTCACGCTCACAAACATAGTTTAGCATACTTGAATTAAAAAAGCAAGTCATATATAATATTGATATAGGTGTCAGATAATTACGCTTCGACGTTATGTCGAAGTGAGGAAAGTCCGAACACACAGTTTGGTTTTAATCAAACAAACGTAGCGGGTAATGCCCGTCGCCCGCAAGGGTAGAGTTGCGAACAGTGACGAACCGATTTAGTTCGGGTGAAACGGCAAAATACTTACGCGTGTGCAAGATCGTGCCCCGAGAGTAATCAAAGGGAGAATCGCTTGAGCATTAAAGCAATTTAATGCCTAGATAAATGATTATCATTTAACATTGCGTTAAAATACAGAATTCGGCTTATAAACACCTATATAAAATGATCATCCCCATCCAAAAGATGGGGATTTTCATTTACTAAAAATAAAAAAACCCCTTATAATTAGTATAATGGGGTTTTAAATATCATTTCATTTAACTTAATCCTGAATTTCTATCTTCTCAGAAATAAGAAGTTTTCCTTCTTCAACAATTTGTAAAAAGTATAAACCTTTCACTAAATTGTTTTTTTGAATCTGGAAATTTCCTTTAGCTGATAATTCAAGAACATTTCGTCCAAGAACATCTTTAAAGAACACTTCATAATTTCCTTCCGGAAGATTTACATTCAAAATATCAGAAAATGGATTAGGGAAAAACTTAATATTATCTTTGTCTTCTGTTGTAAATACTGATGAATAAACGGTATAATAGAAACACCCATCACCACCTTCATATTGGATTATTATAAGCTCTCCTAATTCCATTTCTGGAATATTGTAAAAAAGAGCTGTATTCGAATTTTGAGTGTTCGTGTTATAAACAGTCCCGTTTATAACAATTTCAATAGGAGAAGTAAAAACCCCATCAACTCTAAAATTACTGCCAATAGAAGTAGTACCAGTTATGACTAATTCTTCCTGAACTTCAATCGTAATATTATCACTGTTAGAACATCCATTACCGTCAGTAAAAGTTGCGGTGATTATATGCTGGCCAACAGTGAGATTTTGAGGAGAAAGGATATTCCCGTTTAATGAACTACTACCAGATAATACACAATTGCTTGGAGTGGTAATAAATACAAAATTTTCATTTCCATTTTCACAAGCAACTAATCTATCACATGTAATTGAAACTTCTGGTAAAGAATTAACTGTAACAAGAACACTAGCCGTTCTTGAACATCCACCGTCAGTGACCGTAACTGTGTAAGTAGTTGTTACTGAAGGACTAACACTTATGGACGAACCATTAGCGCCGTTACTCCAAGCGTAAGAACTTCCTCCGCTAGAAGACAATGTTACACTTTCACCAGAACAAATAGTTTGATCATTGCTTATAGTTATAGGAATCTCATTCACATCAACAACAACCGCTGGTGATGTTCCTGAACATATATTACTTGAAACAATAACTTTATAAGAGCCATCGTTACTTGCAGTAATAGTGGCATTACTTGCGCCTGTGATCAAAATATTGTTACGTGTCCATGCAAAAGAGTAAATAGAACCGGATGGACTTGCAGTTAATAGTTCTGAACAAGAGTTAATTATGGTTGAACTTATCGTCGCATTAAGCGAACAAGAAGCTGTGGTGAAAATAACCAGTTGGCTTTCGCTGTAAACAGGATAAAAGAAAACCACTTTGCACTGGTATGTAGTCCCAGGTAACATTCCACTTAAAAGAATAGACATAGTATCACTGCCAGCTAATACTCCATAAGAAATGGTATTAGTGTCGTTTACATTTACACCATAATTAATTCTTAAAAAAGCGTCAACACTTGAATTGAAATTAAAGTAAACCCTGGTTTCGCTTTGTGGATCACTTATGTTAATTAAAGAAGTCGAATCAATACTTACAGATATCGACTGAGCATTAATACTCAAAGCAGTTAAAACTGCAACAAAGAAAGTCATAATTGTTTTCATAGGATTTAAAATTAGTTTTAGTTAAATTATCGGTTTAGAAAAACTATTACCAAATCTTAATTCTATAAAAAGAATAAAGAATCTAGATCGGAAACAGCGTTTTTAAATACCTCAAAATAAAATAGAGACATTCAAAAATGCTGTTTCCGATTAAAAGACAAAGATTTTTAAAGAGCAAAAACTGTGAACAGTGTAGCATAACAGATACATACTTGTCAAGCCCTTGAAAGACTAAATACTTGTGTTAATATACATATACTTGACTTTTAAATTGCACTATGCTACAATTTTTGTGTAATTAAGAAATAGGTCAAAAAGCATTATAAATTAAGTCTTCCCTGTCGAAAGGGAGAATAAAAAAAATTATGAAAAACATTACAAAAAAATTAATATCTGTTTTAACTCTGGTCGTAATATTTAGCGTTATTGGAGCAAATGTTTCATTAGCAGCTATTTCAAAAACATCTTCTTTAGGCAGTGTTAGTAAAAGCAGTTCTAGTAAAAGTTCAAACGGAGGTGGTAGTAGTGGATCACAAAAAGCTTTTACTGTGCCAACAATTGTTTCTGCAACAGTCATTACTGGATCAACAACTGCAACTTTAGATGGTTCTGTTAATGCAAATGGAGAAAGTACAAATGTATGGTTTGAAACACCATCAGATGGTCCTTTCCAAACTCAAAACATTGGAAATGGAACATCAGCTTTCGATTTACTTCCATATACACTAACTGGACTTACACCAAATACTTCTTATTCTTTTAGAATTGTTGCAAGTAATATAAATGGTATTACTAATGGAAGTTGGGTTGTATTTTCTACAACTTCAGCTTCTCAAATAAATGCACCAACAATTGTTTCTACAACAATTTCTAATGTAAGTTCAACATCGGCAACATTTGAGGGTTATGTTAATCCAAACGGATCAAATACTCTTGCTTGGTTTGAAACCGCAGCAAATGGTCCTTTCCAAATACAAAATATAGGAAGTGGAACATCAGCTTTTAATTTACTACCATATACAATAACTGGATTAACTTCTAATACAACTTATAAATTCAGAATTGTCTCAAGCAATATAAATGGAATCACAAATGGTAACTGGGTTACATTTACCACACTAGCAATTGGTAGCCAATGCACTACACCAACTATTTCTTCTATCTCTCCTAATTATGTGACAGCTGGAGCAGGAACAACTATTGTTACTGTAACTGGTTCTAATTTTATAAATGGAACTTCTTCTGCAGAAATTGACGGATCAGCTCGAACAACAAATGTTTCAAACTCTACTTCTCTTACAATGACTTTAACTGCTTCTGACGTTTCTTCTCCTGACAGTAAAGATATTACTGTAACTAATGGTTCAGGATGTGAATCAAATGCAATCATTTTCACAATTAATTCTACTGGTGGTGGAGGCGGAGGAGGTGGTGGAGGCGGATCATACCAATATGCTTCAGTCATAACTCTAAATTCAACAAGCATATCTGCAAACTCTGCAATATTAAATGGAACAATTGATCCAAATGGACATACTACAACTGCTTGGTTTGAATATGGAACTTCAAGCAATCTTTCAACAGTTAATGAAACTATACATGTCAACCAAGGTTCAGGAACTTCTCCTTCTGCATTAGCACAAAGCATAAGTGGATTAAACCCAAGTACTACTTATTACTTTAGAGCTGTTGCAAACAATACTTATGGAACAGTTAAAGGATACATATATTCTTTCACAACTGCTGTAAGAAATGGAAATGTAACTACTGTGCAAGCAACAAGTCAATCAGCAAACTCTGCAAAATTAAATGGATTGTTTATTAATCCAAACGGAACTTCTGCAATAGGATATTTCGAGTATGGAAAAACAGCATCTTTAGGAACCAAAACAGCTGATAAAGATTTGGGAACATCTTCTTCTACAAGCTTCTCAAACTTTATAACAGGCCTTACTCCAAATACAATATACTTCTTCCGAGCAGTAGTTAAAAATCAAGGAACAATTAATAATGGTAATATTCTTGTCTTTAAAACTTCAAAAGCAACAGCAATACAACCTCCTGTAATAATAACTACAGAACCAACAGTCGTAACAACTGAAAGTTCAATATTAAAAATTACCAATGAAAAAGACGAAGTTGCAATTGGAGATGAAGTTAATTACCTTGTAAGTTTCAAAAATACAGATTCTAAAAACTTTGAAAATGCAAAATTATCCGTGCAACTTCCAAAAGAAATAGATTTTGTTGATTCTAACTTTGGTAAATTTAATTCTGACAATGATCTTGTAGAATTTAATCCAGAAATCTTATTGGTTGATCAAGTAGGATCAATTACAATAAAAGGTAAAGTGAATTCTAAAGCAGAAGATAATAACATACTTATAACAACAGCAGTTATGTCTTACAACTTAGAAGGTTCAACTGAAACTAAAGATGAAATTGCATATGCAACAAATCATGTGATAGCTGGTATTGGTTTAGAAGCTAATCCATTGTTTGGAACAAACTTCTTGCCTTCTACTCTTCTTGGATGGCTTGCACTTATACTTGTAGTATTAGGACTTGCAATTATCGGAAAAAATCTATATTCAAATTATGCTGTAAAAAATTCTGGAAGAAAAATATCAAACGACATAGATAATTTGCCAATGTAATAAATTATTATTAACAAAAAAAAGAACCCGCCAATAAGGTGGGTTCTTTTTTTGTATATTATTCAAATTTTTCAGAAGGCTCTTTTACACTCTCTACTTTGGCATCATCCACCACAACATCATCAATAGAACAGACACCAGAAACACAAGCAAATTCTTTAGCACCAGTAGTATTATCATCTTGTTCGTAATACATAAGCTTAGAGAAATCTATATGTTTTATTTCTTTCACTCTCTTTTCATATTCTTCTTTTGTTATCTCCTCATATGGAGCAAGTTGATAAACATGCTCAGATCGTGGCAAGAAAGAAAGTCCTCCAACTATATCCCAGTTCTCATAAACAAAGTTTGCAACTTTAATCCATTCATCAGCTCCTACATAAATAGTCACAGATGGATTGTGTTCAATGTAATTCATTTTTAATCTTTTCCATTCTTCTAATAAATCAATAGCTGAAACTTCATTACGTGTTATTGCATTCTCTGGAGCTTTAATAGGAAATTCTAAAACCGCAACAGTTGAGTTCGCAGTAGAATACCCAACTTCTGCTTTTGATGGAACACCTTGATCTTTAATAAGTTGGAATAAAGGATCATTTGTAGCAATACGAACACGTCTTATAAAATATTTTGCATACCATGGATGCATTCCGGAACCTACATAAAGAAGCTGTCCAGAATTTCCATGTGGTTTTATTGTAGTTATACAAGTTGAATGATTAATGCCAAATTTTTTAGAATAATCTAAATTTGTTTCTATTGCTTGTTCTCTAAGAGTATTTAAAACTTTCTCAGTTCTTATTATTTTATTATCATAATATCCAGTGATAGAAACTCCAAGCAATGCTTCTTCGTCACAATTGTCTTTCCATTCTTTTGAAAGATAGCCAAAATTAGTCAAAGTAGCTTGATATGTTCCTAAAATAGTAGCAAGTTTAACTTTTCTTTTTAAATCTTCAACACTATCATTTGGACGCACAACCATTGAAGTAAGATTACAAAATTGCTTTGAACGCAATGTTATTTCTCCACAAGGATTTGATCCTGGAAGACCAACAATAATATTTTGATCATCTATAATTCCAGCTTTTTTCCAATTATCAATTCTACGCTTTGGAAGCTGAGTCATTAAACCACCACGATTGAATATCCCACGCTCCCCCGTGCCTGATTTTATTAACTCTATCCATTCATTTAAAAATTCAGAAGCTGAAGGTTTTTGATTATAAACAGCCGAATTATTTGCCATAGATCTCTGTCCATTCTCAACCCAAAACTGTCCTTGTTTTGATTTACGCATAGATTCATCATCTATATCAGACAAAGATATGAGCGCGCTACGACGAACACCTCCTGCCACTACAATAAGCCCAATCTGACAAATAATATCGTGAAGATCTATATTTGTTAAACGTTTCCCTTGTCTAGCTAAAATTTTTGTTTTTGAAAAATTAATAAGATCTATTAACGGTTGTGGACCTGAAGCGCGACCTCCAGCTGTTTTCAAACGAGAACCAGCTGGACGAACTTTAGAATAATCGAAATCAACATCATAACCATCAGACCAAGTTTTACATGCAAGTACAAATGCATCTGCCCAACCCTCTTTACTGTCTTCTACAAAATGAGTCGCTAATTTTTTTCCAGTCTGTCTTCTTATTTGTGGAAACTTTTGTACTGTTTCTGATTCAACAGAAAAACCTAATCCTGCTCCACACATAAGTATATACATTATTTCTCCTAAATCTTGCCAAGCTGAAGGCGCTACGAAAGAACAATTGTAAGCCCATACATTTGTTTTTTTACATGCTTCACCAGATGACCAAAGCAATCTCATTGATGGACAAACTTCTTGTTTTAAAATTCCTTCACGAACTTCTGAGTATTCTTCTGCTGAAAGTTTATTGCCAAGATTTTCTTTCATGTAAGCAATAAAACGATTAATAGTCTCTACCCAAGTTTCACGTCTCCCTAAATTATCTTGCCATTTTGAATATGTTCTATAAAAAATAAATTCTTCATAAGAACTAACAAAGTATGAACTTGATTCATCAAATACCTTTTTGCTTTCAGTTGGAATAATTCCAACTTCTTTTCTTAATTCTGCTCTTTTTGATCTATAAAGAATATAAGCTTTTGCGGTTAAATGGTATCCTAAATCCATAAGCTCTGCTTCTACTAGATCCTGAACCATTTCAACTGTAGGAAGAAACTCTTTTCCTTTGTATTCAAGTCTAAAATGATCTAATTTATTTAAAACCTTATTAGCAACATTTTGAGCATCATTTAAAACACCTTCAGAAGTTGCGATAAAAGCTTTATTTATAGCATCAATAATCTTTTCTAAATTAAAAGGGATAATATCCCCTTCACGATTTCTAATACTAGTAATTTTAGTTAATTCTTTTTTGTTCGCAACATCAACTTTTTTCATATGAATTATTTTACTACTAAAAAATATTTTATGCGAGTAAAAAACAAGAAAAAACATCTAAAAAAACATTTTAAAAGTATTGTAAATAGCACTCTTTAAAATAGCTAATTCTTAAAGACTTTTTAGGGCAAAAATTCCACCTTATCTCCTTCTTTTAAATTTTTCTTTTCTGAAAATTGAGCATTAACTTCTAAAACGTACTTAGAATCTTTTTGTGGATAAAAAATTTCTGGATATGATTCTGGAAATGCATTTTTTTTAATATAAACTATACAAAAATCTTCATCAATCCAAATTATATCTATAGGGAAAGACATGTCTTTCATCCAAAAAGGATATTTATCTAAATTATCAAAAATAAATAACATACCTTCATCATCTTTTAAATTATTCCTTCCCGAAAGTCCATTTTTTTGATCAAAAGATGTAAAAGCAAGATCAACTTTAATAATTTGACCAGCAATTTTTACATAATTAGTATTTTTTACATCAAAATTATTTTCAAAATTTTTATTTTTATTAATTAAAAGAAAACTTAAAAAAAATACAAAAATAATTACTATAATATAATGAGAAAAAATTTTAAAATTCATTTTATTAAATTAAAATTACAAATTTATTTATGATCTCCATTAGTCCAACCAAAAAGCTTTCCAATATAGTCTGCTGTTTCATGTTTTCGAATTATTTTTATTGTTCCATCCTGCGCAGTTATTTTTATTGGTGCAGATAAAAGACAATGATGTGATGAAAGTGAATCTTGATAAGCGCCAGTATCTAAAATCGCAATGTATTGATCTTCACCTTCATTTAATTTCGGCAAAAGAATATAGTTTCCTCCAGCAGTATATTTGTCATCAGAATCACATGTACTTCCAGCAAGCCAAACAGTTTTTAAATTTCTATCCATATTATTGACAGGTATAGTATGCCACTTCTGATGAATTGTCCAAGTATCTTTCAAATCATTTATAAAACTTCCATCAACAATATACCAAGATTTTGCATTTGCTTTAGGAATTATTTTTTCAGAAATTACTTTATAAATTGTAACTTGTGATGGAGCAACAACATATTGCCCCCACTCAACAGCTAAGTTAGGATGTTTTATCCCAGCTTTGTCTGACAAATTTTTTAATATTTTTATAATTTTACTTGATACGCCTTTTGCAGTATAAAACTTTTTCTTTTCATAAGGAATACCAAATCCTCCACCAATATCTAATGTATCTAAATTAGGATGTGTTTTTTGTAATTGCACATAAATGCTAAATGCATGTTTTATTCCATCAAAAATACTTTTTTGTGTTTTTATTTGTGAACCTAAATGGTAATGCATTATTTTAAGATTTTTCATCTTATCTAAATTCAAAACATCTTTTTCAGAAAGACCAAAACGGTCAAATTTTTTATCCCAATGAGTATCTGCTTTAACATCTAAATCTACTCGCACACCCACATCACCTTTGTATTTTAAACACCTTTCAATTTCTTCATTTCCTTCAATAATAGGGACAATATTCATCCCTTTTGCGCGTAATTCTTCTATAAGATCTAGATATTGGTCAGTCTTTGGACCATTACACAGAACTCTTATTTTACTGTTAAATTTTTCACTTTCCCAAAGCTTTTTTACCAACCAAAGCTCATTTGCAGAAGTTACTTCCAAATTAGCACCTTCAGATAAAATAGGGAAAATAAATTCTTTGTTCTGATTTACCTTCATTGGATAATGATAAAAAAACTTACCTTTATATCCATAGATTTTTATATATGCCTGAAAATAACCCATTAAATCTTTTAATCTATCTTCTATAACGAATGGAAAAAGCACTTGAAGCGGTGTGCCATATTTTTTTGCTATCTTACTTAAATTATATATATGATTCCCCTCTGTTGCAGTCAAATTGCCATCTTTACTTACATTAAAAATTTGTGTATTGAATTCATCAATACCAAGCTTCCAAAACTTTCTCCAATTTTTTTCTTTTTTATTTGTTTTTTTATTTTTCATAAAATTAAGATTAGAAGACCAGTATAACAACTTGACAATAAAATGTAAATACTTTATTTAGAATAATTTTCTTTTGTCATACTCCTAGCAACAAACCAATTAATAATTAAAATCACAGAAGAAACAATAACTCCAATTTGTGCAGAAGCAATATCATCATTAACAATAAACCCAATAAATATTAAAAGAGATAAAGCTATAAATCTTCCTATATAAAGAATAATTTCTCTGTATAAAAGACCCGAGTAAAATGAAGATCTTCCACAAGCAAGAAAATCCATGGAAAGTAAATCAAGTGTATGCTGAGATACTCGATACATCGGTTTAAACACAATTATAATAAGAGAAAATATTATATAAAAATAAATAGAAATATTTGAAAATATTAAAAATAAAAATGCTATAAGAAAACCGAAGATTGCGTATGCCATTATTTGTAATCTATTTCCTTTATATCTAATATTAGATAACAACATTGTTATAAAAAAAGAAAACACACCAAGAACAATTTGCCAAAGACCAATATTAAAAAAAGTCTTAAGTGCAGTTATGGCAAATATAGACACAGCAACAACCCTTATTTCTTCTTCTCCTGCTAAAAGATAATACCAACGAATTTTCTTTGGAACATGATTTCTAAAAAAAGATTTTATTTCTATTTTTGTAATTGGTTTTGGTATAAAATGTGGCAAACTAAAAAGAAATGGTAAAGATATTAAATACAACAAAGGCACAATCCAAAAAAGAAGGGAAAGTGTTTCCGTTTTAAAAACTATTTCTGAGAGAAAAATAAGGAATATTCCAACCAAAGGTCCTACTATATAAATTATTTGAGTTCCAGCTTGAACCATAGAAGAATAAAAGTCTCTATCACCATTTTCATTGTTTGTATAAAGTAATTCATAAGTATGATTTCCAAGCCAAAAAAGACCTAATCCTAACCCATTTACAAAACCAAATACAAGCAAATATGATGTCGTATGAGGAGTAAGTGCGAGCCAAATAAAACTAATAAAATAAACAACAAAAGATCTTAAATAATTCCACTTCATTGAATATCCATATTTAGCTATTAAGTATCCAAACCCAGAAAAAGCAGAAGTAGTTGCTGTAAGTTGAATTAAAACAAAAAGTGCTAAAAGGCCAATTGATCCTGTGCGTAAAAAAACAAAAGCTCCAATAAAAATTCCAACTGTAGTATTAACAAACTCATAAACCCAAAAAAGAGCAAGCATAGCTTTCTTTTCCTTTGATAATTGTTTGAATTTTTTAATAGCTTTAAACATTTTATTTTTTATAAATTCCTAAAAACTCTTCTTTAAACTCAAAAAACTTGTCGTCTAAAATCGATTGTCTGATTTTTTTCACTAAATTAACTATAAAATATAAATTATGAATTGAAGCCAAAGTTCCTGCCAACATTTCTTTTCCATGAAAAAGATGCGCAATATAACTTCTAGAATAATTTTTACAAGAATAACATTCACAGTCATCTTCTATTTTTGTAAAATCATTTCTGTATTTTGTATTTGTAATAATTATTTTTCCATACTTTGTATAAATTGTTCCATTTCTTCCAAGTCGTGTCGGCAAAACACAATCAAAAAGATCCACTCCATTTTCTATTCCCATAAAAAAATCTTCTGGTTCCCCTATGCCAAGAAGATGACGAGGTTTTTCTTCTGGTAAAATTTCATTCACCCACTTCACAGCAGAAGACATATCTTCTTTCGCAAATGATCCACCAATTCCAAAACCATCAAAACCTTTTCCTTCAACTTTCATTTCAGAAATAATTTTTGCAGATTTCTTTCGCAAATTTTCTTCCCGTCCACCTTGCACTATCCCAAAAAGCGCAATTTTGTTTTCTTCATTTAATTTCTGGTGTTGAACTAAACATCTTTCTGCCCAGCGATGAGTGCGCTCCAAGGCTTCTTCTTGGTATTTCAAATCTTCTGCTGGTGAAGTACATTCATCAAAAGCAAAAATAATATCAGCTCCTAGGTTGTGTTGAATCTCTATTGATTTCTCAGGAGTAATATAATGAATTGATCCATCAAGGTGCGATTTAAAAGAAACACCATCAGCGCCTATTTTTGCAAGCCTAGGAGCATCAGAATCATCAAAACGCTCTGGGATCATCATTGTCGGATCAGTTATTTTCGTTATTTTTGAAATATCTTTACCATAAGCAACACCCAATGAAAACACTTGAAAACCACCAGAATCCGTCATGGTAGGACCGCTCCAATTCATAAACTTCCCTATTCCTCCCGCATCACGCACTATTTCGTCTCCGGGTTGAAGATATAAATGATAAGTATTCCCGAGCACAACTTGCGTCCCAACTTCTTTTACATGATCAGGAGTCAAAGATTTCACAGTTGCTTTAGTTCCCACAGCAACAAAAGCTGGCGTCTCAATAACCCCATGTGGAGTTTCTAAAACCCCAACTCTCCCTAAACTATCTTTTAACTTTTTTTGAATTTTAAAATTCACTTTTTATTTTTCTATTTCCACGAATTTTAGTTCTTGTATATTCACTGGACTTACAAGTAACGCTTTTTGAAAAGAATCACGAGGATCTGAAATAATTGTCTCAACTGTTCCGAGTATATAAGGAATAATCCCTGGCAAAACTACTTCTGTTCCTTTTTCTAAAATTAAATCTCTTTGTAAAGTCATTTCAAAATTTCCTCCTCCGCGACCAACTAATTCCATAAAAATATTTTTGCCTGAAATCACAACTTCAGTTTTTTCTCCCGGATTTGAAAATAAAATAACTTTGGAAGAATTCGGATAAGCTGTATCTACCTTGCCAATAGGAACATTACCTTTTGCAAAAACTCTTTGCCCTACTGCCACTCCTTGATTTTCGCCCGCATCAATAATAAGTGTATCGTAAACAGATTGATTAGGTTTTGATAAAATTCCAGCTAAAGTCATAACTGGAGTTGTATCTTTTCTTCCCAAGATTTCTTTTAATTTTATATTTTCATCTAAAACAGAATTATAATTCAAAACTTTATTTGATATTTCATCTAGCTGTAATTTTAAATTTTCATTCTCTACCAAAAGAGATTTTTTAGAAGAAAGAAATGAACTTGTATTTGAAAATTTTTCACCAGCATTATTTCCAAAAATTAAAACTGAACGAAAAACACCATTTGCCATATATGATAAACCATTAAAAATACTTGCTCTAAAGTAAACTAAAACAAGCAAAATTAAAATGCCTATCAAAATATATGAAAAATTTCTTTTTTTTGTTTTTTTATTTAGGAGGTAATTCATTTTGATTACCAATCAAAACTTCTTGATAAGATTCAATATCATCTAAAACAATACCTGTGCCACGGGCAACAGCAGAAAGAGGATCATCAATAACATAAACTGGAATTTTAAGAACACTTTGTAAAAATCTATCAAGACCATTTAATAATGCCCCACCACCAGCTAATGTAATTCCTCTATTCATTATATCAGACAAGATTTCTGGTGGAGTAGTTTCTAAAACATCTTTTACTCCTTCTACAAATTCTTTAATTGATGCTGAAAATGCTTCACGGATATCAGAATCTGTAACAACAACTTGGCGTGGCAATCCTGTTAAAAGATCACGTCCACGAACTTCTGTTTCCATATATACTCCCGACATAACAGAACCAATTGCTATTTTAACTGCTTCTGCTGTTCCCTCACCAATAAGTATTTTAAATTCATCACGCATATAAGTGATAATGTCATTATTTAATCTATCACCTGCTATTTTTAAATTTTTAGATTTTACGATACCTCCCAAAGAAATTACCGCTATGTCTGTAGTTCCTCCACCTATATCTATAATCATAGAACCTAATGGATCCTTGATGGGAAGACGAATACCAATAGCTGCTGACATAGGCTCTTCTATCAAATAAACTTCCCTAGCGCCAGCAGAACGAGCTGCATCATATACAGCACGAGTTTCAACATTTGTAGTACCAGAAGGCACTCCTATCAAAACTCTTGGTCTAGCAAATTTCTTAGACATTTTATCAGCCTTATTGATAAGGTAAGAAAGCATTTCTTCTGTAACTTCAAAATCTGAAATAACACCATCTACAAGTGGACGAATTGCTTTGATATGACCTGGGGTTCTTCCAAGCATTTCTTTTGCTCTTACACCAACAGCAAGAATTTGATTTGTTTTTTGATTCACAGCAACAACAGAAGGTTCATTAATCACAATTCCGTGACCTTTTAAATACACTAAAGTATTAGATGTGCCTAAATCTATTCCTATATCATTTGAAATTAATTTGTAAAAATTTTTAAACATTAGGCTTTAAAATTTTTATTAATTCATCGATACTAATAATTTGTCCTTTTTCGTCAGTTCTCTTTTTTAATTCGATTCCACCTTCTTTTATACTCCTCGAAGAAACAACAGCTCTGTATGGCATACCTAAGAGATCAGCATCAGCAAATTTTTCTCCTGCCGATAAATCATTTCTATCATCAAATAAAACTTCAATATTAGCTTTAATTAAATTTTCATAAACTTTATTTGCTTCTTCTCCAACCTTTTCATCATCCCCTAAAGAAAGTAAATGTATTTGAAATGGAGCAATAGATTCTGGCCATATTATACCTTTGTCGTCTGACAGAACTTCCACCACTGTGCCAATAAGCCTAGATAAACCTATTCCATAACAACCCATCAATACAATGTGCTTTTCACCTTTTTCATCTGTATAGGATAAATCAAAAGGTTCTGAATATTTGGTCTTTAAATCAAAAATATTACCAACTTCTATTGATCTATGTTCAACTAGTTTATCTTTCTCAAGATTTAAACTTTTTAAAACTTTATCATTATAAACTTCTTTATTTACAGCGATACTACTTTCTTCATCTATATAAATAGTATCTTCACCAGTAGAAGTAATTGTTTGAAATTCATGAGAATATTTTGAGAAAGTTCCACCTGAAGCAAAAGTCATATAAGTCAAATGTCCTATACCAACTTTTTTAAAAATATTTTTATAAACTTCTTTCATTTTTTCATAAAAATTTTCAAAATCTTCTTTTGATGTATGGAAAGAATACATATCCTTCATTATAAATTCCCTTCCACGCAACATACCTGACTTTGCGCGAAGCTCCATTCTAAATTTATTTTGAAATTGATAAATTGAAACTGGAAAATCTTTATATGAAGAAATATAATTTTTTAAAATAGGAACAACAATTTCCTCATGTGTTGGCCCAAGAGCAACTTCTCTATTAGATGAATCACTAACTTTGTATAAATCAGTCATAGACTCCCATCTACCGGTTTTTTCCCAATTTTCTTTTGGTTGGAAAGAAGACATCAAAACTTCTTGTCCACCAACTGAATTTATTTCTTCTCTAATTATATTTTCTATTTTTTTTAACACACGCAAACCCAATGGAAGATAAGAATACACTCCAGCCATTTCTTTATGCACGAAACCACCACGAATAAGAAATTCAGCATTTTTAGACACTTCATCTGCTGGACTTTCTTTCTTGGTTTTAGTAAAAAGTTTTGATTGTCTCATAGATTCCATCTTAACCGAAAAAAGTGTTTTGGTCAAAGAAATAGGTATTTTATAAAAAATATCTAAGGTTGCAAAAAATGAAGCTTTCTGATAGAATAACACCTATGCAAAAAGTAGAAAATAATGATGTAACAGTAGAACAAATGTTTAACGCCGGAGCACATTACGGCTATTCAAAAACTAGAAGGCATCCATCCGTGTCTTCTTATATATATGCAACTAAAAACAAAACAGACATAATAGATATAGAAAAAACAAAAATTATGCTTAGTGATGCTGAAGAATTTATAAAAAGTTTAGGTTCCCAAAATAAAATCATTCTTTTCGTAGGAACAAAACCTGAAGCTAAAGAAACAGTAAAAAACATGGCAGAATCGTTAAATATGCCATATGTTGTTGAGCGTTGGATCGGAGGAACTCTCAGTAATTTTACAGAAATAAAAAAAAGGATTAATGAACTTGAAAAATATAATAAAGAAAGCACAACTGGTGAACTTGAAAAATACACAAAAAAAGAAAGAGTCATTATGGCAAAAAAAATGGAAAAATTGGCAAGATATTACACAGGGTTGTTATCTTTAAAGAAAACTCCTGATGCATTATATATAGTAGATACACGTGCAGAACACATAGCCGCAACAGAATCTAAAAAATCTGGTGTTCCAGTTGTTGCATTGGTAAATTCTGATTCAAATATAAAAGGGATAGATTATCCTATAGTATGCAATGATGCTACAATACCATCAATCAAACTTTTTACAGAATCTATCGTTAAAGCATATAAAATTGGTCAATTGTCCACATCTATTAAAAAATAACTAAACTAAATATGTCACAAGTAATAACAACCGAGTTAGTAAAAGAACTTAGAGATGCAACGGGCATTTCTGTAATGCAGTGTAAGCGCGCTCTTGAAGAAGCTGAAGGTGATATGAAAAAAGCTTTAGCTATCTTAAAAAAGACAAGTTCTGATATAGCACTTAAAAAAGCAGAAAGAGTGGTAAAAGATGGCGCTATTATGATTAAAACAGAAAATAATAAATCTGTATTAGTTTCTCTTTATTGCGAGACAGATTTTGTATCCAAAAATGAAGACTTCACTTCCCTACTTTCTAATTTAACAGACATAGCACTTAAAGATGGCATTGAAAAAATGAAGGAAATTTCTAAAGATATGATAAATCCTATAATTCAAAAAACTGGAGAAAATATACAACTTGGTGAAACATATATAATAGAAGAAAATATTGTCGGAAATTATATTCATAATAATAAATCTGCAGTTATTGTTAGTTTAGAAGGAGGAAATAAAGAACTTGCAAAAGATATAGCAATGCATATTACAGCAATGAAACCAGAGTATATATCACAAGATGATATAAAAGAAGAAGATAAAAAAACAATGAAGGAGGTTTTTGAAAAAGAAGTTGCAAACATAGATAAACCAGAAGATATAAAGAAAAAAATGCTAGAAGGAAAAATCGCAACTTATTTTAAAGAAAAAACATTGCTTAATCAACCATTTATAAAAAACGCAGATGAAACAATAGAAAAACTATTAGAAAAATCAAAAGCAAAGATAAAAGAAGTAAAACGTTTTTCAATTTAAATGTATATAATATTAATCATATTTTTTATATCGCTCATTGGTATATCCGCTATGATCGGAAAAAAATTAATATTATTAAAAAAGGGACAAATTGAACATATAGAAAAAGTTTTATTTGAAATACCAAATTTAGACCAAATAAAAGATGTTACTGTAAAAAATTCAAAAAGATATGGTTATATAATACTTGTTGAAACAATACGTTTCTATATAAAATCTTCAAAACTTATAAAATACGTATATATAATAAGTAAGAAAAAGATAAAAGAGAAATATTATAAATACTTTCCACACAAAGAAAAGAAATATGAAGAAAAAGAAGTTTCAAAATTTTTAAAAATGATGTCAGATTACAAACATAAAATTAAAAATATAAAAGATAAGATAATAGAAGAAGAAAATAATTATTAATTTAAAAAAATATTGCCGCCTTAGCTCAGTTGGTAGAGCAACGCTTTTGTAAAGCGAAGGTCCTCAGTTCAAATCTGAGAGGCGGCTCAAAATAAAAAACCTCTGTAATAAATCAGAGGTTTTTATAAATTTTTTGTTAATTATTATTCTATTTTCGAGAAAATCCGAAAATTATTGCCTAATTGCTTTTCCATTTCAGCTTTGTCTTTATATAACCCCAGCCCCCATTTTTTTTCTTCTGACAAATAAACTACCAAAAGAAAAAAGAACGAAGCGCCATTTTTTACAGGAAATACATTCGAAAGTTTGTCTTTAACTTTAAGTTTGACTTTCTCTCCGTTTAAATATTTTGATGTAAGGTTATAAATAACCCACAAATCTTCAAAATTAATTGGGTTAATTATAATTTTTTCGTTTGGATTCTTTTTAAAATCCTTAAAACCAAAATCAACGGATCGGCAACAAGGGATGTTTTTTTTAGAATTTATTAAAATCTTTCTAAAATCTTCACAAATTACAAACTCATCCCCAAAAAAAATTTGGGTATTGAATTCATCGTAACAAGGATCAACTCTAAAATTTTTATTAAAAATTTTAGAAAAATCGTTTTGTTTTTTTACTACTTCTACTTCTAACATTTTTTTAATTTTTATTATAAAGAACAAAACCTAGGCATTTTAAGCCTAGGGCTAGGCATAACCTAGGAGCCGTTTTTTGGAAACGGTTTCTTAAACTACCTAGTATTATAGACTATAATATATTAAAAATCAATAGCTAAAAACCTTAATTAACAATTTTTTTACTGTCTATTGTCTTTTTATCTTGAAGTTTAAAAGATTCTTTAATCATAGACTCCAATTCTTCTATTGAGTGAAATCCCGTAAGCAGATTGTCATCAACAACGAGAGCGGGAAGTTTAGTATCCTCTATTTTAAATATATTTAACATTGCTCTTACAGCAGAAAGATCAGTACTGTAATCAAAAGAATAAACTCGAAGATCTGGATATTTATCACGAAGAGTTGAGAGAACTATTGCTTCTTTTTCACACTCACTGCAATTTTGCGCTGTTGTGTAGAAATACAAAATAAATGCAGATTTTTTACCACATCTGCTGGAAATTTTTTTCATCAACAAATAATCTTTTATTTGAAGTAAAGAATAATATTTTTTTAAATATGATAACTCTTCACTATTCCCCATATTATTTTGACCCCATTCTAATTTATTTCCCAAATCTCCCAATTCACCAGAAAGAACCGAATCAGAAACATTTTTACATGAAAGTTCCGATAAGAGTGAAAACTGAGTTTCAGAAGATAAAATATCAATAGAAATTTTATCTTGAATAGATTTTAATTGATCTAATTTTTTATTACTAAAATAATCACTCAAATATACAGCTGTTAAAAATAAGCCTAAGGTTATAAAAAAAACTATTACATATCTTTTCCAATCAAATTGTTGTTGCATTTGAGTATTTAGTTATTTTAGCATCTCTTTTATCTATTTCTAAAGTCCAACTAGATTCTTTTGACCTTGCAGCATTGAAAAGCGCTTTAAGAATCCAAAATGGAGCTATTACACTATAAATAATCATAAAATAAAATATATCAAACGAAATACGAGGTTTGCCCTCTATTATAGTTCTCCCTAAAAGAAGAGACACTATTATTGAAGTATAAAGGATAATTGAAATAAAAACTATAGTCTTTGTATCAAAGAAAAATAAATCAAAGTTGGATCCGGAAAATGTATTACTAAAACCAACTGTATTAATTTGTATTACTTTATGAGTAACAAAATTTATTAAATTAAAAGATAACATTATAAACAAAAAAATCACTGACAAGACAGAAATTATTCCTGATGGTAATGTAAAAAAAGCTATTGTACCAAATTTCTTTTTAAAAAGAAGTCTTCTGTAATCTATGGCATTTCTAATAAAACCATAAATCC
>Ga0172380_10001202_pt1 | contig 45499 bp, 48 predicted proteins | sample Leawe162metaG_FD_119747 | JGI IMG/M metagenome (GOLD analysis project Ga0172380, IMG submission 119747) | Leachate microbial communities from a municipal landfill in Southern Ontario, Canada - Leachate well 162 metaG | ecosystem: Engineered > Solid waste > Landfill > Unclassified | place...
CTCATCCCGCCCGGCCCGATCGGCACGATGAGGATGTCGGGGTTCGCCAGCGCCTCGGCCTCGGAGGAGGTCGGCGGGGTGCCGATGCAGCCCAGGTGCACGACCCGCAGGTTCTCGGCCTCCAGGACGTAGGCGACGTTGCGGTCGGCCGGTCGGCCCGGCTGAGGCTCACGGGCGAGCCCGGCCTTCAGGGAGGTGCTGATGCCGGCGATCTGGATGCCCTGCACCTCGTACTCGCCGGGGCCGCCGATCACCATCAGCTCGCCGCGGACGCCCGCGGCGTTGTTGTGGCGGGGGTCATCGTGGCTGATCGTGACGATGTCCGCGTTCGGGCGGCTCATGTCCAGCCCGCCGTCGCGCGTGAACGGATCCATCACCACGGCGGCGGTGCGAGCGCGCACGCGTACACAGCCATAGCCGAGCCACGAGATCTCCACGCACGCCTCCATTGCCGGGGACTCGAATCGTACCGGTCGCGCGGGCCAGTCGCCACCTCGGCGGCGAGCGGTCGAGGCGGCTACGGCTCGCCGAGCGCCTCCTGGAGCTGGCCGAGGGTGCGATGGTGGAGCGCCTTGATCGCACCCTCGGTGCGGCCCATGCGCCGGCCGATCTCCGCGTTCGTGCAGCCTTCCACGTATTTCAGCGCCAGCAGCCGCTGGCGGTCGGCCGGAAGCGACCGCACCGCCTCCCGGACGCGACGGATCTGCTCGGAGGTTTCCAGGCTCGACTCCGGGCCCGGCGTGTCGGCGGGCACCTCCAGCGCGTCGTCCAGCGTGGCCGTCGATGGCCGCCGCCCCTTGGCGCGGTACCAGTTGGCCAGCAGGTTGTGGGCGATGCTCATCAGCCACGACCCGAAGTTGGCGCCGCCGCCACGGTAGGTATCGAGGCTCGACAGCGCGTTCAGGAAGGTGCGCGAGGTCAGTTCCTCGGCGTCGACCGGGCGGCCGGTGCGGGAGAGCAGGTAGCGGTAGACGCGGTCGGCGTACGCCTCGTACAGGCGTCCGAAGGCATCCGGATCGTCCGCGCGGGGCGCGCCGGACGGCCTCGGCGACTCCGAGGGGGTGGGTGAGACGGTGCGACGGGCCAGGTCGGGCTCCCCGCGATGCGCGCCGTGCCGGTGGCGCGCCGCAGTATAGGCGACGGCGCGCCCCGCGGGCGCCTGTCGCTAGGGCGGGCAGCCGAGTCCGTGCCATCGCGAGCTGCACCGCGTCAGGTGCAGCTCCGACCGCACCGCGATGTTGTCGAACCCCGCGATGGTGCCGCCGCCCCAGCCGGTCAGGAGGTCTTCTGTGAAGCTCCCCTGCATGGTCGCCACGGCGCCGCCCGCCATGACGGTGCCGAAATCAATCGCCGATCCGGTCACCCGGAACGACATCGGCTGAAAGTCGGTGTCGGGGAGCGTCTGGCGTGGGATCGGGATCGTGCCGACCATGGGGACGCCGATGACCTCGCCGTAGGTCGTGTGGTTCAGCCAGCGCGCCGCGCCGGTCGCGACGTTGTCCTCCACGCGGTCGATGCGCAGGATGAGATCCGCTTCCACGTAGACCCGCACGGTTCCGCCCTGCGGCGCCGTCCCCGTTCCGTAGAGCTGGAACCCCTTGCCGGTGAGGCTCGACGACCAGGTGCCGCGCAGATCGCGCGCCGGTGTGATGTCTCCGATTGGCGCGGCGGGGATCCCGATCTCGCGCAGCCGCTGCTCGACGAGCGCGGTCAGGTCGGGGCGCGCGATGGCCACGTACGCAGCCCCGCCGATCACCACGACCAGGAACACCATGGAGAGCGCGATGCGCCTGGCTGTCTTCACGCGGAGGCTCCGCTCTCGGACGTGCGAGGCCGCTCGCACCTGCGGCAGCGCCCGGTGCAGTCCAGGCTCCGGGCCCGTATGCACCATACGTGGTTGCACCGTGACGCGCCCGCTCGGCATTGACCGGTCGTAGGCGCGCTGGCTACAATCTGCACAGTTAGCACTCTCGGAGTGAGAGTGCTAATAGGAGGCAACGAGCGTGCTCACCGGTCGTCGCGCCGAGATTCTGGGCCTCGTCGTCAGCGAGTACATCGACACGGCCGCGCCGGTCAGCTCCCGCGCGCTGGTCGACCGCCACCACCTGCAGGTCTCCACCGCCACCATCCGCAACGAGCTCGCGCGGCTGGAGGAGGACGGCTACATCGCCCAGCCGCACACCTCGGCCGGTCGCGTCCCGCTGGAGCGCGGCTACCGGTTGTACGTGCAGGAGCTGATGGCGGAGCAGCCGGTCGGCACCGACGAGCAGCGCACGATCGCCCATCAGTTCCACCAGGCGCCTGCGCGCCCGGAGGAGTGGTTCAGCCTCGCCGCCCACGTGCTGGCGAGTGCGGTCGACAACGTCGCCGTGATCGTGCGGCCGCGCACGCAGAGCGTCGTGCGCCACCTCCAGCTCGTCGAGCTGCAGGGCGAGACCGTCCTCCTGGTTGCCGTCATGGACGACGGCCGCGTGGAGCAGCGCGTGCTCCAGCTCTCGCAGGCCGAGGATCGGTCGGCGCTCGCCGAGCGCGCGGAGCGGCTCAACCAGCGCATCGGCGGCTCCGACGCCACCACCGTGCGCTCGCTGGCGCACGAGGAGCAGGCCGACATCGATGACGTGCGCGTGCTGCGCGCGACCGCCGAGCTGATCGAGGCGCGCACCGCCGCAGAGGCGTACATCGAGGGTGTCCGCTCCGCGCTGGAGCAGCCGGAGTTCTCCTCGGTCGACCGCATGCTGGAGGCGGTGCGCCATCTGCAGGCGTACGAGCTGGCGCGTGCGCTCCCGCTCCCGCGCGAGATCGACCCGGGCGTCACCCGCGTGATGATCGGCACGGAGAACGCGGACGACTGGATGCACGACTGGAGCGTCGTCGTGTCGAGCTTCGGGGAGCCCTCGGCTCCCGCGGGGACGATCGCGGTGCTTGGGCCCACCCGCATGCGCTATGGCTACACCATCCCGCGCGTGCGCTACGTCGCCTCGCTGATGAACAGGTTGCTGCACGGGCGGAACCGCTAGCCCGAACGTACGAGGGACAACGATGACGAACGAACCAACGGACGGCACGCCGCCCGAGGACGCAGTGTCGGACGCCGCCCCCACCGAGGGTGCTGCGCCCGCGCTGGAGCAGGAGCTGGAGGATCTGCGCCAGAAGTATCTGCGCGCAGTGGCCGACTACCAGAACCTCCGCCGCCGCTCCGATGAGGAGCGCAAGGAGTGGTCGCGGTACACGCTGACCTCCGTGATCGTGAACTACCTGCCGGTGCTCGATGACCTCGATCGCGCGCTGTCGTCGGTCGATGCCGACATCGCGGAGCACCGCTGGGTCGAGGGTGTGCGGATGGTGGAACGCAAGTTCCGCACCGTGTTGGAGTCGAGCGGCGTGCAGCCGATCGAGGCGGAAGGTGCGATGTTCGACCCCGCGATGCACGAGGCGATCTCGTACGCGCCGGGGCCGGAGGGCAGCGTCGTCGCGGTCGTGCAGGCCGGGTATACGGTGGATGGACGGGTGATCCGTCCGGCGCGCGTCGTCGTCGGGAGCGGCCAGCCGGCCCCCGACGCCCCCGCGCAGTAGGAGCAGCAGGACACAGCGCAGCGGTCGCTCGCGAGGATGCTCGCGGACGTCTCGGACAGGAAGTGAGACAGGACAATGGCGAGGGTCATCGGTATCGACCTGGGGACGACGAACTCGTGTGTGGCGGTGATGGAGGGCGGCGAGCCGCAGGTCATCCCGAACGCTGAGGGTGGACGCACCACCCCCTCGATCGTCGCGATGAGCAAGACCGGCGAGCGCCTGGTCGGCACGGTTGCCAAGCGGCAGGCCGTCACGAACCCGGAGCACACGATCTTCTCCGTGAAGCGCCTCATGGGCCGCAAGTTCGACGACGCCGAGGTGCAGCACCTGCGGGCGATCGCCCCGTTCGCGATCGAGCGCGCCTCCAACGGTGACGCCGTCGTCGTGCTGGGCGACCGCAAGTACTCGCCGCCCGAGGTGAGCGCGATGATCCTCCAGAAGCTCAAGGCGGACGCCGAGGCGTACCTGGGCGAGGAGGTGACCGAGGCGGTCATCACCGTCCCCGCCTACTTCAACGACGCCCAGCGCCAGGCGACGCGCGACGCCGGCCGCATCGCGGGCCTCGAGGTGCTGCGCATCATCAACGAGCCGACCGCGGCCTCGCTCGCGTACGGCCTCGACAAGAGCCAGGACGAGACGATCGCCGTCTACGACCTCGGCGGCGGCACCTTCGACATCTCGGTGCTCGAGCTCGGCGAGGGCACCTTCCAGGTGAAGTCGACGAACGGCGACACGTTCCTCGGCGGTGACGACTTCGACAACGTGCTCATCAACTTCCTGATCGCGGAGTTCAAGCGCGACCAGGGCATCGACCTCACGCAGGACCGGATGGCGCTGCAGCGCCTGAAGGAGGCCGCGGAGAAGGCGAAGATCGAGCTCTCCAGCACGCAGCAGACCGAGGTCAACCTGCCGTTCATCACGGCGGACGCCACCGGCCCGAAGCACATGGCGATCATGCTCACCCGCTCCAAGCTGGAGCAGCTGGTCGGCGACCTGGTGGAGCGCTCGCTTGGCCCGTGCAAGCAGGCGATCGAGGATGCGGGCGTCACCGCCGCGCAGATCGATGAGGTCGTCCTCGTCGGCGGCATGACGCGCATGCCGCAGGTGCAGCAGAAGGTGCAGGAGTTCTTCGGCAAGGAGCCGCACAAGGGCGTGAACCCGGACGAGGTCGTCGCGATCGGCGCCGCGATCCAGGCCGGCGTGCTCCGCGGCGAGGTGAAGGACGTCCTGCTCCTGGACGTCACCCCGCTCACGCTCGGCATCGAGACGCTGGGCGGCGTGATGACCCCGCTCATCGAGCGCAACACCACGATCCCGACCAGCGCCAAGCAGACGTTCTCGACGGCCGCCGACAACCAGCCGTCGGTCGAGATCCACGTGCTGCAGGGCGAGCGGTCGATGGCCGGCGACAACAAGTCGCTCGCGCGCTTCATCCTCGATGGCATCCTGCCGTCGCCGCGCGGCGTCCCGCAGATCGAGGTTGAGTTCAACATCGACGCCAACGGCATGGTCACCGTCGCTGCGCGCGACAAGGCGACCGCCAAGGAGCAGCACATCAGCATCCAGCCCGCCTCCGGCCTGTCGAAGGACGAGGTGGAGAAGCTGCGCCGCGAGGCCGAGTCGCACGCGAGCGACGACGCCAAGCGCCGCGAGACGGTCGAGGTGCGCAACGCCGCTGACACCCTCGCGTACTCCGCGGAGAAGACGCTGCGTGAGAACGCCGACAAGATTCAGCCCGAGCTCAAGGAGCGCGTCGAGGCCGGCGTGAAGGACGTGCGCGACGCCATCGCCACCGAGGATGCCGACCGCATCCGCGAGGCGATGGAGGAGCTGTCGCAGCGCATGCAGGAGATCGGCGAGGCGGTCTACGGCGCACAGGCGGCTGCGCAGGGCGCTGCCCCCGGCGGCGAGGGTGCACCGGGCGGCGACGCCGACGGCTCCACCGTCGAAGGCGAGTTCCGCGAGGTCTAACGGGCCCTGCCTCGGATGCGACGCACGAGGGCCCGCGCGAGCGGGCCTTCGTCGTGCCCACGCGCGCTCGACGCCGCGCGTAGGATGCGAGGCGCGCGACTTGCGCGAGTGTGGAAGGGGTTCCGCATGATCCTCGTACGGCAGACGTTCCAGGCGAAGTACGGTCGAGGCGATGAACTGGTGGGGCTCTTCAAGGAGCTGCATGCACGCGCGGAGTTCCCGCACCGCGACAGCGCTCGCATTCTCACGGACGCCAGCGGGCGGTTCTTCACCGTCATCACGGAGTACGAGACGGAGAGCCTCGGCACCTGGGAGGCGACCTTCGCGCAGCTCATGTCGCATCCGGAGATGGGTGCGTGGTTCGGGCGGATGACGGACGTCACGGAGTCCGGCAGCCGCGACTTCTACACCATCGTCAGCTAGCACCCGCGCGGCGCGGCGGTGCGGGGTGCGCCTCGCACCGCCCGTCGAGGGGTTTGGGCGTCGCCCGAGGCCTTGCTACACTGGGCGACTATGACCAACGCTTCTCAGGACTTCTACGCCACGATGGGTGTGGCGCGCGACGCCTCGCAGGAGGACATCAAGCGTGCCTTCCGCAAGCTGGCGATGGAGTACCACCCGGACCGCAACAAGGACGCCGGCGCCGAGGAGAAGTTCAAGGAGGTCGCCGCAGCCTACGAGGTGCTCTCCGACCCCGAGAAGCGCTCCGCGTACGACCGCTTCGGTGCGGCTGGCGTGGGCCAGGGCGGCCAGGGCTTCAACGGCTTCGAGGGCTTTGGCGGCTTCGGCGACATCTTCGATGCGTTTTTTCGCGGCACGGCCTCGCGCCGTTCCGGGCCGCAGCGCGGCGCCGACCTTCGCACCGCGCTCGACATCGAGTTCGCGGAGGCGGTCTTCGGCATCGAGCGCGAGCTGGAGTTCGAGCGCAACGAGGGCTGCGCGGACTGCGCCGGCACCGGCGCGATGCCCGGCAGCCGCCCGCAGACCTGTCCCGAGTGCCGTGGCACCGGCGAGCTGCGCCGCGTGCAGCAGTCGCTCTTCGGCCAGTTTGTCAACGTCGCCACCTGCGACCGTTGCCACGGCGAGGGCCTGATCGTCACCGATCCCTGTGGTGCCTGCCGCGGCCGCGGGGCCAAGCGGGTGAGCGTGAAGCGCACGATCAAGGTGCCCGCGGGCATCGATGACGGGGCGCAGATCCGCGTCTCCGGCGAGGGCGACGCGGGCGCACGCGGCGGCTCCTCGGGAAACCTGTACGTGCTCGTCCGCGTCGCTCCGCACGAGGTGTTCGAGCGCGACGAGAACGACCTGCTCTACGAGCTCCGTGTGAACGTCGCGCAGGCCGTGCTGGGCACGACGGTCGAGATCCCGACGCTCGAGGGCGACCCCGTGACGCTGCAGATCGACCCCGGCACGCAGCACGGCCACGTCTTCACGATCCGCGATCGCGGCGTTCCCTACCTGCGCGGCTCCGGTCGCGGCGACCTGCTGGTGCACACCAACGTCGTCACCCCGAACAAGCTCACCGACGAGCAGCGCGCGCTGTTCGAGCAGCTGGCGGCCTCGATGGGTACGCCGACGCAGGCGGGCGAGAAGGACTCCTCGCTGCTCGGTCGCATCCGCGACGCGTTCGCGTAGCCGATGACGAGCGCGCCGTCCGCCGAGTGGCTCGAGATCGTCGTGCGCGCGATGCCCGCCGACGTCGACGTGGTGTCCGAGGTGCTCGGCGAGTTCGCGCCGGACGGCATCTCGATCGAGCCCGCGATCCGCACCCTCGACCACGACAACTTCCAGTACGAGCTGCTCGATGAGCCCACGCTGCTCCGTGCCTGCGTGCTCGCGCCCTTCGACACGTCCAGGCGGCGTGCGCTGCGGCGACGCCTCGACGGCCTCGCGCTCTCCGCGCCACTCCCGCCGATCCGCTACGCGCCCGTGCGCACCACCGACTGGTCCGAGGAGTGGAAGCGCTTCTTCCACGTGCTGCGCGTCGGGCGGCTGGTCGTGCAGCCTTCGTGGGAGCGAGCCGAGACGAGGCCCGATGACCTGATCATCGACCTCGATCCCGGCAAGGCGTTCGGCACCGGGCAGCACGAGACGACGCGGCTCTGCCTCGCCGCGCTGGAGGCGCACCTGCGCCCCGGCATGCGCGTCCTCGACGTTGGCACCGGCTCGGGCATCCTCGCGATCGCCGCGGTGCTGCTGGGCGCGACCCACGTCGACGCCATCGACATCGACGCCGAGGCGGTCGAGGTCGCGCGCGCGAACGTCGCACGGAACGGCGTCGCGGAGCGCATCGCGCTCGCCGCCGGGTCGATGAACGAGGCGTGGCCGTGGCCGCAGCCGCCACGCGCCGACCTCGTCGTCGCCAACATCTCCTCGCTCGCCGCGATCGCGCTGCTGCCCGCCTGTGCGGCGGCGCTCCCCGGGGGCGGCCTGTGGATCGGCAGCGGCTTCATCGAGTCTGCCGCGCCGAGCATCGAGGACGCCGTGCGCTCTGCCGGCCTGCGCGCGATCGCGCTCACCGCCGAGGCCGACTGGCGCTGCCTGGTCGCCGTGAAGGACGCGCGCTAGCGTGCGCCGCCTCCACCTGGATCCCGCCGAGTTCGCAGGTGACGAGGGCAGCGAGGTGCGCCTCGTTGGCGCGCGCGCACGTCGGCTGCGTGAGGTGGTGCGCATCCGCGCCGGCGCCACGCTCTCCGTCTTCGACGGCAGCGGCGGGGAGCGCGAGGCGCGCGTGACGCAGCTCACCGGCAGCGGCGTCACGCTCACGCTCGGCGGGTCGCTGCCGGCCGCACCGGAGCCGCCCGTGCGCATCGTGATCGCGTGCGCGTTCCCGAAGGCCTCGCGCGGCGACTGGCTCGTCGAGAAGGCCACCGAGATCGGTGTCGCGCAGCTCGTGCCGCTGGAGACCGACCGCAGCGTCATGCACGCGGGCGAGGGCCGCTTTGCCCGCTGGCAGCGCATCGCGGTGGAGGCCGCCGAGCAGTGCGGTCGCGCGCTCATCCCGCTCGTCGGCGGCGAGCCGCCCGCCGAGGCGCTGCACATCGTCGGCGACCCCGACACCACTGTCACGATCCGCGAGGCGATCGAGGCGCAGCCCTCGCTGCCCGAAGCGATCGTGCTGCACATTGGTCCGGAGGGCGGCTGGACGCAGGCAGAACTCGACGCCTTCGATGCGCGTGGCGCCCTGCGCTGCTCCATGGGGCCTCGCCTGATGCGCGTGGAGACCGCCGCGCTCATCGCCGCCGCGCAACTGCTGGAGCTGACCGGCGGGCTCGCGCCCGCGCGCTAGCGGTCGGTCGAGCCGAGCGGTGTGAACGGCACGAGCGCCGCGCGCAGCCGTTCGAGGCGTTCCTGCACCGCCGGCCGCCGCGAGTACGACGCCGCGATCATCAACTCTTCCGCAGCGTCGGTCGCGGCGGCGACCAGCGCGTCGATCTCGTCCTGCGTCGGCATTGAGGGCTCCCTGCTGCTCACGCGTGGAACGGGACGCGCAGCCACGTCATCGCATCGACGTTCACGCCCCAGACCGTGACCTCCCAGTGCAGGTGCGGCCCCGTCGCGAACCCCGTCGCGCCGACCGCGCCGACGATGGTGCCTGCAGGCAGCACCGCGTCGCCGACCTCGACGGCGATCGCGCTCAGGTGGTGGTAGCCGCTCTTCACGCCCGCACCGTGATCGACGAGCACCGAGTTGCCACGGATCGGCATCGCGCCCGCCCACGCCACGCGCCCCGGCGCCGCGAGGCGTACCGGCGTGCCCGCGTCCTCCGCGAAGTCGGTGCCGGTGTGACCGGGTCCGGGTGGCCCGTCGTTGATCGCGCGCGTCCCGCCGAAGTCCGTCGAGATCGGCCCCGCCGCGGGCCGCTGAAACACGCCCGACCAGCGCGGCGCCACCGGATCGAACGCCGAGAACTGCACGCCGCGGATCGCGATCTCGCGTGGCCCCGCGTCACCGCCGAGGACGGCGCCCTGCTCCTCGGTGACGTAGAGGCGCTCGACCGGGCGCGGCACGGCGACGATCGAGGTCTGCGCCTCGCCGCTGCCCACCGTGCGTCCATCGGCGGCCAGCGCGACGACCGTGAGCGGCAGCCCCTCGCCCGGCGTCGCGTCGAGCGAGGCGCCGACGACACCCCACAGCGCGCCGTCCGGCAGCCGCGCCAGCGCGTACTCGCGCCCGCCCAGGCGCAGCACGCCGCTCGTCGCCCCCGCGCTCGGCGGCAGCGGGACGCGAACGCGCATCGCCTCGCCCACGCCGAGTGTCGGCGGCAGCAGCTCGATGGTGAGCGCGACCGGTGCGGCGGGCGTGGGGCTGGCTGTCGGGGTCGGCGGCGGTGTGACCGCGGGCGTCGCGGTCGAGGTCGCGGCGGGCGTCGAGGCCTCGGGCCCAGCCTCACCTCGCCTGCTGCATGCGACCAGCGCTGCCAGCGGCAGCGCCGCCGCCAATCGCAGCACGCCGCGCCGCCCCCAGCGGGGCGCAGACGGTCGAGGCGGTGTGGGCGGCTCTGGCACGACGGCTCCCGGTGCGCGGCGCCTCAAGGTGGCTCGTTCCATCGTACCGACTGCAAGGTGGCGATCCGTTGAGCCGCTGGCCGCGTTGATATACTGAGACTCCACCGACGCTCCGCGCGGTGAGGCTCCAACGCCGCACGCAGCCTCGGAGTACCGCCCGTGCAGGACCCGCGAACCGCCGCCGAGCGCATCCTCGCCAACGTCGACCGTGTGATCATCGGCAAGGCGCAGGAGACGCGGCTCGCGCTCGTCTGCCTGCTCGCGCGCGGCCACCTGCTGATCGAGGACGTCCCCGGCGTCGGCAAGACGATGCTCGCGCGGGCGCTCGCACGCTCCACCGGGTGCACGTTCCAGCGCATCCAGTTCACGCCCGATCTGCTGCCGTCCGACGTGACCGGCGTCTCCGTCTTCAACCAGGGCACGCGCGACTTCGAGTTCCGCCCCGGGCCGATCATGGCCCAGGTCGTGCTGACCGACGAGATCAACCGCGCCACGCCCAAGACCCAGTCCGCGCTGTTGGAGGCGATGGAGGAGCGGCAGGTCACCGTGGACGGCGTGACGCATCGTGTCCCCGACCCCTTCATGGTGATGGCGACCCAGAACCCCATCGAGTACGAGGGCACGTTCCCGCTGCCGGAGGCGCAGTTGGATCGCTTCCTGATGCGCATCCGCCTCGGCTACCCGTCGCCAACCGACGAGGTGCTGATCCTCGACGCGCAGCAGTCGCAGCATCCGATCGACTCGCTCGAGGTCGTTACCTCGGCGGGCGAGGTGCTGGAGCTGCAGGAGGCGGTGCGCGAGATATACGTCGACCCGCTCATCAAGCAGTACGTGGTCACACTCGTGAATGCGACCCGCGAGCACGAGAGCGTCTACCTGGGCGCATCGCCGCGCGGCTCGCTCTCGCTCATGCACGCCGCACAGGCGTACGCGATGCTCGACGGCCGCGACTTCGTGCAGCCGGACGACGTGAAACTGCTCGCCGAGCCCACGCTGGGGCACCGCGTGATCGTGAGCCCCGGTGCACGTGTCCGGAACATCGACAGCGCGCAGGTGATCGAGGAGTCCATCAGCCGCGTGCCGGTTCCCGGTGCGCGCGCTCGCGGCGGCGCCTGACCCTCATGCGCACGCTGGCTGCGGCCCTGCGCGGTGCACGTCGCTTCCCCAACGTCACGCTGGCGCTGGTCGTCGCGTTCGTCTGCTTCGTGCTCGGCTTCGCGACCGGCTTCTGGCTCGTCTTCCGACTCGCCTACCTGCTGCTGCTCGTCGTGCCGATCGTCTACTACTGGACGCGCTCGATGATCGACGACCTGGAGGTCGAGGTCGTGCGACGCACCCAGCGCGTCTCGCAGGGCCAGTCGCTCGACGGACGCATCGTGCTGCGTAACACCTCGCGGCTGCCAAAGGTCTGGCTGGAGGTCGAGGATCACGCCTCGATCGCAGGGCACGGTACGCGGCGCGTGATGACGCTGCGCGGTCGCGGCGTCGAGGTGTGGCACTACGTCACTCCGGCGCTCCGCCGTGGCCTGTACGAGCTGGGCCCGGTCACCGTCACCGCCACCGACCCGTTCGGCTTCTTCCGCTTCTCGCGCACCTTTGGCCACCCGACGCCCGTGCTGGTCTACCCGAATGCGCCGGAGCTGCCGAACTTCTACATCCCGCCCGCGAACCTGCCCGGCGACGGCCGCTTCCGCCGCCGCACGCACAACGTCACCCCGAACGTCGCCGGCCTGCGCCTGTACGAGGCGGGTGACTCCTTCAACCGCATCCACTGGCCCGCGACCGCGCGCACCGGCAACCTGATGGTGAAGCTGTTCGAGTTGGATCCGGCGTCCGACATCTGGCTGCTGCTCGACCTCCAGCGCGACGTGCACGCCGGCGAGGGTGATGACGGCACCGAGGAGGCGGCGGTGCAGATCTGCGCCTCGGTCGCGCGCACCTTCATCGCGGCCAACCGCACTGTGGGCCTCATCTCATTCGGCGACGACCTCCGCATCGACGAGCCGGAGCGCGGCGCGAACCACTACACGCGCATCCTCGAATCGCTCGCCCTCGCGCGCGCGACCGGCGAGGTGCCGCTCTCCCGCCTCTTGCTGGAGGAGTCGAGGCGCTTCGGGCGGCACACGACGCTCGTCGTCGTCACGCCATCGACCGATGACGCGTGGGCGCTCTCGCTCATGGCGCTCCAGTCGCGCGGCGTGAAGGTCGCCGCCGTGCTGCTGGAGGCCGAGACGTACGGCGGCACGGAGAGCGCGCTCGATGTCTACGGCACGCTCGCCGCGGGCGGCGTCTACACCTACACCGTGAAGCAGTCGGACGACCTTGGTCGCGCACTCTCGATCGGCGCGGACGCGGCGCTCCTCGTCGAGCGAGGGCGCTGACGTGAGCACGACGTGGGATCAGGTCACCGGCGTCACGCCGCTCCCCGCGCGCCCACCGCGTCGCCACCGCAGCATGCTCGGCACGCTGGGCGAGGAGGCGATCACCTTCGGCCTCACCTTCGTAGCGCTGATCGCCGCGATCACCTCGATCCAGCGCGCCGACTGGGTGACGGAGATGCCGAACCTCGGCACCGTCGCCGGGCTGAGCCTGATCGGCGGCTGGGTGCTGGCGCGCATGCGCATCAACGCCTGGCTGCTGCACCTCGTCGGCATCCCGCTCGGCATCGCGTACGCGACATACGAGGTCGCCGGGGCGCTGCGCCTGGCGACCGGCACGCCGGACACCATCGAGGCGCGCGCGCGCGTGCTCTGGGAGCGCAATGCCGACTGGGTGCGCGCACTCCGCGAGGGCGCCTTCTCCACCGATCCGATCCCGTTCGTGCTCATGGTCGTCGTTGCGACGTGGGCGCTCGCCTACCTTGCCGCGTGGGCGGTCGCGAGGTGGCGCAACCCGTGGCTCGCGCTCATGCCGGGCGCGATCGCGCTGCTCACGAACATCTCCTACCTGCCGGGCCAGCCCGCCGCCGAGCTGGTCGTGTTCCTGTTCGCCTCGATCCTGCTCTTCGCGCGCCTGCACATGCTGCGCGCCGTCGAGGAGCTCGATGCCGAGTCCGGTGAGCTGCCGCTCCTGCTCTCGCTGGAGGTGCTGAACCTTGCGACCTGGGTGGGTGTGGCGCTGATCATCGCAGCGTGGCTGATCCCGACGGCAAACCACTGGGGCCCCGTCGCCGCGATCTGGCAGCAGGTGCTCTCGCCGATCACGAGGCGTGTCGAGCGCGTCGGCGACCTGTTCATCGGCGTCTCATCGAAGCGCTCCGTTGGCATCCACGCGTTCGAGAGCGTGCTGCCGCTGCAGGGGTCGGTCGTGCTCGGCTCGCGGCCGCTCATGACCGTGAACGCGGCAGAGGAGGCCTACCTGCGTGGCGCGGTGTACGACCAGTACACCTCCAACGGCTGGCGCGTCGGCGCCACCACAGAGCGCGCCTTCCAGAGCCCGACGATCGACGCCGCCAACGCCGGTACCCCGCAGCTGCGCACCCAGCAGCGCCAGCCGGTGCAGGCGAGCGTCCACGTGCAAGAGTCGTTCGCACGGCGGCGCGTCTTCAGCATCGGCGAGCCGATCGCCGCAGATGAGCCCGCGCGTATCCTCGCAGGCGGCGCGCCCGAGGATGTGGTCGCGCTGGCGCCCGTCACCGACCTCGGCCCGGGCGCCGAGTACGACAGCGTCGGCAGCGTCTCCGTCGCGAGCGTCGACCGGCTCATGGCTGCGAACGCGGACTACCCCGCGTGGGTGCGCGATCGCTACCTGCAGCTCCCCGCGACGCTCCCGAGCGAGGTGCGTCTGCTTGCCCGCCAGGTTGCGGGCGACGAGAAGAACCCCTACCGCCTCGCTGTGCGCATGGAGGACTACCTGCGCCGCAGCTACATCTACGCGCTCGACATCGGGCAACGGCCGCCGCAGCAGGACAGCGTGCAGTACTTCCTGTTCGACCGCCGCCAGGGCTACTCCGACTACTTCGCATCCTCGATGGCCGTCATGCTCCGCGCGGTCGGCGTGCCGTCGCGCGTCGCCGTCGGCTTCGCGCTCGCCGACGAGGATCGTGACCCGGTGACGCAGGACTTCGTCGTCTCCGATCAGCAGGCATGGGTCTGGCCGCAGGTCTACTTCCCGAACTATGGCTGGGTCGACTTCAACCCCACGCCCACGCGCGCGACCGTCGCGCGTTTCGGCGAGCCCGCGCCGACCGCGACGCCCGGCAGCGAGGTGCCCGGCGACGGCACTGGCGTCGATGACCCGAACCTCGACCTCGACGTGCCGGCGGAGGATGCTGCGCCCGGCGTCGTCGTTGCGCCGGAGAGCGCGTTCAACCGCTTCGTACGACAGACGATGACCGGCCTCGTGATGCTTGCGGCCGCTGCGGCCGTCGTCGGCGGCGTCGGCTGGGTCGCGTGGGACACGCCGTTCCGCCGCTTCGACCCCGCCACGCGCCGCTGGGCGAAGCTCCAGACGCTCGCGGCGTGGGCCGGCGTGCGGCTGCGCACCGACCGCACGCCGATGGAGGAAGCGACACAGCTCGGCGCCGCGATTCGCCGCCCGCCGATCGACCTCCGTCCGCTCGCGAGCGCCTACGTCGCGGAGCGCTACGGTCGAGGCTCCTCCGCCGCCGAGACGCCGGAGACGGCACGCGAGATGGAGATCATCTACACCACCGCGCGCGAGCGTCTCGTGCGACGCGCGATCTCCCGCTTCTTCAGCATCCGAGGCTAGCGACTAGCGGTCGTTCGGGTTGGGCGTCGCGTTCGGGCGGCGCAACGTGCCCGCCTCGCTCGCTGCGCGCGCGGCATCCAGGATGCCCAGCGCCTGCTCCGGGCTGACGTGCTCCGGAAGCCCAGCGACGGCGCGCCGCAGCGCCTCGTCCGCCGCACGTTCGGCCTCGGCGGTGCCAGGCGCGGGTCGGCCCGTGCCGGGTTGCCCGCTCGACCCCGGCTGCTGAGCGCCGCCCTGCGCGGGGCCGCTCGGCGTCGCGTTCGGTTGCGGCTGCCCGCCGCCCTGCCCGCCCGCGCCCGGCGTGCCCGAGGGCTGTGCGCCGCCCGGTTGGCCCGGCTGCTGGCCGGGCTGTCCCTGCTGTGGCTGTTGTTGCTGCGACTGCGCGTTGCGCGCGATCGCACGCAGCACGACTTCGAGGTTGTGCCGCGCGTCCTCGTCGGTAGGGTCGCGCTGGAGCACCGCGACGAAGCCGTCGCGCGCCTCCGGCAGGTTGCCGCGGCGGAACGCCGAGGACGCCGCTGCGTAGGTCGCACGCGCGAACAGCACGCCGTCCTTCGTCGCGGTCGCCGCCGCCTTCGATGCGGCGATCGCGTCGTCGAGCCGGTCGAGGCGATGCAGCGTGTTGCCGATGTTGTAGTCGATCGCGGGGTCGCCGCCGCCGGTCTGCTTCGCCTGCGCGTACGCACCCAGCGCCTGCGCAAAACGCCCGCGTGCGAACTCCGCGTTGCCCTCGTCGACCTTGCGCCACGTCGGTGTCCCGCCGCAGCCGAGGATGAACGCCGCGATCATCGCTGCGCCCGCAACGCTGGCCGCGCGTGCGGTGCGTGCCGCGCGCCGCGCCGCCTCGCGCGGTGCGCCGCGCGTGCCGTCTGGGATGAGTGTCGCCGCGAGCAGCAGCATGACGGCGCCGAGCAGCGGCCAATGCGCGCGCTCGATCGGGACGACGTGCTGCCCTTCGTCCAACGCCGACTGTTGCAGCCGCGCGAGGTCGACCGCGAGCCCTGCGAGGTTCGCCGCGTCGCGCGTGCTGCCGCCCGTCGCGCTCGCGATCCGCGCAAGGCTCACGCGATCGGCGCGGCTCACCACCTCCGTCGCCGGTCCGCGCGCGCCCTCGCCCGCAGGGACGAGCGCCCCGGCCTCGGTGCCCGCGGCCACGGTGTAGACACGCACTCGCGCGCGCTGCGCGGCCGCGATCGCCTCGTCGAGCGTCGCGCCCAGGTCCTCGCCGTCGGAGATCAGCACGATCGCGCGAGTCGCCGCCGGATCGGGCACATCGAGCAGGCGCAGCGCCGTCGTGATCGCCGCGCCGACGTCGGTGCCGGGGCCGACGAGCGCGCCCTCGCGCTGCGCGCGGTTCACAAGATCCGCCACCGCGTCCGTGTCGAGCGTGAGCGGGGAGCGCGCGAACGCCGTGCCCGCGAACGAGACGAGACCCACGCGGTCGCCGCCGAGGTGGCGCAGCATCTCGCTCAGTCCGCGCGCGGCCAACCCTGCGCGTGACGGCTGGACGTCCGTCGCCTGCATCGACCGCGAGATGTCGAGCGCGATCACGACGTCGATGCCCTGCCGCTCCACCGGCGACGGCGTCGCGCCCCACTGGGGCCGCGCCGCACCCACCACTGCGAGCAGCAGCGCCAGCAGTACCAGCGCCTGTCCGGCGCGCGCGCGCCCTCGGCTGCGACCGAGGCGCAGCGTCTCGTCGCCGCCGTACGCGGCATCCGCACGGCGCGCCGCGCGCATCTGCACCCACCACGCGCCGAGCAGCGGCAGCACCGCGAGCAGTCCCAACAGCGCCCACGGCGCACCGAAGCCCACCGCGTCGAGGCCGAGCGCGCTCACGGGTGCCTCCGCAGCACGGTCGCGCGCAGGCCGGCCTCGATCACCAGCAGCGCGACGGCGCTACCGGCGAGCCACGGCGCGAGCTCCTGGTAGCGCGTGAACTTGCGCTCGCCCAGGCGGCTGCGTTCCAGCGCGCCGATCTGGTCGTATGCGCGCTTCAACTCCTCCTGGCTGGTCGCGTCGTACGAGGCGCCGCCCGTGTCCTCGGCCATGCGTCGCAGCACGGTGCGGTCGATGCTCTCGCCGCGCCCGGTGAACGCGATCGTGTACAGCCGTACGCCCAGCGTCTTCGCCAGCGCCGCCGATTGCAGCGGCTGGATCTCGCCCGCGTTGTTCTCACCGTCCGTCAGCAGCACCAGTACGCGGCTGCGCGCGGGCGAGGTGCGCAGCAGGTTCAGCCCCTCGGCGGCAGCGAGGCCGATCGCCGTGCCGTCCGGCAGCAGGCCGGACTCGGTGCCCTCCACCGCGCGGCGCACTGCGATGCGGTCGACGGTGAGCGGTGCGAGCACAAGTGATCGCGCCTGGAAGATCACCAGGCCCACGCGGTCACCATCCAGCGTCGCGACGAAGTCACGCACCACAGTCTTCGCGGCCTCGAGGCGCGTCGGCTGCCCGCGCCCGAGCGACTGTGACATCGAACCCGACACGTCGAGCGCCACCACGAGGTCGATGCCCTGCTCCGGCACGAACGTGAGCGCGAGGCCTCGTTGCGGGCGCGCGGCGGCGACGACCAGCAGCAGCAGCGCGAGCACGCGCAGCGCCAGCGGCAGGTGCCGCGCACGCACTCGCCAGCTCGGGCGCTGTGCTGCCGCCGCGAGGATGCCGAGGTCGGCGGCGCGGAGCGCGGGGCGCGCGACCGGGCGCACCCGGAGCCGCCATACGAGCGCGCCCGCCACCAGCGGGATCAGCACCAGCAGCAGCGGCAGCGCGAACGTCATCCCGCCACCGCCGTCTCGTGCTCGCGTGACAGCTCCACGATCTCGTAGGCCATGGTGAGGTCGTGATCCGCGGAGGACGGGTCGGGCCGCCGACGCGCGTAGACCGCTCCGTCGCAGCGATCGAGCAGCCCGCTCACGAGCCTCGCCTGCCAGCGCTCCACGCCCAGCGCGACCATGCGCTGCTGCAGCTCCGCCGTGGTGAGCGCGCGCGCGTTGAACCCGAAGTGCGTCTCCAGGTGGTCGCGCACCACCTCCGCGATCGTGCCGTAGTAGCCGTCGTAGTCCCCGCGCGCGAGCGGGTTCCCTGCCGCGAGCACGTCGAGGCGTGCGCGCGCCGCCTCGTCGACCGGCGCGATCTCGGGCATGGCGACGACGACGTGACGCGGGCGTGTGCTCCAGCGGTACGCGCCGTGTGCGAGCAGCGCGGATGCGGCGGCAACGCCGAGCGCGTACGGGCCGTAGCGCTGCCACCACAACGGCGCGCCGCCGACCTCGGCCTGCGGCTTGAGCGGTCGCAGCGTCGTGTCGTCATCGGCGGATCGCGCGCGCACCGGCAGCGGCGGCGCCGCGACCTGCAGCGATCCGGTCTCGCCCTGTGCGTTCAGCCACGACACGCGCTGCGCCGGGAGCGTCACGTCACCCAGCGCGAACGCCGCGAGCACGTACTCGAAGCGCGTGGTCATCGTCGGCGTGCCGGGCGTGCGCACCGCCGGCACCACCTCGATCAGCTGCAGCGTCGCGGAGCGCGCGGGCGGCTCGACGCTCACCAGCAGATCCGAGGGGTGCGTCACCGTGACCGCCAGCCGGAACCGTTCGCCCAGCAGTGCGCTCTGCACATCCACGCTCGCCGTGGCATCGATCGGCGCACGCTGCGCCTCGACGCGACGGCCGAGCGCGGGCGCGAGCAGCACCAGCAGCACCGCGGCGATCGAGGCGGCGCGCGCGATCATCGCCGTGACGCCCGCAGCCGGAAGTACGTGGCCAGCGGCGCCACGAGATCGCCATCGAGGACGATCGGCACCTCGTCGACCCCCGCCGCGGTTAGCACGCGCGAGCGGATGCGCGCGCGCTCCTCGGCGGCGGCGGCGTAGCGCGCGCGGAGTGCGGCGTCGCCGGTGTCGACCAGCACGCGTGCGCACGACTCGGCGTCCTCGAACTCCACGATGCCGAGATCGGGCAGCGCCCCGTCGCGCGGATCCACCAGCGGCAGCGCGATCACCTGGTGCCGGCGCGCGAGCGTGCGCAGCGACTGCTCGTAGTCACGATCGAGGAAGTCCGAGATGAGGAAGACGATGGAGCGGCGTCGCAGCACGCGTGCGAGGTAGTCGCAGGCCGCGCCAAGCGATGTGCCTTCGCCCTCATGCGCACCGCGCAGCACCTCGCGCACCACGCGCAGTGCGTGCTTCGGCCCGCGCGCGGGCGGCACGAAGCGCTCGATGCGGTTCGTGAACGTCAGCAGCCCCGTGCGGTCGTGCGCGTACGTCGCCGCGAAGGAGAGCAGCGCGGTCAGCTCCGCAGCAGCAGCGATGCGGCCGTGCGGTGATCGCGTCACCCACTGCGAAGCGGAGACGTCGACGGCGCAGACCACCGGCGCCTCGCGCTCCTCGGTGAACTGCTTCACCCACGGGACGCCGAGGCGTGCCGTGACGTTCCAGTCGATCAGGCGCACGTCGTCGCCCGGCGTGTACTCGCGCGCCTCCGCGAACTCGATGCCGGAGCCGCGGAAGACGCTGCGATAGTCGCCTGCCAGCGTGGTGCTGGCGAGCCGTCGCGCGTGGATCTCGAGGCGGCGCACCTGCGCCAGCAGCTCCGCCTCAGTCGGCTCGCCGGCGTCGAGCGCGGGGCCGTGGGTCGCCACGGCTAGGGGATCCCGACGCCTTCGAGCAGGCGCGTCACGATGTCCTCGGCGGTCACCGCCTGCGCCTCCGCCTCGTACGTGGTGACGAGGCGGTGACGGAGCACGTCCGGCGCGATCGCCTTCACGTCCTCCGGCACCACGTAGTCGCGACCGTGGATGAACGCGTACGCCTGCGCGCCGCGCGCGAGGAAGATGCCCGCGCGCGGTGAGGCGCCGTACTCCAGCAGCGGGCCGAGGTCTGCCATGCGATACAGCGAAGGCTCGCGCGACGCCTCGACCAGGCGGATCACGTACTCGCGGAGGCGCTCGTTGAGCTCGACGGCGGCGACGGCGCGCCCGACGGCGGCGATGCCCTCGGCGTCGGTCACGGCGTCGATCTCCGGCACCGTGCCGCCGAGCGCGCGCTCGAGGATCGCGCGCTCCTCATCGCGACCGGGGTAGCCGACCAGCACCTTCAGCATGAAGCGGTCGAGCTGCGCCTCCGGCAGCGGGTAGGTACCCTCCTGGTCGATCGGATTCTGCGTCGCCAGCACCAGGAACGGCGAGGGCAGCGGGTGCGTCTCCCCGCCCACCGTCACCTGCCGCTCCTGCATCGCCTCCAGCAGCGCCGACTGCACCTTCGCGGGCGCGCGGTTGATCTCGTCGGCGAGCACGATGTTCGCGAACAGCGGACCGAGGCGCGTGTCGAACTCGCCGGATCGAGGGTTGTAGACCAGCGTGCCCGTGATGTCGGCAGGCAGCAGGTCGGGCGTGAACTGGATGCGCGCGAACGTGGCGCGCAGCGTGTGCGCGAGCGTCGAGACCGTGAGCGTCTTCGCGAGGCCCGGTACGCCCTCGATCAGTGCGTGGTTCGCGGTGACCAGCGCGATCAGCAGCCGGTCGATCAGCGCGTCCTGCCCGACGATCACGCGCGCGATCTGCGCCTTCACGTCGGCGATGACCTGATGCTCGCGACTGGCGTCGCGGGTGTCGCGTTCGACCTGCTGGGCCATGGGTACCTCGCCGTGTGGGAGCGAGCGGTGATCGCGCCCGAAGGCGGAGCAATAGTCTAGCCGACGTGGGTCACGCCCGGGGAAACGCGCGCGAGCAGTCGAGCGCTAGACGGCGGCGGCGGCCAGTTCCGGTACCGCGCTCCCGATCCGCTGCACCTGGCCGAGCACGCCCAGAACCGGCTGGATCTCCGGCACGACCGCCTCGGCGTCTGCGACCCCGGCCTCCAGGCGCAGCACCTGCGTCTCGCCGCTGCGCAGTCGCAGCGCCAGCTCCACCGGTAGCGCCCCCGGGTTCCGTCCGAGGATGGCGAGGATGCGCTGCAGCCGTCGGCGGTCGGCACTCTCGTCCGTGGTCTCCTCGATGCTGATGCGGAGGCGCTGCGGCCCGGTGTCGCGATCGGTCGAGGCGATGGGTGGCGCGGTCGGCGCCGTCTCGATCGGATCGCGCTCGACGGCGCGGAGCGTGGGGCGCGTCTCGCTGCGGTCGGTCGTCGTATCGTCGCGGCGTCCTCCGCCGGGCGGCGTCGGCTGCGGCGGAGACGCCTCGGCAGCAACCGCCGAAGCCGGTCGTGCCGCGCCGATGAACATCGAGGGGTCGGCGTTCACCACCTGGCCCGCGTCCATGTCGTAGCCGCACAGCTTCTCGACGGCGACGGTCAGGCGGTCGCCGCGCTCGCGCACACCGACGCGCACGAGGATCACGTTGCCGTCCACGACCAGGTCGCGGTACTTCGCGAACTGCTCCGGCCACAGCGTGATCTCGGCGGTGCCACTCAAGTCCTCGATGCCGATCGCGGCGAAGGGCTTGCCCTGCCGCGTCGCCAGCGTGCGGACGGTCTGCACCATGCCCGCGACGACGACCTCCTGCCCCGCAACATCGGCGGTGAGCTCGGAGAGCTGCGCCGTGACGTAGCGCGACAGGTTGCCGGCGGCGTGCTGGAACGGGTGGTCGGAGAGGTACGTCCCCAGCAGCTCGCGCTCCCAGCCCAGCAGCTCGGCGCGCGGCGTCTCGATGTTCGGCAGCTCCAGCGCGGGCAGCGGCGTGTCCACCTGCGTCCCGAACAGGTCGAACATCGAGGTCTGCCCGGTCTCGCGGAGCCGCTGCTCCTGCTGCGCCAGCGAGAGGATGCGGTCGATGCCGAAGACGATGCTCGACCGGTCGCCGAGACTGTCGAGCGCGCCCGCCTTCGCGAGCGACTCCAGCACGCGGCGGTTCAGCTCGCGCGTGTTCAGCCGTCGCGCGAAGTCCTCGAGGTGTGCGAACGGCCCCTTCGCGTCGCGCTCGGCGAGCAGCGCCTCGACGGCGCCGGAGCCGACATGCTTGATCTGCGCGAGGCCGAAGCGGATCGCGCGGCTGCCGTCGTCCTGGTGCTCGACGCTGAAGTTGAACGCGCTGCGGTTCACGTCCGGTGGGAACACGCGGATGCCCAGGCGCGTGCACTCGCCGATCGCCTCGGCGACGCGCGCCAGGTCACCGGCGCTGCCGGCAGCCATCATCACTGCGGTCATGTACTCGACCGGGTAGTGCGCCTTCAGGTAGGCGGTCTGGTACGCGATCGTGCCGTAGGAGAACGCGTGCGCCTTGTTGAAGGCGTAGCCCGCGAACGGCTCGATGAGGTCGAAGACCTGCTCCGCGAGCCGTTGCTCGTAGCCGAGGTTGATCGCGCCGGTCACGAAGCGCTCGCGCTCCGCCAGCATGACGGCGGCGATCTTCTTGCCCATCGCCTTCCGCATGATGTCGGCCTGGCCGAGCGTGTAGCCGCCGAACTTCCGCGCGATCTGGAGCACCTGATCCTGATAGGTGATGACGCCGTACGTCTCGTCCAGCAGGTCGGCGAGGTCGGGGTGCGGGTAGTGCGCCGCGGCGCGACCGTGCTTCACGTCGATGTAGCGCGGGATGTGCTCCATCGGCCCCGGGCGGTACAGCGCGACCATGGCGGAGAGCTCGCGGATGTCGCGCGGCTGCAGCTCCGCCACGTGGCGGCGCATGCCCGCGGACTCCATCTGGAACACGCCGAACGTCTGCGCCGAGGCGAGGAGCGCCGCCGTGTCCGGGTCGCCGTCCGGCAGCCGCGTGAGGTCGATCTCCTCGCCACGCTCGGTGCGGATCAGCTCCACGGCACGACCGAGGATCGTGAGGTTCACGAGCCCCAGGAAGTCCATCTTCACGAGGCCGATCTTGGCGACCTCGGCCATCGCGTACTGCGTCGTCGGCAGCTGGAACGAGTCGTCGTCGTCCTTCTGCGAGGTCGCGCGCTGCAGCGGCACCACATCGGTCAGCGGCTCGCGCGAGATGACGATGCCCGCCGCGTGCGTGCTCGCGTGCCGCGCGACACCCTCAAGGCCGCGCGCGGTGTCGACGAGCTCCGCGACCTGCGGCTCGTCCGCGACCATCTGGCGCAGCTCCTCCACCTCCTCGACGGCCTTGTCGAGGGTGATGTGGAGCGCGTTCGGGATGAGTCGAGCGACGCGGTCGACGTCGCCGTAGGCCATGCCCAGCGCGCGACCGGAGTCGCGGATCGCGGCCTTCGCGCCCAGCGTCCCGAACGTCACGATCTGCGCGACGCGGTCGCGGCCGTAGCGCTCGGCGGCGTAGCGGATGACCTCCTCGCGGCGCTCGTCCGCGAAGTCGAAGTCGACGTCGGGCATCTCGCGGCGTTCGAGGTTCAGGAAGCGCTCGAAGACCAGCCGGTACTGCATCGGCTCGATGTCGGTCACGTCCAGGCAGTACAGGATGATCGAGGCGGCGGCGGAGCCGCGCACGCCCATCGGGATCTTCTGCGACCGCGCGAACTTCGCGATGTCGCGGACGATCAGCATGTACTCGACGAAGCCCGTCTCGCCCACGACCGAGAGCTCATAGCGCAGGCGCTCGATCTGCTCGTCGGTGGGCGTGCCGTAGCGGCGGTACAGGCCCTCCTCGCACAGCGCGCGAAGGTGATCGATCGGCGCGACGCCGTCCGGGATGCCGGCGTCCGGCAGGATCGCGCGGCCGAAGTCGATCTTGATCTCGACCGACTCGCCGATCTTCGCGGTGTTGTCGAAGGCCTCCGGCAGCTCCGGGAAGAGCGCGCGCATCTCCTGCTCGCTCTTCAGGTAGAAGGACGGCGAGTCCATCTTCATCCGGTTCGGATCGGTGACCGTCGAGTTCGTGCCGATGCACAGCAGCACGTCGTGGTACTTGTGCTGGTTCGGCAGCGTGTAGTGCGAGTCGTTCGTCACGACCATCGGCAGGTCCATGCGCCGCGCGAGGTCGACCAGCGGCCGGTTGAGGCGGCTGAACTGCTGCTGTCCGTGCTCCTGCAGCTCGATGTAGTAGCGGCCGGGGAACATGTCCTTGTACCAGCCTGCGATCGCCTCGGCGTCCGTATCGCGGCCGTCGCCCAGCGCGCTCATCAGCTCGCCGCTGGGGCACGCCGAGAGCGCGATCAGGCCCTCGCTGTGCGCGGCCAGCAGCTCCCGGTCCATGCGCGGCTTGTAGTAGAAGCCTTCGAGGTGCGCGGCGGACGAGAGCTTCAGGAGGTTGCGGTACCCCGCCTCGTTCTGCGCGAGCAGCGTGAGGTGGAACTGCGAGCGGTCGCCGGCGCCGCGGCTGAAGCGGCTGCCCTGCGCCATGTACGCCTCGATGCCGAGGATGGGGTTCAGGTCGTGCTTGCGCGCGTCCTCGTAGAACTCGATCGCGCCGTACAGGTTGCCGTGGTCGGTGATCGCCAGGCTCTGCTGCCCCAGCTCCGTCGCACGCGCCACGAGGTCCGGCACGCGGCTGAGGCCGTCGAGCAGGGAGTACTCCGAGTGCGTGTGGAGGTGCGTGAACATCTGATCAGGTGCCTAGGCGAATATGCGAACGGGCGTACGGCTGACGATACGCCTCGACCCCCCGGATGTCACCACTCTGGGGCCTCAATCTTCCCGCAGCCTGTCCACTGCTGGGTTCCCGGGCGCTCCCCTTCCGGAGGGGGAGTGCAGAGGGGCGTAGCCCGCTCTGCTGCGCGCGAACGCGCGCACTCCTACCGCCGAGGCCACCTACGAGCGTGCGATGAGGCGCCAGCCGAAGAGCCCGGCGCGAAGCGCCGCCGAGACTACTCCTGGTCGAGCGCGAACGCCTCGTGCAGCGCGCGGACGGCGTCGTCGACCTGCGCGCTTGCCACGACGCAGGTGATGCGGATGTCCGAGGTCGAGATGAGCTGGATGTTGACGCCCTTGTCGAACAGCGTCCGGAACATCTGCGCCGCGTAGCCGGGCGCCGAGGCCATCCCCGTCCCGACCACCGAGACCGTCCCCACCTCGGCGTCCGTCACGAGCTCGGTCGCGCCGAGCGCCGGGAGGGTCGCCCGCACCACCTCGACCGCCGAGGTCATGTCGTCCTTCGCCACCGTGAAGGTGAGGTCGGTCAGCCCCTCCACGCTCGCGTTCTGCACGATCGTGTCGACCGAGATGTTCGCCTGCGCCAGTGGCTCAAAGAGGTGCGCCGCGATGCCGGGCCGGTCGGGCACCGCGCGGACGGTGATCTTCGCCACCTGCCGCTGGTGAGCGATGCCGCGGACCTTGTTCGCCTGTTCCATCGTCGTCTCCCCGTGGATGATCGTGCCGGGCGCCGATTCGTCGAAGGTGCTCGCGACCAGGATCTCGACGCCGTAGATGGCGCCGACCTCGACCGCGCGCGGGTGCATGACCACGGCGCCCGTGGTCGCCATCTCCAGCATCTCGCCGTACCCGATGTCCCGCAGCGGCCGCGCCGAGGGCACGATGCGCGGGTCCGCCGAGTACACCCCGGCCACGTCCGTGTAGATCTCGCAGCGGCTGGAGCCGAGCGCGGCCGCGAGGGCCACCGCCGTCGTGTCCGATCCGCCGCGACCGAAGGTCGTGATGTCCAGCTCCTCGGTCACACCCTGGAAGCCGGCGACGATGACGATGCGCCCCGCCTCCAGCTCGCGCTCCATGCGCGCGGTGTCGATGCCCGCGATGCGCGCGCGGCGGTAGACCGAGTCGGTGCGGATGCCCGCCTGCTGGCCGGTGAGGCTGATCGCGTCCATCCCAAGCTCGCCCAGCGCCATCGCCATCAGCGAGGCGGAGACGATCTCGCCGGTGTGCATCAGCACATCCATCTCGCGCGTCGAGGGGCGCGCCGAGATCTTGCCCGCGAGTTCGATGAGGTCGTCGGTGGTGTCACCCATCGCGGAGACGACGGCGACGACCTGGTCGCCGCCGCGCACCCGTCGTGCGATGCGGTCTGCCACGCGCTTGATCTTGTCGGCGTCCCCGACCGAGGAACCGCCGTACTTCTGGACGACGAGGGCCACGCTGCTGCTCCTAGCCTGTGCGGCGCCTAGCTGCGCTCGATGACGCGCGCGCCCTGCGCGGCCATGCCGACGACGCGGCTTGCCGCCTCGAAGCCGTGCGCCGCCGCCGCCTCGCGCATCGCGCCCGCCACGTCCTCGGCGTTCTCCTGCGCGAAGGCGGCGATCGTCGGACCGCCGCCGGACAGGAACACACCCAAGGCGCCTGCGTCGCGCGCCGCCTGGAAGATCGGGTACATCGCCGTGAAGATCGTCGCGCGCGCCGGCTGGTGCAGCACATCCTCCGTCGCCACGGTCAGCAGGTCGTAGCGCCCCTGCGTCAGCGCGGCCACGAGGAGCGCGGCGCGACCGATGTTGTGGACGGCCTGGTTGCGCGTCAGCGACTCCGGCAGCCGCTCGCGCGACTCCTCGGTCGGCATCGAGAACTCCGGGATCAGCAGCGCCACGCGTAGGTCGGCGGGCGGCGTCAGCGTGACCTGGCTCACGTCCTCGTCGTCCGCGACCACCACCTGCAACCCGCCGAGCAGCGCCGGGGCGGCGTTGTCCGCGTGGTGTTCGAGGTGCGTCGCGATGCCCAGCAGCATCTCCGGCGTGCGGTTCTCGGCGCCGGGAATCAGCTCGTTCGCCGCCAGCAGACCGGCGACCCGCGCCGCCGCGGAGACGCCCAGGCCGCGACCGACCGGGATGTCGCCGTGGTACTCGACGGTCAGCCCTGCGGGCGGCTGCACCCCGGCGCGCGTGTACAGCGCGAGGGCAGCCGAGGCGACCATGCGCTCGATCGGCCCCTCGGGCCGCGGCGTCGGGGTGTCCGAGGTCGTGAGTCGCACGTCCGCCGTCCAGTCGAACGCGATCCCCAGGCTGTCGAAGCCGGGACCGAGGTTCGCGGTGGTCGCAGGAACGCGGACAAGGACGGATCGAGCGCTCATGCGCGCCAGTGTATGGGTGCCCCTGCGGGCGGGCAATGAAGGCACGCACCGCCCTGACGTGTCCGCGAGGTGCCTGCGATGTGCCCACGCGGCTCCGCGATACGCCGTTTGCGGTGGTGGCCCCTCGGTGTGCGCGATACACTTGCGGGACGGCAGCGTGTGTGCGCGCCGAGGGGGAATGAAGGAATACCAATGGAAGACGTCGTCATCCTCAGCGGTGTGCGCACCGCGATCGGGACGCTCGGCGGGAGCCTTGCGGAGACGTCGGCCTCGGATCTCGGCGCAGCCGTGATCCGCGAGGCGGTCGCCCGTGCGGGCCTCTCGCCGGAGCAGGTGGATCAGGTCATCCTCGGCTGCGTCGGCCAGGTCGCCGAGGACGGGTACATCGCCCGTCACGCCTCGGTGAAGGCCGGCATGCCGATCGCCACCCCCGCCTACACCGTGAACCGCATCTGCGGCTCGGGCCTCGAGGCGATCAACACCGCCGCCCGCTGGCTGCAGACCGGCGACGCGAAGATCATCGTCGCCGGCGGCGCCGAGAACATGTCGATGATGCCGTACCTGCTCCGCAAGGCGCGCTTCGGCTACCGCCTCGGCCACTCCACCCTCGAGGACGGGACGATGCACCTCGTCACCGACCCGTTCGAGAAGGTGCCGATGGGCATCACCGCCGAGAACCTCGCGACCAAGTTCGAGGTCTCGCGCACCGTCCAGGACGAGTACAGCGTCCGCTCCCAGGAGCGCGCCCGCGCCGCCATCGACGCCGGCTACTTCAAGGACCAGATCCTCCCGCTGGAGGTTGCCAAGGGCCGCGAGAAGGTGACGTTCGACACCGACGAGCACCCGCGCAACACCAACATGGAGCTGCTGGGCAAGCTGCGCCCCGCCTTCAAGAGCGACGGCGCCGTCACCGCCGGCAACTCTTCCGGCATCAACGACGGCGCTGCCGCACTGGTGCTGACCACCGCCTCCTACGCGGCCGAGCTTGGCATCAAGCCGCGCATGCGCCTCGTCGCCCGCGCCGAGGCCGGCGTGCCGCCCGAGACGATGGGTGAAGGCCCGATCCCCGCGATCCAGAACGTGCTCGCGAAGGCCGGCCTGACCGTCGACGACATCGACACCATCGAGCTGAACGAGGCGTTCGCCGTCGTCACCGCCGCCTGCGCGACCGCGCTCAACCTGCCGGTCGAGAAGGTGAACCCGAACGGCGGCGCGGTCGCCCTCGGTCACCCCGTCGGCGCGACCGGTGCCATCCTCGCCGTGAAGCTCATGTACGAGCTGGAGCGCACGGGTGGCCGCTACGGCCTCGCCTCGCTCTGCATCGGCGGCGGCCAGGGCATCGCCAGCATCTTCGAGCGCGTCGAGTAGTCCTCGACCACCTCGCACCCAACGAACCGGGGCGGCGCGTGAGCGCCGCCCCGGTTCGTTTCCACGCTTCGGTGCCTGGTACGCCTCGCGACCGCGAGAGGTCAGACCGCGACGGTCGTCCGCGCCACGCTCAATCGCAGGTGGCTGATCGCGGCCTCGATCCAGGCGCTGCAGGGCTTGCAGGCGTAGCGCATGCTCGCGCTCCCGCGCTGGACGACGCGCGGCCGGCCTTCCTCGGTGTACACGGCCTCGCCGCGGATGAAGTGAATCTCCGTCGCCTCGCCCCGGATCGGCATCTCGCAGATGTCGCACAGCACTGCCTGCATCGCGTCGCCTCCCCGGCCACGCGGTGATCATCGGAGGCCATCACGCGTACCTTCGGCCCGCAAGCGCTCCGTCAGGTTGAAATCAGCGAGTCGCTGCGCGCGCCCGCAGCCCGGTCAGGCCGGAGCGGCCGTCAACAGCGCCTCGATGGGCGCCCATGCCGCCGCGCTCACGGTGTCGATGTCGCCCGCAGCGTCGATGACCCGCCAGCGCGTCGGATCGCGGTCGGCCAGCGCGAGGAAGCCGTCACGCACCCGCTCGTGGAACGCGATCGTCTCGCGTTCCAGGTAGTCCGTGCCACCCTCGGCGCCGCGCGCACGCCCTGCGGCCGGGTCGAGGTCGAGCAGCAGCGTCAGGTCCGGCACGAGCCCGCCCGTCGCCGCCGCGTTCACCGCCTCGATCGTCCCCAGGTCGAGCCCACGCCCGTACCCCTGGTACGCGACCGTCGAGTCGGTGAAGCGGTCGCACAGCACCAGCTGGCCGCGTTCCAGTGCGGGGCGGATCAGCGTCGCCACCAGCTCCGCGCGCGCCGCGGCGAACGTCAGCAGCTCCGCCAGCGCCGTGGGCGCGGCATCGAGGCCGAACAGCGCCTCGCGCAGCCGCTCACCCAGCGGCGTGCCGCCCGGCTCGCGGCAGGTCAGCACCTCCAGGCCGCGCAGGCGGGCACGCTGCGTCAGCCGCGCGATCTGCGTCGACTTCCCGGCGCCCTCGCCGCCCTCGAACGTCACAAGCAGGCCGGGGCTCATGCGCGCAAGTCCTCGTCCGCGTCGTCCCACGTCGTGTCGCGTCGAGGGCGCACGCCGCCCGCCGCCATCACCGTGACGTGGCGGAACGGCTCCCGCCCGCGCGAACTCGACTCGACGCCGTGGCGGCTCGCCAGCTCGTGCTGCAGGCGGCGGATGTACGCGTTCTGCGGCGCCAGCTCCACCGCCATCTTCCCGTCGAAGGCGACCGCCGCGATCGCGTCCTCGGTCTCCCGCAGCGCGGCCGTGGTCGGGTCGTCCTGCGCGTTCGGGCCGCGCATCTGGAGCAGCGACTGCTCGATCTGCGAGACGGTGTTGTTGCGCAGCACGTAGACGGGGACGCCGCGCGTCTCTGCCTCGCGCAGCGGCCCGGTGCGGCGACGGTAGTACGGGCGCAGCGTCATCACCGCGTCCGCGTCCTGGATCGAGTCGACCACGGTCGCACCGGACCGTGTCGCCTCGATCGCTTCTTCGAGGCGCGCGCGGCTGATGCCGAACGGCAGGATGCGCCGCTGCGGCCCGCCGGGCGCGGGCGTCAGCCGTCGGGGGCCGGCCTCGCGAGGTTCCGAGTGCTCACGCTCCGGGCGCCGCGCCCGCTCCGCGCGTTCCGCCCGAGGTGCGCGCTCACGTTCGCCGCGCTCGTCGTGTGCGAAGCCGCCGTGGTCGTGGTGATCCTCCAGCGCGACGGGCACGCGCTCGACGCCGGTGACCTGGCCCGCGGCGTCGACGGTGCGCACCTCGGCCTCGGTCTCGAAGCCGCGCAGCAGCGCGTCCACGGTGCTCGCGATGTCCTCGTGCACCGCCACGCGATCGAACGACTGGATCTCGACCAGCGCGCCGAAGGTCGGCGGCGCGCGGCGTTCCAGGACCGTCTTCTGCGTCCCGCGCCGGCGCGCCTCCTCATCGGAGAGCGTCACGGACTCGATGCCGCCGATGAGGTCGGACAGCGTCGGGTTCTGCATGAGGTTCGGCAGCGCGTTGCCGTGCGCCGTGCCGATGAGCTGCACGCCGCGCTCCGCGATCGTGCGCGCCGCCAGCGCCTCCAGCGCCGTCCCGATCTCGTCGATGACGATGACCTCCGGCGTGTGGTTCTCGACGGCCTCGATCATCACCTGGTGCTGTAGCTCAGGGCGAGGCACCTGCATGCGCCGCGCGCGGCCTACGCCGGGGTGCGGGATATCGCCGTCGCCGCCGATCTCGTTGGAGGAGTCGACGATCACCACGCGCTTGTGCAGGTCGTCAGCCAGCAGGCGCGCGGCCTCACGCAGCATCGTCGTCTTGCCCACGCCGGGAGGGCCGAGCAGCAGCACGCTCTTGCCGCTGTCGATGAGGTCGCGGATCACGCTCGCCGACCCGCTCACGCTGCGGCCGATGCGGCAGGTGAGGCCGACGATGCGCCCGCGGCGGTTCCGGATCGCGGAGATGCGGTGGAGCGTGCGCGGGATGCCGGCGCGGTTGTCCTCGCCGAACTCCGACACCTGCGACACGACCTGGTCGATGTCCTGCTCGCTGACCTCGCTCTCGGTCAGCGTGATCTCGCGGCCGCCGGAATAGCGCGCCGTCGGGATGCGACCGAGGTCGAGCACGACCTCGATCAGCCCGTCTCGACCTGCCTCGCGCGCCGCATCCGCGATTCGCGAGGGGAGGCGCGTCAGCAGCAGCTCCTGCTCCGCGTACGTCTCTTCGGGCATCGGCGTGTGGTCATCCACCACGGAGCACCACCGTCCTGGCACGCAGCGTCTCACGACGCTCCTCGCGAATCGGGCGCAGCGTGCGCAGCGCCAGCAGCGCATACGTCGGCCCGGGCTCGAATCCATGATCACGCAGCACGCCAGTGGGGCAGGCCGCCCCTTCCGGCTGCAGGAGCGCCGCCCGGGGCCGGATCCACTCCTCGGCCCGCGCGAGCAGCGCCGAGGCCGCAGCGTCGTGTCCCGGCTCGGCGATCAGCGTCGCCTGCGCTGCCGTCCCACGCAGCGAGGCGCGCGCGCGACCATCCTCGAACGCGAGCAGCGCACGGCCGCCCTTCGCCCAGCGGCGATCCTCGGCGGCGCGCCACTCCTCGAACGTCATCCCCAGCGCGCGCCGTGCTTCGAAGGGCAGCGCCGCGCTGTACAGCTGGAACTCGAAGTAGGCGTCGGCCTCCTCGGTCTCGCGTACCTGCACGCCCGCCGTCGTGGCGTTCGAGGCGCCTGCGCCGCGCGTCGAGCGCGTCCACAGCCGCTCGGTCAGCGCCGGCACGAAGCCCGCGCCGCGCGCCGCCTCGACGGTGGGCGCGTCGGCGGCAAGACGCAGCAGCACACGCGTCACTCCCGCCTCCGAGGCCGCGGCGGTCGCCTGCCGCAGCAGGCCCGCGATCACCTCGCCGCCGTCCGGGCACGCGTCAACGAGCGTGTCGATCTCCCACGTGTCCTTCGAGGCGAGCTCGCGCGCGGTCGCGATGCCGCGCACCTGCCGCCCGGCGACGTCGATCCACATCGGCCGCCGCCCCAGCCAGCGCTCGATCGCGGCGGCCAGCGGGTGCGGCGTGGTCGTGGGACGGCCGAGGCGGTCGCGGGTCACGGCCTGGTTCGCGTACACGTCGCCGTCGAACGACACCAGGGCCACCAGGTCCCCGGGGCGCGGCGCGTGCGGCGTGGTCACGCGGTCGCCGTCCTTGCGCGGGCCGTCCGAGGCGGCGGCGTGGCCATCGCCTCGCGCACCATGTCCACGAACAGCGCGTGCATGCGGTAGTCCGTCGTCAGCTCCGGATGGAACGAGGTCGCCAGCAGCCGCCCCTCGCGACACGCGACGATGCGCCCGTCCTGCAGGCGGCACAGCACCTCGACCCCCTTGCCGGGGTTGCGGATGACAGGCGCGCGGATGAACACCGCGTGGATCGCGCCGCCCTCGATGCCCGTGACCGTCAGCGCCTCCTCGAAGGAGTCGATCTGCCGTCCGAAGGCGTTGCGGTCGACGGTCACGTCCATCGCGCCGATCGGCGGGCGGTCGAGCGCAGGCACGCGCTTCGCGAGCAGGATCGCGCCCGCGCACGTCCCCCAGACCGGCAGCCCGGCGCGGATGCGTGCGCGCAGCGGCTCCAGCAGGTCGAACGCGATCAGCAGGCGCGCGATCGTCGTGCTCTCGCCACCCGGGAGGATCAGCCCGTCGGCCGCCTCGAGCTGCGCGAGCGTGCGCACCTCGAACGCCTCCACGCCCAGCGCCTGCAGCGCCACGATGTGCTCGTGGAAGTCGCCCTGCAGCGCGAGCACGCCGATGCGAGGTGCGCGAGGTGCGACCGACCTCGCCGGCGTGCGTGCTGCGGACGTGCGTGCTGCTGGCGTGTGCGCCCTCCGGGTGGCTACGACTGCTGTGTTAGTTGCCGCGACCGGCCAGCTGCTCCGCCACCGGGATCGACGCGACCGAGCGGCCGCGCATCGCGTCGCCCAGCCCGCGCGATACCTCGGCGAGCATGTCCGGGTCGGTGTAGTGCGTCACGGCCTTCACGATCGCGCTGGCCATCTTCGCCTGCGCCTTGACCGCCTCGCGGGGCGACAGGCCCTCGCCCGACTTGAAGATGCCGGAGCCGACGAAGACGCCCTCCGCACCCAGCTGCATCATCAGCGCCGCGTCGGCGGGAGTGGCGATGCCACCGGCGGAGAAGTTCACGACCGGGAGCTTGCCCAGGCGCTTCACTTCCTTCACCAGCTCCAGCGGGACGGCCATGTCCTTGGCCATCGCCGCGAGCTCGTCGTCGCGCGCGACCTGGACGCGGCGGATGCCCGTCCACAGCGAGCGCATGTGGCGCACAGCCTCGACGATGTCGCCCGTGCCGGCCTCGCCCTTGGTGCGGATCATCGCCGCACCCTCCGCGATGCGCCGCAGCGCCTCGCCCAGGTCGCGGCAGCCGCAGACGAACGGCACCTTGAAGGCGTTCTTGTCGATGTGGTGGACGTCGTCCGCCATCGTCAGCACCTCGGACTCATCGACGTAGTCGACGCCGATCGCCTCGAGGATCTGCGCCTCGACGAAGTGACCGATGCGCGCCTTCGCCATCACGGGGATGGTGACGGTGCGGCAGATCTCCTCGATCAGGTCGACGCGGCTCATCCGCGCCACGCCGCCCGCGGCGCGGATGTCAGAGGGGACGCGCTCCAGCGCCATCACGGCGCAGGCGCCGGCCTCCTCCGCGATCTTCGCGTGCTCCGGGGTGACCACGTCCATGATCACGCCGCCCTTGAGCATCTGCGCCAGGCCGGCCTTCACCGTCCACGTCGCGGTGCCCTCGCGCTGCGTCTGGCCGTGCACGGGTGCGGCGGCGCGGCGACCGCTTGTCGCCTTCGAGGTCGTGCGCGATGCCGGCACCGCCGCCCGCGACCGACCGTTTCGATTCGTCCCGTTCACGCCCGCCATGCAAAGCCCCCCGCTGTTGTCATCTCAGGACGCCATTGTACCGCTCACTTGCCCAGCGTCGCCTGCCCCTGGGCCCGTTGCAGTTGGGTGTCGCCCGCCCTGCACCCTTGCGCCACGTGGTGCCCGGCGTACGATCCGGCGAATCGCCCTCCCGGGGGGCGCACGCGGAGGCACACCCGATGGTTCGTATGGCACCGCCCGAGGCGGTTCGCTCCATCCTCGTCGTCGTCGACGGCACGACCGCCTCGGACTACGCGCTCAGCGTTGCCTGCGAGACCGCGCGCCGCCAGCACGCCAGCATCTTCGCCCTCCACGTCGTGGAGGTGCCCCGCCGCCTCCCCGTGGATGCGGAGATGAGCGCGGAGCTGGAGCGCGGGGAGCAGATCCTCGCCGCCGCCGAGGCTGCCGCCGCGAAGTACGACCTGAAGCTGGAGGGCAACATCCTCCAGGCGCGCAACGTCGGCTCCGCCGTCGTGGACGAGGCCGTGGCGCTGCGCGTGGATGCGGTGGTGATCGGACTGGCATACCATCGCTCCTACGGCCGCTACGACATCGGCCAGATGGCGCAGTTCGTGTTGGAGAACGCTCCCACGCAGGTGTGGGTCATCCGCTACCCACCGGTCGCGGAGCAGTTGGGCTAGCCGGGAACCGCCCGGGACAAGGGAGCCGAGGATGCGCGTCGTCGTCATGGGCTGCGGCCGGGTCGGCTCGACCATCGCCGCGCGCCTGGAGCGCGAGGGCAACGCCGTCACCGTCGTCGACACCGACCCCTATTCCTTCCGCCGCCTCCCCTCCGACTTCAAGGGCGAGACGATGGTCGGCTCCGGCTATGACGACCACGTCCTGATCGCCGCGGGCATCCGCGAGGCCGATGCCTTCCTCGCCCTCACCCAGGGCGACAACCGCAACCTCCTCGCCGCCCAGATGGCGAAGCACATCTTCGAGGTGAAGACCGTCGTCGCCCGCGTTTACGACCCGTTCCGCGGCGAGATCTTCGCGAGCCTCGGCCTCCGCACCTTCAGCCCCACCAACATCGGCGCCGACATGGCGTACGAAGCCCTCACGCGGGAGCAGTAGCCGATGTACATCGTCGTCGTGGGTGCCGGCACCGTCGGCTATGGACTCTCACTCGAACTCCAGGGCCTCGCCGACCACGAGGTGGTGATGGTCGACCGCGATCGCGGCCGCGCCGCCGAGCTCCGCGAGGAGCTGGGCGAGATGGTCGTCCACGGCGACGGCACCGAGGTCGTCTTCCTCGAGAGCGTCGGCACGCGGCGCGCCGACATCCTGATCGCCGTCACCGGCGATGACGGCACCAACCTCATCGCCTGCCAGGTCGCCAAGCACTGGTTCAAGGTCGGCCGCACGATCGCGCGCGTGAACAACCCCCGCAACGAGCGCCTGTTCCGCATGCTCGGCATCGACTCCACCGTCTCCGCCACCGGGGCGATCATGGCGCAGATCGAGGTCGACCTCCCGGAGCACACGCTCGTCCCGCTCATGAAGCTGCACGACTCCGGCCTGCAGCTCGTCGACCTCCACGTGATCGCCGGCTCCGAGGCCGAGGGCGTTTCGTTGCGCTCCTTGCGCCTCCCCCCGAACACGATCGTCTCGCTCATCGTCCGCGAGCACGGCGAGCCGGAGGTGCCGAACGGTGACACCGTGCTCCGCGCCGGCGACGAGGTCATCGCCGTCGCCCCGCAGGATGCCGAGCTCCAGCTGCGCCGCCTCGTTGGCGGCGCGGTCGAGGACTAGCCGAACGTGACCACCCGCCTGGCCTACCTCGGCCCGCGCGGCACCTATACCGAGGCCGCCGCGATCGCCTACGACTCGACTGCGGAGCTGCTGCCGCGCGCCTCCTTCACCTCCGCCGTGGAGATGGTCGAGGCGGGTGAGGCGGACGGCGCGGTCTGCGCGATCGAGAACTCGATCGAGGGCCCCGTCGTCGAGGTCCGTGAGCTCCTGCTCCGCGAGCAGTCCGCCGTCGTCATCCGCAGTGAGGTGGTCGTCCCCATCCGCCACGCGCTCGCGGGCGTGGAGGGCATCGACCTCGCCGGCGTGCGCACCGTCTACTCGCACCCGCAGGCGCTGGGCCAGTGCCGAGGCCAGATCGCGCGGCTCATGCCGAACGCGACCGCCGTCGCCGCCCTCTCCACCGCCGCCGCCATCGAGTCCGCGATCAGCGAGCCGGGCACGCTCGCGATCGGCAGCCACATCGCCGCCGACCTCTACGGCGCACACGTCTACGTCGACGACCTCGCAGACGAGCCCGGCAACGAGACGCGCTTCGTCGTGCTCGCTCGGGAGGACGCGCCGCCGAGCGGCGACGACAAGACCTCGATCGCCTTCACCACGCACCACGACCGCCCCGGCTCGCTCGTCGAGGTGCTGAACATCTTCTCCAACCGCGGCCTCAACCTGACGAAGGTCGAGTCGCGCCCGACGCGCCGCGCGCTCGGCACCTACGTCTTCCTCGTCGACTTCCAGGGCCACCGCCTCGACGCCGCCGTCACGGAAGCGCTCGAGGCGACGCGCGCCGTCACGCTCTGGCTGCGCGTCCTCGGCTCCTACCCGCGCTGGACGGGCCCGCACGCGCCCGCCCCCGATGCCTGAGATCCCTGGCCGTGCCTGAAATCCCCGATCTTGAGGCGATTCGGCACTTCCTGGAGCCGCGCCTTCGCCAGAACCCCGTGGCGACCGCCGAGGCGCGCCTGCCCTGGCTCGTGCGCACCGGCGCGGACGCCCTCCCCACCCTGGTCGGCCACGAGTTCGCCTCGCTGCGCCGCCACGGCAAGTTCCTGCTCTTCGCGACCGACGACGACCGCCTGCTGGTCGTGAACCCCATGCTCACCGGCCGCTTCCACTGGGCGGAGCCGTCCGAGCGCAAGCGCCCGATGACCGCGCTCGTCCTCGGCTTCAGCGACGGGCACGAGCTGCGCTACTCCGACCAGCGCCGGATGGGCCGCTGGTACCTCGTCCCCACCGCAGAGCTCGCGACGGTGCCGCAGATGGCGGAGCTCGGCCCGGACGCGCTTGCCGTTGATGAGGAGACCTTCCTCGCGCGGATCAAGAAGCACCCCGGCCAGATCAAGTCCGTGCTCACCAACCAGAAGTTCCTCGCGGGCATCGGCAACGCCTACTCCGACGAGATCCTGTGGGAGGCCGGCCTGCACCCCCACCGCCGCCGCGCGACGATGTCCGAGGACGACCTCCGCCGCCTCTACCGCGCGATGCGCAGCACCATCGAGTGGGCGATCCCCATCCTCGAAGCCGAGGTCGCCGACCGCCTCTACCAGCGCAACGAGGAGTGGCGCGACCACCTCCGCGTCCACCGCAAGGCGGAGCAGCCGTGCCCCCGCTGCGGCGAGCCGATCCACGCCCAGGTGCGCGGCGGCAGCGAGACGAACTACTGCCTCCACTGTCAGCCCCTCGTCCTGGGGTGATCCTCGGGTAATGTATGCGGACGCGGCGCAGCCGCCGCGGCGCGGAGGGGGACTGCGATGAAGGTGCTGAACAAGGAGATCGGTGACGAGCTCGACTCGATGTACGGGCTGGTCGCCGGGCGCGTCGCCGCCTCCGGCCGCGATCTCGTGATCGAGGCGTACGAGGGTGCCGGCCTCTCCGACGTCGAGTGGACGGATGACGCCGTCATCATCTCGCTGCACCAGGGCGTGCCCACGCACGCGCTGCCGCACGTGCTCGCGGTCGCGCTGCAGCACGTCCGTCAGACGCTGGACGGCTACCCCCACATCACCGAGCCCGACGAGCCGCAGCCCGAGGGCTCCGACCTCGTGCGCTCCTCGCTGCGCGAGCTCGTGCTGGAGTCGGACGCCGAGGCGCAGCTCGTCTCGCTCGGCCTCGACCGCACGTGGGAGAACGAGCAGCGGCACCAGGCGATGAAGGGCATCCTGAAGTCCCCGCCCGCCGACTGGAACGAGCCGGACTCGCTCGGCAACCTCTTCATCGCGCTCCAGTACGCGCGCATGTCGCTCAACCACCCGCCCGAGATGTGGAAGGCGCTCCAGAAGCGCACCGAGGAGGTGCTGCCCGGCGCCGCCGAGCGCGGCGAGCAGGCGCTCACCGCCGTGAAGAAGCGCCGCTGGGGCAACGCCCGCAACGTGCTCGACTCCTACGTCCAGCTCCGTGACGAGCTCGGCATCGAGGATCTGGTGAAGATCGAGGACGCGTACGGCGCCCAGCACTAGTTCCAGCACTGAGGCCGGTGTCGAGGCCGACCGCTAGCCCTTCGGCGCGGCGATCGAGGTTTCCGCGCGCTGCGTGATGAGCGCGGCGTGCGCGTCGTCCAGCAGGAAGCGGATCGCCGTCTCCCACCAGTTGAGGCGCGCGCCCGCGATCGGCCCGCCGAGCACGGCGTTCGCCTCCTCGCGCGTCGTGATCGCGGTCTCCGGCACGGCGCCCGTCCGATCGGCACGCGCGTACTGCACGGCATCCGCCAGCGCCGGGCCCGCACCGAGCATCTCGCGCATCGTCCCCCACATCGCCTCGGGCGACTCGAACGCCTGCGCGGCGCGCGCCGTCGTGGCGATGATGCAGTCGCGCGCCCCCATCTGCTCGGCGGTCGGCGTGAACTCGCCGCTCTTGATCGCCTTGAACAGCTCGTGCACCGCGCTCACGTTGCCGCCGCGCTTGATCTGCTCCGCCGCCATCGGCGGCATCGAGGTGAGCACATCGGTCGCCGCGAGTCGCTGCTGCTGCCCGCCCAGCGCCCCCGCGAACGAGGCGCCGCCTGTCGCTGGCGTGGCCGTCGGCGCGGCGACGTGCGCCGCCGAGGCGGTGGGAGACGTCGAGGTGACAAGTGCGGTCATGCAGACAGCATGCGCCTCGCGGCCGCGGGCGACGTCAGGGGTTTGCCGGATGCGGACGCGGGCGCTCCCCGATCAGGACGCGGACGCAGCAGCAGCGCGCGTCGCGCGATCCATCCAGCCCAGCAGAAAGGGGCGCCACTCGCGGTACCGCTCCAGGTACTGCCCGAACAGCGCGGTCGGGGTGGCGACGGGGCGGGTGGGCTCGCGCATCAGGCGCATCCGAGCCTCGGAGGGGGTGCGGCCGCCCTTGCGATGGTTGCAGGGCCGGCACGCGGCGACCAGGTTCTCCCACTCGTGTGGGCCGCCGCGGTGGCGCGGCATCACGTGGTCAATGGTGAGTTCGGTGCCCGCGACGCCGCAGTACTGACAGCGGTGCTCGTCGCGGGCGAAGACCTCGGTGCGCGTCAGCCTCACCCGAGGCCGTGGGCGTTTCACCGGCGCATGCAGGCGAATCACCGAGGGCATCGCGAACTCGGTCGCCACGCCCCGGATCGCGCCCTCTGCCGTCTCCAGCACCTCGGCCTTGCCGTGGTACACCAGCACGAAGGCACGCCGCACCGCGCACACGTTCAGCGGCTCGTAGTTCTGGTTCAGAACCAGGGCGCGTCGCTCGATCGCCACCGGCACCGCTCCTGCCACGGAAGCGAGTCTACGCCGTTTGCGAGCGGGTTTGTCAGCCTCGGTTGCCCCGCGATCGAGGGCTAGCGCGCACCCGGCCCCGGCACGATGCCGGAGGGCACCCCACCCGGTACCAGGCCGCCCGGCAGCCCGCCGGTCCCGAACGCGCTGATCGCCGCGCGGAACTCCACCGGCAGCAGCCGCTCGAAGACCGGGATGCGGTTGATGAACACCGGCGCAAGCGTGGAGCCCTCCAGGGCGCGCGCGAGCCCCGGCGTCGCCGGGTACGTCGTCACTGCGAACAGCAGCAGCTCCACCACCAGCAGCCCCTGCACGAAGCCGATCACGGCGCCGCCCAGGTGGTCGATCGGCCCCAGGAACAGCAGGCTGGAGGCCGTGCGCAGCACCATCGCCAGCACCTGCCCCAGCACGATCAGCCCGCCGAAGATCGCCACGAACGCCAGCAGGTTCCGCACCTCCGGCGCCCCCGCGATGAAGTCGATGTTCTCCGCGAGCTGCGAGTACAGCCGTCCCGCCAGCACCGCCCCGACCACTGTCGAGATCAGCGAGACCACCACGCGGATCAGCCCGGAGCGAAACGCGCTGAACGTCGACCACGCGATGACCGCGGCGATGGCGAGATCAAGCCAGTTCATGCCGCCAGTGTAGCAGCGAGCGCGGGGAGCCGAGGCTAGGCGAATCCCAGCCGCCGCTCCCGCAGCGACACGTACCGCCCGTGCCCGAAGACGAGGTGATCGAGGACGTCCACCTCGATCAGCCGCCCCGCCTCCACGATCGCCTCGGTGAAGCGGATGTCATCGGGGCTGGGCGTGGGGTCGCCGCTCGGGTGGTTGTGCGCGACGGCGATCGCCGCCGCGTTCTGGCGCACCGCCTCTCGGAACACCTCGGCGACCCGCGCGGGCGCCGAGTTCAGGCTGCCGCGGTAGAGCATGGTCGCCGAGATCAGCTGATGCTTCGTGTCGAGCGTGAGCAGCCGCAGCTCCTCCTGCTGCAGTAGCTCCATCTCTGCCTGCAGCAGCCGCGCGATGTCGCCCGGGTTGAGCACCGCGGGCCGCGCCACGTCACCCTCGAGCGCCAGCCGTCGCCCCAGCTCGAACGCCGCGGCGATCGTCGTCGCCTTCGCCTGCCCGACGCCGTGCTCCTTCGCCAGCAGCCCGAGGTCCTGGGAGGCGAGCCCGCGCAGTCCGCGCCGCTGCGTCAGCAGGTGCGTCGCGACCTCCATCACCCCCATCGCGGCGGTGCCAGTGCGCAGCAGGATCGCCAGCAGCTCCGCCGAGGTCAGCGCCTGCGGACCGAGGCGCAGCAGTCGCTCGCGGGGACGTTCGTCGGCGGGCAGCTCGGAGACGCGAACCTGGTAGCGCGGCTCCTCGGCGGGTGTCATGTCAGCGGTAGGTGGGGCGCGTGTCGGGGTCGGCCACGCCGGATCCCTGCGAGAGCAGCCGCACCGCGATCACGGTCTTCGTGTGCGGCCAGTGGTCGACCTCGACCGTGTCGCCTGCACGCACCGTGACGGAGGTGAGCGGCTCGACGCTGTACACGGTGTCGCCCGCAAACATGTAGTGGCTGCGGAAGAACCACAGCAGCCCGCCGCGTGACCACGTCCGCCGCACCATCCCCTGCGAGGTCACCGGCCCCGCCGAGCGCAGGTCGCGCACCGCCGCCAATCCCTCCACCGTGAACGCGAACGCGAAGATGCCGACGAAGAACGCCGGCACGATCGCGCCGGTCGCGCCGCCCAGGAAGTGCGAGAACGAGTACAGCGCGACCGCGATACAGATGACCGCCAGCGGGACGTAGAGCACCGCCATCCGCACCAGCGTGCGGCGCGTGTTTGTCCGAACCTCGAGCTCTTCGGGGCCTGTCGTCACTACGGGAGTTTTATCACATCCCCGAGGGAGAGGAGGCTGTTTCCGTTCATGCCGTTCGCGGCATACAGCTGCTCCAGGTACGCGCCGTACGGCGTGCCTCCCCGGTACTCGTTCGTGATCGAGGAGAGCGTGTCACCCGACTTCACGGTGTGGGTGCGGGGCGCGACCGGGGTGGGTGTCGCGCTGGGCGTGGGTGCGGGCGTCGGCGTACCGTTCGCGGCGGTGCCGGTCGGCGTCGGTGACCCGGTGGGCGTGCCGGTGCGTGCCGCCGTCGCCGCTGGGGTCGAGGTGCGCGCCGGTGTCCCGCTGGGCAGCACCGCCGCGAGCGCGGATCCCGGCGTCGCCGGATCCACCTCGCCACCCGGTCGCACCAGCAGCCAGACCGCGAACACCGAGCCGATCAGCAGCGCGATCAGCGATCCGCGGTAGACGCGGTACGAGGGCAGCGCGGACGCGGGATCCATGCAGCGCTCGCAGAGCGCGTCGCCGTGGTCGTCGCAGTACAGCACCCCGCATCGAGGGCATTCCTGCGCAGCGGGTTGGTCGCATCGAAAGCACTGCACGTCGATCAGCCTACCACGTCCATCGGGCCGCCCTGCGCCCGAACGTCATCACATTGTCCACGCACTCGCCGGCTGCGAGACAAGGCAGCGCCCGAGGAGCGAACTCCTCGGGCGCTGCGGGAATCCAACGTCCGTCCGAAGGACGGAGGCGAAGCTACTTGAGCTCCACCTTCGCGCCGGCCTCTTCCAGCTTGGCCTTCGCCGACTGGGCCTCGGCCTTCGGCATGGCCTCCTTGACGGTCTTCGGGGCGGCCTCGACCAGGTCCTTGGCGTCCTTCAGGCCCAGGTTGGTGAGCTCGCGGACGACCTTGATGACGTTGATCTTGTTGGCACCGAAGTCGGTGAGGATCAGGTCGAACTCGGTCTGCTCCTCCTCGGCGGCGGCGGCGCCACCACCGGCGGCCGGGGCGGCAGCCATCATCATCGGAGCGGCGGCGGTGACGCCGAACTCCTCCTCGATGGCCTTGTTCAGGTCGCGGAGCTCAAGGATCGTCATCCCCTTGATGATCTCCAGCGCGTCGTCAACCTTGGACATTGTCTCGCTCCTCCTGCGCCCGGCACGCGGCCGGGATGATCACTCGTCGATTCGTCTGCGACGGCCCGCTTACTGCTGGCCCTCAAGCTGCGAGGCACGCGCGTCGATGAGACCCGCGAACTCCCGCGTCGTCGCCTGCAGCAGGCCGGCCAGCTCCCGGATCTTCCCGGTCAGGCCGCCAGCGATGCGGGCGATGAGTTCGTCGCGCGGCGGAACCGTCGAGAGGTCCTCGACGTATGCCGCCGTCACCAGGTCGCCGGAGACGACCGCGTTGCGCACCGCGAACGGCGACGTCGCGTGCTCCCGGCGGTAGGTCATGACCTGCCGCGCGGTCTCCACCACGTCGCTGCCGACGAGGATCGCCGTGTCCTGCTGCGCCAGCTCACCGAACTGCGCATTGCCCGCCTGCGCCGCAGCGCGACGGAGCAGCGTGTTCTTCACCACGCGCACCTGGATGCCGTTCGCGTTCATCTGGCGCCGCAGCGCCGTCAGGTCGGAAACGGGCATGCCCTTGTAGGAGGCGCCGATGGCGATCTCGGCGTCCTGCAGGAGGGCGGTCAGGTCCGCTACCTGGTCGATCTTGTGCTGTGTGGGCAACGCCACCTCCTTCGCGACAGCCATGCCGGTTCGGGCATGCTGCCTGCCGCGCCTGCAACCTCGTCTGCCCCGAGATCGAAGACGCGCCCTGCTCCGCCGGGGCGGGAGGGCGCGAGTGGAGGTGGCACGTCGTGCCAGCCCCGGGAGGCAACGCGGGTGGCGTGCCTCGTCTGCTCGTGCGTCCCCACCTGCACAGGCGGCCTGTCGGCCCTTGGCGAGCATCACCGAGGTGAGCGCTCGACCCGTGGTCTCCGGCGGTTGCCGCCTCCTCGAACCAGTCGAGGTTGCGGCGAGTGGTGAACACTATAGGGGCTGCGCGGATGAGGCGCAGCCCCTACGGAGTCTCGTTCGTTAGGCCTCGGTCGCCAGCGCCATGATCGAGGCGACCTCGACATGCACGCCCGGGCCCATCGTCGAGGCGAGCGAGGCGCCCCGGATGTACTGGCCCTTCGCGCCGGACGGCCGTGCCTTCGCGATCTCGTTGATCAGCGCCGACAGGTTCTCGATCAGCGTCTCCGACGCGAACGAGACCTTGCCGATCGGCACGTGCACCAGGTTGGTGCGGTCCAGGCGGTACTCGACACGCCCGGCCTTCGCCTCGCGCACCGCGCGAGCCATGTCCGGGGTCTCGACGACCGTGCTCGACCGCGGGTTCGGCATCAGGCCGCGGGGGCCCAGCACACGACCCAGACGACCGACCTTGCCCATGAGGTCGCGCTGCGCCAGCGCGACATCGAAGGAGGTGTAGCCGCCGGCGACCTTGTCGATCAGCTCGTCGCCACCCACCTCGTCGGCGCCAGCGTCACGAGCCGCGTTCGCAGCCTCGCCCTCGGCGAAGACCAGCACGCGCATGACGCGGCCCAGGCCGTTCGGCAGCACGACGGAGCCACGGATCTGCTGATCCGCGTGGCGGCCATCAAGGCCGGTGCGGAGGTGCAGCTCAACGGTCTCGTCGAACTTGGCGGTGGCGGCCTCCTTGACCAGCGCGACGGCCGTAGCGGCGTCGTACAGCTGGTCCTTGTCGACCTTCGTCCGCGCAGCGGTGATGCGCTTCCCTTCCTTGGCCATTAGTCCACCACCTGAATCCCCATCGACCGGGCCGTGCCCTCGATGGACAGAATCGCCTGCTCCACGTCAGTGGTGTTCAGGTCGGGAAGCTTCTGGGTCGCGATCGCGCGCACCTGGGCGGAGGTCACCGTGCCGGCGACCTGGCGCAGCTGGTTCGCGGAGCCCTTCGGGACACCCGCAGCCTTGCGGAGCAGGTCCGAGGCGGGCGGGGTCTTCAGGACGAACGTGAACGAGCGGTCCTCGAAGATCGTGATCTGCGCCGGGATGATCTGGCCGTCCTGGCCAGCCGTGCGCTCGTTGTAGGACTTCACGAAGTCCATGATGTTGATCCCGTGCGGGCCGAGGGCAGTACCCACCGGCGGCGCGGGGTTCGCCTTCCCTGCAGGAATCTGCAGAGTGACGACGGCGCGAACCTTCTTAGCCATCGATTCCTACTTGTCTGGCCTCGGCGTTACCCGGTGACCGTAAGCGGTACCAGCGTGCGACCCCGTGCGAGGCCACACTCCCGCGCTGCGAGCTACTGCTTCTCCACCTGCAGGAAGTCGAGCTCGACCGGCGTGTCGCGGCCGAACATCGACACCATGACGCGGACCTTCCCCTTGTCGAGGTTGATCTCGTCCACCTGCCCGACGAAGTCGACGAATGGGCCGTCGGTGACGCGCACCGCCTCGCCCACCTTGAACCCGACGTTGATCCGAGGCGCCGCCAGCTGCGTCTGCCGCCGAATCCGGTTCACTTCCTCGTCCGCCATCGGCATCGGGCGAGACTTGTCGGTCTCGCTGATGTTGCCGGCGAAGCCGGTCACACCCGGCGTGTTGCGGACGACGTACCAGGAGTCGTCGTCCATGATCATCTGCACCAGCACGTAGCCCGGGAACAGCTTGCGCTTCACCGTGCGGCGCTGGCCGTCGTGGATCTCGATCTCTTCTTCCTCAGGGATGAAGACCTCGAAGATCTTGCCGCCCATGTCCATGTGCTTGACGCGCTGGTCCAGGTTCGTCTTGACCTTGTTCTCGTAGCCCGAGTAGGTCTGGACGATGTACCAGTGACGCCCGTCGCTGGCCTCGGCGTCGTCGCCCTCGGGCGTCTCCAAGTTGTCGCTGATCGCCGCGTTCGTCAGGGGAGGACTCCTACCTGCGCTGCCCGGTACCTACCGGTGCTGCGCTATCGAAGGATCGTCTGCTCGACCAGCCAGGAGAAGCCGAAGTCGGCCGCCCCCAGGATCACGCCGAACAGCAGCGAGATCACGATCACGACCATGGTGAGGTTGATCGTCTCACCCCTGGTCGGCCACGTGACCTTCCGCAGTTCGCTGATGATGTCCATCGCCCAGCGCGGCTGGTACCACGGCCCGGAGACGACATGCGCCCCCGCCGGCACCGGCGCCGAGGTGGAGACGGGCAGGCCGCGCGCAGGCACCGGCTTCGGCGTACGCCGTGCCGCTCGCTCTTGCTCTCGTCGGGCCGCTCGGCCCATGGCGGTGCTCCTGCCTGCGCGCCCCGCGCTGCACCTTCCAGTGTAGCCCGGTGGTCGCGCCTCTTCGGCCTCGCTGTCCCGGTTCGGGGGCGGCGAGGCCGATGTCGGTCGTCTTAGCGGGTTTCGCGGTGCGGGTGGTGGGCCCGGCAGCGCGGGCAGTACTTCTTCAGCTCCACCCGCTCCGGGTCGTTCCGCCGGTTCTTGAACGTGTGATACGTCCGGGCGCGGCACTGCGTGCACGCCAGCGTGATGTGCTCCCGGTCTTCCTTACCCTTGGCCATTGCTGGCCTCCCTTACTCAGCCCCGGCCCGCGTGAGGCGGACGAGGCTACCTGATGCTGTTACTCGATGACCTTGGTGACGACGCCGGCGCCGACGGTGCGGCCACCCTCGCGGATGGCGAAGCGCAGGCCCTCTTCCACGGCGACCGGGGTGATGAGCTCAATGCCCACCGTCACGTTGTCGCCGGGCATCACCATCTCGGTGCCCTCC
>Ga0172380_10001203_pt1 | contig 45478 bp, 38 predicted proteins | sample Leawe162metaG_FD_119747 | JGI IMG/M metagenome (GOLD analysis project Ga0172380, IMG submission 119747) | Leachate microbial communities from a municipal landfill in Southern Ontario, Canada - Leachate well 162 metaG | ecosystem: Engineered > Solid waste > Landfill > Unclassified | place...
ATTTGGTAATATTACTTGTTTACTACCATCATAACTTTCTCCAATTCCTTTTATTATTTCTATCTGAGCGGTTAAATCATCTGCCGGATATTTTGTTTTCAAAGTATTGAAATAATTATCTGCGTCCCTCTTATTCTCTGTGAATAGAGTATAAAAACTACCAAGTGTAAATAATGTGTTCTTTTCTATATCTTCATTGAGGTTATATTTAGTTAAGATGGTAGTAATGTTTATTATTTCCTCTGAATATTCTCCTCATTTGCAATTGATGATAAAAATCTTTCGGACTTAATTTTGAAATAAATAAATGTGGATAACCGATCTCCTGTTTCTGAGAATGATAGTGGCGCCTCAGAAAAAACTTGCGCTTTTAATGAGGGATTAATTAACAATAATGAGAATAATAAATAGTAAAAAAAGTATAATGGTTTTTTCAATTCTCCTTCTCCTTTCTCAAATTATTCAATTATTTGTATGTGCGGAAATATATATTTATTCGGGTTATAATCATATTTTGGTGATTTACCTCTGGCTATTTTATACCATTCGAATTTAACGTAACGCCTAAAAACATCATAATAATCCTGTAATCGATTATTGATTACTATAGAGGTAATAATTAAATATTCACCAGGTAATAAAGGGCGTTTAATTGTGCTAAATATATCTCCCTCCGGTATCCTATATGTTCTTGAATCTTGATAATATTCCCCGGGTAATATTTTCTCAATAAAATCAGCTCCCATCGGATCCGGATTTGAAAGTTCGTATGGATATAATTGAAGATCATTATAAATGCCTACAAAAAAAACATGCCCCGATCTTTTAATCTCCACTGTTTTCTTTGAAACATTTGTAAATCGAACAGTAAATGTCATTTTATCTCCTATCTTATATTCTGACTTGTCTGTCCATCCTTCAACTCTTAATGACTGCTTCAATTCAATCGTAGCTATTTTTCCATCTTTATCCACATCTAATGTATCAAGTTTTACTTTCCCTTTTTCCAAATATATTTTTGCATTTAATGAATCAAAATCATTTAGAAAATATATAAGGTTGTATTCCCCGGTGTAAATCGAATCACTTTCTGTAAAGGTAAGAATATACCTTCCACTTGAATCCGAACTTACACCTCGATTAATACCTGATATATAGATAAGTGCGTTGCTATGTTCGGTTTGATTTTCAAGTATTACCTTCCCTTGAATTGTCGAAGTATATTTTGGATATTCTAAAGGCGGCTCTACACCTTTTTCACTGCATGAGGCAAGAATTAGAAGCAATGTTAATTGAGATAATAATATCTTTTTCATAACAATAACCTGCATAATTTGTTTTGTAAGTTAAACTTAATGAGAACCAAATTGAAAAGATAGTGGCAAAATTTTTACCTAATTTTTCTTGATATTATAAAAATATTGAAGTAAATCTTTATTTTGTTATTTTTGTGAAAATTAAATGAATACAATGGATAGGATAATTTTGGAATAGCTCTATCAGATGGATTTGAAATAATTAGATAGGAAAAACTTACTGCTCCCGTAATATTCAGGAGCAGTATATAAATTATTTATGCAGGGATTACTTCTATTGATGGGTTGATCTCACGGCGGAGAAGATTCTCTATCGCTACAAGTGTTCCGCGTATTGAGCTTGGACAGCTTCCGCACGCACCTTGATAACGGATTTTAAGTGTTAATCCTTCAAGACCGATTACTTCAAGTCCACCGCCATCACCGGCTAATGCCGGTCTTACTCTCGTATCCAAAATTTCATTAATTTTTTTCAATAATTCGGTTTCTTCCTGAGAACTAAGTTCAATCTCTTTTTCTACCGGAATTAATGATTTATCAAAATTGCGAATGAATTCAACAAATGGTCTTTGAATTTGTCCCCAACCGGTTTGAGCATCTTTTTCAATTGTGATAAATTTATCCATATAAAAAACACCAACAACGCCATCGATCTGAAAAATACCTTCTGCTAATGGGTCATTCTTTGCTTCTTCAGCTGATTTATAATCGCGTGTTTCGCGACTTAATATTCTTTCATTTAATACAAATTTTAATGCCTGCGGATTCGGTGTTAAGTCAACATCCTGTACGTTTAGCATAATTGTCTCCTTTATAATATTACTCTAAAACTTATTTATCTATTGCAAATTTAATCAAGTATCTAATCAAATGCATAATAGGTCATTTATTATTGATAAGAAGCACGAACTCACCTTTGAGTTTATCCTTCTGAACAAAATTATCGATATACTCTAAGTTACCACGAATATATTTTTCTTCCGGCAATGTGAGATCGAAAGCCACAACTGCGGGAGTTTTATCACCGAAAATTTTCCTTACGTCTTTTATCAAAGCTCCTAATCGATAAGGTGTTTCCATTATTACTAATAGATCTTTTATATTCCTTAATCGAGAAAGTTCTCTTTGTCTTATATCTTTTTTAGGCGAAAGCCAACCGGAATAATAGAATGTATCTAGTAAGAATCCTGAGCCGATTAGAGCGGGAAGAAGTGAACTCGCACCCGGAATCGGAACAATTTTTATGCGCGAATTTATTGCAAGATTAACAAGAGTCTTACCCGGATCGGAGAAAAGAGGTGTACCGCAATCAGAAATGAGAGCCGCCGAGCCCGCAATTTTTACTTTGGCAAGAATCTCACCCGCTTCATCCTGCTCGTTATGTTCGTTTAAGCAGATTAATTCTTTCTCGATCTCATATATTGATAATAATCGGCGCGCCTCTTTATATTCTTCCACGATAATAAACGGGACCTCTCTTAACACGTTTAATGCGCGAAGAGTTATATCCTCAGGATTACCGATGGGTGTGGATACTAAATATAATATTGTTCCGTCATTATCGCTCATATAATTACTGTTATGCCAATAGTTCCTTGACTTTTTCTATTACATCGCTATACGCCAATTTAAATCTCTCGCCTGTTTTTCTGATCTTTATTTCTACCATATCTTCTTTGAGATTTTTCTCACCCACAATCACTTGAATCGGGAAACCGAGAAGATCGGCATCATTAAACTTAAATCCCGCTTGCGCATCTATTCTATCATCATAAAGGACTTCAATTCCCGCAGATGTTAATCCCGAATATAGTTCATCTGCTTTATTTACCACAATCTCTTTTTTCATATTAAGACCGAGAAGCTGAACTTGATAAGGTGCTAAAGTCTTATCCCATATAATACCATTTTCATCATAGTTTTGTTCTACATAACACGCAAAAACTCTTTCTACACCAATTCCATAACTACCCATAATAATAGGATTTTCTTTTCCTTCTTCATCAAGAAAATTTACACCTAATGCATCTGAATATTTAGTTCCTAATTTAAAAATATGTCCTAATTCTATTGCTTTAAATACATCAAGATTTTCGCCGCAGCGTGTACATTTTTCACCGGATTGAGCTGATCTAAGATCATAAAATTCTAATTCAGCAACATCTCTTTTTAAATCTATGCCACCAATGTGATAATCATTTTTATTAGCACCCGAATAAAGATTATTAGCTTCGACTAATCTAAGATCGGCGACTATTTTTCCTTTGAATCCAATCGGACCAATAGAACCGGCATCTGCTCCTGTAATCTCTTTTAATTCATCAGGATGACAAGGTCTTACGTTTCCGCCGAGTGCATTGCCTAATTTCGTTTCATTCACTTCATCATTACCAAGCATTAAAACTAAAACAGGTTTTTCGTTGTGAATGTAAACACGGCTCTTTGCGCATTCGGTTTCATCGATTTTCAAAAACTCTGCAAGTTCATCAATGCTATGAACATTTGGTGTAGATACTTCAAAGATTTCTTTACTTTCATTATGATGAACAGCAAGATCGACAATAGATTGAGCTACTTCGATATTAGCAGCGTAGCCGCATTTTTCGCAATAAGCTACTGTATCTTCACCCGCATCGGATTTAACCATAAATTCTTCTGACTTGCTTCCACCCATTGCACCGCTTGAAGCCCCGACTACAAAATATTTAATTCCGCACCGATCAAATATCGTTCTATATGCTTTATCCTGCGAACTATATGATTTATCGAGTCCTTCTAAAGTTGCATCCAAAGAATAAGCATCTTTCATCAAGAATTGTCTTCCTCTGATAACGCCGCTTCGTGGGCGTGCTTCGTTGCGAAATTTTGTTTGTATCTGATACCACATTTGTGGTAAATCTTTATAGGAAGTTATAGCACCTTTAGCATGGAATGCTACAATCTCTTCATGTGTTGGAGCTAATACATAATCACGATTTTTAAGATGGAAAAGTGTATCTCCGAAAGCTTCCACTCTCCCCGTTGCTTCCCATATATCTTTCGGGTTAAGTGCCGGAAAATGAAATTCCTGCCCGCCGATTGCATTCTGCTCCTCGCGTATGATTTCTGATATCTTCCTAACTACAATATATCCGAGCGGTAGGAAAGAATAGATGCCCGCAGAAAGCTGGCGCACTAATCCGGACCGGATCATTAGAATATGACTTGGGATTACTGCCTCGTTAGGTACTTCCTTTAAGGTTGGCACAAAGTATTTACTTAAACGCATATATTTTTCCGTAATTATAAATGTAAATATCCCCACTATTAATTTTGTGGAAATGATAAAGAAAATCAATCCTTAAAATAAGAAATGATGCGCTAAATAGCTGTTACTTCCACATTTTTTTAGAGAATAGAATTAAGATTCCATATATCTCAAGACGACCGAGAAGCATGACAATACTTAGGACAATCTTACCGGCATGAGTAAGGTGTTTGTAATTTTCGAAGGACCCGACCGTACCAAGTCCAGGACCTGCATTACCCATACAAGCAGCAGAACCGGAAAAAGCAGTAACTATATCTAAACCAGAGCCTGTTAAAAATAATGTAGAGACAAATATAATTGCGAGATAAAGAATAATGTAAATAAGATTCATTTCGAGTGCTACATCCGTTACTTTTATCTTATCTACTGATATATGAAACACGGCATTAGGATAAATTATATGCTTCATTTTTCTGACTATCGAATTGTAAAGGATAACGATTCTATCGGTTTTGATTCCACCTGATGTTGAACCTGCGCATGCACACTGAAGCGTAAAATAGATTATTATCATCTGTGCGAATGGAGACCAAACCGAAGAATCGGCAGAGGCAAATCCGGTAGATGTGCCGAGCGAAAGCACTTGAAAAGAGGCATATCGCAATGCTTGAATTAATGAATCATATTGAGAACCATATAAATCAAAAGTTACAATTAGAATGCCGATAACATTGGCGAAGAAATAATATTTTAATACTTCTGAATATTTGATTGCAGAAAAATTGCCAATTGTAATGGCGAATAACAGTCCGAAATTCATACCGGCAATAAACATAAATATCATTACTACAACTTCAGCGGCGGGATTATTAAATGAAGCGATTGAAAGATTTTTAGTCGAGAATCCCCCTGTAGCAATTGTGGCAAATGAATGTGTAATTGCATCAAAAAGCGAAAGTCCGCATATCATTAGTGCTAATGTTTCTAAAAAAGTTAAAACGACATAAACACTTGCAATCACTCGTACAGCTTCTTTAGCGCGCATTTTAAACTGTCGAAGTGCTGCAGGGGACATCTCGCTTCTATAAAGAACTAATGAAGCACCACCCATCGTTGGAAGAACGGATAAGATAAAAACAATGATTCCAACTCCGCCAATCCAATGTGTAGAAGCACGCCAGAAAAGTATTCCATGCGGAAGTGCCTCGATATTGCTTACAACCGTAGCTCCGGTAGTTGTGAACCCGGAAACAGATTCAAAAAGTGCATTGCTAAGAGTAAATTCACCACCCCATAGCGCATAAGGTGCGGCTCCTAAAATGCAGGAAAGTACCCATGATCCTACGACAATCATCATACCTTCGGAATTGCTGATTTCAGCTGTGTTAGGTACGAAGATTAGTGGAATAATTCCCGAAAGAGTGCATAATAGTGCACTAAAAAGCAGATGAGGTACCGCTCCATCGCCATAATAGTAAGCTACTCCGGTGGAGGTAAATAGGAATAGGGAATTTAATAAAAGCACCATTCCGATATATCTGAATACAACATTAAATCGCATATAAAAATATAAGGTATTTATTTTTATTCATCAAAAGACCACCCCTCTTGTTAATAAGAACTTAATGATTTATTAATGGTTTCTTCATTTCTTAAATTTCTTTCTCGTATATATTTGTATATGGAAAAAAGGGATTTTCATGCAAATGGATATTGAAAAAAACCAAACTTTGGAAGAGGAATTAGTTTCACTTAAAGAAAAAATTAATGCAATAGAAAGTAGATTTTCGATTAGAAATGAAAATAAAGATAATTATAAGTCAATCGACATAGAAGATTCGTTAATTTTTTCTACAAAAATAAAAATATCAAAAAAAATTTTCCCTTCACTTTTGTTTATTTCAATATTCACTATGGTGTTAATGACAATATATGAAGCTGCGAAACAAGGCTTGCATTCAAATCTCACTTTATGGCAATCACACACGATTACAATTATATTTTCCTCATTGGTAGCCCCTGTTGGAGCGTATTTTGCTTTAAAAAGAATTGAAATAATGAGACAGAAAGCTATTGAAGAAGTTAAATTTAGAAAAATTGCTGAAGAAAATCTTATTAAATCTCATGACAAATTAGAAGAAAGAGTAGTTAAAAGAACAGCAGAACTTACTAAAGCAAATGAATTACTTCAATCGGAAATTAATCTTAGAAAACAAGCTGAAGAGGAGATTAGAAAGTATGCCGAAGAGATTCTTTTTAACAAAGAATTGCTCGAAAAGAAAACAGAGGAATTATATGAACTAAATGATCAACTGTCTAAATCAGAAAAAGACTTAAAAGCACTTAATGAAAACAAAGACCGTTTTTTTTCAATTCTAGCACATGATCTTCGTAGTCCATTTTATTCTATTAAAGGTTTATCAGAAATTATTGTTAGTGAATTAGATACAATGCCAATCGATGAATTAAGAGAAGTTTCTAATGGAATTTTTCAGTCATCTCAATCCATATATCGATTGTTAGAAAATTTACTAGAATGGTCTCAAGTTCAATCGAATCGAATAGATTTTAAACCCAATAATTTTCTGATAACGGAACTATTAGAAGAAAACTTAAATTTAGCCAAAATCTCCGCGGAACGAAAGCGCATCTCTATTAAGTTTCAGTGTTTTGAAAATTTAGAAGTTTTTGCTGATAGAAATATGATTGATTCAGTAGTTCGCAATTTAATTTCTAATTCAATAAAATTTACGAGTGAAGGCGGATTTATTTCTTTATCAACAGAACTTAAAGAAACATATGTTTTGGTTTCAATAACTGATAATGGAGTCGGAATTAAAAAAGAAATTTTAGAAAAAATATTTGATTCAAAAGAGATTTTCACTTCTAATGGAACGAATAATGAAAAAGGAAGTGGTTTGGGTTTAGTGCTTTGTAAGGAATTTGTTAAAAAAAATAGTGGTTCTATCTGGGTGGAAAGTGAATTTAATAAAGGAACTACTTTTTATTTCACAATTCCCGTTTCCTTTCCTATTAAGGAGTAGTTGTGAATAATTACATAGATTTAGTATCTAGAAAAATAGATAATAAAAAAAACTTGAGAGCTTCAGAATTAGAATTGAATAATCTTAGACTTCAAAAGGAGATTATAATGCGCAAAAAGTTTGAAGTCGAAATTATCGAATCAAATAAGAAAGTGGAGTATTCTGATAAAATTAAAACAGAATTTTTTTCTCAAATATCTCACGAAATAAGAACGCCTGTTAATTCTATTTTGCTTGGTTTTGAATTTCTAAAGGAGGAATTGTTAGAAAAAGGAATTGACGAATATAGCGATATCTTCGAATCAATGAATAGTTCAGGTAAAAGAATTACACGTACTATCGAGTTACTACTAAATATGTCTGATGTTCTATCCGGAAGTTATGATTTTAAGCCAGAGTATATTAATTTATCTACCGAGCTTCTCCCTTCAATCTGTGGAGAATATGAAATTGAAGCCAAAAGGAAAGGTCTTGAGCTTAATTTTAATTCCTTAGAAGATTTTTCAATAATTTATGGAGATAAATACACATTACAAGAAATTTTCAAAAATTTAATTGATAATGCTATCAAATTTACTGAAAAAGGTAAAATTGATATTAGTTTAAAAGTAGGAACGAGAAAGAATATTGAAGTTATAGTAGAAGATTCTGGTATAGGGATTTCTAACGATTATCTTTCCAATCTATTCAAATTATTTACACAGGAAGAACAAGGTTATAGAAGAAAATACGATGGTAACGGGTTGGGTTTAGCATTAGTAAAAAAATATTGCGATTTGAATCGAGCAAATATTTTAATAAGTAGTCAAAAATGGAAAGGAACTAAAATAACAATTCAATTTAATACAAACTTCACACAAAGAGCTACAGATCACGAACTAACATTAATCTAATCTAAAAAGAATACTATTCCGTTCGATTTATTATTTTTGTCTATATAATTTTTAGGAAGTGAGCAGATGAAAAATAGAATTACGGATATGCCCTCAGAAGAATTTAAAAGAACCGGTAACGAATTAATCGAATGGATAGACTTCTATCTCGCCACGGTAGAAAAATACCGTGTCGTTCCGGATGTTAAACCCGGAGATATAAAAAAAGGATTGCCCGATTCAATGCCTGAAAAAGGGGAGTCTTTCGATAAAATTTTTGCCGATTTTCAAGAAAGAATATTACCCGGAATTACACATTGGCAACATCCTAATTTTATGGCGTATTTTAATTCCACATGTACCGCTCCCGGTATATTCGGCGAATTAATCAGCGGCGCATTAAATGCAAATGGAATGCTTTGGAAATCTTCACCTGCTATTAGCGAACTTGAAAGAGTTACAGTCAATTGGTTTAGAGATGCTGTTGGCTTACACAAAGATTTTTGGGGAATTATTTACGATACCGCCTCTATAAGCACAATGCACGCAATTGCAAATGCTAAAGAAAAAATTAGAGGATATGCAATAAGAGAAAAGGGATTGGTGGGCAGCGGTGTGCCTCCACTTCGTTTATACTCTTCCGAATTTGCTCATTCATCTGTTGAAAAAGGTGCTCTTACTCTCGGCTTAGGACTTGAAGGAACACATAAAATCGGCACTGATGAAAAATTCCAAATGATTCCTTCCGAACTCGAAAAAGCAATCCAAGAAGATATTAATTCGGGCTATAAACCATTTTGTGTTGTCGCGACTGTTGGCACTACTTCCGTTACTAGTATTGATCCGGTAAAAGAGATTACCGCAATTTGCAAAAAATATGATCTATGGCTTCATATCGATGCGGCACATGCAGGTGTAATTGCGATGATACCGGGTTATGAGTATATTTTAGATAGTGTAGATAAAGCTGATTCAATCGTAATTAATCCGCATAAATGGGGATTTGTACCGATGGATTGTAGTTTGTTTTTTACAAAGCAACCCGACTTACTAAAAAAAGCATTTAGTATAGTTCCCGAATATCTTAAAACGAAAGAGGACTCGGAAGTAGAAAACTTGATGGATTATGGTGTGCAGCTGGGAAGGAGATTCCGCTCACTTAAACTTTGGTTTGTACTTCGTTACTATGGGAAGGAAGGATATATCGAAATTTATAAAGAGCATCTTCGTCTTGGAAAATTATTTGAGAAATTGGTGTTAAAAGATAGCCGCTTTGAATTAATGGCACCCGTTACACTAAGCACTATCTGTTTCCGTGGCAAACCCATCGGAATGAGCGAAGAGGAACTTAACGCATTCAACGAGAGTATGATTAGTTCAATTAATGATTCAGGTAAGCTTTTCCTTTCGCATACTAAGCTTAATGGAAAATATGTTGTTCGTTTAGTAATTTCAGGAATTAGAACCGAAGAAAATCATGTGCTAAATGCGTGGGAAATTATTAAAAATAATTATGAATTATCTCTTACTTAAAATGGAAAAATAAAAAATGAAACTTTTAGTTAAATCAATCTTATTATTATCACTTATAATGATTGTATCGAGCTGCGAAAAGGAGAATTTAATGGAAAATGAGTTTGCGTCATTCTTAAAAGATTACGAAGCAAAAGTAATACCGCTATCAAAGAAATCTGCTTTAGCCGATTTTGATGCCTCTATCAGCGGTAAGGATTCAGATTATAAAAAAGCTGCGGATTACAGACTAGAGCTAACAAAATTCTATTCGGATAAAGAAATTTTCGAAAAATTAAAAAAATTCAAAAATTCCGGCGAGATTAAAGATGAACTTCTTCAACGCCAGCTTGAATTAATTTTTAATTCTTATGCGGCAAATCAATTAGATGAAAAACTTCTTGAAGAGATAGTTAATCTCTCTTCTAAAGTGGAAAATAAATTTTCTACTTATAGAGCGGAGTTTGATGAAAAAAAATATACCGATAACCAAATAGATGAGATTTTAGAGACTTCAAAAAATTCTTCTCAACTTGAAAAAGCATGGAAAGCGAGCAAACAAATCGGTGCGGAAGTAGCTCCCGATATAATTAAATTGGTAAAACTTAGAAACGAAGCTGCTGGAAAACTTGGATATAAAAATTATCATCAGATGAGCCTTACTCTTAGCGAACAGAACGCAAATGAAATAGAAACGCTATTTGATGAACTCGATTCTCTTACACGGAATGAATTTGCTCAACTTAAATCTACAATTGACGAATATCTTTCAAAAAAACTAAATGTGCCAATCGATAAATTAATGCCATGGCATTATCAGGATAAGTTTTTTCAACAGGGTCCAAAAATTTATGATGTTGATTTCGATGCGTACTATAAGGATAAAGATGTAGTTGAAATCACAAGGAAATATTATGATGGATTGGGGCTTAATATTGATGACCTCATAAAGAATAGTGATCTTTATGAAAAAGAAGGAAAGTATCAACATGCTTATTGTACTAATATTGATCGGCTTGCAGATGTAAGAGTGGTATGTAACGTTAAGCCAAATTATAGATGGATGGGGACGATGATGCATGAATTTGGTCATGCGGTTTATGATAAATATTTACCGGAGGAATTGCCATGGACTCTTCGCCAGCCCGCTCATACATTTACAACTGAAGCGATTGCTATGCTCTTCGGAAGAATGGCATCTTCACCCGAATGGATTTATGATGTAATCGGAATTACAAGAGAAGAAAAAGAAAAAATTTCAGGTGAAAGTTTTAATTCTCTTAAACTCGAACAGCTCACATTCTCTCGCTGGGTACAGGTAATGTATCGATTTGAAAAAAGTATGTACGAAAATCCGGATCAAGATTTGAATGCTCTTTGGTGGCAGTTAGTTGAAAAATATCAGATGATAAAAAAACCAGAAGGAAGAGATAATCCAGATTGGGCATCAAAAATACATGTAGCACTTTATCCTGCTTACTATCATAATTATATGCTTGGCGAACTTCTTGCTTCGCAGTTATTTCATTATATAAATAAAGATGTGTTATTTAATGAAAATGTAACGGATGCGAGTTTTAATAATTCAGAAGATGTAGGTAATTATTTGATGGAACATTATTTCAAGCACGGAGCGAAATATCAGTGGAATGAAATGATAGAAAAAGCAACGGGCGAAAAACTAACAGCAAAATACTACGCCCAACAGTTTGTAAAATAGAGTTGTTTAAATAATTATTCAATGTGCCCGGAAATTTCAGTTAATAGATGTCAGGCAAAGATTAATAAAAATTAATAGATATAAATGCAGAAACAAACCAAGCCGCCCACAAGGCGGCTTGGTTGTTTATATATCAAACCAATATGAGAATTTTACCATAAAGACATCGTTGCCATCGGCTCGCAACAAATCTTTAAAATCTCGGCGGAGCTTAAATTCACCGGCATTGGCATAATCCGCTTGATCGTGCGACCAAACAAAATAAAATACCGATCCGGGCATTAATTCCCATCTTAATACCGCATTACCACGCAGTGATTTGAAATTAAAATCTGGATTGCTAATCGAAAATGCCTCTGCCGAACCTGCACCATCAGGATCAACTACATAACTATCATCACCACTACTATATGAAACAGTTGACGCATCAGTACCATATTCACGGTAGTTGGATGTTCTCGGAGAGCTCAATTCATTAAAGTTACTATATTTACCCACTGCAAAAAGCGGCTGCATAAAGAGCTGTAAGCTAAGTGTCGGTGTAAAAGTCCAACTTAATCTAATATTTGCAGATAATATTTTCTGTTCAATTCTACCGAACACATATCGTGTATTATATGTATTCACTGCCGTGGGGTCATCAAAATTCCCAACCCATTGATTGTTATCGTTTATAATAGAGAATTGAGGACCAATACTTAAATTAATCTGTTGATTGGGTTTCCATTCAATATCAAAACCGGTTTCCCAATAAAGATTTTTTTGTTCATCACTTGAATAACTCCCAAAAATATCGCCCATTATTTTTTCACGGCTATCGGAACTAACAGAGGCGTTTATTCCAAATCCACCCGGTTCAAGAGCTAAAACACCGCCTCTTGTTTTTGATTTATTTATCGACTCAAAATTATAATTTACACCTACCTGTAATCCGTAATAGTTCATAAAAGTAAAATTACTATTAAACCAGAGAAATTTTGAAATCGAATTTCCTTCAAAATCATAAGAACGTGCATGTGCAACATATATTTGTTTTCTTCTAAAAAATCCATCAGGTTCAAACCATCTATAACCGAGTACTATATGTCCATTAATTCTATCTGCCATCCATTGCGAGCCGAGATCGCTTTGCTCAAATCCGGGTGATACAGCACCGAGAGCAATGTTCGTATAAAAATTTCCTTGTTGTTTATTAAGCATAATTCTTCCAAAGTATCCGCCCAGAGAAGTAATATTAGGATCATACTTAGAATAAGTAGCGTCAGGTCTCTGAAAATATCTATAAGGACGTTTTTGAACTCCTTGCATAAATTCTTTAGAGCCATTTAAGTATGTGCCGACTACTGCTGCTGCAAGAGCGTATGTTTTATCTTCATCAAGCATAGTAAAACCATCGAGTCCGAAAGCAAATGCATTCTGTGCCGATAATTCTTTCATTATCGGTGTATCTAAACTTCTATTTACGCTTGTTGCTATTAATCCAATACCTTGATTCCCTTTGTTGAAATCCTCTTTTAATCTTAGTACACCAAAATGTGTAAGTGGTTCAATTTCTTCCCGAGTTCTTATTCCATCATTCCAAAGAGTTCCATAAGTCCTTTCTGTAATGGCACTTATTGCCCCGAGAGATGTTGATTCTCCAATTTTTCCAGTTAATTTTGCTGCTCCTAAAATTCTTGTCTCGGAAGGTGAATCAGCATATTGATTATCTGATAAATAACCACGAGGAGATGCACCAATTCTTCTTGAATAAAATAGATCGGGCCAGCTAAAATTGAATCCCCAATTATTATTAATTCCACTATTTCCAAAATTAAATATATTTGAACCTTCCATAAAAAAAGGTCTCTTCTCTTCATAGAATGTTTCAAATGCAGAAAGATTTACTACTGCAGGATCGACTTCCACTTGACCAAAATCCGGATTGAAAGTGGCATCTAGATTTAAGTTACTACCAATTCCGACTTTTACATCTGCTCCTAAAGTAGTCTTGTATTGATTGCTTTTATAGAAAGGATCGTTTTCGTCATGAACTAAATAAGATGCTTTTTGAACTATATAAGGAAGTACTTCAAATCGTTGTTTGGGTTTTATTCCCTTTAATCCTTCGAGGAGTGCAAAGCGAGAAACAAATCCGCTTTCATTTTTTGGCACCATTACAAAATAAGATTTCTCTTTGTTTCGTTTAATACTTCTTGAAAAATTTACACCCCAGCTCATATCCTCTGATGCGTTAAATCGCAATTGAGAAAATGGAATTCTTAGTTCTACCGACCAGCCGTCTGAATCGATTGAAGTTTTTGCCTGCCAAATTCCGTCCCATGACCAATCATCCCAACTATCATTAAATAAAACTCCATCGACTAATGTACCGCCGGGATTAACTTCAAAGAAGTAACCGGTTGTTTTATCATTATAAGGATCAACGCAAAACATAAACCAATCGGTATCGAAGTAACTATCTCTTCGTGCCAAAGTTGCGTCAATTTGATTTGCTTGGGAATCTTTTAATTTTGCCGCTACATAAATATAAGTGTCATCATATGCCACCCATACTTGAGTTTCTTCAGTAGCCGGGTTTCCTTCGTTCGGATCTTTCTGCGTAAATCCGGATATTGATTGTTGAAGCCATATTGGCTCGTCTAATTTCCCATCAAAATTAATCGTTTCATTTGTAAGTTTAATTGCCGAGATTGTTTTCTGTGGATTTTGACCTCTTCCACCGGCATAAGTATTTACTATAAATAAAAAAGTGCAGATAAAAAGTAAAAATTTTTTCATAATTTAGTTTTCCCCCAATCAACAGTATGTGTATTTACTGGTTTAGACTAATCAAACGAAAAAAGGTTGCTTTAAAAAGAAAAACCTCACATTTTTTGTGAGGTTTTCTAAAGCAAACTTTAATTTATTAAAAATGAAGAAATTATTCGTTATCTTTTTTCTTATTTCCCATTCCTTTTAAGCTATCGATATTAAATTGGGTGGAAATTTTTCCAATTGTATCAAGATTTATATCTCCAACGACATTTACGAAAGTTACTTTGCCATTCATACCGAGAGCCATAACAGCCATTCCCGAATAATTTCCTTTTCCATCAGATTTCATATAAACATTCGCCGAACCGCCTTTTGATTTTGATTTAACAATCCTTTCCCATTTATTATTAAGAAGAGTTTTATCCAAATCAACTACTTTTGATTCGAAGTCATGTTTATTGTTTATTGTTAATTCGTATTCTACTACTTTAACAACTTTAAGTGCATTAAGCATTTCATTCATGCCTTCTTCGTCGCCAGCCATTTTAGCCGCCATTTTCAATAGAGGTTCTTCTACCAATACTTCAGTTACGGGTTCGCTTTTTGCAATTTGTGTCATATCGCCGAAATTAAAAAACCCCGACATTTTAGTATAATCCACCTGCTGTGCATTTACTGATATTGCAGTAAAAAATACGAAAGCTAATAATGATTTTACTATTGTTTTCATTGTTGTTTCTCCTTGTTAATTATATTGTTTAATATTCCTAAACTTTGATTTAATGGAGCTGCAATTTTTTCCTTAATTACATCTTCTGTTATTTGAGTTTGAGCGTCGTTAAAAATTGTTGCCACAATATAAAGGGCTTCGCGGGTTTGTTTGTCTGCTTCCACTACCTCCTCTTTTGAAAATTGTGAAGTGTTAGGTTCTCTTTTAACGAATATAGATACAGTGATTGTAAGAATTAATAGTAACGATAAAGAATAAACTAAAGAGGGTCTTTTTATAAAAACAGTATAAATATCGCTCCAAAATTGTGGCTGTTTTTCCTTATTTAATTCTAACTGACTAAAAACTTTTTCTAAAGATGAATTTGGAAATTCTTCTAGTTCAATAGAATGAACTTCATTCGCTGTATGTTTATATTCATCTAGAAGCTTTTTAACATTGCTATATTTAGAAGCAAGATAAGTTATTTTAATTTTATCGAGAAAATTTGCATCATCATAAGCAACTGAAATTATTTTTTCTAAAAGAGAATCATCTATATTGTAATTATTCTGATTCATATATTTTTAATTCCTCCTGCAACTTTTTTCTAGCTCTGAAAAGATTCACTTTTACGTTATTAATCGGAATTTCAAGAGCTTTACTAATTTCTATATATTTCATTCCTTGCATTTCATAAAGCACAAAAACACTTTTAAGATTTTCGGGCAATTTTTCTATTGCTTCCTTTATTTTTTGCGTTGCAATTTTCATCTGCATAACTAAATAGGGATTACTTTCCGTGCTCTCATCGCCGAATGATTCTTCGATATCTTCAGTAATCTCTAATTCTCTATTTATTAATAAATTTCTCTTTCTCAAAAAATCGATACACAGATTATGAGTAATACGCATTATATAAGATTTAGCTGCAGAATAATTAAACTTATCAATATTATTCCAAATCCTTATTAAGACTTCCTGCGTTGCGTCATCAGCATCCATTCTGTTTCTTAACATATACAAAGAATATGTATATATATTGTTCTTAAATTGCTTTACCAGCAGATTATATTTAAGTGTCTTATTATTCATAGTCTCTAATATATAGACGAAATAGGTCATTAAAATGTTACAAAAGTTATTAGTTGTTTTATGGGTATAGAAAAAGTCATTCGGAATGATTATTATTCTTAATCATATCGGATTAATAATGAATGAAAATGAAATAGAAAAGATATTTCAGAATTCCGCATGCAGAAATGAATTGTTTGATGCTTTCGGAGATGCATTAAAAAGCGGAATAAGAAATATTGAATTATATAAAATACTCCTGGCTAATCCGGCTCTTTCAAGCGATGAATTAGAAATGTATTCAGAGGAGCTGGTAAAGAAATTAAATGGAAACGAATATGATTTTTATATTTGGACTGGACAAATATTTGAGATGGGAAGATTTAAAGATAACACTCAAGAGAAAGCATTTCATTATTATGTAAAAGCTAACCGGATAAAACCTACAACAAATGAAACACTATTAAAAATTCTTCAGCTCTATAATTATGATTATGAAGTTCCTATAAATTATTTGATTGAAGAGATTGTAGAAAATAGAGTAAAATTTGCAGATAAAAAAAGTAGTGTATATCGAAAGTTGTCAGAACATTTCAAATCGAAGGGAGATTTATTAAAATCTTCTGAGTATAGAGCACTTGCTGAACTCTCAGCTCAAAGAGAGGGGTAATTCCATATTTATCAGTTCTGCCTTTTTCCAATTTTTATTTACTAATTGTTAATATGTATAATGCAAAATTTTGCAGCAGTTGGTTCCGAAATAAAGCAGGTAATTATTACGCAGTATATAATCTTGAATGATATTGTTACAAATAACTATTTAAAAGTAATATCCCGCTGTGAAATAAAAATAGATCGGTCCTTTAACGAGTGTATTTTTCTTGAACACATCGCTAAAATAAAAACTTCTACCGACTGAAAATTCCATGGGTCCGATAGGTGAATCAAGTGCAATAGAAGCACCTACTCCGTGTCGAAGATCTTTAAAGCGAATTGCTTCCCGTTTAGCCCAAATAGAACCAAGATCATATCTCAACTTAAAATAGGTGTCAGATAAAAGCTTGAAGGGAAACTTATATCTATATTCTGCCGATGATGAAAAAATTTGTCTTCCTCGAAACTCATAATTACGAAGACCAAAGAAAGAATTTTGTCCGCCAAGTGAAAAATTTTGACTTAAAGGTAAAGTCTCATCAGCGAATCCAACTATAAATCGAAAATTAAAATTATGTACAGGGGTTAAGTCTAAATAATTTTTATAATCAAAAAGGAGTTTTGTATATCCGACATCACCCCCAAAGGCTGTTTGAGCTGTTTCATAATAGCTATTAATCAAGAAGCCGCTTCTTGGAAATGGATATTCATTTTGAGAATCTATTACTATCGAAATCCTTATGCTTGATATATCGACCGAATAATTGGGCCCGGGGTAATCGTACTTGCTTTTTATTTGGTCATTTTGATATCGTCCTTCAAAAAGCAAACTGCCAAATTTTCCGGTTTGAGCTCCTATTCCGAACGATCCGCCGTAATTTATTTGTCGATACTCCCCAGTTTTAACTCTATTAAATTGATTGAATGGAACATCGGTATCATTTCTGTAAACATTTACATCATCAAATTGAAAAAAGCCACGTATCTTATAAGTCAAATAAGAATTAAAAATTCGATTTGATTTATGTTCTAAAATATAGGAACGATTTTTCAATCCTCCCGATAATATTACTCCAAATTCTGTTGCTGATCCAAATAAATTTTCATCTCTTATATCGAAAGACATTTGAGTTAGATACTCATTATCAATCCGAAGTCCGAATCTTAGTACCGCCGATGGTCTTTCTGATACTATGATATAAAGATCATTACGATTGTTGTTGTCTCTTATCTGCAATTCTATTTTATCGAATAGATTAGTACTGCCAAGACTTACTAGAGCGTTTTTAATAGCATTATAATTAAAGAAATCACCTTTATCAAAATTAAATTCTCTAGTAATTATTTTAGGGTTCGTTTTAGAATTACCCATTACTACAATATCATCTATTAATCCTTCATTCATTTTTATACTCAATACACCGGTTGTAGAATCAAAATTTACGGATTGAATATCTGCAAGTAAGTATCCCTCAGATTTATAAACCTTCAAAAAGGAAATTAATGAATGAAGAACTTTATTTGAATTGAAGTTAGTATGCAAAATATCTTTGAATGCAGAAAGACCCCTTTCAGCGGAAATTTGCGTTAAACCAAATAATTCGATTTCATTTACAATTGGTTTCTCTTTATAATTTATTTTAATGATTTTTTTATTATCTAATGAAGATATCAATATATCAGCGTCTTCAAGATCATATTTATCAATAATTAGATAAAGTTCGTAAAGAATATCTTTTGTGTTAAGGTTTTTAATATCTTTCGTTTTTTCAAATAATTCCTTTTCATATTTATTTGGATTTTCAGAAAGAGAGATAGATGATAAGTTAATTTCGGGCAACGGCAGAGATTGATCGAAAGATTCCTTGAATATATTTTTTAGAATTTCTATTTTCTCTTTTGCCGAATCATATCCTAGATTAATTACATTTTTCAATGTGTCAAAATCATTATTCTTAAGTCCGCCAAGCTCCGGTTTAATTGAAATATCAGCTTTTTCAAGTTGTTGATTATTTAGAAGCTGCATTGGAATACTTACCAATTGATCAGCTACAACCCAAGGAAAATTTAATTCTTCATTTTTATATAAAGGACTGGAAGCATCAGAAGCTATAACTATATCAGCACCGAGTTGACGTGTTATATCGACCGGAATATTTGCTACTAATCCGCCATCTACTAATTTTAACGAATCTTGTTCTAATGCCGGGAGAAGAAATGTAACAGAAGAACTTGCTCGCATAGCACTTGCTAATGAACCGGTACTAAGTATTACTGCTTTCCCTGAAATAAGATCAGTACTTACTGCTCTGTATTCGTATAAAAGATTATTGAATGAGTTGTGTGCGGGTATCGGTGCGTTTAGTGTTACAAGAGTAAGAAAATTTGATACTTCCTGTCCCGTGTTTATTGAAGTTGGAATAACAGGTTTTAGTCCATCGAGTCGGAACGCTAATATAGCACGGTCTTCAGTAATTTTTTGATCTACAAATAATTCTCTTCTATTCGTTCTTTTGGCTGAAAAAAAATCATCCCACCCAATAGAATTAACAATTGAATCAATCTCATCAATAGAATAACCTGAACAATATAAGCCGCCAATAATGCTGCCCATGCTTGTACCGGTAATATATTTGATGGGGATATGAGATTCTTCGATAGCACGAAGGACGCCGACATGAGATATTGCACGTGCGCCACCGCCTGATAAGGCGATGCCTACTTTTGGAAGGTTCTCCGGTTCTTTTTTAGTAAGACCGAATGGTAATTTTTTTTCAACGAGCGGAAGTTTTAAACTTATTTCATTCTGCGAGTAAACTGCACCAGAGAAAAGCAATAACAATAAAATAAGTTTAATCTTCATCTCATATAATTTTTTTATTTTCTTTTACCGGTAGATTTCTTTTGATCGGAAGCTTGTTTTTCTGCAGCCTCCATCATTCTTGACATAAATCCTTTTTTCTTTTTAGGATCAGCTTTTACCGGTACTAATTCTTCATTGCCAAGATGTTTATTTACCCACCATTGCTGTCCTACTGTCAACAAGTTGAACATAATATAATACAAATTAAGTCCGGAAGGGAAAGTCATAAAAAGAATGGTCATCATCACAGGCATCATATAAAGTAGTGCTTTTTGTGATGGGTCTTTCATTGTTTGTTTCTGCTGGATAAACATCGATATACCGAGTATCAAAGCTAGACCACTTATCACGTTCACGCCGAAAAATGGGATGTGAAATGGAAGTCTATAAATTACATCAGGAGCCGATAGATTATCTATCCATAGAATAAATGGCTGTTGACGAATATCAATAATAACACTGAATAAACTATAAAGCGCAATAAGAATAGGCATTTGAAGGAGCATTGGGAGACATCCGCCCGCTGGATTTACACCATAGGTGGAATAAAGCTTCATAGTCTCGGAGGAAACTTTTGTGTTATCGTCTTTATATTTCTCTTTTAGTTCTGCAATTTTTGGTTGAAGCTTTTGCATCTTTGCCATCGATTTGATACTTGTTCTCGAAAGCGGATAAAGAGCAAATTTAATTAATATCGAAAAGAGTATGATTACAAAACCGTAATTTGGAATAAAGCTATGTAAGAACTGCATCAATGGTAAAAGTAAATATTCTGATATCGGACGAATAATAAATTTGAGACCGAAGAAACTTCCGAAATCAAATATTTCTTCAAAATTGTTGTTGTATGATTTTAATGTTTTGTAATCAATAGGTCCGGCATAAAGATTAAAAGAATCCTTTTGATAATCGGTTTCTTTGAAAGGCACTTTTAAGCTTGCGCTGTAAATCTCTCTTACTCCATATTTTGTTGTTTTATGTTCACCTTCAAAATAAGCACCCCCATCTTCGCTCGGTTTTTCAGGAGCCATAATAATAGTAAAGTATTTATTTCTTACTCCCACCCAATCTACTTTACCATTCATATCCTTATTAAGTTTTTCCCCTTCGGAAGTTGCATCAATAACAACCTGTTCACCGCCTGAGAACGCGCTTGCATTAGACCAGTTCGCTTCGTCTGTTGCATTTTTTTCTAAGAAATTAATACCATTTGCCCAAACTAGATCGTAACGATATCCGGCTATATAATCTTTTAGCCCTTTTAATTCTATATCTACTTTTGTATTGTAGTTATTACCGGGGATATTATAAGTTTTTATGATACTTTTTCCATTTCCTGCATCGTAAGTAAACTCGAGCGATAAGACGCTATCGCCCGAAACTTTATAATATCTATTTGGTTTATTAACGACAAAATCAACTTCGGCAGTATTAACAACTTGTCCGCTCTTGGTTCCGAAAAGAAGGCTAAAATCGCCGCCAGTTTTTGTATTTACTAATTGAACATGTTTATCGAAAAAATTATTCGCTGAGATGGTATCATGATACCAAGTATTATATTTTTTAAGATATAACTTATAAATTCTTCCGCCCGATGTAGAAAATAGAATTTTAGAAAGGTCGGTCTCAATTGTAATAATACTAGCATCTTTTTTAGGAAGATTAGCGAATGTATTATCATCAACTAATTTTTTAGCATCTTGAAGAACGAGACTTTTTTGAACAGTATCGATTGTTTTATTAGAATCTACTGTTTTAGTGGAGTCGGGTTTTTTAGGAGGAGTCGGTTGTGGTTCAGGTGAATTTAAGTATAGCCATCCGATTAAAATAGCACCAATTAATACAAAAGCAATAGTTGATTGTTTATCCATTCTTAATTCCGTTATTATTCTAAAGGGTCTAATCCACCCTTATTAAAAGGATTACATCGAAGAATCCGCCAAGTTGCTTTAGCCCCGCCAATAAAAACACCATATTTAGAGATAGCTTGGGCTGCATATTCTGAGCATGTCGGGTGAAACCGGCAGGAGGGCGGAAACATCGGTGATATAAATTTTTGATATAATCTGATTATTAATATAAATATTTTACGCATCGCTTATCTTACCATTAATTTTAGTCATCAGTTCCTTCAATTCGGTAATTACATCATCGAGGCGTATATTATCAGCATTTTTTTCATTTAAACTGCCCGATAAAAAAGCAACCAGTAGCAGTTTATTATTATTGCAAGCAATTAAATTCTTGTTATTTCTGTAAGATTCTTTCAAAAGTCTTCTAAGTCTATTGCGCCATACGGCGTGCCCGCAACGCTTGGAAATAACGAAAGCCGCTTTAATCCCCTTTTCAGAGGAATCTTCAATCAGACAAAAAACAGCTTTAATCTTACCGGCACTTGTATGAATAAAAGTGCCCGTAGAAAATAAGATTTCGAATAACTTCTTACTTTTGATTCTTTCTTTTGAAGAAAGACCAAATTGTTTCAATTATTTTTCGTCGCTTACTGTTAATTTATGTCTACCTTTAGCTCTTCTGCTTGCAAGAACTTTACGTCCGTTACGTGTTGACATTCTTTCACGGAAGCCGTGTTTGTTCTTTCTCTTTCTGTTGTGTGGCTGAAATGTTCTTTTCATAATTCTACCTTTAAAATAAAGAAGACTAATTTAAATAAATTACTCTAAATAATCAAAAAACAATGACTTAGACGAATTATTTAAACTTCGAGTGCTTTTTATGTTTTTTTCAATATTTTTAAATAATTATTTTTGAGGATATATGGAATATACAATTTTTCAGGTAGATGCTTTTACTAGCGAGCTATTTTGTGGTAATCCCGCTGCAGTCGTTCCATTAGAAAAATGGTTAGATACCGAACTAATGCAAAAAATAGCTTTTGAAAATAATTTATCTGAAACGGCTTTTTTTGTCCCCACTTCAAAAGGATTCCATATTCGTTGGTTTACTCCCATCGAAGAAGTTGATTTATGCGGTCATGCTACTCTAGCATCCTCTTTCGTTATTTTTAATCACTTGTCGTATAACAAAGATAGAATTTATTTTGAATCGCAGAGCGGGGAATTGATAGTAGATAAGACGGTAGATAAAAAAGATGCTTTAATCACGCTAAATTTTCCTGCAAGAGTACCGCAGCCATTTACTCCACCCGAAGGATTTTTGGAGCTTTTCCCTCACAAAGCGATTGATTTCCTTTTTAATAAATCGACCGTTCTTGTTTTTGAATCGGAAGAGATCATTAGAAATATGGAATTCGACATAAAGGAATTACTAAAATTTAAAACTCATGGTGTAATAATTACAGCAAAAGGAAATGAAGTAGATTTTGTATCTCGATTTTTTGCTCCCGATTGTGGAATTGATGAAGACCCTGTTACCGGATATGCACATACTATATTAGTACCTTATTGGTCAGCAAAATTGGAAAAAAAGAAACTTCATGCTCTCCAAGTATCTAAAAGAGGTGGAGAATTATTTTTAGAAAATTTGGGCGATAGAGTAACTATTTCAGGAAATGCCATTATTTATTCAAAAGGATATTTATATTTATAGAGTTATGTAAACTGTTCCTAGATTTAATTAATGTTCTTGTTTCTCTTTAAAATGGTTAATTGTTTAATTATCTCTATTGTTGCAATAATTTTCATAGTTTTGTTTTCAATTAAAAATATATATATTTCCCATTCAATTAATTGAGTATAGAAAGATTTATGGATTTTAAGGCAGAAAAATTTGGTGATGTAACAGTTATACACATTTTCTTAAGCAGAGCTACTTTGGCTAAGGCAGTAGAATTTAAAGATTACGCAATCTCGATGATAAATAACGGAAATACTAAAATAATTGCTGATTTAAGTATTTGTGAATATATTGATTCTACTTTTCTTGGAGCAATGGTTTCCGTGTTGAAAAAAACTAACACAATGGGCGGCGACCTTAGATTGGTTTATAATAAAGAAGTTACAAGTCTTATGTTCGTTCTTACACGAATGGATAAAGTATTTAAAGTGTTTACAGGATTAAATGAAGCAATCGCTAGCTTTAGTCCCGGATTCGGAACTCTTACCTGGAAATAACGGTTTTCAATAAACGCTATCTGCAATTTTGTTAGACGAGAGTATAGAAAATTTCCTCGAATAAATTATTTCTTTTCAATTGCCATAACTTTATAAACTTTGTCATTTGTTCTAATTACCTCAGGGCATTTGAATGTTATTTCGTCCCCCTTGATAGCTGAATCAGCGGGCTTATCATTAGAATAAAAATCATTCAAATCAAGCTCTACTACTCCGGTAGTATCACCGATTATGTAAAGCTGTTCTCCTTTCTTTACTTCGCCAGCCATCACACGCATGTGTCCCACATTTTCTTTCTTGAAGTAATTAAGAACCTTGCCTAAATAAATTTTCCTAGTAGAAGCATGACTACCGTAAGTATCAGAAAACTCATTACTGCCCGGAGCCCCAAAATAAAATCCGGTTGAGAATCCACGATTATATACCTTCTCTAATTCTTTTAAGTATTCTGCTTTCTTTTCGTCAGTTAATGTCCCCTCAAAATATTGATCAATTGCTTTGCGATAAGAAAATACCACTTTAGAGATATATTCGGGACTTCTTTTGCGTCCTTCAATTTTAAAAATATCAATTTTTGCTTCGATTAATCTATCGATATATTCTATTGTGCATAAATCCTTTGGGGACATAACGTAATCTTCGCCAAGAATGAATGAATGTCCATCTTCTTTATCTATAATTTCATATTCTCTACGGCATGGCTGAATGCATTCGCCCCTGTTTGCGCTTTTATTAAAAACGTCATGGCTCATAAAACATCTACCGCTTACCGCCACACACATCGCACCATGAATAAAGGTTTCTATCTCTATATCCACTTCATTAATAATCTCTTTAATTTTGTCTAGCGTACATTCACGAGCGAGGACAATTCTGCTGGCACCCATCTCTTTGAAGAATTTTGCTGATTGGGAATTGGATACTGATGCCTGAGTACTTACACAGAAGGGAATATTTAATTCGCGGCATTTTTGAATAACCGCAAAGTCCCAACAGATTATCATATCGATACCGGCTTCCTTTGCCTTAACCAATATGGTATCTAATAGACCAATTTCATCTTCATAAACTATGGAATTAAGCGTTAGATTAGTTTTTACGTTATGCTCTCTGCAATAGGAAGCAATTTTTTCTAAATCTGCCAATTGGAAGTTTTCCGCTTTGGAGCGCATATTAAGATTTTCGGTGCCGAAATAAACTTCATCGGCTCCACTTTTTATTGCCGTAATAAGCATTGTCCAATCCCCTGCGGGTGCTAATAATTTTGGCTTTTTCAATTCTTCCCTTTCTTCGGTGCAATTTCGTTTTTTTATTTAAGACATCTAATATAATTAAAAACTCTATCGTAAGTAAGGTACTTACTCTTATATTTGGATATTCAATTTATGGGATTATGAAAAAGAATTTAGTACTTGCGCTCATTGGTATTACAATCGGAGGAATCGGGTTTGGGCTTGTTACTCCCGTTACGGTAATACTATTAGAAAAATCAGGCACTCCGAGTGCAATTACAGGTATCGTTACTACAATAGGTCTTCTTAGTATTCTCATCTTCTCCCCATTAACGGGGAGTTTAATTACCAAATTCAACGTAAGGAAAATTCTTCTAATCGGTCTGGCAATTTGGGCTTTCGGCGCACTCGGTCATATCTATTGGTATAATTTATATCTCCTTTTTCCTCTCCGCTTTTTAATGGGCATCGGAGGCACATTTATTTTCGTTTCTACAGAAGTAATTATTAATACTATCAGTACGGAAAAGAACCGAGGAAAAAATATCGGACTTTATGTGGTGCTTCTATCTGTCGGAATAGCTATCGGCACAATGCTAATCTGGTCAATTCAGATTGCCGATTGGTTTCCGTTTGTTGTCAGCTTTGCAATAATGTTTATAGTACTTATAATACAATATTTTTATTTCGAGGAGATAGAAATATCAAAAAAAGAGGAAAAATCAGTGCCAATGAAGTTGTTGGATATGCCTATGCTTAGTTTAATTTCCTCTTTTATATATGGATTTTTTGAGTCTTCTATTATTGTTGTCCTGCCGTTATTTGGTCTTAGAACATTATTTACCGAGACCGACATTTCTGTTTTTATGACTTCTTTCGTAATCGGCGGAATCATTATACTTTATTTTATTGGATATCTTTCTGATAGGATGGATAAAAAGAAATTAATACTTTCTATTGCGCTTATTTTATCCGGTTTTATAATACTTCCGATATTTACGCATAACTTTTATTTATTAATTGTCATTTTCTTATTGATAGGTGGAGTGATTCCTTCGTTATATACATTAGGATTAAACTTTGCAGTTGATAAAATCAAAAAGGATCAAATTCCAAAAGCTAATGGTTTTTATATTATGATGTATGGTGCCGGAACAATGACCGGACCTATAATCGGCTCTTTAATGTTAGAAATAAATAAAGATTATGGATATTGGGTCTTTTCTTCAATTATCTGTCTCATTTTCGTATCATATTTTGCTTTTATCAAAAAGAGAACTGTTGTTTAGAAGTTATTTTCTTATATTTCGTAATATTCTGAAACAGTATCTGTCTTATAATGGGAAATCCAGACGGGAAATCTATATTGAATAATAATGAAATAGAGCAGAGTGTCCGCGAAACGCTAAATAGTATTCATACTATATCATTTTCGACCAAAGCAGATTTATCGGAATTCAATTTTATATCCGATGCTGTAAGGACGATCTATGGTTATTCACCAGAAGAGATATACAAAAACAATTCACAATTAGCACGTTCGGTGCACCCACAAGATTTTCCTCGTTTCAAAGAATTTATTAGAAAAGCTAAATCGGGGCAAGATGCCGCATTAGATTATAGAATTAAAGACCGCTTTAATAAAGAGCATTGGATTAGACATAATGCCACACCTATAATCAAAAATAATGAAATCATACGGATTGTTGGTTATATTCATGATATAACAGAAGAAAAAATTATTCAGATAAAACTTGAGCGATCCGAAGAGCGATTCAGACTTCTTATTAATACAGCCGACGATCTTATTTTTATATTAGATGGATTCGGCTATTTTACTATGGTAAATAAAAGCGGTGCTACGGTACTTGGATATATTCCAGGTGAAATGATTGGACGACATTTCTTGGAATATATCTCCAAAGATGATGAGCCGAAGATTGCTAAAGCATTCGAGAAAATTTTATCGACAGATGAAATTACAATTTTCGAGACAGCGTTTATTGACAGATATGATAAAGAAGTAATATTCGAGATACATGCAAAACCGATGTTTGTTAATGGCGAGATAACGGGTATGTTCAGCATCGGCAGGAACATTACAACGAGAAAAAGAGACGAACAGAAAATAAAAGAACTTAATTCCAAGTTAGTTGAAGCTAACCGCATTATCTCAATCGAAAGAGAACGAGCAAAAAATAAAATCACTCTATTAGAAGAACTCAATCAATTAAAGAGTGAATTTATATCCAATATATCGCATGAATTAAGAACTCCCCTTGCCTCAATTGTAGGATTTGCAGAGACTATTAATTCCGATCCGGATCTTCCGAAAGAAATGATGAATGAATTTACAAACATTATTCTATCAGAAGGAAAACGTTTAGCTAAATTAATTAATGATGTGCTAGATTTTTCGAAACTTGAATCAGGTGAAGAAGAGCTAAAAATAATTAGTATTGATGTAATCGATCTAATAGATGAAATAATAGTTTCGTTGAATTCTCAAATCATTGGAAAAAAACTTAGTATTACGAGATCATTCCCCGATGACGATCTTGTGATAAAAGCTGATAAAGAAAGAATGACAAAAGTGATTTATAATCTTCTTTCTAATGCAATTAAGTTTACAAATCAGGGTGGAAGAATTTCTGTTCTTGCACAAGATTTTGGTAAAGAGATTGAAATTGCAATAAGCGATACAGGAATTGGTATTCCGGAAAAAGAGATTCCAAAACTATTTCAAAAATTTTCTAAAGTTAATAGACCCGGTACTCAAATAACTGGTGCGGGGTTCGGATTAACGGCGGTTAAGCAAATTGTAGAATTGCATAAAGGTTTAATAAAAGTAAGAAGTGAAGTAAATAAAGGTTCTACTTTTATTGTAAGATTACCAAAATAACAAAAAGGGTGTGTAATTTGAATAAATTAGTATTTATTATTGATGATGAAGAATCAATATTAAAAATGCTTGTTCATTGGCTTAAACACCAATGGGGCTATAATGTAAGATCATTCACTAAAGGAATGGATGCTTATAATGCATTGAATGAAAATCCTGATTTAGTTCTGCTAGATATTATGCTGCCGGATATTAATGGTATTGACCTTCTAATCAAGATAAAGCAAAAGAATCATAATCTTCCCGTTGTAATGCTCTCTGCACAAGGAAGTATCGAAGTAGCATTGGAATCAATCAGGCAAGGTGCGTTCGATTATTTTCCTAAGCCGATTGATAAAAACAGATTAGAGCCTGCAGTTAGAAATTCAATCCGCAGCTATGATCTCCAGCGCGAAGTGGAAAACTTAAAAGAAAATTTACAAAGAGAATTTAGTTTCGATAATATCATATCGGCAGATAAAAAAATGCAAGAAGCATTTAAGATGGTTACTAAGGTACTCGATAATGATATTACAGTATTAGTTCAGGGTGAAAGCGGAACGGGTAAAGAGCTTTTTGCCCGCGCTATACATTATAATGGTAATAGGAAAAACGATCCTTTTATTGTTGTTAATTGTGCTTCAATTCCGAGAGAATTACTTGAGAGTGAATTGTTTGGACACGAAAAAGGTGCTTTTACAGGGGCACATCAGAGAAAAATCGGAAAGTTTGAACTTGCTAAAACCGGAACTATTTTCTTAGATGAGATCGGCGAAATGGAAATGTCACTTCAAGCAAAAATTCTGCGTGTAATTCAGAATAGAGAATTTGAAAGAGTTGGCGGAAACGAAGTACTTAGATCAGATGTAAGAATTATATCCGCAACCAACATTGATCTTAAAGACGCTGTTGATAAAAAATTGTTTAGGGAAGATTTGTTTTATAGACTTAGCTCTTTCCCGATAAATATAATTCCGTTACGCGAAAGAAGAGGCGATATTGTCGTTTTAATTAATCATTTTATTAATGTATTTAATACTAAATTAAATAAAACTATCACGGGTGTTACTAAAGCAGCACTGAAAACATTATATGATTATGACTGGCCGGGAAATGTACGCGAACTCGAAAACTTGATCGAAAGAAGCATAATTCTTACGGATAAAGATGTAATTGATTACGATGTTCTTCCCGATTATATTATCAAACGGGATCAACCAATGGTCAATAGTTCAGGCGAATATTTTTCTTTTGATGCTCCAATAATTTCTTTTGAAAAATTAAAAGAAGAAGCTATACGCCATTCTTTACTAGTTACAGAAGGCAATATTGTGGAGGCGGCAAAAAAACTTAAAATAGGCAGGGCTACTTTCTACCGCCTGTTAGATAAATATAAAATTAATTGAGAGAATATAAATGAGTATAATTGAAGAAGTAATTGACGACATATTAGTAGAGATCATTAATTATGACCGTGCTACTTTAAACGAGGCAGAAATTTTAAAAGGTATGATTAATAAGAAAGTCGATTTGGGATTTAATAAAATTATTATCGATCTCTCTTCTTGTACATTTATGGACTCTACCTTTTTGGGTGTATTAGTTAATACTCTAAAGAAAGCAGCAAAGACAGGGGGAGACTTAAAGCTCGTGGGTTTCCAACCTGCCGTGCGTTCGATGTTTGAATTAACGCGTCTCTTTAGAGTTTTTGATACATATTCTGAATTACAAACAGCAATTAAAAGTTTTTATAACTAAGACAATTATGATGAATAACGAAAATGCAAAAGGTACTATTCTTCTTGTAGAAGATGAATTTAATATAGCGAAGCTATTTTCATATAATTTAACTAAAGCAGGTTTTAGAGTTGAAGTGGGAACTAACGGTCAGGAAGGCTTAGATTTAGCTCTCAAAATAATGCCCGATATTATTATAAGCGATGTAATGATGCCTGTTATGGATGGATATGAGTTTAGAAAAAATATACTTAAAAACCCGGAATTAAAAGCGATTCCATTTGTTTTCCTTACTGCAAAAGGAGAGGAAGATGATGTTCTTCAAGGATACGATCTCGAGATAGAAGATTATATTATTAAAACGGCCAGTCCTAAAATAGTAATAGCAAAAGTTTCGGCAATATTAAAAAGTTTAGAAAGAGAAAGAGTAAAAGTAGTAGATGAAGTTCAGAAAGCTGCGGATTCGATGGGTGCAAAAGTTGTCCCTGATGAAGTCCCTCCATTTTCTGATTTCTCGGTTCGCCATTGGCATCAACCATATAAAAACGTTCCCGGTGGTGATTTTATCGATTATGTGAAAGTCGATGATGACCAAATGGTAATAGTCTTCGGCGATGTAATGGGTAAGAGATGGGGAGCTTGGTATTTCGCTGTTGCTTATGCGGGTTATGTAAGGAGTGCTACGCGATTTGTTCTTGAATCTTCCTCAAACAATCTTCAACCAAGTGAAATAATTAAAAAGGTTAATGATTCCGTTTATAAAGATGAGCGAATTTCTGAAGTATTTGTTACTCTAACGATTATCGTTCTTGATAGAAAAAATAAAGTGGCAAAATATGCCGGGGCTGGTGATTTACCATTAATCTTCAAAGGAAAAGAAACAAAGACAGTTCATTCAAAAGGATTGTTGCTCGGTTTCTCTAATAATGAAGAATATGAAAATATCGAGATACCGCTTGAATCAGGTGATGAGATTTTTCTTTTTACGGATGGTATTACCGAATCCCGAAATCCCGAAGGTGAATTATATGGCGAACCTCATTTATTAGAATTTATTAAAAATATGCCTTTGGATAAAGATTCATTAGAATTAATTCGTAATGAAATATATACATTTTCTAATAATGAAGTAGAAGACGATATCTCTGTTATCTCGATAAAATATTTGTAACGATTCGATTTTTTAGATATTCAAAATGCTCATTAGTAAGTGTAACTTCTCGATAAATTTCGGTTACTAAATCTTTATTTAGTAACTCAAATTCTTTTAGCCGCGGCGTGATAATTAGTCCACCTAAATCAATGGCGGCGGGACTAATTAGTATTTGATTCTCCCCTTCCTCGAAATATGAATCAGGACGATGTTTCCTTCGCGGAATAAATACTATGCGCCATTTATTATCTCTATACCAACTAAGTATATTCATCATCGGTTCATCTTTCGGAAGAGAAATTCTCTTTAAAGCATCAACGAATAATTTATAAGCGAATAGTAAATCACCTTTACTGCCCGATTCCAAAGCTATCATTCTTCTTAAATATTTTTCGATCGCATAAATATTTATTTTGCTATCGGAATAGATTTTATTTGAAAGTGAAGAAGCAACAAAATCAAAATCGTTTTCTATCGGAATTTTATTACTTGAACCGGCTTGGAAATGCATATGGTCAGGTGCAGAGGCTCCACATCTTGGACCGTTATAAAAAACGGTATAATCATTTCCCATACTTTTTGTTAAATCCAATAACGTTTCAAAATTGCCGATTATTGTTTGCGGCTGATGTTTCTTCTTAATAATGGTGTAATGCTCTTTGAAAATTGGATATGGATTTACAAGTAAATCGAAACGTTTATTAAATGGGACTCTACTTTGTTCGAAAGGAAGATTGCATAAAAAGCACTCTCTTTTTTTTATTGCCTCTTCGTTTGTATCGGCAGATGTAGAAATTATTCTATTAGGATTAAATTGAACGTGTATAGAAAATCCATCAAATGGAATCTCTTTAATTCTTACTTGATCTAATGCCGAGTAATTTTTGCCACACAGCTCCCATTCTGTTTTTTGACTGCTAAATAATAGTTTTATTTTAGTATCAAATTCAGAATCGAATATTTTGTTTGTGTCTTTTCTATTAATTAGATCTTTTAATGCCATTAGATATTTTTCTTTTCCTTAATTCAAAAGTCCTAAGTTTATCTTTATAATAATTATTTTTATTTACTGAAGCGATATCAAGTGCCGCATCAGAATTGCCTTCCCACCTGCGGCATAAATAAACCGGTTCATAAATTCTACCGATTTTATAACTTCCCGAAATAGTAATGCCGAGATAATAATCTTCTCCGTAACTAACGTTTGGTATTCCAATCTCTCTTAAGATGGGTGTATAAAAAGCTCTTGGAGCACCAAGTCCATTGATACGGAGCGCATTATTAAATCCGTTATCAGTGCTCCATTCCTTATGATCTATTAATCCGGGCGGCAATTCTTTTAAGTCAAAATTTGTCATTAGATAACTTCCGATTACCATACCGCATCTTGATTCATAAAATTTATCAATAATTATTTGTAAAGCATTTTCGTTATTATAAAGATCATCGCTATCTAATTGAACGGCAAACTTTCCACAGCTTTTATGCTTGATTGCATAATTCCAACAGCCGCCAATCTCTAAATCTTTCTCTTCGGGAATAAGATGTATTAATTTCGGATTACTTTTATTGTATTCCTTTAGTAGTTCTGTTGTTCTGTCAGTTGAAAAATTATCGACTACGATTACATTATAATTAAAATTACATTTTTGTGAAAGTGCTGAATCAATTGCATCCTTAATTGTGTTTACTCGATTTTTAACCGGTATAATTACAGATGTCTCAATATCAAAAACAGAATCAAAATCAATGTCTTTAAAATTAGGCAAAAGGAATGCAGCGGAATTTTTTAGATATTGAGTAAATGCTTTTTCCATTTCGATTTGATAATCGCGGTTGCACGGATTTACGTAATCGAATTGTTTTTCGCCCGAGAGCCGAGTATCTTGTTCAGAAGCAGTGTAGAGAAATTCAGGTATATGTACTAACTCATTTTCGAGTGAAATTAATAATCTTAATAAATAAAACCCTGCGAATTTATAATCATCATTTATGGATTCTGCGGCGAGCTTAAAAACTCTGCTATCCATTAAAACAAAATAACCGAAATCAAAATCATCGCGAACGCTGCCTTCTTGGTAATCGATAAGAGGATGTTTTAATTTCTGCCCACATTTATTCTCAATATAATCGGAATAGAGAAATTTAGCCTCAGTCGATTTAGCGATAGATAAAAGGCGATCTATAAAATTAGAATGGAGCTCAATCTCTGCCGGTTTCAGCAGGAATAGCAAATAGTCGATACTTCCTTTAGCGGTTCCCTTCATAGTCTCCGAACTAAAATCATCAATTACCGTTACTGATTTTATTTCAGGAAATTTCTTTAATGAATTTATAATCCTCCCGTCATCGAAAGGGATAAAGCAAGCGATTGATTTCATAAATTTAATTTTATATTAATTCGAAAACATATTTAATTAGCATTTAGTGATAGACCAATTCTAAATTCTCTGCCGGCATCGGGCAAGCCCCATTGAGTATAATATAATTTATCAAAAATATTATTAACCCTGAAAAATAATTCCATATTATATTTAGAAGCAAAATTAAAATAGTAAGCGATTCGTGTATTGAGAATAAAAAAATCAGGAAGCTTTTGAATAGCAGCATTTCCTCCCTGAAATCCAAACTCATTACCAGTGTAATTTACTTCAAGAAGTAACTCAAGTTGATTAATTGGTTTATAAGAAAGATTAATTGCCGATATGAATTGAGGTTTATATTCTAAAGTATCGGCATATTCTCCTGCTGCGTTTTTTGCATAGGAATTTAGAACAGAGAAAGAATAACCGAAATTAATCCGGGAAGTTAATTGGTGATCCCCAAATAACTCTGCACCGTATGTTCTAATCTTATCTTTATTTATTCTTTTGAACATTCCCCCGCTTAAGCTTTCTCTCACAATTCCATTATCCATATAAGTCAAGAAAAAATTAAGTCCGGTTTTTCCATATTGATGTTTATAATCAAAACTAAGTTCAGACGAAACAGCAGATTCGGCTTTAAGTGCCGGATTAGGAACGAACTTTCCGAGAGCACCGGAGAATTTCTCCCTTAAAGTAGGGAAGCGCGTTTTACGTCCGATACTAATAGAAGAATTTAATTTACTATTTATATTATATATAGCTGATAGATTAAGAGAATAATCATCGACCGATTTATCAGATGGTTTATCTCCTGTCTTAGGTGTTGAATAGTAATCATAGCTTCCGCCGCCGATTAAAATGAAATCGTTTATAATCTGTTCAAACTCTAATCCCGCACTCAAGAGATTTTGAGTATATACGAAATCAGTATATCCCGAAGAGAGAAAATTTTCTTTATGTTCGGTGGTAAATCCATTAAAGGATGCTTTCAAGAGTGAACTTGTACTCAGAGATTGTTTATAAATAACTCGACCCGAAATTATACGATCATTATTTTTCTCAATATCATCGATTTTAGAAAATGACTTATCTTTATATTGATCAATCTCCATATTAAATGAAGAAACAGAAAGAGAATAGATAATAGATGAAGCAGAAGCATTATTAAAATTATAATTGCCGAATAGATTACTTGTTAATTTTTTCCATTCAGGATATTTCCAATAGCGAGGTTTACTGACACCTATTTCCGAAGGTACACCTTTTTCAGCTGTGATGTAAGAGAGCGAAAAATTAATATCGGAATTATCATTTAATTTATATCCAACTCTTCCGAATGAAGAGAAAGAATTGCTTTGGCTATTAAGGCGCCTCGTGCCCGGATTCTCGATCGAGAAAAAAGATTCGGGGAGAGAATATCCATCACTCTTTTTATATGACACTGAAACAAGATATCCAAAATTATCTATCTTGTCGGAATAGATTCCGGATAGGCGTTGATAATTATTACCACCGGCTTGAAGATTTATTCTTTTTTCAGAATTGCCTGAAAGAGGATTTTGCGACTCGATATTAATAACACCTGCTATATTATTTGTGCCATAAATTACAGATGGAATTCCTCGCGTAATATAAATTTCCGAAAGGGCTTCAGTTGGTACTAAGCTAAGATCAATCCTATTATCCCAAGGAATATTTAATTGCACTCCATCGAATAAAAGGGAGACTTGTCTTTCGCCTGCACCTCGAATAAAGAATAAACTTTCGCCTCTCGAATTAGTCTGCATTTTTATCGAAGGAATATACTTTCCAAGTTCAAGAATTGATGCCGCATCAGATTTCCGAATGCTTTCTAATTTAATTTCTGTAACAGTTTTTGGTTCTATTACCATTCCACTTTTAATCACAATTTCATCGAAGTAATAAGTCTTAACCGAGTCCTTGTTCTGTGCAATTATAAGTGAGCCGAAAAGAAGAAAAAACAAAATCCGTATCATAACCACTCATTTACCTTAAAGTTTAATGCAAAAAAATTTTGGTGAAATGTCCTTTTTTAGACGTTTAAGCCACTTTATAGTTAGGTCAGTAATTTTTCTTTTGCAAATACTTTCCAAATATATATTTTTTTACTTAACTTTGTTGCTGAATCAAACACAAGTGAAAATATACAAATTTAAATGAACATTAGAAACAACACATATTTCATCATCGGGAAAAGACACGAGATACCCACGCCCTCAGTATCACGTTTTTCCTTACAATCAAATTGTGCAATCACAAATGCACAAAGAAAAAAACTAACCACCTAGTATTCCCTAGTTTTAAATTAATCGTTAAGTATAACTAACAAGAGGTATTATTGCGTTATTTATTTTTAAATATATTTATGTTCTTATATATGGTAACCGCCGGAAATTTTATTGATACAAAAGAGACTAATACGGAAACTGAGAACGGCGTAAAAACAGAATCAACAACAGAAGTAAAAACAGAAGCTGCACCAACAGTTACACCGGCAGCAACGGAAACAGAAACATCATCTGCAAAAATGGTTGAGATGGGTACAATGACCGCATCGTGGTATGGACCCGGATTCCATGGCAGAACTACCGCCAATGGAGAAGTCTATGATCAGATGGCTTTAACGGCAGCTCACAAGGAATTGCCATTCGGTACAATGTTATTGGTAACTAATCCTCGCAATGGAAGGAGTGCCTTCGTTAGGATCAACGATAGAGGTCCTTATATCAATGGCAGGGACTTAGACCTCTCTCAAGGTACAGCTACTGCTCTTAAAATGATAAAGCGAGGAGTAATAGAAGTAAAAGTGGAGGAAGTAATATTACCGATTAAGTTCAGTCCTTCGCTTTCATCTCGTTAAAATGAAAAATAATGATTTTACGAATAGTGAGGGATAGTAAATCCTATTCGTATAAATCAGAAATAAATTCTAAAGAAACCGCCCCTAAAGGGCGGTTTTTATTTTTAAAAATCATATTATTGTCAATAAGCTATACATTAATTAATTTGGTGTATCAAAAAACGGAAGTATGATGACAGTTATTTTTTCCAAAAAGTGCGAGCTTGCAGTTCAAGCAGTTTTATTTTTATCGATTAAAGAAGAGAAGCAAGTTTGGACTGCGGAAGAAATTTCAAAAGAGATGATGGTTCCGAAGGAATTTGTCTCAAAGATGCTGCAGATACTTACCGATAGCGGTATAGTCGGTTCCAGGAAGGGCAAATCGGGCGGATTCTTCCTTGCTAAAAGTCCCAAAGATATTAGATTGGTAGATATAGTAAAAGCAATAGATGGAATGGAAGTATTTGAAACATGTGTGCTTGGATTCCCGGGCTGTTCATCTGATAATCCATGTCCTGTTCATGATAAATGGGGTAAACTCAGGGATGATGCTTTCAGAATGTTAAGCGAAGAAACCCTTGAAGAATTTAAAGAAAAAACGACAAAAAAAATCGAATCACTTAAATCATAATTATCATCTTACCTTTAATTATTCTGAATGTTACGGTGGGATGAAACATATAAATTAGCGAGGGCTTTATGTATAAAAGAATTGAAGATTTTTTGGTTGATTGGAAAAATGAAAGGGAAGGTACTTTAAAAGTATTTGCGGAATTGACTGATGAATCATTAACAAAACAGATTCCGAATTATAAAAGAACCCCGGGTCGTCTGGCTTGGCATATTGTTTTGACTATTGATGAATTAATGTCTCGAACCGGATTAAAATTAGATGGCCCTACTGCAGACGCATCAATACCATCGAAAGTAGCTGATATCATTGCTGCCTATGGGACAGCATCAGATTCTCTGTATAATCAAATTAGAGATACATGGGTCGATTCTGATTTAGAAGTAGAGACCAATATGTATGGCGAAATGTGGAAAAAGGGAATGACACTCAATGCACTTGTAAAACACGAAATACATCACCGCGCGCAGTTGACTGTATTAATGCGACAATTGGGACTTAAAGTGCCGGGGTTATATGGTCCATCAGAAGAAGAGTGGGCACAAATGGGTTCCCCCGCAGCCGAATAAATATGGAACTTATAAGTAGATTTGTTGGTTATATATTAAAACAAAAATGAGGTTTTTATGAATTGTCCCCATTGTGCAGATACTTTTCTTCAAATCACAGAAAGACAAGGTGTGGAGATTGATTATTGTCCTAAATGCCGAGGTGTGTGGTTAGACCGAGGCGAGTTAGATAAAATAATCGAAAAAAATCAAAATAGTTATGCTCCGCCTCAAAATGAATATCGGCAGTCCGAAGATTATTCAAGAGGTTATGATGATGATGGCCGTTCAAGTAATGATTCAAGAAATGGATATAGAAGAAAGAAAAAAGGTTTTTTAGGGGATTTATTCGATTTCGATTAGTAGAATGATAGAGTTGTTATTTTAATAGGCTCCATAGTTTATGGAGCCTATTATTAAAAATGGCTCAAGAACTATTAAAAAGAAAAGCTTCTTAACAAATCACTAATCAGATTCCGGAATATCATTCAAAAATATTAATGCTTTTGTTCGCCCATAGTTTGTTTCATTAGCATATCTTTAACGGGAGCGGTGATTTCGATAGTTCCCTTCTTAGCAAAGTTCAATTCTATTTTATATTCTTCACCGGTCTTTACGTCATGTTTTAGTTTTATTAACATTACATGCAAGCTGCGTGGTTTGAAATTTACGGTAGAGTTTTTTGCAACCGGAACACCCTTTACTTCTCTCATTCCCATCATTCCTTTATCTGCCTGATAAGTCTCATGTACCTGAACGACCTCCGCAATATCCGATTTTGCACTTAATAATGTATCGTCAATATCTGTCCCGTTTACTGCATCAAAAAAGAATGCAGTGTTCGTGCCCTTTGCCGATGGTCTAATCCAGCTATTTGTAATTTCTAGATTAGTAGAAGTCTGCTCAACGGCTGCGGGTGCTTCGGTTTTTATTTCTTCTTTCTTCTCTGTGCTGCATGCGGTTATTACAATTACTGCTAATAGTGTTAATAATAGTTTCTTCATTTTTTTACACTCTCTTATTCGTTAAAATTTTTTAGGTCATTAATTACTTCATCTATATTAGTAGTGCTTCCGGGATAATTTTTCCTAATTTTTCCTTCCTTATCGACAAGTGAAATCCTATCAGTATGGATGTAGTAATAAATAGTCTTTCCATCTTCAAAAACAGTCGAATCCCCTTTAACTGCAAATACACCTACCTGATGAATCAGATCGTCAATCTCTTTTTTATCTCCGGTAAGGAATTGCCAATTAGATAAATTAAGGTCTCTCATTTCGGCAAATTTTTTAAGGACAGGCGGGGTATCGACTTCGGGATCGAAACTAATCGAATAAAGATCAACGTGATTAATCCCCTCCTTTTTCATTCTCTCTTGAATGAGCCGCATATTATTAGTAGTAAGTGGACAGATATCGGGACAGTTAGTAAATATATAAGTTACGAGTGAGACTTTCCCTTTGAGTGCATGCGGAAAGATTACCTTTTCTCCATCCTGATTTACGAGATTATAGTTCTTTGACCCCCAGCTATCTAATACGGGAAATTTTTCTTGGCAGGAGATAAAAGTAAATAAAAGTACGATTGGTAGTAATATCTTTTTCATATATTATTCAATTTGGTTTCTAAAAATATACAATTAATTAGATAAGTTGTTTACATTTATTAATCGATTAAAAAAATATAAGAATATTATGATACTATTACCCGGATTAGATAAGCAACTTTCGCAATTAAAGGCATACTTATTAGAAAATGAACCGCAGGCAGGAGAGAAACTTTTAGTTGTCGGCTCTTCAAGTGAAAAGATTGCGATGCATCTTTCAGAAAAATTCAGCTTAGAATGCAGTCTGATTGTGGAAGATTACGAATCGCAATTAAATGCAAATATGCTCATTGAAACTAAAGACAAGATATTAGTAAGTCTGATGGAGTTTGATAATACTGATTTTGCAAAAGAAGAATTTGATTTTATTTATGCGCAAGCATCCGTATCATCTATTAAGCGAAATAAAATTATTAAGGAATTTAAGCGCATATTAAAGCAAGGAGGAATTTTTTCGGTTGGCGAAATAACAACACTTCAGAAAGATTGCCCTCCATTCGTAAAAAATATTTTTGATAGTTCATCTATGATGCCCTTATTCCATGAGGAATTAAATAATTATTATATCGAGCGCGGTTTTGAAGTCATCCAAGAAATTGATTTAACTCCAACTCTTCATATTTATTTTAATAAGAATAGAGCAATGCTGGATGTTCAGTACGATGAAATGAGCAAAGAGGAAAAAACATATTATAAAAAATTGATAAATAAGATAAGTCACGAGACCAACGCATATTTAAGGCATGGTGCTGATAAGTTTATCGGATTCAAATCACTAATACTTAGGAAGAAATGAAAAAGGGTGAATTAATTGAGCTTGAGATTACCGACTACGCATTTGAAGGAAGGGGAATATCGAAAGTAGATGGGTTTGTTTATTTTATAGATAAATCGCTTCCCGGCGATAAAGTAATTGCTAAAATAAAAAAGATTAAGCAGAACTATGCTGAGGCATCGGTAGAACAAATTCTCGAACCATCACCATATCGCATAGAAAAATTCTGTAATCATTTTAATACTTGCGGGGGTTGCAAACAGCAGGATCTCACGTATGAGAAACAACTTACTTACAAGCAGGAGCAGGTGGAAGATGTTTTTGAAAGAATAGGGGGACTTAGCGATTTTGAAATTCTGCCTATAATGAAGTCGGGATTAACTCAATTTTATCGCAATAAAATGGAATTTTCTTTTGCCGATAAACGGTTTTTGTCGATTGAAGAACTCGGAATTGAAGGGGAAATATTAGACCGCAATTTTGCTCTCGGTTTTCACGTGCCCGGAGTTTATGATAAAGTAGTAGATATAGAAAAATGCTATCTCCAATCAGAAAAAAGTAATGACATTCTAAACTTCACACGCGAATTTTTCAAAAGCAGGGAGATAAAAGTGTTTTCGGTTCGCAGCGGTGAGGGATTCCTTAAAAATCTTGTTATAAAACAATCATTTCATTTCGATGATTTTATGGTCAATCTCGTTACTTATGGCGAAGACCCGATAGTAGAAAAATATTTTGATGAATTATCTGCACGATTTCCCTATATCACTACGATGATAAATAACATAAGTACACGTAAATCTTCTGTGGCAATTGGAGAATATGAGAAAGTCTATAAAGGATCAGGGTTTATTTACGAATCGATTGGAAAGGGAAAGTTTAGGATAAGCGCAAATTCATTTTTTCAGACCAATCCACTTCAAGCAGAAGCACTTTATCAAGCTGCATTAGATTTTGCCGATTTCAAAGGAAATGAAGTAGTTTATGATCTTTATTCGGGTGCTGGAACTATTCCGATATTTATTTCCGAACGAGTAAAATATATATATGGTTTCGAATCGGTAGAGCCGGCAATAGAAGATGCTAAAATAAATATTGAACTAAATAAGATAGATAATTTCAAACCGATATTAGCTGATTTGAATAAGTCATTTACTCCTTTGATTCAAGGAATGGGATTAAAAAAGCCCAATGTAATAATAGCTGATCCACCTCGAAGCGGTATGAATCCAAAAACTATTAATAATATTATAGAATTATCTCCGGCAAAATTGGTATATATTAGTTGTAATCCGGCTACACAAGCACGAGATATTAAGCTGCTCGTGGAGGATGGATATAAATTAATCAAAATCCGTCCGGTCGATATGTTCCCTCATACTTATCATATAGAGAATGTGGCATTGCTGATACGAGAATAGACCGCCGATTAGTTGACAATTACTTTTGATGATAAGAAATCTTACCTATTATTAAAAAAATGCGTTAAGTTATTTGTAATCTTTTCAATAATATTCTTCATTTTATCGGTATTTATCATAAATTCTCACAATTAATAGGTCAAAAATAATTGACCCAAAATAAATCGGGGGTATCAAAATGATACACCCGACCGATATATAACCTCTCAAAACCTGCGAATCTAGCTTAAAATCGCAACATTTTTATGGCACTTAACTTGTGTTTCCTTTGGAAAACTTTACAACCAAAGGAGAAGTCAATGAATAAACAGCCGAAACTAATTTTAAGAGTGCTCGCACTTACAATGGCGCTCATGCTAGGGTTCTCTTCCTTTAATCTAGCCCAACTAAAAAACGTAAATAAAATTACAGATTACACAAGTATAGCGAAAGTATCGGGTACTGATAAAGTAACATCAGTAAAATTCGATAACCCACTAAATCCGGGTACAGTTCAGAACGTTAATGCAGGTACTTTCAAAGGTACACTTAATGGAAATGACGAAAAATTCTTCTGTATCGATATCGGCAATCCATTGGCTACAAACGAAGATTATTGGGATGAAGGTTCTACTCCTTCCCAAATTACCTACATTTTAAATAACTACTATCCCCATGTTGCATTACCATATACAGATGCTCTTTCTACCGAAGCTAAAGAAGCGGCAGCAGTTCAGGTTTCTATTTGGCATTATTCTGATGGTTTGGATATTAGTACAGTTCAGGATGCTACTATTAAAGCAAGAGCTTTACAGATCGTAGCAGATGTAGAAGCAAATCACACAAATAACGCAACTCCAATTCAGACGCTTGTTTTAATGCCTTCTCCTATTTCTCTTCCTCAGGGTGTTAATGCTACATTTTATGCTTATGCACTCGATCTTCTTGGAAATTATTTAACGGGCGTAGAAATTACATTGACTACAAATCTTGGCTCGTTAAATCATGCAACAGTTTTATCAAACGTTCCGGGCAGCTCACAGTTAATCACTTTATCATATAACGGAATTGGAAATGCAGAAGTAACAGCTACTGCAGAAGTACAGATTCCTCAAGGTACACGTTATGTTCATAAAGCTTCTCCAAATTCAAAACAAAAATTAGTTCTCGCTACACCAACTACTGATACAAAATCGATTAAATTAAACGTAAAATGGTATGAAATTCCTTCATGCGATTTAAATGGATATAAAACATTCACTATCGGCGGATGGGGAAGTCCTTCAAACAGCCAGCCGGGTCAAATTCGTGATCAATATTTCGCTCAAGTATTCCCAAACGGTTTAACTGTTGGTAATTCAGGCGTTGGTAATGGTTATACATTAAAATTAACATCAGCTTCAGCAGTAAAAACTTTCTTACCTAATACAGGTACATCAGATGCTTTAACTCAGAATTGGGTTAATCCGGGCAGTAACACAGTAAAAAACACAATGGTTTCTCAAGTTGTAGCAGTTACATTAGCGGTTAATTATAGTGCTGCAGGTGTTCTTGGTAATAATACTACACCAATCGGAGATTTATATATTGCTTCCGGTGCATTCGCAGGCAAAACAGTTAATGAATTTTTAGTAATTGCTAATAAAGCAATCAGCGGCGTAAATACAGGGTATACATTCTCACAGATTAATGATGCCGCAACAAACTTCAACGAAAATTTTGATAATGGTACAGTTGATCATGGCTTCTTAGAGTGCGGACAGAATTTCCAGAAAGCATCCTTAGGCGATTACGTATGGATTGATACAGATAACGATGGTATTCAAGATAATAACGAATCAGGTATTCAGGGAGTTACCGTAAAATTATACGATTGCTCTACAAATTCAGTAGTTGCTACAACAACTACCGATATCAATGGTAAATATTTATTCAGCAACTTATTACCAGGCAGTTATAAAGTTGAATTTATTGCGCCAAATGGATATGAATTTACTCTTCTTAATGCAGGGAGTGATGATGAAAAAGATTCAGATGCAAACGTAACAACAGGTATGACAGATTGCTACACAATTAATTGGAATGATAATATAAGAACAGTTGACGCAGGCTTATTCCTTACTCCGGTAGTAATTGATGCAGATTTAGAAGTATCAAAAACAGCTAGCAAAACATCATTAAATGATGGCGATATATTCACTTATACAGTAAAAGTAAAAAATAACGGTCCGGCTTCAGCAACAGGCGTAGCAGTTACAGATATTATCCCTGGCGGTTTAGAGTTTCTATCATATACAGCTACTCAAGGTACTTATGACTATTCGACAGGACTATGGACAGTAGGAATACTTTCAAATGGCGGAACTGCTGAACTAACAATATCAGTAAAAGTAGATGTTGATGTTGTAAACACAACCTATTTTGATCTTGGCTTAGCGAAAGATTACAATCTATTTGTAATTGAAGATGCTTCTCAACCATCATCAGATACACAAGGTAAAGTAGCAGTTGGCAGAAACGCAACATTCGGAAGTTACAGTGTTGGCGATCAATTGCCAGCTAATAGCGGTGATGTTTTAGTCGTAGGTAATAACCTTACATATACAAGCGGCGCAGTTTATAATGGAAACGTAGTATATGGTAACAGCACAAATATGAGTGCTCCAAATTTCTTCTCTGTAAGTATTTCCGGTGGAACACTTAGACAAGATAATCCAATTGATTTTGCAGCAGCAAAATCATATTTAGAAAATCTTTCTTCTACTTTAGCAGCTTATCCTGTAAACGGAACAAAGACATTTGAATGGGGCGGACTAAAATTAGTTGGTAACGATCCTTTCTTAAACGTATTCTCTGTTTTAGGTAGTGAATTATCAACAGCTAATAATTTTGAAGTAAACGCACCAAACGGTTCAGTTGTATTAATCAATATTGATGGAACAAACGTTACTTGGACTGGTGGATTGACCGTTACAGGTACAAGCAGCAATAACGTATTATTCAATTTCCCAAATGCAACAACTCTTAAAATTCAGGGAATTGATGTAAGAGGTTCTATTCTCGCTCCATTCGCAGCAGTTGATTTCGTATCAGGCGTTCAGAATGGTCAAATGGTTTGTAAATCACTTACAGGTATCGGACAGTTTAACTTATCTTCATTTATTGGAAGCATTCCTCAAGCAACAGATATAGTAAACGTAGCTTTCATTAGTGCAACATTAAATCCTGATCCGGTTTCAACTAATAACTCTTCAAGTGTTACAGTAGTAGTTGGAGCAGTTTCCGGTGGAACAAATAATGGTGGAAACACCGGTAACAACAATGGCGGAACAAATAACGGTGGTACTAATAATGGCGGAAGCTGGGAACAAGTTGGTACATTCGCAAACGAAATAATCTATGCAATGGCTTACGATGGCAATACAATGTATGCAGGAACATTCGGTGGAAAGATTTATAAATCTTCCGATAACGGTGTTACATGGACAAGAATCAATTCAGATATGACAGTAGCAATAGTTTGGGCATTAAAAGTAAATAACGGTTCATTATTCGCTGCAACTGAACAAGGCGTATTCAAATTTAACGGTACAACTTGGGTATTAAGCGGATTAGCAGGAATAGATGTTCATTCATTAACAGTTTCAGGAAATGGAACAATCTATGCAGGTACATGGGGATCAGGCGTTTATATATCATCTGATAACGGTACTACTTGGATGCAATTAAATGAAGGCTTCGGTTACTTTAATGTAATTCAATCTTTAGTAGCTACAACACAGCACGTATATGCAGCAACATTCGGTGGTGGAGTATTTAGATTAGACGCTTCTACAAATACATGGGTTAAATTAAGTCTTTGCTATCAATTCGCATGGTCTTTAGCTTCTACATCTTCAGACGTTCTATTCGCAGGCACTTATGGAAATGGTCTTTACTCTTCACATGACGGCGGTATGACATGGAATAGTGTTACAGGTCTTAATGTGAAATTCGTTTACTCTGTATCAGTAGGAACAGGGGACGTACTTTATGCAAGCTCACTTACAAATGGTGTATTCGTATCTAACGACTTAGGTGCTACATGGACTAGTTTAGGTATGGGCGGACAAAATGTAAGTTCAGTTACAACAAATAATGGTGATTTATTCGCCGGTACAAAAGACGGTTTAGTATTCAAAATGTCTAATGGTACAACCGATGCAGAAGAAGTAGAAGAATTGCCAACAACATTCTCATTGGATCAGAATTATCCTAATCCTTTTAATCCTACAACGACAATTCAGTTTGCAATCCCTGCAAGCGGTAAGTATTCATTAAGAATATATAATATACTTGGACAGGAAGTAACAACATTATTAAATGGTGAATTAACACCGGGTGTACACAAATTCAATTTTGATGCACGCAGCTTAGCTTCCGGTATC
>Ga0172380_10001204_pt1 | contig 45436 bp, 37 predicted proteins | sample Leawe162metaG_FD_119747 | JGI IMG/M metagenome (GOLD analysis project Ga0172380, IMG submission 119747) | Leachate microbial communities from a municipal landfill in Southern Ontario, Canada - Leachate well 162 metaG | ecosystem: Engineered > Solid waste > Landfill > Unclassified | place...
CCAGGGCCGGGTCAGCCAGATCCGCCGCCAGATCGAGGAAACCACCAGCGATTACGACCGCGAGAAGCTCCAGGAGCGCCTCGCCAAGCTCGCCGGCGGTGTGGCCGTCATCAATGTCGGTGCAGCCACCGAGACCGAGATGAAGGAGAAGAAAGCCCGCGTCGAAGACGCCCTCCACGCGACCCGTGCGGCCGTTGAAGAAGGCATCGTCGCCGGCGGCGGAGTCGCCCTCATCCGCGCCCAGAAGGTCCTCGACAACCTCGGCCTGACCGGGGATGAGGAGATCGGCCTCCAGATCGTGCGCCGCGCGATCGAGCAGCCGCTCCGCACCCTGGCCGACAACGCCGGGCAGGAAGGCGCGCTCATCGTGCAGGAAGTCAAGAAGCGCAAGGGTGCCGAAGGTTACAACGTCGCGACCGGCGAATACACCGACCTCATCAAGGCCGGCGTTGTCGATCCCGCCAAGGTGACCCGCAGCGCACTCCAGAATGCCGCTTCCATCAGCGGGCTCCTCCTCACCACGGAATGCCTCGTCACCGAGCTTCCCGAGAAGGACAAAGCTCCCGCCATGCCTCCGGGCGGCGGCGGAATGGGCGGCATGGACTACTAAGCCGCAACCCAGGAAAAACTCAAACCGGAAAGCCGGGGCCGCAAGGCCCCGGCTTTCTGCTTTGTGCAACCGGCAGGGTGCCCCCGCTTCTTTGCGGGCGGACTCCACAGCCTGCCCCGTCGGGCCATTCGGAACAGATCCTGCGAAACCGCCATTTTCTCCCGAAATCTCATGGCCCGGGTGCGAGCACCCCCCCCAGAACTCGCAGAATGGGGACGCACGCAGGCCGACTTGGAATTCCTTGCTCCAGAGGGTTTTTCTGTGTATTGTTCCGTGCATGGCCACAAAAACTCTTTCCGTGGATGAAGCCGCCTACCGGATTTTGACTCGGGCACGGAGGGAGCCGAAGGAATCCTTTTCTCAGGTGATCAAGCGGGCGTCGTGGGATGCGGGGAAGCCGCGATGCGGCGACCTTCTGGCGCGCACTGTCGGCCTGCCTTTGATGGAGGAAACCGCCCTCGACCGTCTGGAGGAGGCGCAGAGAAAGGATCTGCCACCGAAATCCAAATGGAAGCCCTGATCTTCGACACCACGTTCCTAATCGATTTCCAGCGGGAACGAAAGGCGGCGGCGGGAAAAACCCGGGCATTTCTCAGCGCCCACGCCGAAAGTCTGGCGTTTCTCCCCGTGACGGCCTATGGCGAATTTGCGGAGGGATTCGACTCTCTGGACGATCCCAATTTTCTCAATGTCGTCGATTCCTTTGAGATTCTCCCGGTCAGTGAAGCCGTCGCGGGAAGGTATGCGCAGATGGTGCGAAGATTGCGGGCGAATGGGAACCTGATCGGAGCCAACGACCTGTGGATTGCGGCAACCGCCGTCGAAAAGCGGCTTCCGCTCGTCACGAGAAACCTCGAACATTTCTCACGGATTCCCGGTTTGGAGGTTCGAAGTTACTAGTTTCTCAAACCAGCCGGTTTCCCCGACTTTCCGGGTGACCCGCTCAATCTCGGCATCCAGGCGCTGGCTCCAGTCTTTTGCTTTTCCCTTCCATCCGAGGCGACGGAGAAAGTGCTGCCGGTAGGCGGTGTTTTCCATCAGCCCATGAAGGTAAACCCCGCAGACATTCCCCTGTTGCCACCCGAGATCGTCTCCCAAATGGATTTGCGCGGACGGGCCCGCCTCGGTGCGCCCATGATGGATTTCGTAGCCGCTCACCCGCCCGCCATCCACCCAGGCGGTCTCCCTCTGGCGGGTCGTCTTTTCCGCCTCGAGCGTGGTGGTGAGATCGAGCAGACCGAGTCCGGGGAGGTCGCCGCCTTCCAGCCGTTCCGGGTCCGAAATCTGCCGTCCGAGCATTTGCATCCCGCCACAGACGCCGAGAATGGCCGTGCCCTGCCGGGCCGCCCTCACGATTTCCGCCGCGAGGCCGTTCGCCCGCAGGAAACGGAGGCTTTCCGCCGTATTTTTGCTGCCGGGAAGGATGATCGCGTGAAAATCCTCCAGGGAGACAGGGTCGCGCAGGGGCACGACCCGGACCGATGTCTCGTGGATGAGCGCGTCGAATTCATCGAGATTGCTGGCGTATGGGTAGGCGACGAGCGCGATGTTGGTTTTTCGCCGGTCCGGTTTGGAGCGGTGGTGGAGCGTGTCTTCCTCCGGCAGGGTGTTGGGGATCATCGGGACGATGGCGGCGGTGGGAATCCCGGTTTTCTCCCGCAACCAGTCCATCGCATTCCCGAGCAACCGCTGGTCACCCCGGAATTTGTTGAGCACGAACCCGCGCACCAAGGCCCGCTCATCGGGCCGGAGGCAATGCCAGGTGCCGAGCAGATGGGCGAAGGCTCCGCCCAGGTCGATATCCACGGCAATGTAAACATCCGCCCGGCATTCCAGCGCGACGGCCATGTTGACGATGTCGCCTTCCCGCAGGTTGATTTCCGCCGGGCTGCCCGCCCCTTCGATGACGACCTGATCGAATCCGACGATCAGGCTGTGAAGCGCCGCGCTGACGACCGGCCAAAGACGCTCCCTGCGTTCCATCCACGGGATTTCGCCGATTTCCGGAGCCGGTCTGCCCATCACGATCACCTGGCTGGCGGTGTCCGCGCTCGGCTTGAGCAGCACGGGGTTCATCCGGACATCGGGTTCGGCGCGGGCGGCGAGCGCCTGGAAATATTGGGCTCTCCCCATTTCGAGCCCCTCACGGGTGACGGCGGCGTTGTTGCTCATGTTCTGCGCTTTGAACGGGGCCACCCGCAACCCGAGGTTCGAGAAATGTCGGCAGAGCGACGCCACCAGAAACGATTTTCCGGCATCGCTCGTGCAGCCAAGGATCATGATCGGTTTTCGCATCGGGCCGTTCGGGATGGGAAACCGGCGGTCAGTTCGCCGACGGGGCGGCGGGGCCACGGGCGATCCAGATGCCGAGGAGGGCGATGTCCGCCGGAGTCACTCCGCTGATGCGCGCGGCCTGGCCGAGCGTTTCCGGACGGATTTTCGAGAGCTTTTGGATGGCTTCGGTGCGCAGGCCGTTGATGGCCTCGTAGGCCACCCAGCAGGGAATCGGTTTCCCCTCGTGGCGCTCCGAGCGGACGATCTGTTCCTCCTGGCGCTGGATGTAGCCCGCGTATTTCAGGTCGGTTTCGACCTGCTCCCAGATTTCCGGGGAATAGGCCGAGCGGATGTCCTGCGGCAGCGCGGGCCAGGAATTCTCCGCGCGCTTGAGCCAGCGCTCCAGGGGGAGGGAATTGAATTTTATCTCGAAGAGCCGGGACCGGAGTTCGGTGATCGAGGCGAGCTTCTGCTCGAAGCGGGATTTGCGGTCCCCGGCGACCAGTCCGCCCGCGATGCCTTTTTGCGTGAGCCGGAGATCGGCGTTGTCCTGCCGGAGGAGCAGCCGGTATTCCGCGCGGCTCGTGAACATCCGGTAGGGCTCCGGCGTGCCGCGGGTGACGAGATCGTCGAGCAGGACGCCTATGTAAGCCTCGTGGCGGGCGAGGGTGAAGGCCGGGCGGGACAGGGCCTTCAGGGCGGCATTCGCGCCCGCCACAAGCCCCTGCGCGGCGGCTTCCTCGTATCCGGAGGTGCCGTTGATCTGGCCGGCAAAATAGAGTCCGGAAACGCGTTTTGTTTCGAGCGTTGTGTGAAGCTGGGTGGGGGGGCAGTAATCGTATTCGACCGCGTAGCCCGGCCGCAGGATCTCCGCGTTCTCCAGCCCCGCCACGCTGCGGATGAACGCGTATTGGACGTCGAACGGCAGGCTCGTCGAGACGCCATTCACATAAATTTCCCCGGTATGCCGTCCCTCTGGCTCCAGGAAAAGCTGGTGCTTCGGCTTGTCCGCAAATTTCACGACCTTGTCCTCGATGCTCGGGCAATACCGCGGGCCCACGCCTTCGATGATCCCCGCGTAGAGCGGCGATTTGGCGAGGTTCGCGCGGATGATCCCGTGGGTCTTTTCGTTCGTGTATGTGATGTGGCAGGGGATCTGGCGGGCGCGGAACCCGCCGTCCCTCCACTCGTTCAACGTGAAGATCTCATCCTCGCCACGACGGAGGGTGTCGGCCAGGTAGCTGAAAACCGGCGGCGGCTCATCGCCCGGCTGCACTTCGCACTTCGAAAAATCGATGCTCTTCGCGAGCAGCCTGCACGGGGTGCCGGTCTTGAAGCGGCCGACTTCAAATCCCAAGTCCCTGAGACAGTCGCTGAATGTCGAGACCGTGTCGCCGAGCCGTCCGCCAGCCTGGTTCCTGAGCCCTACGTGCAGGAGCCCGCGCAGGAAGGTTCCCGTGGTCACCACGACCGACTTCGCTCGGAACCGGAGCCCCAGGTTCGTTTCCATGCCTGCGACTCGGTCGTTCCCGACGATCAGCCTCGTCACGTTCCCCTGCTTGAGATCCAGGTGCGGCTCGCATTCCAGGACCGCCTTCATGCGGAACTGGTAGGCCTTCTTGTCGCACTGGGCGCGCGGGGCCCGGACGCTCGGCCCCTTGGCGGCATTCAGCATCCGGAACTGGATGCCCGTGGCGTCGGCGTTCAGCCCCATCGCGCCGCCAAGCGCATCGATCTCGCGGACGATGTGGCCCTTGGCGAGCCCGCCGATGGCCGGATTGCACGACATTTGGCCGACGGTGTCGGCATTCTGCGTGAGCAGCAGGGTTTCGCAACCCAGCCGGGCGGACGCCATCGCCGCCTCGATCCCCGCATGGCCGGCGCCGATGACAACGACGTCGTATGGCTTGGGATATTCGAAATCGCTCAAGCTATTCGGTGGGGATGCCGTGCTCCGCGAGCTTTTTCATGAGCACCCCGGTCTGCAGCTTGTTGCAATTCTTCAGCACGATGTCGCCCGCGACAAAATTGTCAAACGTCCCGCGGATGCCGGTGGTTTCCCCCTCGACGATGAACGCGTGTTCCTTCGTCAGGTTGCCTTCCCAGTTGCGGTGGAATACGTCGACCTTGGATCCGTCCGGGTCCACGGCATTGTTCTTCGGCATGTCGTCCGCCCCGAAAACCGCCTTCACGTCCGGGGTCGTCTGGTTTTGAAGCTGCATGTAAACCGCCAGCGGGTCGCCGCTCGCATCGCCGGATTGCGTCACATCCCCGACCCGTCCGTAAACCAAAATTCTCATGCCGTTGTATTTCTGGAGCGCGGCGCTCTCGGCGGTGGCGAAATCGCCCACGATCTGCTGCAGGGTCACAAACCCGTCCGGCGGGAGCGGGGCGAGCGTGGAGTTCTGGGCGAAGAGGGAACCCGCAAAAATCGCGGCCAGCGTGCAAACCGACAGGGTGGATTTCATAGCGCCCCCGATTCTGCCCCACCCCGCGCGATTTCACAAACCGAAAAACCGGGAGCCCGCTTCTTTGACAGGGCGTTTGGCTTGAAGGCAAAGGAAGCAGACAAACAAAAGGGCACCGAAAAGCTGAACTACGGTGGTGAAAAAGAGAAAATGAGGGCAAAGATATTTGACTCAACCATCTGGTCCGCTCATATCCAACCTGTCAGAAATCTTTGACTTCTCTTCGCCTGATCCGAACTCTTAACGGACTGATCGGATGGCCCTGACGGGATTTAGCCCGCCAGGGCTCCCACACCACCGACGTGCGGTTTTCCGCATCCGGCGGTTGAACAAGGCGGCAGTCATTTTCCTGCTTCCGCGAAGTCCCACGGTATGATGAACCCGTAGCTGCTTTCGCTGAAGCCTTCCTCGAAGGTCGCTCCCAGCTCTTCTCCTTGGAGCAATCCGGCAAGCGGCAAGGATGCCGCTTCTACAAATGCACCCGACCAGCCCCATTTCCCGCAAGATCGTAATGATTGGGGGGAAGATCCCACTCAATGTGGACGGCCCACTTTCTCCAGCGGGTGATTCTCAGGGTGACATCAGGATGTCTGAAGGGAAAATCAGACCCTGACCGGGAGCCTCTTCTTCTCCGACTCAAAACAGCCGTCGAGCACCTTTTGCACCTCGGCTCCGCGGGCGAAATCCGGCTCCCCGGGCTTCCCGGACCGGATCGCTGAGATGAACCGCTCGTAATTTGTGGGGACGGGCTTGCAGACGACCTCGCGCCATTCGTTTTTGTCGAGCCCCTTGCCATTGCAAATTTTGAACGAGCTGGTGGAGACCTCCGAATCCATGGTCACCGTGCCTTTGGTTCCCGCGATTTTCAGGGCGAGCCGGTTGGCGTGACCGCCGACCCAGCGGCTGGTGTGGATTGTCCCGAGCGCCCCGTTGGCGAACTCGACATTGAGGACAGCCGAGTCGTTGGCATCGAGAACGTATTCCCCGACCCGGTTGCCCGGGGCCTTCGGAAACGCCTGCATCCGGCAGTAGACCTCTTTGATCGGACCGCACGGGAACATGGCGTAATCCACAATGTGCACCCCGACATCTCCAAGCGCGCCTTTGCTGCCATGCGAGGAAGACAGCCTCCACAGCCAGGCGGGGGTTTTCTTCCAGTCGCCCCAGGCTTTCGACGGCAGCCAGGACTGGAGGTAGCTGGCTTCGACATGCCGCACGTCGCCGATTTCTCCGCGGGCGATGGCCCTCGCGGCGGCCTGGATGCACGGCCAGTCCCGGTAGGAAAAGTTGACCATGTTCACGACGCCGGCCCGCTCGGCCGCCCGCGCCATTTTGGCGGCGTCCGGATGGTTTACGGCGAGCGGTTTTTCGCAGAGCACATGCTTGCCGGCTTTCAGGCAAAGCAGGGCGACGGGCATGTGAAAGGCATCCGGCGTCACGATCGCCACCGCGTCGAAGTCCGCCCCGGCAACCAGGGCTTCCGCACTTCCGAACGCGGCCGGAATTTTGCGCTTCTCCGCGAAAGCTTCGGCCCGGCCCGGGACCACATCGCAGGCCGCGACAATCCGGCACGCCGGGTTGGCGGCGAATTTCTCCGCGTGCACGGCGGCCATTCCGCCTGTCCCGATGATCGCGAGGCGCACGGTCTTTTTTGCGGACGATTTTTTCATGGGAAAATTTTCAGCGGAAGCCTTCTGTCGGGCGCGAGGCGGCGAACGGATCGGCGGGGAGAGGCTCGAGCGCGGGGGAATTCGGGCAGATGTCGGGAATCCGCACCGTGGGTCGCGCCCACAGCACGCCGTTGGCGATCACCTTCTGCACCTCCGCCTGGTGATACGTGGGGTAGGTCTCGTGCCCGGGACGGAAATAAAAGATGCGGCCGTTCCCACGCCGCCATGTCGCCCCGCTGCGGAAGACCTCGCCGCCGGTGAACCACGAAATAAAGATCAGCTCGTCCGGCTCGGGAATCCCGAACGGCTCGCCATACATCTCCTCGGCCGGAATTTCAAAGTAGTCCCCGATGCCTTGCGTGATCGGGTGGTGCGGGGCAATGTTCCAGACACGCTCCTTGTCGGTGGATTCCCGCCATTTGAGCGAGCAGGTCGTCCCCATCAGCGCCTTGAAGATTTTTGCGTAGTGTCCGGAATGGAGCACGAGCAGTCCCATGCCTTCGAGGACCCGCTTTTTAACGTCGGCCACCACGGTGTCGGACACATCGCCGTGGGCCATGTGCCCCCACCAGACAAGAACATCCGTTTTTTCGAGCAGGTCGCCGCCCAGCCCGTGCCGGTCGTCCTGATCGAGCCACGCGGTCGACACGTCGAGCGAGGGGACCTTCCGGAGTGCCGCCGCGATGGTCTCGTGCATCCCGCAGGGATACAGCTCCGCGACTTTTGGATTCTTCTTTTCGTGGCGGAACTCGCCCCAGACAACAACATTCGTTTTCGTTTCCATAGGAGATTTCCGAGCATCCTTGTTGAAACACCCCCGTGTTGACAAAGGAGAAAAATAGAATTTCTCCGCGACTTATCGGACTTTTCCGACATACCTTTGCCGACATGCCGGACGGGCTGCGTTTTTATTCGAAACAGTTGGAGGCCGCGATCTCCCGGGTCGCCGCCGGAACGGCGCGGATCGTCGTCCCGGAACCCTTCGGCCTCCACCGCCGCAGGCCGGGGGCTCACTTCCACCCCACGCCGGAGTTCTTTTTGCAGACCGGCGGAGGCTCGGAATTCGAGTGTCCGTCGGGAAGCTTCCGGCTGAAAACCGGAGATATTTGCCTCATGCCCGCAGGCGTGCCGCACGCGGAACAGGCGCTGGACCTGCGGACCGCCTACGGGGTCCTCGTGCTCATGCGCGAGTCGGAGGGGTTTATCGCGTTGCGGGGCGTGACGGACGCCGCAGGCCGGATCCAGAGCAGGGACGTGCATGGCTACGCGAAGGGGGGCACGGCTTTCCAATGCTTGGACCAGGCCGCGAGCGCCCGAACGATCCACCGCAGCCTTCGCCGCCAGTATACCGAAGGGCTCACCAAGGCGTTCCTGGCCGCCATTATCACGGAAATCCGCGCCCCCTCGCCCGGCGACACCGGAACAAGAAGCTCCCCGCTGGTGGTCGAAGCGGAACGGGTTGTGCGGGTGGAAATTTCCCGCCCGGATCTCTCGGTCCGGGCCGTGGCGGACCGCGTCGGCTGTTCCCCGGACCATCTGACCCGCCTGTTCCGCTCCGGGCACGGAATGTCGCTGGGGGTCTGGATCACCAGGGAGAGGATGCAACTGGCCTGCGACCTTCTCGCGCATCCGGAACACAACATCGCCGAAGTCGCCTGGACCTGCGGATTCGCGAGCCCCTCGTATTTCATCCGGGTTTTCAAATCCTACACGGGCAGCACCCCGAAAGCCTGGAGAACCCAGTCCCCGGCGACGCGGCAGAACGCGCGGAAGTGAGGAAAAATGTTGTCTCGCCTTCAAGGAATTCCCTACGGTTGCCGGGTGACTTCGCGATACCTGCTGCTGGCCGCCCTGCCGGTCCTGCTTCTCGGAGGATGCGGGAAGAAGCCGCCACGGGAGCCCCCCACCCCCACGCCGACCCCCGTTCAGGCCAACGCCATTCCGGTTGGCGCTTTCCTTCCCCTGAGCGGAAGCCAACAGGCATTCGGACAGGCGGCGGTGGATGGCGTCAAACTGGCGGTGTCGCAAATCAATTCGGGGGGAGGGCTTGACGGGCGCCCGGTCCACCTGATCCTGCGCGACACGAACTCCAAAGGCAGCGAGGCTGCGGCGATCGCGCGGCAGTTGATCACCGGGGACAAAGTGGTCGCGCTCATCGGGGAAATCACCTCGGAGAATTCCTTGCTGGCCGCGCCGGTCGCCGCAGAGATGGGGATCCCGATGATCTCTCCCGGCTCGACCCACGCGGATGTCACGAAAGCCGGCCCGGGCATCTTCCGGGTCTGCTTCGCCGACCCGTTTCAAGGGCGTGTCATGTCGAAATTCGCCCGCTCGATCGGCGTCGAAAAAGCGGCGGTTTTATTCGATCCCACAGATCCCTACAGCGCCTCCCTCGCGAAGAGCTTCGAGGAAGACTTCCTGGCACGCGGCGGCTCGATCACCGCAAAGGAATCCTGCTCCCACGCGGCCTCCGATTTCGGCACCCAGTTGGAGGCGGTCAGGGCCAGTCAGCCCGAAGTCATTTTCCTGCCCCTCTACTACGCGCAGGCGGCAGCCATCATCAAACAGGCCAGACCGCTCGGCATCGACCAGCCGTTCATCGGAACGGACGGCTGGGAATCCCCGGACTTCCTGAAAATCGGCGGCCAGGCGGTCGACAACACCTATTTTGCCAGCCACTTTTCGGCGGGCAATCCGTCGGAACAAACAAAGGCGTTTGTCACCGCCTACAATGCGGGATACGGCCACGACCCGCTCGCCTTGGCGGCCCTGGGTTACGATGCCATGAACTTCCTCGCGGACGGCATCCGCCGGGCCGGATCCACAGAAGCCGGGGCCCTGCAAAAAAGCCTCTCCGAAACAAAGGATTTCCCGGGCGTCAGCGGAACGATCACCCTCGATGCGGACCGCAATCCCGCCAAGTCGGCCATCGTGCTCCGCGTGTCTGACGGCAAATTCAACTACCTCGAAACCGTCGCCCCGTAACCGGCGAAACCGCCCTGTGCCACCCAACGGTGGAGATGGCTCTTCCGCTGCAGGACCACCCAACGGTGGGGATGGCTCTTCCGCTGCAGGACCGCCAGGTGTTGTAGCGTTGGCTGGTGTTATTATTGCGTCCCTTACGGTGATCGTGCCGCTCCCTCCTTGTCGGTGGTTTCCTCTTTTTGTTTCACATCTCTGGCGACTCCCTCCGGAGTGTATTCGGTCATAGCCCGGAAGCCAAAGCTGTCACCGGAGGGATAAAAGACAACGGCGATGTTTTTAGCCGGGGGGTCCTGGCCGAGGTAGAGGCTGCGAACTGCGCTGGCGACGCTGGCCTTCATGTAAAGATTGGGCGGCAATCCGGAGACAACCTCCATTTGCATGGGTGCAACAATCCACTGTTTGTTGTCCGGACCTTGAATCTTCACGGATTCGCTGATCAAGCCGTTGACACATCTCACGCGAACCGTTGATTGGCCGGGTTCGCTCTTATTGTTGAGCGCCGTCGCATAAACCCGCACTTCGGGATCGGCGTCGGGTGTTTCCGAAGAAACGGGGGCAAGCAGTTTGAAGTCACCGGCAAGAAGAAGCGTGTAGTAGCCTCCCTCCTCAAGATCGAGTTGAAGCTTTTTTTTATGGCCGGTCTTTTTGTCGATAACGGCAAGTTTGAATTTGTTCTCGGGCAATCCCATGGCCGAAAAGCGTTGACCGGGCCCGGCATCGGCAAACAAGACCTGGTCATTGATCGCAACATCGACGGGACCCGGTGAGATTCCGTTCAAGATTTGCAGATGCACCTTCGGAGGTCTTTGGCTTGGGGTGGCGGGAGCCTGCCCGAAGGCGCACGACGGGGAAGCTGCCTGGAATACGCCAAGAAGCAAAATGAAAAATGAATGTCCCGTGGCGCGCATATATCAGTCATCCCAACGCATGTAGTTGATCTTTGGACTTATTGTATTCGATGAGGTTGTCTCCATGCTTATGGATGTTTCGATGACGGCCTGCCCCTGCCGTTTTAAGTTGTTCCCAAGAGATTGACCCACAATATAAACACGGAAGCCCCGGGATTGAACGGTGCAGAGTTCAACAACTTTTCCGAATGCTTCCTCGCGCGCCCTGTCAAATACGCCGGCGGCAGGCGAGCTCATCAAAACATTGGCGGGAAGGTTCGTGCCAAGAGTGGGAGAATAATTGGTGGCGTTTACCAAAGCGGGTGCAAGTTTATACAAATCGGACAAACGGTTATACGGTCTGTTTGCGATGAGCGACAGGGCAACATTGGAGGCAGTCATGGCGGAGATGACGGAATTGGCATAGGCGGCATCCGCAGTTGGGGAAATATTATAAACCAACGCTTCAAGAACAGCTTGTGAAGCGGTATTTATGTTGATTCGCCCTCGTGTCACCGGATAATTTGTCGATGTCGAGTTGGTCCTATTTACTGTAAAGAGGTCGACAAGCTCGATGGCGCGGGTGCCATTCGCATCCAGCGTGGCAAGTTCGGGTTGGCCGATTCTGAGTGAAAATCCCCCGCCGGGTTTGTTGTATGTCTGGGGGTCGCCGGAAAAGGAATTTCCGCCGGAGTCATTAACCTGAATGGGATCAAAAATATGACCGAGCTCTCCGATGCTTTGCATTGCATCGTCGCGGATCACGGCAACGAAGGTTTTTGCATCGGAGGCACTGTATCGAGTGGGGAGCGCTGTCGGGTCTCCGCCTGCGGATGCCAATGCGGTGCCAAGATTGGCAGAATTTGACCGCACGTAATCCCTGGTGGACCAGTTGGTGTGAAAATCCTGGGATCGGGCAGTGCCGTCGTCAAGTTGCCTTCCCTGCCAAAGGCCGCTGGCATGTCCGGTGGTGGCTGCGCCAAGTGCGGTCCAATCGCTTTGACAGAGATGGGTGATGCGAGGATCGGCAACGGTGTTGGGATCATTGCTTGGCAAAAAGTTAAATGTCCATCTTATTACCCCGACATCGCCAAATTTATTGCCTGGATCTTTTCGGACTAGCCCGGCGTTTGCCGGAGCGACATTTTCCGGTTCGGCGCGATTCATGTCTGCCAGATTGCCGTTCCAGTAAAATTTGAACTGGGGATGTCCTCTCAGTGAGCTGGACTTGGAGGAGGTGTCTGGCCACGTGGGATAATTGTTCGTGTCGGAACTTGGTCGCAGCGAAGTCGGGCCAGTTGTAAAACTTTGCTGGGTCGAGCCAAGCGAAACCGCCTTGAACTCATTGGGCAACAAGGTCACATTTACGGATGCCGAAGTAAAATCGGCCAGGTCACTCTGGGGATTCCCGTTTCGTAAATCAATATATTGTCGATTGTTGATCCTCATTCCAACATTTCCGGAAACCTGAACTCCATACGGGTTCCATAGTTGGGCATAAAATTCGGATTTGATGACAATGGTATAAGGAGGTCCTTCGGATTCCGACACCCATGTATTCTTCTCCGCAATCATCACGACGTAAGGGGTCGACTCCTTGCCTGCAGGCTCCCCTCCATTGACGGTCGTTGGGACATCGTCGGCGTCAATATAATCCACCATGTTGGCCGCCAGGCGTGTCAAATATTTCAAGCCGCTGGGGTCCTCGTTCTGAAGACCCAAGTCACGTTTTCCGAATTGGGGGAGGTTCGCGGCGATAATTCCCGCTATTTTATCCGCCCGCTCCGTGGCGGTTGCCCCATTTGTCGAATTGGTGGCAAGATCATTGATGTTATATTTCGGTTTCCCCCCTTCGGGAAGGTCTGCGGGGATGACGTCCGGACTCCATATCTCATTGGCGGTCAGGAGATGTTTCTTTTGCTGGTAGGCATCGGCGGTTGAAAAACCCTGTCCCATGCTGTGCGGGGAGATCAGGGACGGCGCGATATTCGCGAGCTTCGCCGCATCATCCGTCGTAAAAAGGTTGCTGCCTCCGGTGTAAAGGGGAAGTTCCCGGGGACCGGAAAACCAGTTTGTCGGATTATTCCGAGGAGTGTCGACTCCGTGGTGGCGCGGGTTGACTCTCGCCCATTCATCCAAAACAATATACGCGTAGCGGGCATTGGTTTTTCCGGCTGCGTCCGTCATATACACCCACGGAGCACGGTAGTAATTCGAGCCGTTCGTGACCTGGATGAGCTTGTTTTCAAGGTTGAGGTTGACACTCACTGCGGAAGCCAAATTGGTGCGGGCGTTCAAATAGTTCAAAACCGCAGGACCGTTGTTCGTGTTGGTGGGATAGCCGTTCAACGAGGGGAGATCGCCGGAAATCAGCGGCATCAGTTCGCCGACATTCGCGAGGTTTTTCCTGGCAATGACAAGGATGGGGCCATAGTTCGCGGCGTCGTTTGTCTGGCCGACAACATAGGCCTGGTTTGTTCCGATGGCGATGGAGAGCTGCCTCATGGCGGCCGCGAGGCCCGATTCCGCGGCGAGTTGCGCCCGATACTTGTTCAATGCGCTTCTCGCCACGCTGCGCTCCACGCCCATGCTCTGGAGGAAGGCGACGACGATGGTGGAGAGGACGACGAGGACGAGGAGGGTGGTTATCAGGGAAGAAGCCTTCGGCCTCTTCCCAATGCGAAATGCGAGCCGAGCGAAGCGAGACAGACCGCCGCAGGCAGCCCGGAGGGCGGGTTTGCGAGTCAAATGGGGAATGAGACATCGGGGTTGCGCCCTGGGCGGAAGGCCGGTCCTGCCGCTCCAGATCCCTGAAAAAGTCCTGTCTAAAAAATTCATTGGGGGCGGTTGAGTTTGACCCGGGTGGTGAAGGTTTGTTCGACCGGGGCGATGGCTGGAGAGGCGGAATCCGTCCATGCCGAGACATCGTTGCCGAGCTTCTTGGCGGCATCATGGTTGATGGCTTTGACCTGGATTTCGACGAGGTCGGGGAGGTTGTTTGTCGTGAAGTCGGCGAGGGTGTTGTTCGTGGTCAGACTGTAGGCGGCAACCCGAAAGCCCGTGATGTTGCGCGCGAGGAGTTCCTCGCCGGTCGGGCCGATCACGGGGTTTTGGAAAAGGGAATTGGCGGCGAGGTTCGTGAATGTGGCGTCGCTGCTGCGGAAGTAGCGATACAGGTTGAGCGATTTGTTCGTCGAGGCGGTCGTCCGGTCAAAGGCCAGAAAGTAGCCGACCTGGCAGACGTCGCCCTTGTTGGAGGATTCCTGGGCCTTGAGCGGGAGGGCGGAAAGAAAGAAGACGGCCGAGCCGGCATTCGTGTTGGCGACGGCGCTGCCGATCGGGGACAGGATTGGAAAGGCGCCGCCGTTCACCAGGAACTGGTTGTTGGTGGCGGCGAGGGCGTTCTGGAGGTCGCGCGACATGATGCCGAGGGCGGCGCGGGCCTCGCGGTAGGAATCGACCCGGTTCTCGTTGACCCTCCAGAGTTTGGTCCCGCTGTCCACCATGTTGAGGAGGAGCACGAGGAGGATCGCCATGACGGCCATGGCGACCATGAGCTCCAGAAGGGTGGCCGCGCCAATCACCTGTTTCGTCAGACTGTCAATCCTTGTCTTCAATCTTGTTAATTCTGTTAATCCCGTCAAAAAAAATCCTAGTAATCCATCAGGGTGACGAAGGTGTATTTGGAGCGCTTGGCCGAGGGGGCGGCGGGCGGGGCTTCGATCGTCGTCTGGACGCGGGAGAGGTTGGAGATGCCGGTGCTGGTGTCCACGGTGATGTTGGCAAGGAAGGATGCCGAGACATCGGGGTAAGTGTTCGAGAAATCCGAAGCTGTGATGGTGGCCAAAGGCGAACCGTTGGTGTTGAAGGCCAGATACAGGTTGCCCGTGGCTGCCAGGCTCAGCCCGTTCGTATCGTTGGCAGCCGAACCGGACATGACGAACCGGTTGGTGCCGGATGCGACCCTCAGATCGGAAAAGATCTGCCGCGCGATGAGGGTGGCCCTGGTTTCCCGCTGGCTTTCCTGGGCGGATCGCATGGCGACAGGAAACATCCCCATGATCCCGACCAGCGCGAAGGCGATCACGCCGAGCGCCAGAACGACCTCGATGAGTGAAAACCCGCGCGATAGCGCTTGGTGAGACGGGAAAGGTCGAGGGTTTGGCGCAGGGGCGCAAAATGCGGCAAACCCTGTTTTTTTTGACAGGATTAACAAGATTGACAGGATTTCAGGATTTTCAGCAGAAGCAGCGGAATGGCGCGGAAGATCAGGAGCCGGTGGCGGTGATATCGAGTTGGGCGCGCCCGGTATAGCGGGAGAGCGAGATCTGCTCGAACAGCCCGGAGGCACCATCCTGGACATTTTTGTTGCGCGTGTGGTTGTCCCTTCCTTCCGCGTAGTGGCCTTCGTAGAGGAAAACCCTCAAATTGCCTGCAGGCTGGTCGACGGCCCCGCTCGAGTTGAAGGACACGCACGGGAATTCCTCGTCGCCGGACGACTGTCCCAGTTCCGCAGACAAATTCCGGAATGCGGTCTTGCTGGCACCCGGGAGGGAGCTGGCCGCTGTTTTGAATGCGATATTCTTCGGCAACGGGGTCCATTTTTTCAGGATAACGTAGCTTTTTTTTGTCGGATCCGGGGCGTCCGCCTTTTCCTCGTCAGTCGCATCACGGAAGACAATGAAGGCCGAGTATCGCATGGCCTCGACGGGAAAGTCATTGTCCGCAAAACCGATATAGACGTTCTGCCCGCTTTCGAGGGCGGCGACGCGCGCCTGCTCGAAGGTGTTCATGAGGATGTTCACGGCTCCGCGTCGTCCGGCGGTGCTGGAGAAGCCGGATACTGCGGGGAGAAGGAGCGACATCATGACCGCCATGATCGAGATCACGACAAGCAGTTCCAAAAGGCTGAATCCCCTGGATCGGCGGCACCGGCGATCTGGACAATGAATCATACCGGACGTTGCCCCACAGGCAGGCAACCTGCCAAAGGAAGTTTTGTAACGATTTCGTCACATGAGGGGTTCATGACCCGGAAAAGCATTTTCGTCTCAAAGCTGCCAATGAATTGCCTGATCGATGTATTCACAAAGCACTGACAATTTCAGGAGCATGTTCAGTGCCAACCGGGTGGACGGGAAAGATTCCGGCTGCCGGTCAGGAACGCGCAGGGAGGCGGGACAGGGCGACGGCGCACGACTTGTAGGCAGGCTGGCGGGATACCGGATCGAATGATTCCTGCGTCAGCCGGTTGGTTTCCTGGAAGTGCATGGGAACAAAAATCTGGCCCGGCAGGACGGACAGGGTGAGCAAGGCATCGGCTGCGAGTTCGCCGCGACGGGAGCGGACCCTGATCCGTCCGCCCGGGATGATGCCGAGTCGCGCGGCATCATCCGGGTTGATCTCCGCGTAAATGCGTGACGGGTGAAGTTTGCGGAGCACGTCGGATTTTCCCGTGCGGGTCTGGGTGTGCCATTGCGCGGACGAGCCGCGTCCGGTGAGGAGCAGAAAGGGATACGTCGCATCAGGGAGTTCCGGCATGGGGGTCGGCTTCTCGAAGACGAAGCGGGCGCGCTGGTCGGCGGTGAAGAATTTCCGGTCCGAGAACAGCCGGCGTTCTTGGAAAAAGGATGAGGGATGAGGAGGTGAAGTGCGCGGGATTTCACATTTCGCATTTTCCATTTCGCATTGCGCGGCGTCCGCCGCGTCAAACGGCCACTGGATCCCGCGCCCGCGTTCAATCATCGCGTATCCGTCGATGCCGGTGATGTCACACGGTCGGCCGACGGACAATTTCTGGAGGATCCCGAACACGGCTTCTGGCGAGGACCACTCCGCGAACATGCGGCCGCACCCCCAGTAGTGGGCGACGATCTGGAAGATTCGAAAGTCGGAGAGCGCCTGGCCGGGCGCTTTCGAGACCTTCTTGATGAGCCCGATGCGGCGTTCGCTGTTGACGAACGTGCCGTCCTTTTCCCCCCAGCCGGCGGCCGGAAGAACGAGATCCGCGAAACGCGCGGTTTCGGTCGAGTCATACATGTCCTGCACGACGAGGAACTCCAGCTTGCGGGCGGCTTCCGCAAACCGGCTGCTGCGCACCCAGGAATGTGCCGGATTGGTCGCGATGACCCAGAGGGCTTTGATTTTCCCTTCGTGGATCGCCTCAACGATCTGGTCATAAGCGTAACCCGGCGAGTCCGGGATCAGGCCGGGGGGGATGTCGAGAATGCGGGCGACCTCGTCGCGATTACGCGGGCTGGCGAAGTCGCGGCCGCCGAAAAGCGAGGTGGTGTTGCTGAAAAGCCGGGAGCCCATGGCGTTGCATTGGCCGGTGATGGAGTTTGCCCCGGTGCCCGGCCGCCCGATGTTTCCGGTCATGAGGGCCAGGGCGATGATCGCCTGGGCAGTCCGTGTGGCCTGGTGGCCTTGGTTGACGCCCATCGTCCACCAAAACGAAACACGTTTCCCGCAGGCGATCCTGCGGGCAAGGTCCTCGATCGCATCGGTGCCGAGCCCTGTGACTCCGGAGATTTCCTCCGGCGGAAACCTGGCGACAAAGCGCTCGAACTCCTCAAATCCCGACGTGTGGGCGGAAACAAACCCCCTGTCAACCGCCCCCATGCGCACGAGGAGGTTGGCGAGGCCGTAGAGAAGGGCGAGATCCGACTTCGGGGCGAGCGGATAATGGACGGTGGCCGCTGCGGCTGTTTCCGTGTGGCGGGGATCGAGGACCAGAATATCCGGATGGTGCGGGTTGCGCATCACCCTCTGCCACAGGATCGGGTGGGCGATGCAAAGGTTGCTGCCGATGAAAACCAGCACGTCGGACTCCTCGAGATCCGCATAAGTGAAAGGCGGTGCGTCAAAGCCGAAGCATTCCTTGTAGGCGGAAACCGCCGTGGCCATGCACTGCCTGGTATTCCCATCCCCATGTCGGATCCCCATCCCGAATCGCCCGAGCGCCCCGAGAAAAGCGAGTTCCTCGCTGGGCATCTGCCCTGTCCCCAGCCATGCCACGGCCTCCCCGCCGTGCCGGGCGATGATGCCTTTCAGGCGTCCGGTGAAGAGAGACATGGCCCGTTCCCAGTCGCAGGGGACAAGGCGGCCATCCGTGCCGCGGAGGAGCGGAGTCGTCGCGCGGTCCGGTGCGGCAAGCGGAGCGAGCGCCTCCCAGCCTTTCGGGCAGGCCATTCCGAGGTTCACCGGATAGTCGGCAGTGGCGGAGATATTGATGGCCTGCTTGTCGCGCAGATGGACGTCGAGCGCGCAGCCGGTCGAGCAAAACCCGCAGACCACCGATGTCGTCTCGTCAGGGGCGAGCCGTTTGGGAAGCATTCCCAGCCCGAAGCGTCCGGGTTCCTGCACCAACTGGCGGGTGAGCGGACCGTCGGAAGCCCTCAGGAGACCACTGATATAGCCGGAAGCACTCATGGTGGTTGCCCGGGCATTTTTTTTCCGATTCCCGCCAGAAAGAAGAGAGCGCGTTCCAGCAGTTCAGAAACGAGAAAGATCAGCCCTCCCCCAGCCTGATGCCCGTCGGCGACGAGAAGAAGAGCGGCCCCCCCGGCGACAAAGCGGATGGCGACCCAGGGGCGCAGCGGACCACGCAGAAGCCGGGCCGACCGGTCGAGATCGTCGAGCCGGAGGGATTTCGTCGCTCCCCGAACGACCAGAGCCATCCCGATCACCAGCTTGAACCCGGCCAGCGCGAAAAAGGCCGGAATTTCCTCCGCAGCGAGCGCCGCAAAAATCGCGCCCGTGAGGAAAAACCGCCCGAACGACAGGGGCCCCCGCCAAACCATGCGCCCGGTATCGTGGTAGACCCAGGCCGAGCACAGCACCCCCAGCCAGCCGGTGGTCGCGGAGACGAGGACGAGGAGCGGCTGCCACGGGCGGGTCGGCTCGAAGAACCCGGCGGCGGCGGCGGCGGCGGACAGGGGGCCGAGCGCGCCGAGGACGATGATCTCGCGGCTCAGCCAGGAAGTGCGCCAGCCCAGAAAGGCGCGCCAGGCTTTCAGCGGCTGGCCAAGGTGCATGACGCTTACCGCAAGCCCGAACTGGATGAGCAGGGTTCCGGCGACCACCGCAAATGGCCGGGCCCCCGGAAACAGGCCGCCCGTGAGAAGCCCGACTCCCGCCTGCGTGAGAACCAGCATGAAGACCAAGGGCCAATGGGCGTGTTGCACATTTGGCCGGTGATGGTCCGCCGCGAGCGCCCTTTCGGAGAGCGGGCGCGCGGATGTGTAGGTTGTGGAGGGCTTCGTCAGCCGCGAATCCGGAGAGTCCGGGAGAAAGAAACCGCTCTCCGCATTCCGCCGGATTTCCGGACTCGAGATAATGCGGATGGAGATCGCGGAAGTCGGGCAGGCCTGGACGCAGGCCGGTGCCTCGTCGGCGGCGAGGCGCGAATGGCACATGTCGCACTTGCGGACGATGCCGAGTTTTTCGGAATACTTCGGCACCTCGTAAGGGCATTTGAGGATGCAATACTGGCATCCGATGCACTGGTCATCGAGATGGCGGACGATGCCGGTTTCACCGTCCTTTTCGTAGGCGAGCACCGGGCATCCCTCCAGACACCCCGGGTCCTCGCAATGATGGCAGGCGCTGGTGACGGTTTGCTGGCGTGGGGACTTGGCCGTCCCGCCGAGCAGGAGACCGACTTCACGCCACGTCTCCTCCTCCTCGAGCCCGTTCAGGCTGTGGCAGGCGGCCACGCAGGCTTTGCATCCGGTGCACTGGTCGAGGTTGACTTCGAACGCATACTGCTCGCCTTTCCCCGGTTTCTCAAAAGGAATCAGCGCGCGGTAGGAAGGTTCACGCGCGTTCGGGAGCGCGGCATCGTGGGCGCGGGAAAACCGTCCGACGGCCGTGAGATCAGCCTGCTCGGCAAGCAGGAGATCGATCCCGGTCACGCTCATAGGCCTCCGAACAGAACCTGGAGGGTGCCCAGGTCGTGACGGCAGGTGAAGGCTTGAAACGATTCGCCCCCCTCCCGTTGCTCCATGTAGCGGTCGAGCATGCGCGCGACGGTTTCCCGGAGTTCCTCGAACGGCATGGCCTGGAATACCTGGCGGCCGACGGCTTGGCGTGTCCCGAATCCCCCGCCGACAAACACGTGGTAGGCCTCGCGTCCGTCGGATGTTTTTGTCCCCAGCAATCCGATGTCGCCCATGTAATGCTGGGCGCAGGAATGCGGGCAGCCGGTGAAGTGAATGTTGACCGGCCTGTCCAGACGAACCCGCTTCTCCAGATACTTTGCGAGTTCGATGGCATGCCCCTTGGTATCCGTTGAGGAATACTTGCAGAACCGGTTGCCGGTGCAGGCGACGATCCCGCTCGCCAGGTGGGATTGCCTCCAATCCAGCCCGACGCGCCGGACGGCTTTTTTGACCGTTTCGAGATAAGCGTCCGGAATGTTCGGGAGGATGAGATTTTGCCAAACCGTGAGCCGGATGTCTCCCGTGCCGTAATTCTCCGCGAGATCGGCCAAGCGGAGCATTTGCGCGGGCGTCACCTGACCGGCGGGAAAGGTTACACCGAGATAGGACAGGCCGTCCTGTTTTTGCGGGTAGGCCCCCACATGGCTGTGAGGCAGCGATTCGGAGGCGTAAACCAGGGTGTCCGGAGCGAGCGGGACGCGGTCCAATGCGCTTCCCAGCTTCCGCTCGGTTTCGGCGAGGTATCGATCCAGCGTCCAGACGTCCAGAAGGTGCTTGAGGCGGGCTTTTTTCCGGTTGCTGCGGTTGCCGTGCTCCAAATAGACGCGGATGAGGGCCGTGACCACCTCGACGATCCGATCCGGCGGCACTTGCACGCCGAGGTCGCGGGCAAAGGCTTTGTGCCCGGTCGCGCCACCGAGGGAGACGCGGAAGACCACCCCGTCCGCAGTTTTTACCGCCTTGATCCCGATGTCGTTCGTGTCCTCGACCGAGCCGATAAGCCCGCCGCCGTCGAAGGCGATGTTGAATTTGCGCGGCAAATCGGAGAATTCCCGGTGATGGAGGATCATCGCCGCCAGATCTCGGACGAATGGCGAACAGTCGATCAATTCCTCCGGATCAATCCCCGCAGTGGGGTTGCAGGTGATATTGCGGATGTTGTCGGCCCCGGCTCCCTGCGTGTGGAGACCGATGGCTTGGATCCTGCGCAGGACTTCGACGGTATCAGCGGGTTTGATCAGGCGGATTTGGAGGTTTGCGCGCGTGGTGATCTGGACATAGCCGGAGGTGAGCGTCTTCGAGATGTGCGCGATCTCCCGCAGTTGGTGGGCCTTGAGCTGGCCGCCGGGAATCCGGAGCCGGGCCATGAACGCCTCCTCCACGGGGCTGAGATAAAACAGCCCATACCACTTGAAGCGGAACACCTCCTCCTTGTCGGGAGCCTTGTCGGCGCGGGCATTTTCCGCGATGCGATAATACGAGTCGAGCGGGTGTTCCTCGCGTTTGATCCGTTCCTCGGTGATCAGGGCCTCCGGCTCCGGCCCGGGCACCAGGTCGCCGAAGGAAATCCCCTTGGCCGCCAGGCCGGAAAAAAACCCTTCGAGGTAGGTCTTTTGTCCGGCGTTGAGCGGGTTGCCCAAGATGGATGAGGGAAGGATGGCGTTCATGGCTCAGTAAACATCGCGGCAATAGCGTTTTTGGGATTTGAGCTGCTGGATGTAAGCGGCGGCGGATTCCGGGCCGAGGCCGCCGACCGATTCGCAAATCCGGTGCAGCGCGGCATCCACGTCCTTGGCCATGCGCGCCGCATCTCCGCAGACATAGAAATGCGCTCCCGCCTCGAGCCACCGCCAGATCTCGGCGGCGTTTTCCAACATGCGGTCCTGGACGTAGATTTTTTCCGGCTGGTCGCGCGAGAACGCGGTGTCGAGGCGCGTCAGGAACCCTTCGGCATGCCAGGCCTCCAGTTCCCTGCGGTAGAGGAAATCGTGCGCCGCGCGCTGGTCGCCGAAGAAGAGCCAGTTCGGTCCCGTGGCCGCGATGGCTTTGCGCTCCTGCAGGAAGGCCCGGAACGGTGCGATCCCGGTCCCCGGGCCCACCATGATCATCGGTGCCGCCGGATCTTTCGGCGGCTTGAACCCCGGCGAGGAGTGGACGAAAATCGGGACGGAGCCGTCGCCGCGTTCGGCCAGAAAGGTCGAGCAGACGCCCTTGCGCAGTCGGCCCTCCAGCTCGTAACGGACGACGCCGACCGTCAGATGAACCTCGCCGGGGCAGGCCTTGGGGCTGGAGGAAATCGAGTAGAGGCGGGGCTGGAGTTTTTTCAACGGGGCCACCAGCTCCGCGGCCGAGATCCCCTTGCGCGGCAGCCCGGCGAGAAACGGTTTCAAATCGTAAGTGGCGATCAGATCCCCGCGCAAACCGGCCTCGCCCTCCAGGTCGGCCGCGCGGAGAATTTCCGCGACGAAGTCCGGGCAGTTTTGCGGCATCACGCCGAGGGCGTCGCCCACTTCGTAGGTCAATCCCGAGTCGCCGAGAAGGATCTCGAAATGCCGCGTGTCCTTCGCGGAGCCTTCGGAGTTGAGCCGAAGGTTGGTTTTCAGGGCGGCCGGATAGGGGTTCGCCTTCCCGAAGCCGGTTTCCCGTTCATTTTTGGAATCTGCGGCCTCGCTGCCGAGCGCTTTCATCAAACCGGAAAACCAGGAGGCCGCCGACCCCTCGTAATCCGCGTCGCAATCCGTGCGGGGATGGATGCGCCGGGCCCCGAGTTCCGCAAGCCGGGAATCAAACTTTTTTCCCGCCTCGCAAAACTGCACGTAATTGCTGTCGCCGAGGGCGAGCACGGAAAACTCCATGTGGTCGAGGCGCGGGGCGGTTCCATTTTTGAGGTAATCCCAAAAGCCCTGCGCGTTGTCCGGCATGTCGCCGTCGCCGTAGGTGCTCGTGATGAGGGCCGCGCGTTTTTCCGCAGCCAGGTCAAGGGAGGAAAAATCCTCCATGCACACGGCGCGCGCATCAAATCCCGCCGTCTTCGCTTCCCCGGAAAATTTTCTTGCGAGGGCCTCGGAAGAACCGGTCTGCGAGCCGAACAAAAACAGGAGCGGGCCGCGGGACGGCACTTCGTCGGCCTTCGGGCGGGCCATGTCCGCAGCCAGAAGCCCGGCAAGGTAGCCGTTGAGCCAGGCGCGCTGGTCGGCGCTGAAGGGAGCGCTCTCCGGAAGGAAAGCGGTGTCATGAACACTCATTGTCCGATGGCCTCGTCAAGGGCGGACGGCTCCGGCATGCGGAGGATTTTTCCTTCGTCCTCCACGGTCAGCCGGGAGGGGCGGATGTGCGAGCGTTCCTCGAGGAATGTGATGAGATACTCGCGCAGGGCGTAATACTCGGGGTTTGCCAGAAGCTCTTTGCGGTCGCGCGGATGCTCGAAGGGGATTTCCAAAATGTCCCCGACTTCGGCTGCCGGGCCGTCGGTCATCATCACCACGCGGTCCGCCAGAAAAATCGCCTCGTCCACATCGTGCGTGACCATGAGGCTGGTCTTGCGGTCGCGGCGGGAAAGGTCCACCAGCACCTGCTGGAGCTCGATGCGGGTCAGGGAATCGAGCATGCCGAACGGCTCGTCGAGGAGCAGCATTTTCGGCGAAAGAGCAAAGGCCCGGGCAATGCCGACGCGCTGGCGCATTCCCTGCGAAAGTTCGGAGGGATACTTCCGCAGGGCGTCGGAGAGACCGACGATCGAGAGATAGTATTCCGCGATCTCCCGCCGCTCGACATGGCTTGCGGTGTAAAACACCTGGTCCACTCCCATCTTCACATTTTCGTAAGCCGTCATCCAAGGCAGCAGGCAGGGGGATTGGAAAACCACCCCGCGATCCGGGCCGGGTCCCGTGACTTCCTTTCCCACGAGAAAGATTCCCCCGGCAGAAACGCTGTTCAAACCGGCCACCATGGAAAGGACGGTGGACTTTCCGCAGCCGGAGTGCCCGATCAGGGTGATGAATTCCCCGTTGGCGATCTTGAGGTCAAAGTCTTTCACGATGACCGCCGGCCCTTTCGGCGTGGGGTAGACCTTGGTCAGTTTGGACAGTTCGAGATAGGACGACATGATCAGCCCACCTCCACGGTTTCGCGCCGTTCCTCGCCCCGGCGAAGCGGGTGCCTGCGGGAAACGCGCGGGCTGTTGAGATCTTCCGGCAGGATGTCCGGCAGCCGGAGCTTGAGGGAAAGCCGGGTTTTTTGGAGTGCCCCTTGGTCGAGGAGGTAGTTCAGCACGCGCGAGCGGATTTCCTTGAATCCGGGGTCGTGGTTCACGGATTTCCTGTCTCTTGGACGGGCGAGGGGAACGGGCACCTCCGGACCGAGTGTGGCACCGGGCCCCATGCTCAGGGGAATGATCCGGTCGGCCAGAAGGATCCCTTCGTCGGTGTCATTCGTAATCAGCAGGACCGTGCGCTTGTCGCGTTCCCAGATGGAGAGGATTTCTTCCTGCAGGGTGGCTCGCGTGAGCGCGTCCAGCGCGCCCAGCGGCTCGTCGAGCAGGAGGATTCCGGGTTCGGTGGAAAGGGCGCGCGCGACCGACACCCGCTGGCGCATGCCTCCCGACAATTCGCCCGGCCGCTTGTCGCGGGCGGGGGCCAGTTTCACCATGCCGAGGTATTTCTCCACCTGTTCGGCCTTTTTTGCAGGGGACCAGCCTGGAAAAACCTGGTCCACGGCCAGCATCACGTTTTCGAAAACGGTCATCCACGGAAGCAGGGAGTAGTTTTGAAAAACAATCCCGCGATCCGGGCCCGGACCCCTGACCGGTTTCCCGTTCAGGAGAATCGTTCCCGAATCCGGCGCGATCAGGCCGGCGATCAGGTTGATGAGCGTGGTTTTCCCCGTTCCGGAATAGCCCACGATGGCGACGAACTCACCCGGTTGGATGGACAGACAAATGTCCTTCAGAACGCACTGCCCGCCGAAGGACTTCGAGACATGGTCCAAATGGAGAAGCGGCTCCATGATCAGGCGGTCCTGAACCTGGATTCCACGAGGCTCATCAGGCGGTCGAGAACGAAGCCCACGAGACCGATGGTGACGATGCAAAGGATGATGTGGGCGTAGCTGAGCGCGTTGTATTGCTGCCAGAGAAATCCGCCCACGCCGGGTTTGCCCGTGAGCATTTCCGCCGCGACGATGACCAGCCACGCAATCCCCAGGCTCAGCCGGAATCCGGTGAACATGTAGGGCAGCGAGCCGGGGATGAGGATTTTGAAGAGCGTTTTCGTGCGGGAGAGTTTGAGCACCCGGGCAACATTCAGGTAATCCTGCGGGATCGCGCGCACGCCCATCGCCGTGTTGAGGACGGTCGGCCACATCGAGCAGATCGCGATGGTGAAGATCGCGGCGAGGTCCGAGGCGGTGTAGCTGACGCCCGTGCCGGGGATATTCCACTTCGCGCTGAGGAAAATGACCATTCCGAGCGGCAGCCAGGCCAGCGGGGAGACCGGACGGAGGATCTGGATCATCGGGTCGAACATCTTCGAGAATGCCTTCGAGAGCCCGAGGCAAAACCCCAGCGGCACGGCAAGAAGAAGCGCGATCACATACCCCTGTGCGACGAGTTTCAGCGACAGCCAGGTGAAGGCAAGGATCCCCTGGTCGAGCTCCCCGCGCTTTTCAAACGGCTTGAGGATGTAGTTTTTGCTCGCCCTCCACGTCTCCACCGGATTCGGCAGATCGGCGGAGATCCCGGTTCGCTTCGTGACGGTGACGGTGTCGCCCCATTCGTCTTTGACCTGCTTGCTGGTGGGGTGCCCGGATATCATCGCCCAGAGCAGGACGATGGCCGCCACCCCCAGCAGGGGAAGGATCAGGGTGTCCGCGTGAATTTTCCTCAGAAAGCTCATGGGTCAGCCTTTGAGGGTCTTGATGGGAAATCCCGCCGCGTAAGCCTCGAGGTCCCCCTGCGGGTTGAACGTCACCCCGTCGAACAAGGTTTCCGGGGCCGCGCTCAACCCGCCGTGGGTCGCCCCGATTTCCTTCATGGCCTCCTCGTAAATATCCGGGCGCATGACCGCCGCCGCCACCTTTTCATAGTCGGGAGCGCCTTCGACGAACCCCCAGCGACGGAACTGGGTGAGCCACCATTTGGCGTATTTCGGCTGCGGGTAGTTGCAGTTCCGGTCGTGGAAGATCATGTAGTCGGGATCACGGAACTTGCGCCCGTCGCCCATGTCGTATTTGCCCTGAAGCCGCGGAAGGATGTTTTCCGGCGGGCAGTTGATATACGTCGGCGCGCTGACGATCTGCGCCGCCTCCGGACGGTTGTCCATCTGGTCCAGCCAGACGCTGGCTTCCTGGAGGGCTTTCAGGACCGCCTTGACCGTCTTCGGGTTCTTGTCCGCAAATTCCGCCGTGAAAGCGCAGACTTTCTCCGGGTGGTCCTTCCAGATGCCCTGGGAGTTGATCGCCGTAAACCCGATTTCGTCGGCGATGGCCCGGGCATTCCACGGTTCTCCCACGCAGTAGCCGTCCATTTTTCCGACTTTCATGTTGGCCACCATCTGGGGAGGAGGCACGGTCGCGAGGGAAACATCGGCCCCGCCGCCCTGGGCATCTCCGGGATTGATCCCGCCCGCCGCGAGCCAATACCGCAACCACATCGCGTGCGTCCCCGGCGGAAACGTCATGGCGAATGTCATCGGCGTGCCGGAAGCTTTGGCGGCATCCACGATGGGCTTGAGGACCTTGGGGTCGGCGGCGACTTTTCCGACAAGATCTTTTTTCAAAGTGATGGACTGGCCGTTTCTGTTGAGCAGCCAGGGGACGATCATGGGCTTGGGAGGCGAGCCGGCGAGGCCCATCGTGGAGGCGATTGGCATGCCGAGGAGCATGTGGGTGGCCTGGATGTCCCCGTTGCTCAGGGCATCGCGAATGGCCGCCCAGCTCGCCCCCTTCGAGACGGTCGAGTTGATCCCGTATTTCTTGAACAGACCCTTTTCGTGGGCCACGATGATCGAAGAGCAATCCGTGAGGGCGATGATCCCCAGCTTGAGGTCTGCGGTTTCCGGGGAATCGTCGGCGAAGACCGACCCCACCCAGCCGGTGGGCAGCCCGTTGAAGAGGGCGGTGAGGCTGATGGTTTTCGTGGTGGTGGACAGGAACTCGCGACGCGAGAACCGGCGCTTGGAACCGGAGTGTTTTTTCATATGAGTTGTGTGGGTTTTCAGATCGAGGAGTCCGCAAAGGCTTCGACGCACTTGGCGCGCTGGCTGTTGCTCATGGGAAGGTTGTTCAATTCGGCGATCCCGTTCAGGAACCACCAGGCCCGCTGGCGCGAAGACCGGTTCCCGCACCCGTCGGAAAACATCAGGAGCGACTCTTCCCGCGCGGCGGGATACCCCCTGTCGAAGGGGCCGGTCAGGGCGCGGCGGACCACCTCGTCGGGCAATCCGAACCAGTCGGCTTCCTTGAAGAGAGCGGGAAGGGATTCCCGGTTTTCCGGATCGTCGCACCACTGGCAGGCTTCCCAGAGCGCGAGACGCAAGGCATGCGCCGCATCGGGATCCCTCCCGGCGAAACTTTCGGAGAGAAGAAGAACCTTTTCGGGATGCCCCGCATCCAGCGTGCGGCTTGTCGCAACCACCCAGCCTTCACCGTCCTGCACAGCCGCAGTGTTCCACGGTTCCCCGGCGCAGAACCCGTCGATATGCGCCTCCCGCATGTGCTCGCAAACCAGCGGCGGGGGCAACACCACGATCCGGACATCGCGGTCCGGATCCATGCCGGACTTTTGCAGCCACCCGCGCAACAGCATGTGGTGGCTCGAAACCGTGGAGACGACCGCAAAGACCGGCCGCCTCGGGGACTCCGCCCGCAAAAGCAAGCGCAGGGATTGCCCGTCGCGCACGCCTTTTCTCCAGAGCCTCCGCGAAAGCGTGATCGCGTTGCCTTCGAAACTCAGCATCGCTTCCGCGCGCACATTGCACGGCCGGGTATGGGTCCCGACAACCAGCGAAAAGACCAATCCCCCCAGCGCGTGCGAGGCATCGAGCTCGCCGCGGGCGATCTTTTCCCGGATCGTCCCCCACCCCAGTTCGCCCTCCAGCCGCACATCCAACCCGTGCCGCTCGAACATCCCCGCCGAGCGGGCCACGAGCAACGGGGCGGCATCGGCCAGCGGGACAAAACCCAGCCGGAGGGTCCGCCGCCGGGCGATCACCGCCGGGGCGGCACGCCTGCCCCGCATGGGTTTTTGTAGGGATATCGCAACCATCTTGGCAGGCAATACAGCAGCGCCCATGCCAAGTGGCGAAAATATCAAAATAATGAAATTGATTATTTGTAATGGGAATGATGAATATGGATCATATATGAATCAGGACCCGGACATCCGCGAGCTCCGCGCCTTCACCATTCTGGCCAAGCTCGGCAGTTACACGGCCACGGCACGGGAGATGGGCGTCACGCAGTCCGCAGTCAGCCACTCGATGAAGCGGCTCCAGGAACGGGCCGGGTGCGCGCTTTTATACAACAAGGGAAAAACCGCGCACCTCACCCCCGAAGGGCGGCGGTTCCTCAACGAGGTGGGCAAATGCCTCGACGGTCTCCAGAACGCGATGGCGATGGTCGAGCCGGGGCAGCAGGACCTCAATGCGGTGATCGGCGAATCGCTGGCCCTGGCCATCCTCGCCCCGGTGCTCCGGGAATACCAGGAGTCGTGCCCCCGTTCGCGCATCCGCATCCGCACGGCTCTCGCGCCGGAGGTGCATTCCCTGATCGAATCGGGGGAGGTGGATGTGGGCCTGACTTTGCAAACCCCGAGCATCTCCGACATGGAAAATGTTCCGGTTCTCGCGGACCAGATCCTGCTCGTGTGCGCGCCGGGGAGCGAGCCGGCAAAACAGGACCGGATCGTCGCGAAGGACCTGTCCCGGTGGCATTTCATCCTGCCCCCGGCGGGCGGCGTCACCTTCGGCATGATTTCCGATTTCTTCCTGAAGGTCGGGGCGCGCCCGAAATCCTACGTGGAGATCCCCAGCCACGAGCTGATGAAGGGCCTCGTGAAACTCGGCCTGGGATATGCCTTTCTCCCGGAATGGAGCATCGCGCGGGAGCTCCGGGAACGCAGCCTCCTCGCGCTGCCCCTCCCCAAATCCTCCATCCGTCGGCGCTGGGTCCTCGTCCACCAGGCCTCGCGCAAGCTGAGGCCGAACGAACAAACTTTCCTCGGCCTTTGCCGGATGGCCTGCCGGACGCTGCAGCAGCCGACCGGCTAAATCCCGCCAAGGCCCCCCTCCCTCACGTCCCCAAATCCGCGTAAGGGAAGAAATGAGAGGGAGGGCGAAGCTCCGTCCCGGGAGGGCGAAGCTCCGTCTGAGCCGTAATAAATGGGCTCACACGGAGGTTCGCCCTCCCATCGTTGGCGTGACGCGCGGATTTGGGACGTCCGGCGTGGATTGATGATGAACATATTTCATTGTTATCATAAAAACAATTAACGGAGATATTCATGAATTTCCCGGTTCTGGCACCGCCGGTGCTTGGTTGCTCCGTGAACAAACCGCCGCAAACGCGGCGGGGTTCGCGAAACAACAACAAACCAAACAAGGAGATGGAAATGAAAACGGGAAAAACAAGGGGGGTATCGGGGGGCGCGATTTTGGCGCTGTGCTTGTCCGGGCTGATGGCTGGCGGCACGCTCAGGGCACAGAACACTGCGGAGGAGTGGTGGCGGGGGAAATACGCCACGGGGAACTGGTTCGGAGCACGGACGAGCCTGGAAGACAAGGGAATCATCCTGGGTGGCAGTTGGAAGGCCAACTACTTCGGGGTCGTAAGCGGAGGGCTCCGGCAGGCGGGGGCCTTTGACGAGCAGATCCTTTTCTCCGCCAAGCTGGACATGGAGAAGATGCTCGGGATCCCGGGCCTTTCGCTCAATGGCTCCGCATGGTGGCGGGACGGGCGGAATGTCAACACGTTGGTCGGGGCTTCCCCGGCCTTCAACCCTTCGGCCCTTCAGGTGGGCCAGGGCTGGCGGCTGCTGCCGGTTTACGTGCAGTGGGAGTCGCGCGATCTGCTGCCGGTGAAAGACATGGTGACATTGGTGGGCGGCTGGACGAACCCCTATTACTTTTTCATCCAGCAACCGGGCTCGCAGTTGTTCGTCAACAACGCGCTCTTCCAGACGAAGGGGTTGGTGAACAGCGGGATCCCGTGGAGCGGAGCCAATGATACCTGGGGGGGGCACCTGAAAGTCAAGCCGACGGAGTCGACTTATGCGCAGGCGGGACTTTACATGGCGATTCCCGGCGCACTGGACAAAAACAACCACGGGCTTTATTTCGAGGGGGCGTATCCACAGAACAAAAACGGGCTTTATTTCGTGGGGGAAACCGGGTTTACGCCGAAAATCGGCCCGTCGAAACTTCCCGGAAAATACGCCTTCGGGGGGATTTACTACGGCGTGGAGAACAGGTCGTTCAACGGGCAGGCTTACGACGGGCGTTACGCTCTTTACTGGCAGGCGGACCAGATGCTCTTCCGCGAGCCTTCTCCCGAGGCGGCTCCCGCCGGCAAAGGACCGGGTGACGGGAAATCCGTGGCCTCCGGGAAGAGCTTCAAAGAAGTTGCTCCTGCGGAGAAAAAACCGAACGAACAGGGGTTGTATGCTTTCAGCTTCGTGAGCTATGCGCCGAAATACAACAATGCCATGCCGTTCTATTTCCACACGGGGCTCCTCTACAAAGGCCTGATCCCCACGCGGGATCAGGATCAACTCGGTTTGGCCTTTGCCTACGGCAACTACAGTTACTACAAGGCGCTGGCCGACGAGCGGGCCAACAGGCCGGTGCAGAGTTTTGAAGCAGTGCTGGAGTTGGACTACCGGGTCCAGTTGAGCAAGTTCTCCTACGTGCAGCCGTTCCTGCAATACCACATCCGCCCGAACGGAACCGGCGTGGTGGAAAATGCCACGATCCTCGGTTGCCAGATGGGCGTGACATTTTGATCCCCCCCGGCGCGCCCCGTATCCCCTGCCCCAATCGCATCGGGGGAACGGGAGCGCGCGGCGGGAGGGAGTCCGCGCGCGCAGCGCCGACGGAAAAGGGGCGGGAACCTCTCCGAATCGTTGGCCAACGATGCCCGCATGCGCTACCTTCGCCGAAGGGATGCAAAATCACGTCCGCCACCTTTTCCTTTCGCCCGGCCACAACTATTTCGGGCATCACGGCCAGCCTGCGGGAAACAACCCGGTCGTGGAAGTCCGCGAGTTGGAATGCGTGGCAGGAAGAGGGATCCGGGGGGACCGGTTCTTCGATTTCCAGCCCGATTACAAAGGTCAGATCACGTTTTTTTCATGGGAAAACCTCCTGCGAATGTGGGGGGAGCTCGGGGTTCCGCCACAGGCGCGGGATCCCTCCGCCACCCGCCGCAACGTGATCGTCGAAGGAGTGGATCTGAGCCGTCTGATCGGCTCGGAATTCGAACTCCAGGGGATCCGCTTTTTCGGCACCGAAGAATGCCGTCCGTGCCACTGGATGAACGGAGCGATCCATCCGGAGGCCGAGGCATGGATGCGCGGGCGGGGTGGGCTGCGGGCGAAAATCCTGGGCGACGGGTGGCTGAGGGCGGAGGGGGAGCCTCCCCGTTGCAGACCGGTCGCCGCCCTCGTGGCAGGGGGGAATTCCACCCGGATGGGCCGTGACAAGGCGGGCATCGAGATCGCCGGAATGCCGCTCTGGCAACGGCAGCTCGATCTCTTGGGATCGGTCTGTGAACACGTCGCGGTCTCCGCCATGCAGCCCCCCTCGTGGAAGCCGGATCGGTGCGTGTTCGTCAAGGATTCCCCCCTGGCCCGGGGGCCGCTTGCCGGGCTGCTCGGCACCCTTGAATGGGCGGCTTCGACGGATGCCTCGCACCTCCTGGCGCTCGCAGTGGATCTGCCGCGGATCACCCCCGGAATATTGCACCGGTTGTTGGACGAGTGCCGACAAGGAAGAGGCTCAGTCCGCGAGGGGCCGGCGGGGTTCGAACCCCTTTGCGCCGTCTATCCCGTGGAGGCCCTCGCCCTGCTGAAGGACATTGCCGACGCGGGATCGTTCAAGCTGCAGGATGCCGTCGGGTGCCTGGTGTCGCACGGGTTGCTTGCCGTGCAGGCCTTCGCCCCCGGCGAGGCTGAGGCATTTTTCAATCTCAACTCACCGGAAGATCTCGCGAAGCCTTGTAAACCCATACAATCCGGTCTAGAAACCTGGAACCGTCTTCCCACCCACCTATGAAAAAGACCATCACTTCCTACCTTGGCGAAAAAGCGGACTACCTTCTCGGGCACACGTCCAAAACGATCTCCAAAGACCTCCTCCATCTGCCGGGGCCGGATTTCGTGGACCGGGTTTTTGCCGCGAGCGACAGGAACCAGCGCGTGCTGAACAACCTGAACCGGATCTACCATACCGGACGGCTCGCCGGCACCGGCTATGTCTCGATCCTGCCGGTGGACCAGGGGATCGAGCATTCGGCGGGCGCGAGCTTCGCGAAGAACCCCGTGTATTTTGACCCGGAGAACATCGTCAAGCTCGCCATCGAGGGGGGATGCAACGCCGTCGCCTCGACCTTCGGCGTCCTCGGCGCGGTCGCAAGAAAATACGCCCACAAGATCCCGTTCCTCGTCAAAATCAACCACAACGAACTCCTCACCTACCCGAACGCGTTCAAGGAAATTTCGTTCGGCACGGTCCGCGAGGCGTATGACATGGGGGCCGCAGCCGTGGGAGCCACGATTTATTTCGGTTCGGACGACGCGCATCGCGAGATCGTTGAGATCGCGGAGGCATTTGCGCTCGCGCACGAGCTCGGGATGGCGACCGTGCTCTGGTGCTACCTCCGCAACCCGGCGTTCAACATCAAAGGCGACAAGGATTACCATGTGTCCGCAGATCTCACCGGTCAGGCCAACCATCTCGGCTGCACGATCCAGGCGGACATCATCAAACAGAAACTCCCCGAAAACAACGGCGGCTACAAGGCCCTCAACACCGGCAGCTCGAGCTACGGGAAACTCGACGAACGCATCTACACCGAACTCACCACCGACCACCCGATCGACCTCTGCCGCTACCAGGTCGCGAACTGTTACATGGGCCGCGCCGGACTCATCAACAGCGGCGGAGCCTCGGGAAAAACGGATTTCGAGGACGCGGTCTTCACGGCCGTGGTCAACAAGCGCGCGGGCGGAACCGGCCTGATCTCCGGACGCAAGGCCTTCCAGCGCCCGATGTCCGAGGGAGTCCATCTCCTCAATGCCATCCAGGACGTTTATCTCGAAAAAGAAATCACAGTCGCCTGAAGCGCTTCGTGGAGCCCCCCGTTTTCCGTTTGATGTTTCCCGCAGGATCGCGGAGACTGCGGGCCACTTCAAAGCACCCGTAGCTCAATTGGATAGAGTGACGGCCTCCGAAGCCGTAGGTTGTGGGTTCGACCCCCGCCGGGTGCAGATTGTTTTTTCTTGCGAAAAGGCCAATGTCGAATAGAGGAACCTCGTGACCAAACGATGGGGATTTCTAATGCTGGCTCTGGTTCTCGCCGCCGAGGTCCGGGGCGCGAACCCTTTGCTGAAGGGGAACATGCTCCAGAGCCTGACGGCGTGCAGTGCGACTGATGGGATTCCATCAGGCTGGTGCGGCCGGGCGATGCTCTCTCTGTTGAACAAAGCCGGGCTGGCGCGCGGGTTGAAACCCGGGAACGGCCAGGATTGGGAGCACATTCTCAGCGACGCGGGTTGGAAACCGGTGAAGGTGACCAGTCCGGCGAAAGCCCCGCTCGGGAGCGTGTTGGTCTATTCCGGCGACCAGAGGCTCGGGAAAATTCCGCGGGGAACACCGGGCGGGTATTTCGGCCATGTCGAAATGGTTTCATTGGCTCCGAATGGCGGGAGGATTTACGTGGCCGACTGCCCGAGACCCATTCCCGGGGGCTCTGTCCCAAACAACTTTACCGGGCGGGCATGGGTGCCGCCGGGAGCGATGCTCGCGTCACCGCTTTCGGTCCAGTCCCAGGTGGATGTCGTCCTGCAACAGCGGCTCCAGATGGCCCAGACCTATTTCAGCCAGCAGAGGACCGAACAGGTCTCGCTGCGGACGGCATCGCGTGCAACGGAGTAGAGGCATTCTTCTCAAAGGTCTTCCCGGAGGTTCATCCGGGATTTTGCGGCGTGCTGGAAGCCGGACAGGTTCGCTTCGCCCATCCCCCTGGAAAACAGGATGACTTGAAACTGGCGGCCCATTCCCTCGGGGTGGAGGAGGGTTCGGAGGGAGCGGAGCTTTTTGCCCGTGTCCGGGTTCGGAAGCCTGCCATCCAGGGAATGGAGAAGCCGGGTCGCGGCTCCCACGAGGAAGTGATGCTGATCGGTCGAGTGCCTGAACTCCCATCCCGCCTCGACCGCATCTTCGGCAAGAAGCGTGAAATTCACGTGCGCGGTGAGGTCTTTTTCGCCGGGAGATTCGAGCGGGTCGGAGTCCCGCCTGTGACCCCGGTAGCAGCTCAGGGTGCCATCGGTCCGGTGCTCGGCAAGAAGCGAGCCCAGGGTCAAACCGTAATCCACGACGAGAAGGAACCCCCTGGAAATCTTTCCGGCGAGAGCGCGCAAAAGGGGGCGGTGAGAGAGACTGATTTCGGTTGTGAAACCCTTCGGGCGCAGGGGAAATCGTGCGACGACATCGGCGAGTTCACCTGTGACAGGCATTTTCCGCCAAACGAAAGCACCGTTCGCGTGCCCGACATGCAACCCAACCCATCCGTCGCCGGTCGAGCGGACCAGATGGACGGGAAGCGCATCAAAAAGCTCGTTCGAGTAGTGGGCCCCGCAGATTTCCGGCAAGTCCGTGGCATCGGCGACCCACGAAACCTCATGGCCGACCAGCTTGCCGGCCTGCTCCTTGCGGAGAACCGGGGACGGTTCGACGAGGATGAGCGGAACCCCGGCAAGGGGCGTGGAAGCAAGCGACCCGAGAACATCGCGCGCGAGCTGGCCATCCCCTGCCCCCTGTTCGACAAGGGTGAAGCCGACCGGGCGGCCGAGCGCCTCCCACATCTCGACAAACTGCCCGGCGAGGATCTCCCCATACACCGGGCCGACACTCACATTCGTGTAAAAATCGCCCCCCTTGCCGATGGCGCATTTCCCCGAGGCATAATAGCCCGCCTCCGGGTCGTAAAGCGCCCGTTCCATGAAGCGGGCAAACGGGATCGGGCCGGATTCCGCGATCTCCGCGGCAAGCCGGACCTCAAGGCCGGGTGACTTCGCGGACATTGACGTTCACCTGCCCGTCGGCCCCCTCGCGAACGTCCGTGATCTGGAACGGACGTCGGGCATCGCGTGAAAATGTCGCCCCTTCCCCGGGCGGGCGGACGCCGGCGGGAAACTCGACGATCACGCGCACGTTGCCGGACCGCCCGCCGAAACCGATCGCCTGCGCGATGGCACCCTGCGTGCGGAGCACGGCGCGGTTCTGGCCCGCCGCAGTCACCACGAAATTCCCCTGCAGGTAAACCCGCTCGCTGCTGACATCGGCTCCCGACATGGTGGAAACGTCTTTGATGTTCAGGAGACGCCCGCGGGGCATCTGGCCGGGCTCATACGTCGGCCAGGCACCGGTCGAGGAGGCGACGACTCCTCCGGGGGTCAGGCTCGGAGAGGGCGGCGGAGGCTGCACCTGCTGCGGCGTGGCGGAGGCCTCGGGAAACGCGGCCACAGGGGCTGCGACGGGCTGGACGGGAATCGCCGGAGGAACCGCCTTGACGTCCGCGACAGCGGGGACCGGGGTTGGCGTGGGCTCGCCGGATGCCTGGGGCGTGTTGACGGCAACGGGACGTTCCACCCGCATAAGCCGGTTCTGCGAAATCGCTTCCTGGGTGGACTCCGGCAGGCCCGCGCGCTTGCGGAACCCCGCGTATTTCTTGTCCGCATCCTCCTGCCGACGCGCCGTGATGATGGGCAGCCCTGCCGCCACATTCAGCTCCTGCGGGGGATCCAGCGTGAACGTGCCAGAGGCGGTGGCGGATTCGTAGCTCGGATAGAGGATGGAAATCGCCGTGGCCTTGATCCGCCCGTCCGGCAGCCTCTCGACGTGGATGATCGCCGAGAGCTCGTTCTCGCGTTTGAGGTCGATATCGAAGCCGGTAAGAAGTGTCCGCTGGAGAGCGGGGACGACTTTCGCGTCGGCGGAGAAAACCTGCTCGAGGAGCACGCGCGACGATTCCCTGGATTGGGCGAGCGCCACGACTCCCGTCCCGATAAAATCCCCGCCCGTGAGCTCGTAGGAATCAAGGATATTGTAAGTGCCGATCACGTAGGGCACGAGATCCTGGCTGAGTTTGAAATTCCGGAGGTAGTTCCGCAACAGGGCCTCGTTCGCGCGCGCCAGCTCCCGGGGAGCCAGCTTGCCGAAGCGGTCCCAGATTTGGGAGGCTTTCAGAAATTCCCCACGCGGGGCCGCAGTGAGCTCGAAGCGCTTCGGCGGATCAAGTTTCTTCAGCTTGTTGAGGACCTGGTAGCTGAACGGTTTTTCCGGGTGCCCGAAAATATAAAAACTCCCGATCCAGCAGGCGATGGCGAAGCCGATGAGCAGAAGGATGACGATCGTCCAGATGAAAAGGTTGCCGTCTTTTGGCCGCCCGCCTTCTTGCGGGTCAAAATCCCTTCCGGCAAACTGCGAGGGGAGCTTCTTCCTGAGACGCGGGTCTGACGGCATGGCGGCTTCAGGATTCGGGGGGCTCGAACGAGGTGCCGCACCCGCACGATCGCGCGGCCCGGGGGTTTTGAATGCGGAACCCGGCACCGGAAAGACCCTCCTCGTAATCGAGGGTGCAGCCCTCGAGGTGGCCGATGCTCCCCGCGTCCACAAAAACCCGCGACCCGAGGTGGGAGACGATGAGATCGCCGGGTTGCTCGCCCCCGATCGTCATGGCGTATTGCAGGCCGGCGCAACCGCCTTTTTCCACGGCCAGCCGCAGCCCCGCATCCGCCCCTTTTTCGCGGGCGAGGTCCAAAAGCGCCCGGGCGGCTTTGTCTGTCACTGTGATCACGTTCTTTTCTTATGAACGAATCCATGCGAAGTCAAATGGCATGGGAAAGATTCGTTTGCTGCCGGACGAGGTTGCCAGCCAGGTGGCGGCGGGCGAAGTTGTGGAACGCCCGGCCTCGGTCGTGAAAGAACTGGTGGAAAACAGCGTCGACGCCGGTGCCGGACGGATCGTGGTCGAATTCGTCTGCGGCGGCACGCAGATGATCCGCGTGGCGGACGACGGGTGCGGCATGGACCGCGAGGACGCCCTGCTCTCGCTGGAACGCCATGCCACGAGCAAAATCCGGACGGCGGGGGACCTGGCGGCGGTGGCCACGATGGGATTTCGCGGAGAAGCGGTCCCGAGCATCGCGAGCGTCTCGCGCTTCCGCATGCTCACACGCCCTGCCGACCCTGGCCCGGGCACCGCGATCGTGGTCGCCGGGGGGAAAATCGAATCCGTGTCCGACAGCGGGGAACCCCAGGGGACATCGATCGAGGTCCGCGCCCTTTTCTTCAACCTTCCGGCCAGGAGAAAATTCCTCCGCGGGGAGGAGACCGAGTCCGCGCATATCGTCCACCAGATGCAGGCGCTTGCGCTGGCCCATCCGGATGTGGCCATGACGCTCGTCCGGGAAGGAAAAAAACTCTGGCAGGCCGCGTCCACCCAGGACCTGGGGGTGCGGCTCCGCGACCTCTTCGGGGAAGATTTCCTGCGGCGCGTGCTGCCCCTGGAGCCCGGCGAAAAGAACGGCATCCAAATCTCCGGCTACCTCTCCAAACCCGGCGAAGGCCGTCCGGACCGCGAACAGCAGTTCGTGATCCTGAACGGACGGGTCGTGCAATGCCCGGCGATTTTTCAGCCTTTGCGGGAAGCCTACTCGGAGGCTCTGCCGCGCGGGCACCACCCGTTGGCAGTCTTGAACCTCTCGATGGATCCCCTCGCGTTCGACTGCAATGTCCATCCCTCAAAGCGCGAAATCCGGCTTCACCGGCCCGACCAGGTCCGGCAGGCGGTCTTTCTCGCGGCGCGGCGGTTGCTTGATCGCCTGAGCAGGCCGGCCATCAGCGTCTCACCGACTGCGCCGGAACCCGCCCCGCCAGGCGCGGCTCCCGCGCAAATGTCTTCCGGCCAGGTCGTCCCCACCCCGCCTGCCCCGCCGCTGGCCGGGGCCTTCAGCCCTCCTTCCCAGGAGGGGCTGAATTTCGAGAAGCGGGCGGAAGAAGATTCTTTTCGCCTGATCGGCGGACTCGACAACCGCTGGATCCTGATGCAGGGCAACGACGGCCTCGTTTTGCTCAACATCCGCGCGGCATCGGAGAGGATCCTCTTTGAAAATCTGCGGCGCGAAATGGAGACCGGAGCCGTCCCCGCGCAGCGTCTGCTGATCCCGGAGGTCATCGAACTCCCCGTCAAGGATACGGTCTGGATTTCCGAAAACCTGTCCTCGCTCCAAGCCGTCGGCTTCGTGCTCGAACCATTCGGCGGGAACAGCTACAAAATCGAAGCCCTTCCCCCGGCCCTCGCGGGACGCGATGCGCGGGCGACCCTCCTGGACATCTGCGAATCGCTCCGTGCGTCCGGATCGCTCGGCAACCGCACGCTGGCATCCGATTCGCTCGCAAGGTCGGTCTCGGCCCTCGCCGCCGTCAACGGGTTCGCCTACGACGAAAACCGCGCGAGGCAACTCGTCCGCGAGCTCCTGCGCTGTGAGCTCCCCTATGCCAGCCCCCGTGGCCATCCGACCATGATCCAGTGGTCGTTTTCCGAGTTGGAAAGAAAATTCGGCTGATTTTCCGTGCCCCTCATCACTTCTTTTCCGGCAGCGGGTTCCGGAGCTTCTTGAACTCCTCGTCCCCGCGCCACGGGGCGAAGAGCGGATGGGCGAAAATCGCCTCGCGCATGGGGAGCCCGCCTTTTTGGATGGCGGTCCTGGCGGCGGGGTAGAAGTTGGTTTTATCGTTGTTCCGGAAAAGCGCGCGGGCGAGCAGGAGATAGTCCTCTCCGGAATTGGTGCCGGTGGAGACCAGCATTTGAGCCGCAGCGACTTCCTGCGCGGGGATGTTGTTCTTTTCCCCGTATTCGACGGCTTTGCGGAGAAACCCGGGATCGTCCCGGAACAACTCCAGCGTTTTGTCGAGCACCAGCGTGATTTTGTTGGTCTCCCCGCTTGCGGTGTAGAGATCGATGAGCTTGAGGGTGTTTTCGCGGTCTTTGGGATTCTTCTCGAGGGCGTCGGTCAGCCCGCGGATCTCGTCCGCGAGTTCTTTTCGCTTTTCCGCGAACACGCGCACCCGCCAGAGCGAAAAATTGTTCGGGTCCTCGGCGTTCGCCGGCTCGATCATTTTGATCACCCCATCGTAATCCCCTCGCTCCCACAGCATGCCGCTCAGCGCATTCAGGCTCTCCGGGTTTCCGGGCCACAGGACCAGCGACTGCCGGTAGGCAATCTCGGCCTCTTTGAGCATTTTCCGGTGCTGGTAGAGGTGGCCGGTCGTGGTCCGGAGCTTGGAAAATGACCTCTGCGCATCGTAGTCCTGCAAAAATTCCGGAGTCCCCAGCAGCGATTTGACATAGGCGTCCCAGAATTCCCCGTCCTTCTTGACGACGTCGGCCGGGATTTCCTTCAGCGGCTCCCGGGTGATCTGATAAACCAGACCGTGCGGCAACGCATGGTCGTAGGACCATTCGAGGGGAAAGCTCTCCTCCACAAAAAAATCGTGCGCGTCTTTGTTTTTCTCCCAGATCAGCCGGGTGACGACGCTGTGGCCCAGGACGGGGCTCGCCCCCCCCCCGGCGGATTCCTTCTCCATTTCCTTTTCAACGGCCACTCGGATTTCCTCGTCGGTCGGGAAGACAAGCGGCGTTTTCGGGTAGGCCTCCGCTCGGCCCAGCCAGCGCTCGAATGCATTCTTCGGCCCCGGACGGTTCGGGCCGTATTGATCGGCAAGGTATTTGCGGTAAAGCCCCTCGCCCACTCCGTTCTGCGTGATGATGTAGAGATCGCGGCGGTCGAAGCCCGGATCCCGCTTCACCCCCGGCGGTTGGGTGCTCTCCCCGAGAATCATGTAGGTCGGCACGAAACGCCCGGGATCGGTCCCCCCGAAAATCACGCTTCCCTTCGGCACATCTTTGAGCATGTCATGCCCGAACTGCCAGCCGAACCACCGGCCGCGCTGGCTGCATCCTGCTTCGTTCAGCACCAGGGGCATGAGCGGCAGAACCAGAAGCGGGAATCGCATCCACGCGAGCCGCGGAAACCGGGTGAACAAAGTGACGCATCCCAGCGCGATGCCGAGAGCCGCAAGCAGCGCGAAGATCAGATTCGTGTAGGTATGATACGGCATCTGCAACCACCAGCCGGACCGGTCGATCTCCGCCCCGTCGGCCACCGGCTGCAGAATCGCGGCCAGCACAAAACCCAGTTCCGTCACATAAACCCACGTCCGCCGGCGGACATCCTTGAGGCGGAAAATCACGAGCAGGGCCGCGAAGTAGCCGATGACGCCAAGCGGGGTGAAGCTCTTGCCGAGCTGAAGCCAGAAAAACCCCGCCCAATCCTGCAGCTCCGTGTAGAGCGATTTCTCGCCGGGCTGGGCTGGTTTGCCGGAGGCCTCCGGCTGCTCCCCGGCGCTTCCCATCAGTCGTCCGAGGCTCCTCAGGCTTTGCTGCGAGAGGCTCCCGCTGTATTGGGAGCGGTTGAAGGAAAAATAAAACCCCTCGGCGGTGCGGGTGTATCCCCAGTTCATCGGCGGATTCGTTGACGAGGCGAACGGCATGTAGGCATACGGAAGCAACCCGAACGCCACCGCAAATGGCAGGTAGGCAACGAGCCGCCACTCGATCCGTCCACGCCGCGCGATCACCAGCACCACAAGCCCGAGCATGATACAGAAGAAAAACCGGATGGCGGTTTTCAGCACCAGCGGTTCTCCCGAAAGGATGGCGAAACCCAGATAGGCGAGCAGCGCCGTGAGAAGACCGGCGACAACCAGCTCCAGGAACATCCCCCGCCGGACCAAAAGAACCGCAATGAAGGGAAGCGGGGCCATCGCCACGGTCAGGTGGTGATTGCCGAAGGACAGCGCGAGCAAAAAAAACGCAAGCATCAGCAGCCACAGTCGGTCGGGCCTCCGCAGCCAGGCATAGAGGGTCGCCAGGTAGAGGCCGATCATCAGGGCATGCAGCGCATACACCTCCGCGATCGTGGCCTGCGACCACATCGAAAAACTGAAGGCAAACAGCAGCCCGCACGTCACCGAAACGATCGCCGCGAGACCGCGCCAACGATCCAGCGCCTCCCCCATCAGCCAGCGCAGCGAACTGCCCACCAGGGCCGTGGTCAGGCCGACGGCAAGCGCGGCACAAAACCCGCTGAAAATGGCGACCTCCCAGGCGGCATTCCCCAGCGGCAGCAACAAAAAGATCCAGGTCAGCAGCGTCCAGAGCGGGTAGCCGGTCGGATGCGGGACCCCGAAATGCTGGGCCGCCAGCACGAACTCCCCGGAGTCCAGCAGGGTGACGTTGGGCGCGGACGTCCACGCATACAACGCAAACGCCACCAGCCCGGTGAAAATCCCGGCCAGCAGGTCCCCTTTCGTCCAGATCCGGTCCTTCATCCGATCACCCCCCGCTTGCGCATCATTTTCTCCAGCCGGGGCACGATAGTGGAGTCTTCTTTCAACTCGGTAAGCGGCACCAGTTCCTGCATAATTTGAGTCACATTCAGCTTCTTCCCTTGGCGAAGGAGGACCATGTCCACGTCGCTCCAATCTCGATCACGCCCTGCAAAGGCTTTATGCACTACAAGGTCGTCTGCAGAGCATGTCCTTATCGATCTCCTCGGCGTGTAGCTCCAAAAAGTGGACCTCTCGATCGATCTCATTTTGCCTTCGCATGGGCTTTCATAAAAATCCGTTGCTGTTCGACCATGCCGTTGTCTTCGGCGCACACGGGTTGTCTCCACATGTCTTCAAGACCACATGCCTGCAGCCCGTCAAAAATCCGCGCCGACTCCTCCTCGCTCATGGCGCGCAACTCCTCGGCCTTCATGCGGTCAAGCTCCTCCCCAACCACTTTCCAATTCCGGATGTATTGGAGGATTTTCTCTTTCTCAGTCATTGGTCAAGGCTAGGCGAAGCGAAGCGGGATGCCACGTGGAAAACAACTGGCGGGAAACCGGGAACACGCTCACGCCCGCCCCCTTTCCCGTGTCCAATCCTCCACCTGCAACCGGGGAATGCGACCGAATTCCCGTGTGTTGTTTGTCACGAGCACCCACCCTTGAACCAGGGCGATCGCCGCAATCTGCAAATCATGCGGCCCGATCACTTCTCCGCGCATTTCCAGTTCCTGGCGCAGCCGCCCGGCCTCAGCCGCCGCCGCATCGTCAAAATCCGCAGATTTATGGCGGGGAAAAAGGTCCTGGAGAATCGCAAGGCGGGCCTGCCGGTTCGCATGCTTATACGCCCCGTAATAGAGTTCCTCTTTGACCACGGAACAGAAGCGAACATCCTCCGGGGCGACCGTATCGAGCTTTTTTCCCAAGGTGGGAGTGCGCCCTTTCAACAAAAAAATCCAATGATTGGTGTCGAGAAGGAAGGCCATCACCACTCCTCGCGCTTCTCCGGGGATGCCGAAGCCGGCTCCTCCCACTTCTCGCCCTTCACCACGCCAAAGTAGTTGTTCCAATACCCGGAAAAATGTCCGGGCCCTCGCGCCGCCGGAGCCTGCGGATCGTCCAAGACCCGCAGCAAACCCTCAGCCACCAGTTCCTTGATTTTTCTTCCCCGCGTGGCCGCCGCGATCTTGGCTCTCCGGTAGAGGTCGTTATCGAGTTCGATCGTCGCCTTCATAAAAACAGTCTAGCTGTAAAACCATATTCCTGTCAATTGGCTTTTCGCTCCCCAGATCCGAGCGTAACGGAAACGGTGGGCCGAACCTGCGTGTCGGGAGGGTGAGGCTCCGTCCGAACCCATATATTACGGCTCGGACGGAGCCTCGCCCTCCCTCGCGGCAACTCCAGAGAACAGGATCAACCCGCCCGCAACAACCCAGGAGAAAATCCCGACCCACGCGCACACGTCATACCACCAAGGTTGCTGGAAGCGGAACTCGACACCCTGCTTGCCATCGGTCTTCACGGCTTGGAAGGCCAGAAACGCCCGGCGGTTTTTCAGCGGCTTGTCCCCTTGGAAGGCCCTCCAGTCGGGATGCCAGGCCTGGTTCATGACCAGCCAGCCGGCGGCTCCCGCCGGTTCGAACGACACCGTCTGGTAGTTGCCCTTCCCGTCCACTCTCTCGAACGGCTGTCCTTCCTGCATCGCCTCACCGGACTTGGCGGCCTCGATGCGTCCCTCCACAATCCGTCCCCGCAATCCCGGTTCATCGGACGCGACCCCTGTGAGTTCGATCGTCGCCATGTTATAATGTGCTCCCCCCAGGGCGGGCGTCGCAACCGGCGGCTGGCTGTCGGAAGCCTGGATGAAATCCCGCGCCAGAAACCCGGCACCCAGGGAGTTGGCGTTGTCGAGCACCACGAACCGGTCGTTTTCGAAGCCGACCGGCAGCAAATCCCGCAGCCGTCCTTGGAGATCGGCCGGGGTGTCCACATCCCGCTTGTCGATCAGAACGTGCGAGACACCGGCGATGTTGAGATATGAGGAAAGAGTTTCGTCGTTGGCAAACGCGGTGCCCAGCAGGATCGTGGCCCCCCGCTGCTGGAGATAGCTGTTGAATGCCTCCGAGATCAGTGGGCGTCCGGTCAGATACGGGGTCAGCAGGTAAAAATACCGTCCGGAAAAAGCATACACCCGCCCCGGCACCGGCGACGACCGGATATACGACCCGGCATCCAGAAAGTCCCCGAAAACCTCCTCCTCCAGCTTGCCCTGGAAAAACGGCTTCGCATACGGGGCCACATCGAGAAGCACGAGACAGCAAACCGCCGCCGTGACCGCCGAACGAAGCACCCCCTCCCGGAGCCTGGAATACAGGATGCGCGCAACAATTGCCGCCGAGATCACGACACACACAGCCCCGGTGATCTGGAAAAAATCGAACGGAGTCGGAATGTTCCTGTAGAGGGGGATCCATTCCAAGATCCGGAAACCCGGGACGACCAGATAGAACAAAGACAGGATCGAAGCCAGGACCAGCCGCGCCGACCACCGGGGAGGGACCAAGCGGAAGATCACCCAGACCTGCGCGGCGAGGAAAAACCATCCCAGCGCCGGCGAAAAATCCGGCGCATTCAACGACAGCGACAAATAGAACAGGTGCCCTCCGAGCACGCCCTTGGGGCCGAACGAAAGCCAGAAGGTAAACAGGGCCAGCGCCAAAAAAAGGCGCGCTTTCCGGCCCTCGGACGATTCGTGGAAAGTTCCGCGGAAGAGGGCGGTGACAAAAACCGCAAAAACCCCCAGCCCGAGATACGTCCCCCCGTTGCCTGTCGTGGGAGCAAAGGCCCCGTCAATCCCCTTCGTCAGCAATCCGGCCCGGTCGATCCACCCCAGGGCGGATTTTGTGGAAAAGGCATTCTGCCAGCCCTGGAACGGGCTGAATTCGAACATCGCCGCGAATCCGGTCTCCCGCAGCGCGGGCAGATTCGGGACGATCGTCAAAAGAACGAACGCCGAAGCCGCCCAGGCCAGCAAGCCGGGCCGGGGCCTCGACCCGCGCGGACATCCAAAATATTCCGCCGCCGAATAAACCAGCAGGACCGGCAACGCCATCACGCCGGTCTTCCCGTAGGTCAGCGTAACCGCCGAAAACGCCATGGCCGGAAGCAGCGCGCTCCGGAGGCACGGCCTGCGGAAAAAACCCAGCAATGCCAGGAATGTCCACGGCAACAGAGCCATCGAACACACCACCACGAAATGCTCGTATCCCACCGCCCGCGTCAGGACCGACGGGCACAGCAGAAAGAGCAGACCCCCGATCCCCGCGCACAAATCGTCCCCGACGAACTTCCGGAGAAACAGGAACACGCCGGAAGCCCCGAAAACCATCATGGCAAGGGCCGCCACCTTCGGCCCCGCAAAAAAACCCAGCGGGACGCTGAACGCCCACATCACCACGTTCGTCGCCATGAACGACCAGGATGTGGCCAGGCTCGTGCCCTCCATGAACATCGGCGACCACCACGGCAGCCCCCCCACGCTCTTCGCCGCCGCCAGAAAATCCTGCGCCTTGGCAAAGTTCGCCATCAGTTCTTGGCCCGAAACCGGCTGCCGCAGCCACGCCGCGCCGATCACTCCCAACAGAACGGCCGGAACAAGAAGAATCAGCCATGCGGACGGATGGGAACGCCTTCCGACCGGCTGTTCGGGGACATCGGGGGCCGCAGAAGAAAATCGGAACATCATGGGTGAGTGGCGCAGAGCTTCATAACCGAACGCGCGGAAAATGCACTTCAAATGCAGGCACCTCCCCCAAATCCGCGCGTAAGGGAAGAAATGAGAGGGGAGAGGTTCGACGACCTGTCGATAACGCGAGGGAGGGCGAAGCTCCGTCTGAGCCGTAATAAATGGGCTCACACGGAGGTTCGCCCTCC
>Ga0172380_10001205_pt1 | contig 45370 bp, 36 predicted proteins | sample Leawe162metaG_FD_119747 | JGI IMG/M metagenome (GOLD analysis project Ga0172380, IMG submission 119747) | Leachate microbial communities from a municipal landfill in Southern Ontario, Canada - Leachate well 162 metaG | ecosystem: Engineered > Solid waste > Landfill > Unclassified | place...
AACTCTAGTATTTGCAGCTCCTCCAGCTACTCCATACACACCAGGAGAAACTCTAGACCCTAGCTGTGCCCCAGGCTCTTCAAACTGTACTATCGATGCCTCTACAGCAGCATATTTTACAGCTACATCTACCTCAGCCACATCTACCTTTGCTGGAGGAGTAAGTACAGCAGGTTTTGCTGTTACAGGCACTGCCACTTCTACATTTGCTAACGGTGTCAATCTCACAGCTGGGTGTTTTTCTATCAATGGTACTTGTTTGTCGGGAGGGGGAGGCACAGTTAGTTCAGGCTTACATTATCAGGTTGCTTTTTTTGATGCTGATGGGACTACGGTGTCTGGGACAACTACTTTGAATATTAGAGATGAGAAGGTAGGTATTGGTTCCAATAGTCCTTCAGCAAAATTACATGTATATAATGGCGGTACTGACGCCAACGTTTTGATTGATATAAATAGTCTTTCAAATACTAATGAAGCGTTGGTTGTTAGAAATGTTGGTAGCGGAAAATTACTTGACTTGCGTCAGGGCGCGCCTCTCCATATGTCTACATCAAAGTTTTATGTAGAAAATGACGGTGACTTCTATGCGTATGGTGGGGGCATAGTTTCTTCTGGGGGTAATTTGGGTATCGGTACTTCTACTCCTTATGCAAAATTGTCGGTAGTCGGTGAAATAGTCGGCTCCCACTTCACAGGCACCACCACAGCTACATCTACCTTTGGTGGCAACTTGGCAATTAATGGCACTGGTACATCTACATCAGCAGGAGGTTTCAATATTACAGCTGGTTGTTTTGCAATAAACGGCACTTGTATCTCTGGTGGTGGAGGTGGTTCTGGCACGGTGAACTCTGGCACACAGTATCAAGTGGCTTTCTATGACTCTACAGGCACAGCAGTATCAGGTACGTCTACTCTAAATATCAAAGATGAGAAGGTGGGGATTGGAACAAATGCACCATCAACTAAACTACACATATATCAAAATGGTCTGAATAATAACCTTTTGTTTGATATAGATAATGCCTCAAACGCACAAGAAGCTCTTGTTGTTAGAAACGTAGGTTCCGGTCGCTTACTTGATTTGCGACAAGGTGCTTCCCTCGGTGCTGCGACATCAAAGTTTTATGTAGAAAATAGTGGAACTCTAGCAACACTCGGTGAGTTATTTGTATATGATGGTCTGAACGAAAGATTTAACGTAGAAAATGATGGTGATGTAATTGCTTATGGCAATCTATCTGTAAATAACGGTGCAATAAAAACTGTTAGTGGTGAACTAGGTATTGGCTCAACAACTCCAACTTCTAAATTGTCTGTTTACAATACAGCGGACTTAAATGAGCCACTTGTAGATTTTTATGACGGTGATTCAAACAGTACCGCTTCGGCTATGGTGCGCATAACAAGACCAGATAACCAAGCTTCACCAACAGCTTCAACCTCTGCTTTGTTTATAAGTGACCACTCTTCAAATTATCCTTTGATGATTACAAATCATTTAGGGCTTCCTATAATGGCGGTGAAGGGTGATGGGAAGGTGGGGATAGGTACTACTAGCCCCACACAAGAATTAACTGTTGATGGTCAGATTATTGCTAATGGTATCGGTGCATTTACTGCACAGTCAGATATAGGAAGCTGGGGTTTTAATCAGAAAAACTTTTATGCTGGTGTTGGTGGTAATGTTTACAGTAGAGGATTTAGTACAAATGCTATTGGTGTGTTTAATGGTAGTGTCACTGCGGAAGATGTGTATTTGTACAACCAAAATGATGCTGGTGGAAAATTTCTTGTAGTGGAAGCAGATGGTGATGTTGGTATAAACGTAGTAGACCCAACACAAGAATTACATTTAAGAAAAGATCAGAATGATGCAACAAATATTCTTTCAGAAAACCAAACAAATGATATATATGCGACAGCTCGTTTGGAACTCAAGACTAATGGCGGTTCATCTTATTTGTGGAGAACAAGCGATTCTTTTATCGAAGGGTTGGGTGATACAACTATTCTGACTGATTTGGGTGGTGGGGATATTGCTATTCAGGGTAATGTTGGAGAAATAGCACGATTTACCAACTCTACTAGTAGGGTAGGTATTGGTATAACAAACCCAAACACCAAATTGCACGTTTACGATGGTACTGCTGTATACGCTCGTCTTCAGACAACTGGTTCAGGTGACGCTACTCTTCTTATGCAAGATGGCACGTATACAGCAGGTATAGGTTTGAACTATGGTGGTAATGCTAATAAGCTGGCTTTTCATTTTGCTGGTGATACTCGTATGGTTATAGACAATACTGGAAATGTGGGAATCGGCACTTCAACGCCATACTCAAAACTTTCAGTAGCGGGGCAAGTAGTTGCAGCAAACTTTGTTGGTACCACAACAGCGACCTCTACTCTTGGTGGCGGACTTCAGGCAAACTTATTAAACATAACTTCATCAACAGCTTCATCTACTTTTGCAAATGGTATTAACCTCACAGGTGGATGTTTTTCTATCAATGGTACTTGTGTGGGCGGTAGCGGAGGATCTTCTCAATGGACAACAACTGGTTCGGATATTTATTACACTACGGGAAATGTAGGTATTGGTGATTCAACTCCTTCAGCAAAATTAGATGTGGCTGATAGTGGTTCTACTCGTACAAGCCAAATAGAAACTACAAATGGTAATTCAACTACAAAATTACACATCGGACAGTTTGCAGACGGTTCGTATATTTTTAATAATTATCAATATAATGGTGGTCATACAACAGACGACGCTTCAAAGGGTTCAACCGGTATCCAGATCGGTACGACACAAATAGATTTTCAGTATGCAGGTGCGTCGGCTTCTCCTACGCGATCTACAGCAATGTCAGTTTTGAATACTGGAAGTGTGGGTATTGGTACAGCTAGCCCAACATCAAAACTTGATGTAAATGGTGGGGTGGCGATAGGTTCATATGCAGGCTCAACGGTAGCACCAACAAACGGTCTTATTGTCTCTGGTTTGGTTGGTGTTGGAACATCCCCAACGACTTGGAATGCCACTTCTTTGTCTGCAATCCAAACAGGATATTCTGGTAGCACATACGGTCTTAATACGGGTAATTTGTCTGGTATTGGCAACAACTTTTATTTTGGCGGTAGTAATTCTAGATATATTAAAGATGGCTATTCAGCTAAATTGGAAATGAGTGATAATACTTTGTATTTTGATAATGCTCCAAGCGGTACGGCTGGTGCTATTTCTACGTTTGTAACTAGATTTTTGATAGACGGTGCTGGTAATGTCGGTATCGGCACCACCTCTCCATACGCCAAGCTATCTGTAGTCGGTGAAATAGTCGGCTCCCACTTCACAGGCACCACCACAGCCACATCTACCTTTGGCGGCAATCTAGCAATCAATGGCACAGGTACATCTACGTTTGCTGGAAATATAGAAGCGAACACCATTCATGGTACAAATGTTTATAGCGGAGACCTTATTTTTGCAAACGCTTTTAGGTTTACGGAAGGTCCATTGATTGATCCTATACAAAAATTGATTTTAAAAAATCAAAATAATACTGACATGCTCACCGTGTCTGACACGGGTGATGTTGAGGCCATATCGTTTATTAACACTTCGACAAGAGACAAGAAAAATAATATAAATTATCTTCAGAGTGGTGAATATGATCTATATCTATCAATGCTTGATAGTATTAATATTGCTACATATAGATATAACACCGAGTCAGCTACATCTACTCCGCACCTGGGTCTTATTGCGGAGGAGGCGCCTAGTGTGGTTCTATCTGCTACTGGTAAAGGTGTAGATTTGTATAAACTAGCATCTTTCAATCTCGCAATTTCAAAAGCTCAAAATAACCAAATAAAGTTTTTGAGTGATGAGATCATAGATTTTGAAAAAGCATTGGCTTTGGCAACATCTACTTTGGAGGCAAGAATTTCTAGCCTGATAATTCCTTCTGCAGAAAATATAGCATCAGTTGTCTTGAGTAATATGGAATCTATGGGAACAAAAATAATATCAGGTATAGCATATTTTAAAAACGTTTTTGTTGAAAGATTTACGGTGGGTACCAAAGAAAAGCCAGCAGGTATTACTCTATATGATGAATTAACAGGAGAACCTTATTGTTTGAAAATATCTGGAGGGCAAACAAAAACTATCATGGGCGAGTGTGATATTGAAAATTCAGAAAACATCCCATCTAATATAAATGTTGTAAATGTTCCAACACAAACTGTGGTAGGTGATGTTTCTACTACAACAATATTAGACATGTCTACGACAACTTTGCCCATAGATAATGCAACCTCATCTACTTTGGTAGAGGATGTTACATCTACAACTACTTCAGATATAAATGCAACAGAAACAGAAGTTTTGCCGGTGATAGAAAATGAGCCTGCGCACGAAGTTGTGAGCGATCCTGTTTCAGAAGTGGTAACTGAATCTGCTGTTGCCTCAGAAAATCCCGCAGATAGTTCTGAGCCTGCTCCAACGCTAGCTCCTTCTGGCGTAGAAGGTGAATAGTTGTGGGGTTGCGCTATTTTCAATTATACTGTATTATATATGTACGCCCGCGAGGCGTTTTTTAAACCCTAAAAGCAAAAAATATGGGAATCATAAATTATATAAAAGAAACAAAAGGTGAGTTAAAGCATGTGTCTTGGCCAACAAAGAGTCAGGCAATTGCCTTTACTCTTATTGTAGTGGTTGTGTCTGTGGTCGTTTCGTTTTTCTTGGGTTTTTTCGATTTTCTATTTACCAGAGGCTTGGAAATGATTATCGACAAAATTTCTTTTTAATATTTTCAATTAAAAATTATTATGGCAAAACAGCAAGTAGATGGGCAGAGAAATTGGTATGTAGTCCACACTTATGCGGGCTATGAAAATGCCGTTCTTAGAAATCTCAAACAGCGTATTGAGTCTCTTGGTATGCAAGACAAAATTTTCAATGTCGTGGTGCCAACTGAGAAAAAGATAAAAATCAAGAATGGCAAGAGGGCAGAAGAGGAGGAAAAAATTTATCCCGGTTATATTTTGGTAGATATGATTGTAACCGATGATTCTTGGTATGTTGTTAGAAATACACCTCGCGTTACTGGATTTGTTGGATCTGGTGTTACTCCTGTGCCTGTTAGTCCAAAAGAGTGGGAAGAACTATCACGTAGAATGTCTTCTGATAAGGTTTTGCATAATACAGACTTAGCTGTAGATGATACTGTTCGTGTAGTAGATGGTCCATTTAAGGATCTAGAGGGTAAGATAAATGAAGTAGATTCAGAGAGGGGCAAGGTAAAAGTGTTTGTGTCTATGTTTGGACGTGAAACGCCAGTAGAATTAGACTTCTTGCAAGTCAAGAAAGTTTAAAAATATAAAAAGCGTATTCGCGATTATATTTTAAAATCCCGCCCTTTGTATGTTTTATGTTTACTTAATAAAAAGAGATAAAAAGACTGGTTTGTATATAGGATATACAGCTGATTTGAAAGTACGGATAAAACAACACAGTACTAGACAAAAAACAAAATTGATATATTATGAGGCTTATCTTACGGAAGATCTTGCACGAAACCGTGAAATGCTTCTTAAACAGTTTGGCGGTGCATGGCGAGCTTTGAGAAAAAGGCTTGTGTTATAAGAAAAAGGGCGGGATGATGATTTTTATAGTCGTTATCACTCCTTAAAAAACAATCAATCAAATGGCAAAGAAAATTACAAAAAAACTAAAGCTGGTTATCCCAGCTGGTAAAGCAAATCCTGCTCCACCAGTAGGTCCTGCTTTGGGTCAGGCTGGTATAAACATCGGTGATTTCGTCACAAAGTTTAATGCTGCTACAGCAAAAATGATGGGTGATATTGTGCCTGTTGAAATTTCTGTTTACGAAGATAGAACTTATAGTTTTGTTTTGAAAACACCTCCTGCTTCAAGCCTTATTCTAAAGGCTATTGGAAAGGAAAAGGGTTCAGGAAAAAACGCTGTAAGCAAAGTTGGTACTTTGACAAAAGCACAGCTTAGAGACATTGCAACAAAGAAAATGGTTGACTTGAATGCTCAGACTATTGAAGCTGCTGAAAAGATTATTGCAGGTACAGCTAGATCAATGGGGGTGGATGTGCGTTAGGTAAACATCCACCGGCCGGAGCACGACGGTGCGAGGCGGGCCCGCGTAATTTTTTAACAAAAAAATATATGTGGGTGGATGTAAAATAATTCTTTTAAAATAAAGACACAAAAAAGGGGCTTCACGCTAGGTGACGCCCCTTTTTTGTAGGAGTAAAATAAAAGTATTATGCAAGGACCAAGAAAAGACATTATCAGTTGGGACGAGTGCTTTATGAGAATGGCACATGTCATTGCTGGTAGATCAAAAGATCCATCTACTCAAAATGGAGCTGTGGTTATTACAAGTGAAAATGTGGTTGTTGGTTTGGGTTACAATGGTTGGCCCAGAGGTATAGACGCAGAGTCTTTGCCTTGGGAAAGAGAGGGTGATTTTGAAAAGACAAAATATGCTTATGTTTGTCACGCTGAGGAGAACGCTATTTATAATGCCAATACTCAGACCAAAAATTGCAAGATATATTGCACTCTTTTCCCATGTAATGAATGTGCTAAAACTATTATTCAAAATGGTATAAAAGAAGTTATATACGAGAGTGACAAATACGCGGACACGCCGTCGGTTAGGGTTTCAAAAAAGTTGTTTGAATTATCAGGAGTGAAGACTCGTCAGCATACCTGTGCGTGGGTCAAAGATAACAATGGAGGAATATGTCTACATTAATTTTGGGCCTAGTGGGTCCTCTTGCTAGTGGAAAAGGAACGGTAAAGAAATACATTGTAGAGAAGTATGGTGGACAAGATTGTCGTTTTTCATCAATCTTGAGAGATGTTTTAAAGAGATTGTCACTTGATATTAGTCGCGATAACCTTATAAATATTTCAACCATATTGCGTCAAAATTTCGGTCAGGATTTACTTGCAAAAGCGATCGCAAATGATGCAAAAAATTTTGATGCTGATATTGTAGTTATTGATGGAGTGAGAAGAATGGAAGACATTCAATATTTGAGAGAAATAAAAGGTTTTGTTTTGTTAAGCATTGATGCTGATGAGAAAGTTCGTTATGGGCGCATGGTGGCTCGTAATGAGAATGCGGGCGACAATAAAAAAACATTTGAAGAATTTTTGGCTGATCACAAAAGAGAAACAGAATTGACCATCCCTGGGGTTATGAAAATTGCTGATAATGTTGTTGATAATAGTGGAACTTTGGATGAATTACACGCGCAAATAGATAAAATTATCAAACATTATAAATAACTGATTTAATATTATGAAAGTATTCATTTACGATGAGTTTAATCCGCAGGATACAGCAATGATGCAGGCGTTGTATTCTAGAAGTGCAGAGAGTGTGGAGGTGCATGCTGAAAAAGTAAAGGCGAGTGGCTCTGGTAAGTTTATGGAAAAGTTTTATGTAGGCTACGGTCATGCAAGTATTGCGGATTGTGGTAGTACAACTATATTTATTGAAGGTGTGAGTATGCTTGTGGCAAAAGCGGTGCAGGATTGGCCTCTGTATTCTGGTCAGGAGACGAGCTCTAGATATATAGACATGTCCAAACAGCCCTTGGTTGATCCTCTAGGTACAAAAGAATCAAAAGCTATTCAGGCAAAGTGGATGAAGTTTTATACTGAAAGCCAAAGCAAAGTTGAAGATCATATAAAATCAAAATATCCAAAAAAGGATGGAGAAGATGCTGCGGTTTATGAAAAAGCGGTCAAGGCCAGAGCTTTTGATGTTCTCCGCGGATTTTTGCCGGCTGGTGTCACAACTCAGTTGAGTTGGCATACAAACTTGAGACAAGCGGCAGACAAACTCGCTCTCTTGGTACATCATCCTGTGTTGGAAATAAAAGAAGTTGGAGAAAAAATATTGTCTTCTCTTCAAACAAAATACACAAGCAGTTTTAGCCACAAGCTATACGAAGCTTCTGAGGCTTATCGTGATTTGATTGCAAAAAAATATACATATTTTTTAGACAAAGAATATAAAAATGACTTTGCTTTTTCTACAAACATCAAGCCAGCTTATTTGGGAAAATTTAAAGATCTTTTTGCCAAACGACCAGAAAAGACAAATTTACCAAACTTTTTAGCCGACCTGGGTACTGTTACTTTTGATTTTCTACTTGATTTCGGTTCTTTCAGAGATATTCAGAGACATAGAAACGGTGTTTGTCGTATGCCTCTTTTGACCACAAAGTTTGGTTTTAATGAATGGTATCTTGGTGAGTTGCCAGAAAATTTAAGAAAAGAAGCTTTGAAGTTGATAAAAGAACAAATAGCTTTAATAAAAAAACTGAAGACAACAAAAGAGATTGCCCAGTACTATATTGCTATGGGTTTTAATGTCTCATGTAAGACCACGTATGCTTTGCCGGCAACTGTTTATACTGTTGAATTGCGTTCTGGCAAAATGGTTCATCCCACACTGCGTTTGGTTGCGCACAAGATGGCTAAGGCTTTGAAAAAAAAGTTTCCGAATATGGCGCTACATGCTGATATGTCACCGAGTGATTGGGATGTGCGTCGAGGTAAGCAAGATATACAAGAGAAGAAATAATATAAAAAATATGAAAAAAGGAAAATTTATTGTAATAGATGGTATTGATGGTTCAGGTAAGGCCACACAAGTAAAATTATTGAGTGAGCATTTGAGTAAAATTGGTGTAAAAGTTAAGACGATTGATTTTCCTCGTTATCAAGATAACTTTTTCGGCAAACTTATCGGTGAATACTTGTCTGGGAAATATGGAGATTTTACCAAGGTGGATCCTAGAGTGGCTTCAGTATTGTATGCTGCTGACAGGTTTGAATCTAGTAAGCAAATTCAAACATGGATTGATGATGGTTTTGTGGTATTGGCTGATAGGTATGTTAGTGCTAATCAAATTCATCAAGGTGGTAAAATAAAATCTCCAATTGTTAGAAAGAAATTTTTGTCTTGGTTGGATGAAATGGAATATGAAGTGTTTTGTATTCCACGACCAGATCAGGTGGTATATTTGGATGTACCTTTTGAAATAAGTCAGTATTGGTTAAAACAAAAAGCTTTAAAAAAGAAAAAGACGTATCTTAAAGGAGGAACAAAAGATGTGGTTGAAGAAAATTTAAGATACTTAAAGGATTCTAGAAATAGTGCTATTAGTTTGGCTAAAGCAAATAAAAATTGGTCACGAATTTCTTGTTGTAAGGGAATGGTTTGTTTGAGCATAGAGCAGGTTCATGAAAAAGTTTTTGAGATAATCTCTCCAATTTTGGGTCTAAAATAGCTCCAAAACCATGAAATGAAAAACGTCTTATGAAAAGACGTTTTTTGTTTTGTTGGTGGTAAAATTAATGTAATTATTAGGGGTTATTATTTATTCATCAAGATGAAAGACAAAGAATTGGCAAAGCTCATAAAAGCTGAAAAAGACAGACAGAAAAAAATGATTTCTCTTATTGCCTCAGAAAATTATGTTTCAAAGGATGTTTTGGAGGCACTTGGCTCCGAACTTACCAACAAGTACTCAGAGGGCTATCCTGGCAAAAGATATTATGGTGGTCAGGAATTTACAGATAAAATAGAAGTGCTTTGTCAAAAGAGAGCCTTAAAACTTTTTGGTTTGAATGAAAAGGAGTGGGGCGTCAATGTTCAGCCTCTTTCTGGCTCTCCGGCAAACGTGGCAGTGTATCTCGCACTTGTGCCACTTGGTGGCAAGATTATGGGCATGTCACTTGATAACGGTGGGCATCTCACTCACGGGCACAAAGTTTCTATTACTGGAAAATTTTGGTCACAGGTTTCTTATGGAGTAGACCCAAAAACAGAAGTTTTGGATTATGAAGATTTGAAAAAGAAAGCTATTGCCGAGAAACCCGCTTTAATTGTTGCAGGATACACCGCTTATCCTAGAGCTGTAGATTTCAAAAAGTTTAGAGAGATTGCCGACGCTTGCGGGGCAATACTCATGGTAGATATGTCTCATATCGCTGGTCTTATTGCCGGCAAAGCTTATACTAGTCCTTTTCCTTATGCAGATATTGTTACTACCACTACACACAAGACACTTCGTGGGCCAAGGAGTGCAATGATTTTTGCAAAAAGAGATGCTAGAGAATTTGATAAAAAAATAGACAAGGCTGTTTTCCCAGGTATGCAGGGTGGTCCTCACATGAATCAAATTGCAGGTATCGCCGTAGCCTTGAAAGAGGCAATGTCCCCAGATTTTAAAAAGTATGCCAAGCAGGTAATAAAAAATGCTTCAGTTTTGTCAAAAGAGCTTTCGAGATTGGGTTGGAGAATTGTATCAGGTGGTACGGATAGTCATCTTATATTGGTAGACACTTGGATGAATGGTAAGGGTATAAGTGGTAGTGAGGCAAGTGTGAGACTTGAGAAAGAGGGTATTATTGCTAACAAAAATACTATTCCAGGGGAAACTCGTTCTCCGTCAGATCCATCTGGTATTAGGCTTGGGACAGCAGGGGAAACAACTAGAGGTAAAAAAGAGAAAGATATGATCAAAATTGCTTCTCGTATCGATAAGATTTTGAGGAAATAATATGAAGTTGAAAATCAAAAAAGTTCATAAAGATGCTGTGGTGCCTTTTTACGCACACAAAGGGGATGCAGCTCTTGATCTGTATGCTGTACAAGAAATTACTCTGGCTCCAAATGAGAGGTGGGCTATACCTACGGGTGTTGCTATGGAAATTCCTAAAGGTTGTGTGGGTTTGATTTGGGACAAGAGTGGTCTTTCTATGAATAATGGTCTGAAAACTTTGGGGGGTGTAGTAGATGCTACTTATAGGGGCGAAGTAATGGTTGGAATGATAAATCTAAGTGATAAAAAATATACAATAGAAAAAGGACATAAAGTTGCACAGATGATAATTCAGAAAAAAGAGACGGTAAGTGTGGTGGAGGTAGAGAAATTATCTGAAACAAAAAGAGGTAAAGGAGGTTTTGGTAGTACGGGTAAATAGTTTTTATAAAATATTTTTTGTTTCAAACAGGGCAGTTTTGTGTTATTCTATGTTTTGTATGGAAACTAGCCAGAAAATAATAGTTTTGATCAAAGAATGCTTGCAGAATCTAGGTATTTCTGGGGTTGATTTTGTTGTAGAACATCCAGAGTCTTTTTCTCATGGTGATTATTTTACCAACGTTGCTATGATTTCTGCCAAAAAGCTTGGTAAAAATCCCAGAGATTTGGCTGTAGAGATAAAGAGTTTTTTAGAAAAAAATAAAACAGATTTTATAGAAAAAATTGAAATTGCTGGTCCGGGTTTTATCAATTTCTTTTTAAAAGACAGTTTTTTTGTTGGTGAAGTGGGGCGTATTTTAAAAAATAAAAAAACTTTCGGCTTTAACAAAAATTTGAAAGGAAAAAAAGTATTAGTTGAATTTTCTTCACCAAATATCGCTAAACCTTTCTCTATAGGGCATTTACGCTCGACAATTATTGGTGACGCGGTGGCAAATTTGTTGAATGCATCTGGTGCAAAAGTCGTGCGTGACAACCATTTGGGTGACTGGGGCACACAGTTTGGCAAACAACTTGTTGCTATTGAAAAATGGGGTAACCTAAATGATTTAGAAAAAAGTAAAAATCCTGTAAAAGAACTGGTGGCTTTGTATGTGCGTTTCCACGAAGAAGCAGAAAAAGACCCTTCTTTGGAAGAATTGGCCAGAGAGAAATTTAAATTACTTGAATCTGGCAGGGATAAAAAAGTTATAGCTTTATGGAAAAGGTGCATAGATTTATCAAATAAAGAATTCGATCTTATATATAAGAGACTTGCTGTTAGATTTGATACTGCACTTGGAGAAAGTGAGTTTGTAAAAGAAAAGAGGTTGCGACCAGTTATTGAGGCTTTAAATAAAAATTCTTTACTTAAAGAAAGTGAGGGGGCTAAAGTCGTATTTTTTGAAGGAGAAAAATATCCTCCATTGATTATTGAAAAAACTGATGGCACTACTATATATGCTACACGCGATTTGGCTGCTGATTATTATAGAAAAAATAAATATGGTGATGATTTGGTGGTTATAAATGAGGTTGGCGCTGAACAGAGCCTGCATTTCAATCAGTTGTTTGAAGTTGAAAAAATGCTCGGCTGGTTTACTCCTGGTCAGAGAGTCCATGTGGCTCATGGTTTGTATAGATTTAAGGATGGTAAAATGAGCACAAGGAAGGGTAATGTTATTTGGCTTGAAGATATTTTGAACGAGGCTATTTCTAAAGCAAGTGAATTCAACAAAGATTCTGCCGAAATTGTAGGTATAGGCGCTCTTAAGTTTAATGATTTAAAACGTGAAAGTATTCAAGATATTGTTTTTGATTGGGAACAGGTACTTAATCTAAAAGGCGATTCTGGTCCATATGTGCAATACGCTGGAGTGAGAACTGTGTCTATCGTAAATAAGGCAAAGGAGGTTGGAGTAAAAGCATCGTTCAAAAAAATACCAAAAAGCGTGGGTAGTTTAGAAAAAATACTCGCAAGATTTGAGGAAGTAGTGATGCGGGCGGGTAGGGAGTATGCACCACATTATTTGGCAACTTATCTTGTTCAACTAGCGGGAGAATTTAATTCTTATTATGCTCAAAATACCATAGTTGATGAAAAAGACGAATATTCTCCATATAAAGTGGCGTTGACGCAGTCTGTCGGTATTGTAATTACCAACGGTCTTGGACTTTTGGGAATAAAAGTACCAGAAAAAATGTAGTTGATAAAAAGAGAAATATAAATATATTTAAAATATGTCAAAACAAGAAGAACAGAAGTCTTTGGAAAATAATGAAGTAGTAAAAAGTGATCTAGCTAAGAAAGAAGAAGAGATTCTGGCTTTTTGGACAAAAAATAATATTTTCAAAAAAACAATAGAAAAAAAGGCAAAAGGTGATTATATTTTTTATGACGGCCCACCTTTTGCTACTGGTTTGCCACATTATGGTCACTTGCTTGCAGGCACCATGAAAGACACTATTCCTCGATATCAAACTATGAAGGGAATGCGTGTTAAGCGCCGCTGGGGTTGGGATTGTCACGGTTTGCCTATAGAAAATATGATTGAAAAGGAGCTTGGTTTGAATACCAAAAAAGATATTGAGGTTTATGGTATAGACAAGTTTAATTCTCAGGCTATGGCGAGCGTGATGCGCTATGACAAAGAATGGCGAAAAATCGTACCACGAACAGGACGTTTTGTTGATATGGAAAATGAGTACAAAACTATGGATTCATCATACACAGAATCTGTCTGGTGGGCATTCAAAAATCTTCATGATAAAGGTTTAATATTCGAAGGATTCAAGTCGATGCATCTCTGTCCGCGTTGTGGCACGACGCTGTCTAACTTTGAGGTCAATCAGGGGTATAAGGATATCACTGATATTTCGGTGACAGTAAAGATGGAGCTCGTGGATTCTGCTAAAACTTTTCTTTTGGCTTGGACGACTACGCCTTGGACTTTGCCTGGCAATGTGGCTTTGGCCATAAATCCAGAAATGAATTATGTAGAATTTTCTCTACCTACAGTATCAGATGAAAAATATATTATAGCTGAGAGTAGATTATCTAATATAAAAGACGCAAAAATTGTGCGTAGCTTTTCTGGCAATGACTTGATTGGTAAGTCTTATATTTCTGTTTTTGACTATTATTCTAAATCAGAAATAAAAAATAAAGAAAATGGTTGGAAAATTTATGGTGCAGATTTTGTTACAGCCGAAGATGGTACGGGAGTTGTGCATATTGCCCCGGCTTTTGGTGAGGATGATATGAATTTAGGTAAAAAATATAATTTACCTTTTGTTCAGCATGTCGGTATTGATGGAAAATTTAAAAAGGAAGTTGTTGATTTTGCTGGTCAGGATGTAAAGCCAAAAGATACGAAAGATGGAGACAATGGTCATCAAAAGGCTGATATAGAAATAATAAAATATTTGGCTCATAACGGGCGTCTTTTTGCAAAAGAGAAACTTGTACATTCGTATCCTCACTGCTGGAGATGTTCAACTCCACTATTAAACTACGCTTCAAATTCTTGGTTTTTGAATGTGCCAAAAATAAAAAATGATTTAATAAAAGCGAATAAGAAAGTTAATTGGATACCTCAGGATATAAAAGATGGACGTTTTGGAAAATGGCTCGAGGGAGCTAGAGACTGGGCAATATCTAGAAGTCGATACTGGGGAGCACCAATACCTGTTTGGAAATGTAACTCATGTGCAGAATCTGTAGTATTTGGTTCAGCTGAAGATATTAAAAAAAATGTTAAAAGTACAAATAAGTATTTTGTAATGAGACATGGGCAAGCAGAAAATAATGTTAAACATATTTTGAGTTCTGTGCCTGAAAATAAACACTCATTAACAGATGAGGGCAAAAAACAGATTGAAAAAACTTTAAAAAAACTAAAAAAAGAAAAAATCGATATTATTATTTCATCCGATTTTTTGCGTACCAAAGAGACTGCGATGATTTTGCGAGATAGTCTTGGGCTAAAGGGGAGCGCGCTTGTTTTCGATAAGCGTTTGCGAGAATTTGATTTTGGAGATTTTAATCTCAAAACTGAACAAGATTATTTCACTTTTCTCCCAGATTTTTTTGGCAATATGGAAAAGCAAATGCCAAATGGTGAGACCCTCATGGATGTGAGAAGACGGGTTGGAGATTTTATGTATGAGATGGAGAAAAAATATTCTGGCAAAAATATATTGCTGGTATCTCACGAAACGCCAATTTGGCTACTGTCTGCTGTGACGCTCGGTCTTAATGATAAAAAGACAGTAGAAATAAGAGATGGTAGGCAGATAGAGTTTATAAAAAATGGTGAATATCGCTTACTTGATTTTAGCCCAGTGCCACACAACAAAGACTATGAGATTGATTTTCATCGACCACATATTGATACGGTAACTTTTCCATGTAAATGTGGTGGCAAAATGAAGCGCATAGAAGATGTCTTTGATTGTTGGTTTGAGTCGGGTTCTGTACCTTTTGCCGAATCACATTATCCTTTTGAGAATTTAAAAATATTTAATCCAAAGAAAAATATTGGTTTTCCCGCTGATTTTATCGCAGAGGGTTTAGATCAGACTAGGGGATGGTTTTATACAACTCTCGTGCTCGGTGTGGCTTTGTTTGGAAAATCTCCTTACAAAAACGTGATTGTAAATGGCATTGTACTTGCTGAAGATGGTCAAAAGATGAGCAAGAGCTTGAGGAATTACCCAGATCCTTGGAATATTATAAATAAATATGGCGCTGATGCGCTCAGGTATTATTTATTGTCTTCACCAGTTATTAGAGCGGAAGATATTAATTTTGCAGAAAAAAGTGTGGATGAGGTTGTAAAAAAAGTTATTCAAAGACTTAACAATGTGTATTCTTTTTATGAAATGTATGCTCCAACAGAGATCACAGATTTTGGTTTACCACACAAACTTTCTCTTTTGGACAGTTGGATTATTGCAAGACTAAATGAGCTTTTGAGAGACGTAACTATCGGGTTAGATAACTTTGAACTCGACAAGGCTTCTCGTCCAATTTCTTTATTTGTGGATGATTTGTCAACTTGGTATTTGCGTCGTTCTCGAGATAGATTCAAATCAGAAAATTTGGCTGAAAAAAATGAAGTAATCTCAGTCTTGTCTTATGTGTTTATCGAATTTGCAAAAATTATAGCGCCGTTTATGCCATTTTTGGCAGAAGATTTGTATCAAAAAGTTTCAAAAGGTGGTCTGGTGGAATCTGTACATTTGGAAAATTGGCCAAAAATAAAAAAGCCAAATACAAAATTAATAAATGAAATGGAGGAGGTGAGAAGGTTGGTTTCTCAAGGACTGGAGTTACGCTCAAAGTCTGGTATAAAAGTTCGTCAGCCTTTGCCAAAGGTGATTTTGAAAAGTGAGCAGTTGCGTGACAATATCGAACTGTGTTCTTTGATAGAAGATGAGCTAAATATCAAAGAAGTCGGTTTTGACGACAGACAAATTGAAGATATTATTTTGGATACTACTATTACACCTGAACTAAAAGACGAGGGTGACATGAGAGATTTTGTAAGAGCACTCCAGGAATTAAGAAAATCTTTGGGCATGACTCCAAATACAAAAGTAGACCTAAAAATTATGACTGATATAGCCGGCAAAGATTTTGTAACAAGACATATGGATACTATCAAGCTTGTTGTCGGCGTGAAGAACATTTCTTTTGTAGAGAGCGTGGGCGAAACGATAGAAATTTCTAATATGAAATTGGTTGTTTCTTTGGTTTAATATGCAACATCACATCTATAATACTAGGGGATTTGTTCTGGGCAGTGAACCTCAAGGTGAATCTAGTCGTTATGTGTATATTTTTACACAAGATTTAGGTTTGGTTGGCGTACATGTGCAAAATGTTAGAGCAGTGAATTCCAAACTTCGTCAGAGTCTTCAAGATTATTCTGTTTCTAGAATTTCTTTGGTTCGTGGCAAAACGCTTTGGCGTCTAACAAATGCTTCTCTAGAGCAGAATTTTTATTTAGATTTTAAGAATAATAAGCCAGCACTTTTGGCTTGTGCACAAATATCTGCATTATTAAAAAAACTATTAGCGGGTGAAGACAAAAACACAGAGCTTTTTGAGTTGGTTGTCCACGGTTTAAATATATTACTTCAAAATAGTACCAGCCAAGATAGAGTATCTGGCATTGAAGTTTTGGTTGTGCTTAATATTTTATACAATTTGGGTTACGTTGCGCCTGATACAAAAGTCTCTAATTTCTTAAAATCTCCTAGCGAATATGAGGTTTTATTGTCCGAAGCTATTGCATTTAGAAAGGATTTGGCAGAATATGTGAATAAATCAATAAAAATCTCAGGACTTTAGTGTTATAATAAATCAGTATGGTACTTCCACAAGATAAAGATAAAATAGAGAATTTAAAAAGAGGTTTGTATTCTCGTAATAGTGGCAATATTACTAATCGTAATTTTCCAAAAATGGAAAGACCGGAGTACGCAGTAGAGTCTGATTGGAATGACAAGCCAGTCCCTTATTCTCCTTCTCGTGGGGTTTTTATTAAATGGTTTTTGTTGGGGTCTTTTGCTTTCTTTTTGCTCGCTCTTATGTTTGCTGGGTTTATGTTTTGGCGTGGCAACAATACTGTATCTGGTAATAATATAAATATTTCTGTTTTAGGTCCCGTGTCTGTTTCTGGGGGAGATACTGTAACTCTCGATGTCGCTATCGCCAACGGTAATAGTATTCCACTAGAAAGTTCAGTTTTGGGAATAGAGTTTCCAAGCGGAGCTAGGTCTGTTGACGATGCTTCTCAAGAGTTAGTGCGAACTAGGGAGGATGTCGGACTGGTGCCGGCCGGTGGAACATTGAAGCGCACAATCAAAGCTGTTTTGTATGGTGAAAAAGATACAACAAAAGATATAAAAATTATTTTTGAATATCGTGTAAAAGGTTCAAACGCAGTCTTTTCAAAAGAAAAAATTTATACAGTCGCTATTATATCTTCTCCAATAGTAATGGAGGTTACTTATCCCAATGAGGTTGGTACTGGTGATATTTTTGTACTTACTTTAAATATTTCGTCTAATTCTAGTGTGCCAATAAAAAATCTTTTGGTTACTGCAGATTATCCATTTGGTTTTACTTATAAAAAGGGAACACCCGACGCAGATTTTTCAAAAAATACATGGCTTATAAAAGAGTTAGCTTCTGGATCAAAAAAGGTTATAAAAATAGAAGGGTCTCTTGAGGCGCAGGACAATGAAGAAAGAACTTTTAGATTACACGCCGGAACAGCTAGCGACAAGGATCCAAAGGTAATCGGCATAGATTTTACAAATTTTTTGGCCTCAGTTGCCGTAACCAAACCTCTTCTTGGAGTTGATTTGATGATCGGTGGATCTCGAGGGGATACTTTTGTGACTGGAGCTTCTACAAAGGTTTCTGGTTCAGTTAGTTGGTCCAACAATCTTACAACTAAAATTGTTAGTCCAAAAATTGAAATTAAATTGTCTGGAAATGCTTTTGATAAATCTTCTGTTCGTGTTCAGGATGGTGGTTTCTATCGTTCTCAAGATAACACTATTATTTGGGACAAAACGACTGGCTCTGGTTTTGCAGAATTTGCCCCTGGGGATCGTGGAGAAGTGGCGTTTGAATTTGTAACTTCTGCTCTTGCTCCAGGTAGAACAACTTCACGCAATCAGGAAATTGTTGCGGACGTATCTGTTACGGGTACACGTTTAGATGATAATAGTTCTGGACAAACAGTAACAATGAAAACTAATAAGAAAATCAAAATTGCTACAGACGTGGCTGTGTCTGGTAAGAGTTTGTATTCTATTGGTGGTTTCAAAAATACAGGTCCTATACCTCCTCAGGCCGAGAGAGAAACTACTTTTACGGTTGTATTACAGGCGACAAATTCACTCAATAATATTTCTAACGCCTCTTTGAGGGCTACTTTGCCAAATTATGTTCGTTGGCTTGGCAAAATTTCGCCTACTGACGAGGATGTTCAGTACGATGAAAATACCAGAACTATTTTATGGAATATTGGCAATATTGGCGCCGGTTCGGGTTTTACTTCTGGTGCAAAACAATTGGCTTTCCAAATAGCCTTGGCTCCCAGTCTTTCTCAGGTTGGTTCTGCTCCTGTTTTGGTGAGTGGCATATCAATTGCGGGTACTGATGCCGGTACAGGATTAAATGTTAATGTTACTGCGCCAAATGTTACAACTCTTTTTATATCAGACCCTATTTATGGAGATGGTTTAGACAAGGTTGTGCAATAATAAAAAATATATAGTATAAGTGTTATGACAAAAGAAACAAAAGTAGCCACAAAAGATACAGAATTAATGGAAAAAATAATTTCTCTATGTAAAAGACGAGGTTTTATTTTTCAAGGTTCAGAAATTTATGGAGGACTCGCTGGTACTTGGGATTACGGCCATTTGGGTGTGGCTTTAAAAAATAATATAAAAAGTCTTTGGTGGAAACGTTTTGTGGATGATAGAGAAGATGTTTATGGCGTTGATGCTGCTATTTTGATGAATCAAAATGTTTGGAAGGCTAGCGGTCACGTGGCTGGTTTTTCTGATCCTCTTGTTGAAGATTTAAAAACAAAAAAGCGTTATCGAGCAGATCATCTTTTGGAGTCGGCCGGTGTTGATCCAAAAGGTATGTCTTTGCCAGAAATGGATAGCGCTATAAAAAATGCAAAACTAAAGAGTCCAGATGGAAATGCACTGAGTGAAGTGAGACAGTTTAATATGATGTTTAAAACAAATGTCGGCGCTACTCAAGATGAAAATTCTGTTTCTTATCTTCGTCCGGAAACAGCACAGGGTATGTTTGTAAACTTCAAAAATATTCGTGATTCATATAATGCAAAATTGCCTTTTGGTTTGGCACAAATAGGCAAAGCCTTTAGAAATGAGATTGCCCCAAGAGACTTTATCTTTAGATTGCGTGAGCTTGAACAAATGGAAGTTGAGTATTTTGTTGATCCAAGAAACGAGCAAAAGGTTAATGAGATTTTTGAGAATTTGCTGGAAGAACAGCAGGCTTTTTTCCGTGATATTGGCTTAAACACTTCTCATGTGCACAAGGTAGAGATTGCACCTCTTGATAGGGCGCATTATTCAAAACGTAGTGTTGATACAGAGTTTGATTATCCTTTTGGTCAAAAAGAACTTTCTGGTTTGGCATATCGTACAGATTATGACTTGAAAGCACATGCAGAAATGAGCAAAGTGGATTTGTCGTATTTTGATGAGGAAACAAAAGAGAGATTTGTACCTCATTGTATAGAGCCTTCTTTTGGTTTAGATAGAACTGTTTTGGCAGTTATGTCTGATGCTTATACAGAAGATAATTTAGGTGGAGAGACTAGAGCATTTCTAAAATTTGATTTTAAAGTTGCGCCGGTAAAGGTTGCGGTATTCCCATTGTTGAAAAATAAACCACAATTGGTTGAAAAGGCGAGAGAGGTTTACAAAATGCTCAAAAAAGAGTTGGGCCAGGTTGAGTTTGATGACAATGGTAATATTGGTAAGCGTTACAGAAGACAAGATGAAATCGGTACACCATTTTGTGTGACTGTTGATTTTGATACTGTGGAGAAAGATAATACTGTGACAGTTAGAAATCGTGATAGTGGTGAACAGGTGAGAGTAAAGATAGATGAAATCATCTCTTATTTAAAAAAATAAATACGTTTGCCTAATTTTTCGCGTCATGATTGAATGTTAAAGGAGTTCTTTTGTTGGGCTTGGAAGCTCAATAAACTCCGGTTTTCTTGTGGAAAGGGGTCATGATGAAAACTGGTCGTATCGGTATAATCGAAGCTATGACTGGTGGTTGGGGCACTCCTCCCCATCATGGTGGTAAACCAGCATTGTCACTTCCAGATGGTGTGTCGGCAGGAGGAATCACTACACCTCTTTTTCTTATGTGGCGTCCCGGTGGGCCTTCTCACCCACTTCGACATGAAAGACCGGGGTCTCAGGAAGATGGTCTGCCTTGGCATGAGTGTTCTGGCTCTGAGTACGATGGGCCGAGTGATTGAACGGCAAACAAAAAGGACGCTCGGAGGAGCGCCCTTTCTCTTGTGCATTTTTTTATGATAGACTCGGGGGTAGTATTTTAAATAAATTAATATTAATTTTTTAAATCGGATGAAAATTAAAAAGAAAATTCTAAAAAATGGCTTAAGAGTGGTATTGTCTCCGATGAAAGATAATCCTTCTGTGACTGTTTTGGTTATGGTAGAGGCCGGCTCCAAATATGAAGAAAAAACAAAAAATGGTATTTCTCATTTCTTGGAACATATGTGTTTCAAGGGTACAAACAAAAGACCTTCTGCTTTGCATATTACAAAAGAACTTGATGGTATAGGTGCGCATTATAATGCTTTTACGGGGCAAGAATATACAGGATATTATGCAAAGGCACACACGAAGCATCTAGATAAAATTTTGGATGTGGTTTCTGATATGTATGTCGATCCTCTTTTCCCTGAAAAAGAGATAGAAAAAGAAAAAGGGGTGATTATAGAGGAAATAAATATGTACAAAGATATTCCTCAAAGACACATAGGTGATATTTTTATGGAACTCATGTATGGCGATCAGCCTGCTGGGTGGAATATTGCTGGCACAGAAGAAATTATTAAATCTATAAATAGAAAAGATTTTGTAGACTATAGAAACAAACATTATGTGGCGTCAGCAACTACTGTTGTGGTGGCTGGAAATTTTGAAGAAAAAACTATCATAAAAAAAATCGAAAATAGTTTTGCTAAAATATTATCTACAAAAAAATACAAAAAAGTTGCGGTAAAAGAGTCACAAAGTTCTCCTGTGATTAAAATCGAGCACAAAGAAACAGATCAGACACATTTGATTTTGGGTGTAAGAACTTTCGACCTTTTTGATAAGAGATTGCCTCAGCTTAAGGTGTTGAATGCTGTTTTTGGTGGCGGTATGAGCTCAAGGCTTTTCCAAAAATTAAGAGATGAAATGGGAGTTGGTTATTATGTCCATTCGTCAATAGATGCCTACACAGATCATGGATATTTGGCTGTAGATACAGGTGTTGATAATGATAGGGTCAAAGAGGTTGTGTCTGCAATCGTTAATGAATTGAAGAGGTTTACAAATGAGCTTGTACCAGCAGAGGAACTCGCCAAAGCCAAAGAGTATATGGTTAGTGGTTTGTTGCTCGGTATCGAAACTTCTGATTCTGTGGCTGAGTATTGTGCTGGGCAAGAGGTTTTGAAAAAAGAAGTTTTGAAGCCAGAAGAGTTGGCTAAAAAAATAAAAGCGGTTACGGCAGAGGATATAAAAAAGCTTGCAAAACAACTATTTGTAGATAAAAATTTGAACCTAGCTGTATTAGGCAAATTCAAAGACGACAAGGACTTCAAAGATATTCTAAAGTTTTAGGGTGCCAAAAGACAGCAAATATGTTATTATTTGCCGTATGGAAGACAAAAATATTAATATCTCCATTAGCTCGGCCGCTATTATTAAAACTATATTTATCGTGCTTCTTTTCGGCTTGGCTTATTGGCTTAGGGATTTGGTGATGGTGCTTCTTGCGTCAGTTGTGCTCGCTTCTTCTATTGAGCCACAAGTTAGGTGGTTTATGAAGCGTAGACTTCCTAGAATAGTTTCAGTTTTGATTATTTACATTCTCCTTGCTTTGGCGGTAGCTTTTACTTTTTATTTTATTTTATTGCCTTTACTAAATGAAGCTTCTGTATTTTTTGGTGATTTGCCAAAATACGTAGAAACTTTTGATGCGTGGAATCCTTTTAAGACAAACAGTTTCTTCACATCTCAGCCGGTATTCCAGGGTCTATCAAACGGTTTTTCTATTAAAGAATTTGCTCAAGCAATAAACACAACTTTTTCAACTTTCTCTGAAGGATTCTTTACGACACTTAGCTCTGTATTTGGTGGTGCGTTGAGTTTTATATTAATTATAGTTTTATCTTTTTACTTATCAGTCCAAGAAGACGGTATAGGTTCTTTTTTGCGTCTGGTTACGCCGCAAAACTTTAGAAAATATGTTCTAGGTTTGTGGACAAGATCAGAGACAAAAATCGGCTTATGGATGCAGGGTCAGCTCTTACTCGGTCTCTTGATCGCTGTTTTGACTTATCTCGGTTTATTGCTTTTGGGAGTTAAGCATCCTCTACTTCTGGCATTTTTGGCTGGTGTTTTTGAGCTCATTCCTTTGTTTGGTCCAGTGCTTGCAGCCATACCAGCTGTAGCTATGGCTTTTGTAGATGGTGGGGCAGTAATGGCTCTTGTCGTGGCTGGTTTTTACGTCATTATTCAGCAGTTTGAAAGTCAGCTTATATATCCTTTGGTGGTAAAAAAGGTTGTTGGTGTTCCACCTATAATTTCTATCGTAGCTTTGGTTATTGGTGCGAAAATGGCAGGTTTTTTGGGTGTTTTGCTTGCTGTGCCTGTCGCAGCAATATTAATGGAATATCTTTCTGATATACAAAAGAGTCGGGCTGATGAAGAGAAGACAAGTAAATAATTTATAGAATTGTTATGTCAAAAAAGTCTTTTTACATCACTACTTCTTTGCCTTATGTAAATGCTCAGGCGCATATGGGACACGCTTTGGAGTTTGTGAGAGCAGATATAATCGCTCGTTATCAAAAACGAAATGGTTTTGATGTGTTTTTTAATACTGGAACAGATGAGCATGGAATGAAAATACTCGAAGCTGCAAAGAAGTCGGGGCAATCTCCAAAAGAGTATGTCGATGATTATTCTTCTCGTTTTAGAAAACTTTTACCATTACTTGGTGTTAGTGATGAAATACATTTTATAAGGACAACAGATGTTCGTCACGAAAAAGCCGCACAGGAATTTTGGAATAGGGTAGCCAAAAATGGTTATATATACAAAAAGAATTACAAAACTAAATATTGTATTGGCTGTGAGGAGGAAAAAACTGATTCTGAGCTTGTAAATGGGATTTGTCCAATTCACCCTAACCGAGCATTAGAAATAATTGAAGAAGAGAATTATTTTTTTAAGTTTTCTGCTTTTGCTGATAAACTTTTGGCTTTTTATGAAAAGAACCCAAATTTTATTGTTCCAGAAATGCGTCTCAATGAAATGAAAGAGTTTATAAAAAGAGGTTTAGAAGATTTTAGTATTTCACGTTTGAAATCAAAAATGCCTTGGGGCGTTGAAGTGCCGGGAGATGGTGAGCATGTAATGTATGTGTGGTTTGATGCTCTAACAAATTATATTTCTACACTTGGTTGGCCGGACTCATTATCTGATTTTGAAAAGTATTGGGTAAACGGTACCCCTGTTCAGTACTGTGGCAAAGATAATACAAGATTTCAGTCTGTAATGTGGCAGGCGATGCTTATTGGGGCAGATTTGCCAAATACTAACCGTGTTATCGTGAATGGTTTTGTGACAGGAGAGGGTGGTGTAAAAATGTCAAAATCTCTAGGTAATGTTGTGGATCCTCTAGATGTAATACGTGAGTATGGTACTGATGCTTTGAGATATTTTGTTACTAGAGAAATACATCCTTTTGAGGATAGTCCTTTTTCTGTTGAAAGATTAAAAGTCGCGTACAATGCAAATCTTGCCAATGGGCTTGGCAACTTGGTTAGTCGCGTAATGAAGATGGCTACAAGCTATGGTGTAAGTGAAATCACACCAGTTTCAAATAAAGAGGATTTAATAAAAACGTACAACGAAAACATTGAATCTTTTAACTTACAAAAGGCCGCTGATATTATTTGGAAAATAATTGGCGATGCAGATGCGTTTATACAAACGCAAGCTCCTTTTAAAAAAATAAAGATTGATGAAGTTGGTGCCAAAAAAGATGTCGCTATACTTCTGGGATATCTCGATTTGGTGTCTTATCTATTAGAAATATTTTTGCCAGAAACAACCACAAAGATTCAAGACTGTTTAAAAAATAATGTTATGCCAAAAGAGGCTTTGTTTTTGAGAAAAGAATAATATGTCTCAAAAGTATTTTGATATTCATTCGCATATACATTTTCCAGAATACGAGTCTGATATTTTGTCAGTGCTTGGACGAATGAAAGAAAGTGGTGTTTGTACTATTACCGTCGGTACGGACACAGCTTCTTCCCAAAGAGCGATTGATTTTGCAGAACATAATGAAAATGTTTTTGCTTCGGTGGGTCTTCACCCGGGGGATAATACAAAAGAAGTTTTTGTGCGTGATGAATATGCCAAGCTTGTTAGTTCTCAAAAGGCGGTAGCGATAGGAGAGTGTGGTTTGGATTATTTTAGACTAGCAGATGGTTCTGAGGAGGAAAAGAAGAGGCAGAAAAATGAGTTTGAAAAGCAGATTCAATTTGCTATTGATTACAATAAGCCATTAATGCTTCATGTTAGGGACGCGTATGAAGATGCACTGGATATTTTGAATATTTATAAGAAAAAATATGGAGATAAGCTTAGGGGTAATTCACATTTTTTTGCTGGAGATTTGGTTGTTGCCAAAAAACTTCTAGATATTGATTTTACAATGTCGTTTACGGGAGTACTGACTTTCGCTAGAAATTACGATGAAGTAGTTAAATATCTACCTTTAACTCATATAATGTCGGAAACTGATGCTCCATATGTTGCCCCAGTGCCTTTTCGTGGCAAAAGAAATGAGCCAGAATATGTAAAATATGTTGTTCAGGCTATTGCTGACATTAGGCAAGAATCTATAGATAGTGTGGCGCCAATTTTATACAAAAATGCTATTAATTTTTTCGGTTTAAAAATGTAAAAGTCATTTTGTGGCTTAATCTTGCGATATTTGGCAATATGTGCTAATGTGGTGCTTATGGAAAAAAAGTTAAAAACACAGTCCAGCATTGGAGATTCCAAAACCGTGTACGAGGTCGGTTATCTCCTATCTTCTGGTATTCCAGAAGAAAAACTTGCGGACGAGGTTAATTCCATAAAATCTCTTATTGAGACAAATGGAGGCGTTTTTGTGAGCGACGAGTTCCCAAAATTACGCGCATTAGCCTATACAATGACCAAGGTTGTAGGTACACGCAGAGAAAAGCATACTCATGGTTATTTCGGTTGGATCAAGTTCGAAATGAATACTGAGGGTGTTGCAAAAGTTAAAGAAACGTTAGACGTTAATGTTTCTATTATTCGTTATCTTCTTGTAAAAACTGTTCGTGAAAATACGATGTCAGTTATAAAACCCCTAAAAAAGGAGGGAGATGATATGATTAAGATGCCAGTAAAAGAGGAATCAAAGGAGCCTGTATCTGAGGCGGAAATTGATAAGAGTATCGAAGAGTTGGTAATTGAATAAAACGTATTTTCAGGCGTTGCCAGGTAGCTTGATTGTACGCATTACTATAATTAAGCTGGCAACAATATTATGTACTTAAACAAAGCGATAATAATAGGTAATCTCACCAGAGATCCAGAATTACGTTCTCTCCCTGGTGGTACACAAGTGTCAAATTTTTCTGTTGCGACTAACCGTGTGTGGAAGGATAAAAATGGTGCAAAACAGGAAAGTGCTGATTATCATAATGTTGTAGTTTTTGGTAAACAGGCTGAATTAGTGAATCAGTATTTAAGAAAAGGCAGTTCTGTTCTTGTGGAGGGTAGAATGCAGACTAGAAGTTGGGAACAAGAGGGACAAAAGAAGTATCGTACAGAAATTATCGCTGATCGAATACAGTTTGGCCCAAGAAAAGAGGGCGGGTCAGCCCCAGTTTCAGCACCTAGTTCAACTAAATCTGCTCCAAAAGCAGAAGATGACGCACCAGGAGCTATTGATTATCCTACTGAGGATATCAACCCAGATGACATACCTTTCTAAAATTATTTGACAATATAGTTTGGTTACAGTAATGTGTTGAAAATATTAAATTAAAAATTAACAGTAAAAGAATGAAGAAGCAGTGTTACTTTGCACAGAATAATATAAAGCATATAGACTACAAAGATGTAGAGCTTTTGAAGAAGTTTTTGAATCCTCATGCCAGAATTATGGGCAAGAAAAAGACTGGTGTAGATTCAATCAACCAACGTAAATTAGCTATGGCTGTGAAGCGGGCTAGATTTATGGGACTTCTCCCATTCATTGCGAGATAAATAAAAACAAAAGCGGGCGCCTTTACAGGCGCCCGCTTTTGTTTCAGCGTTTTATTTTTTGTTGCATAGCTTTTTTATTATTATATACTCTAAATATGGTTCGTATAAACACAACAGTTTATTTTACCCTCAAACTCTTTAACCGAGAGGGGAATTTGTTGTTGTTGTAAAAATCAATTCAATACAAATAACAAAAACCGCCCCTCTTTTGGAAAAAAAGAGGGGCGGTTTCTTTGTTCGGTATAGGCAATTATAAAAATCATTTTCTATACCGGATCGGGAGATTCGGACTTCGTGCGTGGTGTGCGGAGTGGTTCTTTTGAAAGTTTTTGGAGGTATGGTTATGTCAGAGGTTATTAAGCTCTCGTGGGGACAAGGTGGTATCTTTCACATTTCCGCCCCTGTGGGCGGGCCAGAACAGCTTGTGCTTGAGCACATTGCCGATGGGGGAGATTTGGGGAACAAGGAAGTGTTTTGGAAAAAGAGCTGTTTCTGGAATTCTCATACGGTGGTTCATGTCTGTCGCAAGACGGACGGCGTGGAGGTCGCCATTTTGCGTTTGAAGATTGGTTTCCCGTGGTGGGAAGATGCCAAGCAGTATTCTGGGGAAACTCTTCACTTGCAGAGTGGCTATGAAAGGGAGAGTACCTTCCGAGGTAGATTGCTTCGTGCGCCAAATGGTGAAGGGCGGATCCTATCTCTCGGTCGCAAGGTGCTTGAGGCGTCTCCTCACAATGCTTGGCGTCTTTCGTGTCTGCTCATGGATATCGTGTTCAATGGTCGGCAGTACTGGGACAATTGTTTGCCTGCGGGCTCAGTTGAGCCTCAGTACAAATGGCCATCCGCCAAACTTCATCCTAGACGTCGTAGCGATCATAGTTTCGGCGGATGCCGTCTCTGAATCAGGACACCAAAAACAAAAACCGCGCTCGAGGAGCGTGGTTTTGTCTTGTTTTTTTAGAAATTGCTTCCTAGTCTATCTGTGTATTCACCAGTTTCTGTATTTATTCTTACCATATCACCTTGCTTTACAAACATTGGGGCATTTATTGTTACACCAGTTTCTAGAGTAATCTGTTTTGAACCACCCTTTGCTGTGTCTCCACGCACAGCGTCTGCCGCTTCAGTAACTTTCAAGTCTACTTTTATAGGAACCTTTACACCAATAATTTTTTCATCAAAAACCATAGCGTCTATAACAGAATTTGTTTTTATGAATTTCATCTGTGGACCGAGTACGGCTTCGTTTAGCTGAAATCTCTTGCTTGGGTCACTTTCTTCACAAAACCAAAATTCACCTCTATTGGTGTATAGATATTTAATAGGTTTTAAACTAATTTCTGCTTCTTCTACTTTTTCTGATTGATGAAAAGAACGCTCGGCTATTTTGCCAGTTATGAGGTTCTTCATTTTTACAGCGTTTACCGGTTTTCTCTGTTGTTTTCTAAAAACATGCGAAGAAACAACTTCGTATGGTTGTCCATCCACCACCACGTATTTTCTTTCTACGACTTCATTGTATTCGAGCATATTATTTCTTATTAAATTTAAGATAGCCAGTATTCTAGCTAAATAGGGGAGAAAAGTCTACTTTTATATTATTTTATCTATTCTTTTTATTTTTTCTGCTCGATCCTTTGGGGTATCAACATTAAGTACTTCGTGCAATGTTTCTATGACCGTAGTCGTTATTTCGACATCTTGTATTTTTAATAAATCAGAGATATTTAGTGGGCTGTCGTTTTTTTTCTTTAATTCTGATGTTTTAATTGCGGTTTCAATTTCTTCGAAACCCATTTTTGTTAAATTAGCAAAAAATCTAGCTACCACAAAAGGTGTTTCAGGATTAAACAAAATTTCTTTATTTGTAGGCTCTTGCGGTACTCCTCCTTCTATCGACATTAAATTTTAAAATTATTGTTCTTTTAATTTTTCTCTAATAATTTTCAAAATAGCTTCTCGTGTTTTTGGGTTTTCTTTGAGATATTGTCTTGTGGCGTCATATCCTCGCCCGAGCTTTTCTTCGCCAAAAGAGTATGACGTACCACTTTTTGTTATTACGCCCATTTTTTCACCGAGAGCGATTACTTCACCTTCTTTTGATATACCCTCATTGTACATAAGATCAAACTCTGTTTGCTTGAATGGGGCAGCGACTTTATTTTTGACTACTTTTACTCTGATTCTTCCTCCCATAATTTCTTCACCTTTCTTTATTTGAGCAATTCTTCTTATGTCTAGACGTACAGACGTGTAAAACTTGAGCGCTTTGCCTCCAGGAGTTGTTTCTGGGTTGCCAAACATTACACCTATTTGCATTCTGATTTGGTTGATGAAGATAACTATCGTTTTACTTTTTGCCACAATAGCCGTGAGTTTGCGTAGAGCCTGAGACATGAGGCGTGCTTGTTTGCCCATATGTGATTGACCCATATCACCTTCGATTTCGTCTTTTGGAGTGAGGGCGGCAACAGAGTCTATAACAATAACATCCATTTTGCCTGATCTTACGAGACTTTCTACGATCTCAAGCGCTTGTTCTCCTGTGTCTGGTTGAGAGATAAGAAGTTCGTCTATTTTTACACCCAATCTTTTTGCATATTCAGGATCCATAGCGTGCTCAGCGTCGATAAAGGCACAGATGCCACCTTTCTTTTGGGCTTCAGCTACTACGTGTAAGGTGAGGGTTGTTTTTCCGGAAGATTCTGGGCCAAAAACTTCGATAATTCTACCACGAGGCATACCACCTACACCGAGTGCGGCATCTAGGCCAATAGAACCAGTTGGTATTGCATTTACATCTACGTGTGGCTTGTCTCCAAGCTTCATGATTGCATCATCACCAAATTTTGTTTTGATTTCTCTCAGTGTGTCTTCTATGTTGCGGTTCGGTTTAGCTGTTTCTGTTTCATCTTTTTCTTCTGTCTGAATATCTTCTTTTGCTTTTGTTACTGATTTCTTTGCCATACTTTATTAATTATTCTTGTAATTCAACCTTGCTTGCTGTTGGATTTCATTATTATCAAAAACCACTTCAAGCGTCTTGTGTATTTCTCTGCCAAATTTATCTCTCACTGACACTTTCATTATATTATAGCCAGGTGAGAGCATCAATTTTTCTTTGAATCGGCCGTCTTTTTCTGTGTATATTTGTTTGTCATTGAGTTGTATTTCTGAAATATTGTGTGCTGAACCAGCGACTTCGAGAATACTATTTTTAATAGTTTCTCCTTGGGTGGGCGAATCTATTGATAGTTGTGGTCCGCTAATGAGATGTCTTGCTTGGAAGATAGAATAACCAGTAATCATTACCAAAGCGAAAAGATATGCAAATATTTTTATTGTAAATTTGGGATTGCGAGAAAATATCATTTTAATTTTGATTTTCATCTTTATGTTCCTCTACAGTGGGAGTATTGTTTTGTTCAGGTGTGTCTTGTGGGAAGTCTGATTTTGAGAAAGAGTGAGAAGCTTTTTCTAAAACTTCTCTTGGTTTTGAACCAGAGCCAGGAGCAATCACGCCTCTTTCTTCTAATATATCTATTAGCCTTGCAGCACGCGCATATCCGACTCTAAGCTTTCTTTGTAGATAAGAAGTTGATGCTTTGCCCGCTTGCACGACGATATCTCTAGCGTCTTCGTACAGCTCATCATCATCGGCGTCATTTTCCTCCCCGATACTTCCTTCGAACATTACATTTCTATTTTCTGTTGAGGTTATGTCTATTTCACTTGGTATTTCGTCTTTGTATACATCGGCCAAATGTTGTACAACCTTTTTGACTTCTGTTTCTGAAATAAAGGCCGATTGTACACGTACTGGCTTGGACATATCTCCAGACATATAGAGCATATCACCAGCACCTAGGAGTTTTTCTGCACCTGCCGCATCCAAAATAGTACGCGAATCTATTTGTGAAGCTACCTGTAGAGCAATACGTGATGGCACGTTGGCTTTGATGAGGCCTGTGATAACGTTTACTGAAGGACGTTGTGTTGAGAGAATTAAATGGATACCCACAGCACGACTCATCTGAGCTAGTCTAACGATTGCCGCTTCCAATTCTCTTGGATATGAGGTCATAATATCAGCCAATTCGTCGATGATCACTACTATATAAGGCATTGTTTCAGGAGCTTTTGTTTCGCCGTCTATAGTTCCACCAGAGGCTTTGATTTTTGCTATCGCTGGCTCGAGAACAGTTTTGTGATATGACTGAATATCTCTTACAGATTCTTTTTCCAAAATATCATATCTTCTATCCATTTCCTTTGCTGCCCACTTTAGAGCAAGAATGGCTTTTTTGGGTTCTGTGATTACTGGAGTTAATAGATGTGGAATTTTGTTGTATAGAGTTAGCTCAACACGCTTTGGATCAATCATCATAAACTTCATATTTTCTGGAGGATTGCGGTAGAGTAGCGATGTGATTATCGCGTGTATCGTCACAGATTTACCAGAGCCAGTAGCACCAGCAATAAGCAGGTGGGGCATTTTTGCCAAGTTGCCAAAATGTGATATACCGGAGACGCCTTTGCCCAAAGCCACAAGAAGTGGTTTATCAGATTTCTGATATTCTTCGGCTGAGAGTAGGGTAGCAAGACCGACTGTTGTTTTTGTAGCATTTGGAATCTCGATACCTACCAGAGATTTGCCCGGAATAGGGGCTTCTATACGTAGTGGGTGTGCCGCTAGGGCTAGAGCAAGGTTGTCTTGCAGTGCTACTATTTTTGAAAGTTTGACACCTTCTGCTGGTTTTAGCGCGTATCTTGTTACAGATGGTCCTATAGATATTTCATCCATTTCTACAGTTATGCCAAAATTCTGTAGGGTTCTTTTTATAATATTTGAGTTTGCTTTTATATCTCCAACTCCCGGCTTGCCTTTATCCCTTTCGAGTAATTCTAGTGGAGGTGGGTTAAAAGGTTTGAGCTCAGCGAGTGATTGGGCTTTTATTTTGAATTCACCCATGATGTCTTTTTTGTCATCATCAAACTTGTTGATTGTGGGAGCTTTTGCTGGCACTTCTTTCTCCTCATCTTTTTGTGTTTTCTTTTCTATTTTTTCAATAGGTGCTGTTTCTACCTCTGCACCAATAATAGTTGGTTCGTGTTCTGGTTTGTTTTCATTTTTTCTTTTAAACCATGAAAAAATAGAAAGTTTTGGTAACGAAAGGGGAGTGTCTAATAGTATTAGGGCAGAGATTATCATACATGCTCCAAGTATTGTAAAAGTTGCGTACGCATCAAAAAGGTTTACGAGCGGGTGAGAGATCCAAGTGCCGAGCACACCCCCTCTGTTTACCATTGTTAGTTCGATCATTCCAAGACTAGATACAAACAAAAGTATTGCACCTATAGATTGGGTGAGCGCTATATGTTTCCGTAGGGATCTCAAAAATGAAATTCCCAATACGACTAGTACTATAGGTATAAGAAAGTATCCCATACCAAAAAGATATTTAAGAATACTGTATGTTTGGTCGCCCATCCATCCCGCTTTTTCTACTGAGGCTAGGGAAAAGAATATCGCCAAAACAAAAAATACAACTGCAAGTACCCCCTGCACCGTCTCTTCTTTTAGACGATTAAAAATATTTACTTTTTCTACAAATTGCTCCTCTTGGTTTTTATTTTTTCTAGCCATCTTTGATTTAAATATATATAAATTTTATACCTCGTTTTTGTTTACGAATTTTCTGACAAAACTATCTATTCGGAAAGGATCTTTCACTAATAATTATATCATATAAAAAAATGAAAAAAGATATTTTTTCGGCAACATTTTAGTTATCTGTGGATTAGTTTGGTGGATTTATTCTCAAAATTTTGCGTGTTGTATACCGTCGATGGTAAATGGAGTAGGTGAGAATGCTGCCGGAAACACTCGGTGAATTTAAAGGACATAAAATATCAGCACTTGACCTTTAGGCCTGTCTGTTATATAATAGACAATGTGCAAAAAGTGTGTGGTGGTATTAAAGACAAAATGGCTTAAATAAAGGACTAAAACTGTCCTTTATCATAAAAGACATACTTATGGATAACATTTCAAACACAAATCTAAACAATAAAGAATACCTAAAAGATGTGGCAGTATCTTCTCCAATTTCTTGTTTTGAAAAAGACAAAAATTTCGTTTTTTTGTATAAAAAGTCCGAGAAGATGGTGACGGCTATTTATGCGGTTACAAATTTTTTTGCTGACAGTGAACCTCTAAAAAGGACATTGCGAGAGATGTCTACGGACTTACTCAGGTCAGTTTCTCTACTAAAGGACTTTGTTGGTGGGGGTGAATCTTTGCCAGCAAGAAAGGTTCAGAGTGTTGTTTTGGAAATAGTTTCTCTGCTCGAAGTTGCTACAAAAGCTGGTATGGTATCTGAAATGAATAGCCAGATACTGTCTAAGGAATTTAATGTTTTACTCGGCGCCATAAAAGAAAGAGCTTTACTCGGTGGTGATAAGGTAGTTTTTCCAAATGAATTTTTCACTGTACAAAAAGACACTGCTCTTTTGTCAGATAAGACAAATGTGCGTGGTGATGAAAATGTTAGCAAGACAGAGGTAATTTATAAAGGACAAGATAATTATGTTGCACCAATACATAAAGGACATATGGCTTTGCCTATCTCGAGAGAGGTCAAGGCGCCGGCTACTACTGGTGCGGGGGTTGGTGTTGTGGAGGTAAAGAAAAATGCTAGACAGAACTCAATATTAGCTATTATAAAGAAAAAGCATGACGTTACTATAAAAGACATTTCTGCGATTATAAGAGAATACAGCGAAAAAACTATTCAGCGTGAATTGCTAGACCTAGTATCTCAAGGTGTTCTAAAAAAGGTTGGCGAAAGACGTTGGAGCAAGTATTCTATGAACTCATAAAGGACATTATATTTCATTCTCGCAAGTAGGGTGTGTACAGTTCCGAAACTGTCGCGCTCTACTTGCGGGAATAGAAAGTTTTCGGTTTTTGCCGAAAATATACGCATAAAAAGGTAAAAAATCATTTATTGACTTTTGAGCCCAAAGCGTGTACTATTACCGAAATAGCTTGTTTTTACTGGCTTCTGGCCTATAAATGCGAGTTATCCACAGGAAGGTTTGGCACAGTACCTTTATAGAGATATAATTATGCCTAGGATGTTGGTCGTGTGCTTTCAGCATATGCTTCGTCCTGTAAGGTTTTTTATTTCAGTAAAGGTTGTACAGTTTTCTGTGAGATAGCACTTTGACAATTGAATATGGATTGTAGCGATTATAAAATCGCAAATCATTACCGCATGACTTGTTCAGTTTCGCGCAAGCGAATACAGATTAAAGACAGACAATCAGACTTCCATTCGCCAACTATGCCACACGACTTGTGTCGACATATGAGTTGTAGGGTATGGTCAAGAGAAGTCTTTGCGAAAGTGAAGGCTTCAAATTATTAAGTGCGTGGTCCGCGAGAATGTCGAAATAAATTCAAACGGAGTGCGCAAATTAGTTAACGCTTCTTCCAAAAAATTATTAATTAAAGGAAGAGGTAAATTAAAATATAAATTTAAAAATGAATAGAATTAAAATAGTAGGAGTTCTTGTTGCAGTAGCACTTGTTGCTGTTGCAGTAGCAACTCCAGTTCAGGCAGCTTCACTTACATCAGCTCAGGTGAGCGCGATTGTAAGTTTGCTCCAGTCATTTGGAGCAGATGCTTCTACAGTTGCTAGCGTACAGGGTACTCTTTCAGGTACATCTGTATCAGCACCAGTAGTTACAGTTTCATCAATGTTTACTATGGATCTTGGCGTAGGTAGCCGAGGTGCAGAAGTAACAGCACTTCAGAATAAGCTTGGTGTCGCTCCAGCAACAGGTTACTTTGGTCCTTTGACAAAAGCCGCAGTACAACAGTACCAGGCTTCAAAAGGTATCTCAGCAACAGGTTTCGTTGGTCCTTTGACACGAGCAGCTTTGAACGCTGGCGTTACAACTACAACAACAACTACAACTACAACTACATCAACAACAGGTGTAGAAGGTACATTGTCTGTTACAGCTTCTAACGCAGGTCTTCCTTCAACAATATACGAAGGTGACTCAATGGTTGGTGTTCTAGGTTTCAAAATCGAAGCAAAGAACTCTGACGTTACTGTTCAGAGAGTAAAGGTGAGCCTAGGTACAAATACTTACGCTTACAATAAGATTTACGACAGAATCTACGTAACAGATGGTTCAAACGTTTTGGCATCATCTGATCTTAACTCTTCAACAGTTGTTAAAGAGAGCGATGGTACATATACAATCACTCTTACAGGTATGAACGTTGTTGTTCCAAAGGATGGTTCAAAAGTTCTTACTGTAAAAGTTGACGTAAAGGGTTCAGTTGACTCAACATACCGAACAGCTCATGCTGTTGCTTTCGCACTTTACGGTACATCTAACGATGGTATCCGAGGTGTTGACGGTGCTGGTATCAACCAGTATGCTGGTTCAAACGCAATCACAAGAACAATCTCAACAATTTCAGCAGTTCTTACAGAATCAGCTACTTTGACAGTTTCAAAGTACTCAACAAGCCCAGTTGCTTCTGAAGCAGTTGCTGCTTCAGGTTCATCTGAGAACGAGTATGACAAACTAACTGTTTTGGTTATGGAGGTAAAGGCAGAGAAGGACAATGTTACAATCAACGACCTTCCTGTAGTTATCGCAAAGACAGCTTCATCAGCTACAACAGCTACAGCTACAACAGCTTACTTGTTTGATGGTTCAACAGAAATTGCAAACGCTGCAATTGACGCTCAGACAGGTTATGCAAAGTTCACAGATATTGATTTGACTGTAAACAAGGATTCTTCAAGGATCTTGACAGTTAAGGTTGATATCAGAACAGCTGATTCAGTTGCAACAACATTCACCGCTTCTGCTACATCTTCTTCAGCATTTGATGCTGAGAACGGAGCTGGCGACGATGTTAACCCATCAGGTTCAGCAACAGGTGAAGGCATCACAGTGCGAAATGTTGGTCCTGAGTTTACTCTTGTAAGCAAGAGCCTAACAACAAGCGCAGGAACATTTGATGGTGCTACATCAACAGCAAGAGCAGAATTCGTAGTGAAGGTTAAGGCCGTCGGCGGTACTGTTACATTGGGTACAGCCGCAACAGGTACACCTGCATTCGGCACATCTACAACATACTTTAAGGTATACAAAGATGGCGTTGCTCTAGCAGGTTCAAGTCTAAAGGTTGCATCTTCAACAAGTCTTTTGGAGCCATCAGGTTTGACAACAGTCACAGGTGGTTTCCAGATTGCAGAAGGCAACTCAGCTGAATTGCTTGTAAGCTTCACTTTTGATGGTAGAGACGCATCATACGCTTTGATTACAGGCGGTGATTACTCAGTAAACTTGGCAGGTATCAAGTGGTCAGTTGACAATGGTGCAACATTTGACACTTCAAGCTTTATGTCAGGTAACTCAAGTTGGAGAACTTCAGGCAAAACAATGCCGATATAATAATGGCTTACTTGGTGTAAACCGAGTAAACTATTTACAAAAACCGCCCTTACGGGCGGTTTTTGTTTTGTCCATTTCTACATAGGTTTAACCTATGTAGAAATGGTATAGAATTAAAAATGTATTTGGGTTAGAATATTATTATGTTAAAGTATTTTGATAAAACTTTTTTTAAATTCCTTTTGGGCTTTGTCTTTTTGATAACTATCAGTTTCGGTATTTTCTATGGAGTTTTTTTCTATAAAACTATTGTACTAGGAGAGCCTGTGGTGCAGACAGCCAACACCACTTCGAAATAATACATAGGTCAGACCTATGTATTTTTAAATAATTAAAAACACCCCTTGTTTGCGGGTGCTATTTACATAGGTCAGACCTATGTAAATATCTGTGAAAATCAATTGGGAAGCCGTCAGAGTCACCATTCATGCCAAGACAAGATTAGAACGGTTTTTGAATGATGGGTGAACCTTTGCTTCCTCAAGTATTTCTTGAGATCTATCTTTTGTGATGGCTTTGTGTCTAATCAGTTCAATGAGAAATCTGATCAATTCACAGAAACAGTAGACTGGACGTGTACGCTCTCCTTCTTCAAAACGTACCCATGCATAGGTGATTTCTGGTGTCACATGAAATTCTAATTTGGCCGTTTGAGACATTGCATATCCCCTTATTTTATCGAATATTGATTGAGCTTCTATTAATAAGATTATAACTTCTATTTTTGGTGTCAAATATTAATACATAGGTCTGACCTATGTATTTGTAAGTGTTGTATGGGTTTTTTTATTTTTTATCACTATTGTATAATATTATATTAAGATAATGAGAAGGAACTTTAAATTTGGTGTAGGTGAGTATTATCATATCTATTCAAGGGGTGTAGATAAGCGTGTCATTTTTGTTGACGATGCGGATCATCACCATTTTATGGCGTTATTGTTTTTGTGTAATTCTAATAAACGATTTGTGTTTAGGGATGTTATTTCGGATATATCTAATTTTGATAGAGGTGAGGAATTGCTGAGTATTGGAGCTTTTTGTCTTATGCCAAATCACGTTCATTTTTTAGTTAAAGAAACAAATGAAAGTGGTATAAGTCTGTTTTGTCAAAAAATTTTTACTGCATATTCTATGTATTTTAATAAAAAATACTCTAGAACAGGCTCTTTGTTTGAGGGTGCTTTTAAAGCAAAGCACGCTGATACCGATGAGTATTTAAAATATTTATTTTCTTATATTCATTTAAATCCTTTAAAATTATTAGATCCATCTTGGAAAGAAAATGGTTTAAATAAAGCCAAAAATGATGCGGTAGATTTTTTGGGAAAATATCAATTCTCTAGTTACAATGACTATGCCGGTGGTGATGTTATGTTTAAAAATATAATTAAAAAATCTGATTTTCCAGAATATTTTATATCGGAAGGGGAGTTTCTTGATAATTTAAGAGATTGGTTTGATTATTCTACATAGGTCAGACCTATGTAAGAAGTTATCCACAGGGTTAAAAGTGGTGGTTTAAAAACAATTTTTGTGTGGTATAATTTTTTGTAATAAGTGTTTAGGTTATAGTGAATTTTAATTCTAATATAATGAATTCTTTTTTTAAAAAAAGCAGGAAAATATTTCTATGGATTTTGGGTGTATTAGTTTTTTTGTTTATCGCCGGTTCTTTGGGGCAATACTATATACCTAGAGCTGAAGAGTACTTTATGAACAAGAGGGGCGAGAAAATGATAGCAGATTGGGAGGCCAAGAAAAAAGCACTAGAAGAACTAGAGAAGCAAGATTTTGTTGGTGGCAAGACGCCTGAAGAGACTATGGAAATGGTGATAGAGGCTTTAGAAAAAAATGATGTTGAGTTGGCGTCTAGGTATTATTCAGTAGAAGTTCGTGAGCTGGCTTTAAAAAGTTTAGAAAGTGAATTTTCAAAAAATAATAATTTATCTTTGAGTACTAAATATTTTTCAGATGTTTTTTATAAAGGCATAGGTAAATTTAATAAAGATAAGACTAAAAAAAGTTTTAATTTTTCTTATATAACATCAAGCACTTCCACAACTACTGTTGGAGTAGATACTGTTGTTGTGCCAGCTGGTAGTGTGAGTACTAAATTTTTAGATTTAAAGTTAAATATAAATAATATTTGGAAAATAGTTCAACCATATTAATAAAAAATGAAAAAATTATATTTGTTCTTTTTTGTACTAGTATTTGCGCTACCATGCCAAATCTTTTCATATTGGCCAGAAACAACTCACGCTGGTCTCACTCAAGAAATGATTGCTATGTATAACGAGTGGGTCAAGCAAAACTTTTCTTCACAAGACGATAGAGAAAAAATGCTTATTACGGATGTTTATCGTTCAAATGTAATTAGTGGCTCTATAGAAGAAGATAATCCATCTATAAGGGCTTTGAATCATTTTTATGATCCTATTAGGAAAATTGGCGTGGAGGGATATAGAACAGCTAGACAGTGGGCGCTTGACGGCAACTTGGTTGGTAACCAATATTCTTGGCCTAAAATAATAAAATATTACGTAGAAGGCGACAAAGATAAGGCGTTTGAGGGGCTGGGGCACATACTACATTTGGTGGAAGATATGACCGTTCCAGATCATACGAGAAATGATGTGCATATGGATGGAAGTCCGTACGAAACATGGGCAGGTGAGAGTAAAGATAAAGATGTTCTAAAAAATTTTTATAAAAAAATAGGGGAGCCACATTTTTTTGAGAATATTGGGGATGTGATGGATTTTTTGGCAAATTATTCTAATAAAAATTTTTTTAGTAAGGATACTATAAAAGATGAGGCATATACAGATACGGGTCCTAAAATTACATTTTATAAAAATGATTATGCATACGGTATAGATTCTTTTTCTAAAGAATTGGCACTTCTTTCTATAGCGAAAGAAGATAAGAATGGTTCAAAGTGGCTTACCATTCAAACTGACGAGGATGACTCCGTCCTCTCCTCTTACTTTGACCGTCTAGCTCCGCAGGCAGTAAAGGCCGGTGCGGGTGTGATCAGGCTGTTCATGGAGGAGGTTACTAAAAAAGAAAATGAAATTAGTAAAGCCAGAGAAGAATATGGTTGGTTTGGTAAGTTGTGGAATAGCGTTACTCTTATTAAAGATAAGATTTTGTATTTGCCATTGTTGGCATATCAGACCACAAGAGATGGTATATTACCTATGCTTGGTTTCCAGACGGTAAAGGTTGCAAATTATGCTGGACAAATAGCTGAGGAAACAGAAAAAAAGTTACAAGATTTGGAAAGTGGTATAAAACAAATTATTTATCAAGCTCCTAGTCATATTATAGAAAATGCTGAAGAAGCTGTAGAAAGTGTGACTCCTGTGGAGCAGGTAACCGGCCCAGCTTTTGCTATCGGCAATATTTTGGGTGGTTTATCTGGTGGCTCAAATGGTAGCAAAAAAAGTGATAATGGTGACACTACTTTAATATCAACAACCACAGAAGAAGCTGTAGTATCGCCACCGACAATTAGTTCATTTGCTGTTGCTGAGTGTGCGGGTTCTATAGTAGTTTCTGGTTGTCTCGTTTCAAATACTGTACTCAATCTTTCTTGGGTCGTGCCGAGCGACTCTTCACCAGTTTCTTATTTTTCACTTAATTTGAATGGTCGAGAATCAACTACAACCTCAAGCTCGGTATCTGTGTCTGTGGATGATAATAGTGATTACTTTTTTGAAGTGTCGGCTGTTAGCGCGGGAGGTGCGAGCGCAACTAGCACACAAAATGTTTCTGTTTATTCTGCTCCTGTGGTTATAAATGAAATAGCGTGGGCTGGAACTTTTGCTGATAGCCATGATGAATGGATTGAGCTTTATAACCCCACTCCTTATTCTATAAATTTAAATGGCTGGACACTATACGCATCTACTACTGGTCCAGATATTGATTTGTCCGGGGTGATATCAGCAAAAAGTTTTTATCTTTTGGAAAGAAAGGATGATGGTACTATAAGTGACACAACGGCAGATCTTTTGTATGGCAATGACGCCAACGAATGGTCTTTGAGTAATAGTGGGGAATACTTAATACTAAAAGATGCCAATGGGAATATAATTGATGCCACTCCGGATACTGTCTCGTGGGTCGCTGGCTCAAATGAGGACAAATATTCTATGGAAAGAATTGATCACAGAATCTCTGGTACAGTAGTAGAAAATTGGAAAGATAATTTAAAATTGGTAAAAAATAGTAAAGATTTTTCAGGTAATTTTGTGTACGGTACGCCATCAAAAAAGAACAGTGTTTCTTATTTGGTAAATAAAGGCGAAGATATTGCGGGTGATGTGGTGCTTAGTAAAAATAATAATCCTTATATTATAAATCGCAGTGATTTTCTCGTGTTTGATACAGGTACTTTGACTATTGAGCCTGGGGTGATTTTGAAATTTGTTGGAGATGAGGATGACAGTGGGTTACTCAATGTTTTCGGTAAATTATTTGTGCGCGGAGAACAGGCTGATCCTGTAATCCTTACTTCTTTTCATGACAACAGTATCGGTGGGGTTTTGGATGCCGAATATCCAGATACCGTCGAAGATGAGTATCGTGGCGGTATATATATGTATGAAAATTCTGTAGGTTCTGTTTTTGAAAATCTCACCATGCGTTATTCAAGCGATGGTTTGTATTTTGATAATGTACCTAGTGTGGCGGTAGAAAATTTTAGGGGAGAAGGCTCGCGTAGTGGTATTACTTTTTATGGTGGTAGTGGTGATGTTTCCGATAGCTATTTTGAAAATATTTATAATAATGCGGTGGCTGTTTATGGTGGAGCCAATGTAACTACAAAAAATTCAGATTTCAAAAATATTTTAGATGGTTTCGCTTTTTTGGTGGTAAATAGTATTGGTACCTGTGATGATTGTGTAATAGATGGAGGCGGTGGTGTTGCTCTAGGTCCGGAGCCGATGATTGCTCCAATGTTTGTTGACCCAGGATTTTCTGGTGGCACAAAAATAAAATCTGTGTCAACTGGCTACATAGAAGAACTTTATTTGAAGAATAGTGTTTTAAGGAATTCATCCGGTGTGAAGCTGAGAGGAAATAGTTCTGACACTTCGCAATTATCATATGCATCAATTAATAATACTGATATTGCCAATTCACAAGCGTCTGGTGTGGTGGCAGAAGGCAATGCTGTGGTAAATATTGAAAACTCAAAAATAGAAAATTCTAATTATTCCGGAATATATTCTTATGGCTCTAGTTGGGATGAGTATTCTTTGGGAATAAATATCACTCGTTCAAATATTTTGAATAATTTTGAAAATGGTATTTTTGTTGATAACCCATGGGCAAATGTAACAGTGAGTGATAGCAATATTGTTGGTAATTTGGTGGGTATTGAAAATAAAGACAGTCCAGAAATTTCCGCCACAAGAGTTTGGTGGGGACATGATTCGGGTCCATATTCATCCGTCAATAATTCAAGTGCTTTGGGGGATGAGGTTTTGGGAGGAGTCAGTTTTTCTCCTTGGCTTGTGGGGCCTTTTGAAACCAACCCAGACACCGCTTTGCTCTCGGGTTTTGCGCGCACAATCGTAGAAGATTTTTCACTAGATATTGATAGTGGCGCCAAAGATGATGAAATAAAAGAACATGAGATAAATGATGATGAACAATTCCCTGAGATTGTAGAAAATATTACCGAAGATACAAATGACACCCCAATAGATGAGAAGCCTGTTGCTGAAATTGAGATGCCGGTCGGTGACAACACAGATTTTGGATTAGAAGTTCTTGAAAATAAAGAAGAAAATTCACCACAGGATACTTCTGAATCATCAGATCAAAATGCTTCTGAAAACCAGTAAAATCAAGGACAAAACTTCGCCATACAACTTATAAACAATAAAGTGGTTTAACCTGTTGACATATTTTCTGGTATGTATATACTAGAGCACATCTGTATATGACAACATTATTGATTAACCAAATAGAGCGGAAAGGATAACCACCTGTTTTCAAATGTTGCCTTCACTCCGCTCGCCAGCGGATTTTTTGTTTCTTGAGCAGGTTTTATGGAAAGTGAGACTTGCTCAGGGTACAGAAAAACAGTTACGAATATAACGACAGACACTTTGACAAATAATTCTGTGAGATGAAGACGAAAGAGTCCCTCTTGCAAAATTCATTCTATCGGAATACGCCTTTTTCTGAGGTCTTAGGGTATTTACGGTAGCCGTACCATCGATAGTATCGATGAGTACGAAACCTCATATGTGCGTGAGAGACATGTATGAGTGAAAGTAGGTAAATCTTGTTTGAGATTCCGCGAGCAGGCGGAGCGACATTTATATGTCTATTGAACAAGATAAAATTAAATTAAATTTGCTGTGTGATTGATATCGCATAGCAGAATGAAATAAAAGATTGTGGTTTTTAAATTTCCTAATGGGAAATTTAAGAGTATATGGTGGATGCCTTGACTCCAAGAGACGATGAAGGACGTGGTATGGCTGCGATAAGCTTCGGGGAGGTGCCTAGCAACCTTTGATCCGAAGATGTCCGAATGGGGAAACCCTTCTGCCTTTGGCAGGAACTTGTGCGCTTGACGTACAAGAGTTGACCCGGGGAAGTAAAACATTTCAGTACCCGGAGGAATAGAAACCAATGCCACGCAAGTGGCGGTATTTCCTGAGTAGCGGCGAGCGAAAGGGAAGAAGCTCAAACTCTCCTTCATTCTTTGCTTATATGCAAATGTAAGTAAGGAATGACGGAGGGGGTTGTAAGGCAGTAACGTTGTTATTTATAACAAGAGAAGTTACAAAATGTTTTGTTAGTTGAATGCGCTGGAAAGCGCGACCCTAGGAGGTAATAGTCCTGTAAACGAAAACAAAACATCTTCTTTGTTACTGTTCTTGAGTAGCTCAAGACACGAGTGGCTTGAGTGAATCTGCCGGGACTAACCGGTAAAGCTAAATACGCTTGGAGATCGATAGTGAACTAGTACCGTGAGGGAAAGGTGAAAAGTAGCCCGGTGAGGGCAGTGAAATAGACCTGAAACTATATACTTACAAGGAGTCAGAGCGGTCGCAAGACCGTCATGGCGTGCCTATTGAAGAATGAGCCAACGAGTTTTAGTATGCTGCGCGGCTAAGCCCCTCTAAAGGGTGGAGCCAAAGGGAAACCGAGTGTGAACAGCGCGTTTGTAGTATGCTAAAGACACGAAGCCAAGGTGAGCTTGCCATGGGCAGGGTGAATATTGCCGAAAGGCAATAGGAGGCCCGAACTGGTTAGCCGTGCAAAACTATCGGATGACCTGTGGTAAGAAGTGAAAAGCTAATCGAACTTGGTAATAGCTTGTTCTCTCCGAAACAGCTTTTGGGCTGGCGTCGATTGTACCCTCGAGGGGTAGAGCACTGGAAGGTCTCGACAGGTAGAAATATCGCGAGACCTATCAAACTCCGAATACTCGAGACTGATTGATCGGCAGTTAGACGGTGGGGGCTAAGCTCCATACGTCGAAAGGGGAAGAGCCCGGATCTCCATTTAAGGTCCCAAAATCTACGTTAAGTACACTTAAGGTGGTGAAATTTCTCAGACACTGAGGATGTTGGCTTAGAAGCAGCCATCATTTAAAGAAAGCGTAACAGCTCACTCAGTAAGAGATTTTGCGCCGCAGATAATCGGGGTTAAACGTAGTACCGAAACTGAGGATTGTATTCTGCTTCGGCAGAATGTAGTGGTAGGAGAGTATTCCGCTCTGCTGTGAAGGTAAAGGGGTGACCCATACTGGAGCGTGCGGAAGTAAAAATGTTGGTACAAGTAACCGCAATGCAGGTGAAAACCCTGCACGCCGAAAGACTAAGGTTTCCTTGGCGATGTCAATCAGCCAAGGGTTAGTCGGGCCTAAGCGGATGGCGAAAGCCGGACGCGATGGACACATGGTTAATATTCCATGACTTTCATATATAGTGACGGGAGGACGGGGTCTAGTATGCCTTGCGCATAATTGGATTTGCGTTTGTGCCGTGAGGGTGGTTTCTAGGTAAATCCGGAAGCCTTTCTTTGATGATAAACCCAAGCGGACCAGAAATCTGGAGATTCGTCGAAGGAGATTTGGCAAAGCAGGCCTTCAAGAAAATTCCCTAAACTTATATATATGAAATCCGTACCGAAAACCGACACAGGTGGTCAGGTCGAGTAGACCTAGGCGAACGAGTGAGAAGTCACCAAGGAACTCTGCAAAAAAGCAGCCGTAACTTCGGAATATGGCTTGCCCCTAGCAATAGGGGCCGCAGCTAAAGTATCTCTGGCAACTGTTTAACAAAAACACAGCTCCCTGCGAACTCGCAAGAGGATGTATAGGGGGTGACACTTGACCAATGCCAGAAGGTCAAACAACGGCGGTGCGATTATATCAAGCTGACTGTTGTAAGCCCTGGTGAATGTCGGCCGTAACTATAACGGTCCTAAGGTAGCGAAATTCCTTGTCGGGTAAGTTCCGACGCGCTTGAATAGTGTAATGACTGGAGAACTGTCTCGGGGACCTGCTCGGTGAAAATACAATATCGGTGAAGATGCCGATTACCTGCAGTTAGACGAAAAGACCCCAGGAGCTTTACTGTAGCTTGATATTGAGCCTATGTTTTAGATGCGTAGCGTAGACGGTAGACTTTGAGACATCGCTTTCGGGTGATGTGGAGTCGTCGATGAAACACCGTTCTTTTGAAATATATGTTCTAACCTGTGCGGCAAAAACGCGCGGAGACAGTATCTGGTGGGCAGTTTTAGTGGGGCGCTATCCTCCCAAAAAGTAACGGAGGAGTTTATTAAGGTCAGCTAGGCGCGAATGGAAACCGTGCCGATAGTGTAATGGCATAAGCTGGCTTAACTGTAAGACGTACTTGTCAAGCAGATGCGAAAGCAGAACATAGTGAACCGACGGTCCGTGTTAGAGGCGGCCGGAGATTATCGGATAAAAGCTACCCTGGGGATAACAGGCTAGTTCCGCCTAAGAGTCCATATCGACGGCGGAGTTCGGCACCTCGATGTCGGCTCATCTTATCCTGGGGCTGGAGAAGGTCCCAAGGGTTTGGCTGTTCGCCAATTAAAAAGATACGCGAGCTGGGTTCAGACCGT
>Ga0172380_10001206_pt1 | contig 45370 bp, 40 predicted proteins | sample Leawe162metaG_FD_119747 | JGI IMG/M metagenome (GOLD analysis project Ga0172380, IMG submission 119747) | Leachate microbial communities from a municipal landfill in Southern Ontario, Canada - Leachate well 162 metaG | ecosystem: Engineered > Solid waste > Landfill > Unclassified | place...
CTCGTTCGTTTCAAAACGGGAACGCCGCCGCGACTCCATCAAAAAAGCATTCGCTGGGATATTTTGGAAGAGCAGCGTGGCGACGAACCGCCCCACCCTTTTTCCTACAGAACCAAGAAGCTTGTCGTTCGGCAACTCCCCTGCTATTTAACGCATACCAATGAAAAAACGCACGATATTATTCGCGACAATTTAAGCCGTTCTCCCCTTTATGCCGGACAGATCAGGGGCATTGGCCCCCGGTACTGTCCCTCGGTGGAAGACAAGGTCGTAAAGTTTCCCGACAAAAAAAGCCATCAGATCTATCTGGAGCCCGAAGGACGCGATACGCCGGAAATCTACATGAATGGTTTTTCGACTTCGCTTCCCAAGGATGTCCAGGAAGCGGCGGTGCACCAGATCTGCGGGCTTGAGGACGTCGAGATCCTGAAATTTGGCTATGCCATCGAATACGATGCGGCGCCTCCCACCCAACTGAAACACTCGCTGGAGACGAAAAAAATACAGAACTTGTTTTTTGCGGGACAGATCAACTGTACGTCCGGGTACGAAGAGGCCGCAGCCCAGGGGCTCATGGCGGGCCTTAACGTGATCCGCAAGCTTTGCGGCAGCGGCGCATTTGTGCTCGACCGGACCGAGGCCTACATCGCGGTGATGATCGACGACCTTGTAACCTGCGGGACAAACGAGCCTTACCGGATGTTCACGTCGCGCGCAGAATTTCGGCTGTTGCTCCGCCAGGACAACGCCGACGAACGCCTCATGTTTTACGGGCATCAGTTCGACCTTGTCTCAGAAAAAGATTTTTCAGAATTTAATGAACGTATGGATCGGGTGCGGCGCGATATGCAGGAGCTTAGAGCAAAAAAAATTGGCAACGACACCCTCTATCAATATTTAAAACGGCCAGAAATAATCTATAAAACGTTGTTATCAAACGGCTTACACTCATGCAGTTTATCCGAGGATGAAATCCATTCCGTCGAAACAGAAATAAAATACGAAGGGTATATTGCCCAACAAAGGCGAGAGGTCCGAAAATTTTCTAAGCTGGAAAAAAAGAAAATACCAGCCAACCTGAACTACGACCAAGTTCCGGGGATCGGCCGGGAGGCAAAAGAAAAGCTAAAAAAAATCCAGCCTGAATCGATCGGGCACGCGGCGCGCATTCCTGGGATCTCTTCCTGCGACCTCTCCCTTCTTGTCGTTTTTATCGAAAAGAAAAACCAAGAAGATCTCCAGAAATAAGGAATTGTTTTAGGCGCCCCCGTAGCGACCCCAAGCCCGCCTCTCTTGAAGTTCCTCCATGGCGCCTAGGCAACGCGTCCGGCTTCCACGCGACAGCGCGGCAGTAATCTTTGCGCCGCCAACAAAGAAGCATCCTACTACAAACAATGGGCTTGCAGATTTTTAGCTTATTGGATTTGAATGTTTCACGTGAAACATCTCTCGAACCACCCTCCTCAAGAAATGAAGCTAATTTAGAATGCTTCCGCAGCAACAAGGTCCGAGGCCATCCCAAAAGTTGCCCGGCATGAAATGGCCACAGGCGCGATCCTTTTGTTGGTGCAAGAATCCGATCCTCAACCCGCAGGCCATTGGTCCAGAGGCAAAGAGATTTAAATTTAGTTTGCCTCCAGGCTAAATATGTGTAAAATATCCAAGAAAGATGACGATATGTTGTTGGCGGACAAAAAGTCTTTATTTGAAGGATTAGCCTAACAAACGTTTCACGTGAAACATCCGGAGGATCTATGGGTAAGATATTCTCATTCTTTAACCAAAAAGGGGGCGTTGGAAAAACAACCTCCGTCATCAATATTGCAACTGTTATAGCTGGATTTGGCAAGAAAGTGCTTCTTATAGACCTTGATTCGCAAGGCAATGCTACGAGCGGAGTTGGGATAGAGAAAAACGAAAACGAATCCACAGCTTATCAACTTCTTGTTGAAAACTCGGATCCAAGGGAAAGCATCAAGAAAACAGCCATAGAGAATCTTTGGATCATTCCATCAAATGCGCATTTGGCTGGGGCGGAAATGCATTTGATCGGCCAGGAAAAAAGAGAGTTCATTCTCCGCGAGCAACTGAAAAAGATTGCCGGCGAATACGATTATATTTTGCTCGACTGTCCTCCGTCGCTCGGCCTTATAAGCATAAATGCATTAACATCAAGCGGTTACATCATTATCCCGCTTCAGTGCGAGTATTATGCTTTGGAGGGTTTAGGGCAACTTCTCAACACCTATCAGCTTGTCAAAAAGAATCTAAGCGCTGATCTTGAGCTGGGGGGCGTAATCCTGACCATGGCAGACATCCGGACCAACCTGACGCAGCAAGTGATAGAAGAGGTGCGGAATTATTTTAAAGAAAAAACGTTTCAAAGCGTCATTCCGCGATCTGTAAAACTTTCCGAGGCGCCGAGCTTCGGGAAACCCGCGGTTATTTATGATCCGCACAATCGCGGGTCGCTGGCTTATGCAGAACTTGGAAAAGAATTCTTGATTCGCTTTGGATCGGATGAGGACCGGAAAAATCTTGTTGCGATCGCGAAGCAGACGAGCGCTCCCGTCGCCGCGGAAGAAAAAAGCGCGGAAAACGTAACAGAAACAGAACAGATTCAGGCAGCGCCCACGAACATATAAAAAGCACAACATTATTATCCATAAGGAGTTACTACGATGAAAAAAGCTCTCGGTAAAGGATTAAGCGCGCTGATCCCTGATAGTTACAAAGACCACATGGCGGCGGCAGAAAAGGAAGTTTCCGCCACAACAGCCACGATCACCACAGAACCCGAAGCGGTCATTAAAGAGGCTGTTCTCACGGCGAAGGACTCTGCATTTCAGCTCATACCGATATCGCGGATCGCGCCCAACGCAGACCAGCCGCGGAAAAATTTCAACACAGAAACCATCGAAGAGCTTGCCAACTCCATCCGCGAAAAAGGCGTGTTGCAGCCGATCATTGTAAAAAAGAAGGGGAACGGGCTGTTTGAAATCGTATGCGGCGAGCGGCGGTTTCGCGCGGCGACGCTTTGCGGCCTGACCGAAGTGCCTGCCATCATTAAAGATGTTGCGGACGAAGATTTTCTGGAGTGGGCGCTGATCGAGAATATTCAACGCGAAGACCTGAATCCTATAGAGGAAGCGGAAGCGTATCAGCGTCTCGTGGAAGAAAGAATGATCTCTCAGGAAGATGTTGCGAAGCGGGTGGGGAAGAACCGCGTGACAGTGACGAACACGCTCCGGCTTCTGCGGTTGCCGTCCGAAGTAAAACAATACCTGGCCGAGGGACGTCTTGCGGCAGGGCACGCCCGCGCACTTCTCGGGCTGTTGTCCCCGGAGCATCAGCGGCAAATGGCCAAAAGAATTGTCGAAGAAACCCTTTCGGTTCGCCAGGTCGAAGCCATTGTCAATCGAAGCAACGCTCACAAGAGAAAAGCAAAATCGGCCCGGCATTTGAGCGCGGAAATTGTGGACCTCGAAACGCGTCTTACGCACTATCTCGGCACGCAAGCGAAGATCTATCCGCGCAAGAACCAGAAGGAGGGACGCGTCGAGATCCAGTATTTTTCTTTGGACGATCTTGATCGCGTTCTCCAGAAGATCGGCTTACCCAAGGGCTGAAGCCCCAGACGCGTCTTCCATATTAAAGAACGAGAAAAGAGCCTTTACAGAAGCCCTAACCCCCGTGCTATAATTTCCGCACTTTATCGCTTTTGTGTGCATTTCTTATCCTGAGGGGAAGCAGTTCCTCGCAAAGCTGGTAACGCCTTTCAAACGAAGGGATTTCCGGATGTCAAAAAAGAGCTGGGCCGCGAAGGGTTTTTCCATTCTTTTAACAATCTTTGTTTTGGTCGGCTGTGGTTCTCCGGTCGAGCCGGGGAGACGGGGAGCCGATGAAGTTAAGGTGAGCTTCTGGGGAACGCCCGAAGAGATCGGCATTATTACCGAAGCCCTCGCGCCGTGGCAGGCCGAACATCCCGAGATCAAGATCGTTTTCGAACACACGCCCTATACAGGTTATATTAGCAAAATTCTCACCCGGATCGCGGGAGGCGCCGCGCCTGACATCATTGCCACTGAAGTCGATTATTTTGTGACCTTCGCGACCAAGGGCGTTCTGGAAGACCTGACGCCCTATGAAACTTCGGACCCGAAAGGTTTTGATAAAAGCGATTTTTTCCCGCAGATCATCGACCGCTTCACCTATCAAGGAAAGCTTCTCGCGGTACCACGCGACATCGCTCCGTTTGCCTGTGTTTTCTACAACAAAAAAGTTTTTGACGAAGCGAAGCTCCCGTATCCAACCGACGACTGGACCTGGAGCGATATGTTGCGACTTGCGCGCGAACTCACCAAAAAAGACAGCGCCGGCCGCGTCACGCAGTACGGGTTTTATACTTGGGCCTGGGAAAACTTTATTTATGGGAACGGTGGCGGGCTCGTGGACAATGTTAAAAAACCCACGAGGACCCTTCTGGACGATGACCGCTCCATCATGGGGCTCCAGTTTTACGCCGACCTGAGCAATCTTTACGAGGCGATGCCGACGCCCACCGCTTTTATGAATTTCGGGATGGGGGCGGACCGGATGTTCGCCAACGGCCGGATCGCGATGTTCCTCTCCGGCATTTGGGAGGCCCCGCAATTCCGCAATTACAGTTTTGAATGGGATGTCGTGATGTTCCCCAAAAACGACAAAGGCATTCGCGCGTTCGGGACCGGCGGGACCGGCTACGCGATCCTTAAGTCCTCCAAACACAAAAAGGCGGCGTGGGAAGTGATCAAGGCCTTGACGGGACCCGAAGGACAGCGGCAATTCGCCAAACGCGGCCTCGCTCAGCCCGCCCGCATCTCGGTGGCAGAAAGCGATGCGTTTGCAGGAGACACAGCGGCTCCCGCCAACAAAAAAATGCTGAACAAAGCCGTCCAGTATTCTGTCTTCAGCCCCTTTCATCCGAAATGGCGCGAGATAGAAGAGAAGTATATCCGCCCCAAACTCGACCTTATTTTTAGCGGGAAGAAAACCGCTGCGGAAGCCGCCAGGGAGTTGGCCCCCGAGGTCAACGCCCAGCTCGCGCAAACCGAATAAACGAAATCACTTTTAAACCATCGAAGCCAAGGAGTTTTTGTTGCCATGCCCAGAAAGTCGAAAGAAAGAAAAAAAGCGGAAGCGAAAATGCTTTTAAAAGAAGACGGGATTGAGAAAAAATTCGCTTCAAAATACGGTTATTTCACGGCCGACGGACGCGAATTCGTTATTACCCGTCCCGACACGCCACGTCCATGGGTGAACGTGATCTCCAACGGGGACTACGGCACCATCGAATCCCAGACCGGATCGGGATTTTCCTGGCGCGACAATTCGAATCTCTCTCGGGTCACGCGCTGGGACCAGGACCTCATTCGCGACAACTGGGGCAAATATATTTATGTGCGAGACCGGGATAACGGAGACTATTGGTCCGGGACCTGGAAGCCCTGCATGCCGAAATATGATTTTTTCGAAGTGCGCCACGGGCAAGGATACTCGGTTTTGACTAGCAAACTGAACGGGATCCGGTTTGAAAAAACGATTTTTGTGGATGTGGAAGATCCGGTCGAGGTTTGGAAGGTCGTTCTTACGAACCAATCCGGAAAAAAACGGCGGTTGAGCCTTTTTACTTATTTTGACTGGTGCCTCGGGAATTGGTCCGACACGCACCGCGAATTCCACAAGACCTTCATTGAGACCTGGATCGACAAAAAAAACGGCTGCATTCATGGCGTCAAGCGCGCGCCGCTCGTGCCCGGATTTATCTCCACAGGCATGACCGAAAAACCGCTTCAAGGGTTCCATTCGGCGTATCCCAAGCCAGTGGCGTATGATGGCGACAAAGAATCTTTTCTGGGACGGTACGGCGAGACGCATGCGCCGGCCGCGGTGGTGGAAGGAAGATGCCGCAATTCGGAAGGGAAGTGGGGCGACGCATCGGCGAGTCTTCAGGTGGACGTCGAACTCGGTCCCAAGGAATCCAAGACGGTGATTTTCACGCTAGGCTCTACGCGCACCCGGGAAGACGCCGAGCGGATCATCCAGAAATATTCCAACTCGCGGTCTGTGGAACCGGAGCTGCAAAGGGTCAAGGCGCTTTGGGATTCTTTTGTTCATGCCTCCGAAGTGGAGACGCCGGACGAGGCTCTTAACTTCATGACGAACACCTGGATGAAATATCAGGCGATCTCCGCGCGTATCTGGGCCAAGTGCGCCTATTATCAGTCAAGTGGCGGCTATGGGTTCCGGGATCAACTCCAGGATTGCCAGATCTTTTTCGCGACGCGTCCCGAACTCGCGCGAAAACAGATCCTGCTTCATGCCGAGCAACAATTTCCGGACGGAACGGTTTATCACTGGTGGCACCACGGGACAAATATTGGCGCCATCACGCACTGCTCGGACGATCTGCTGTGGCTTGATTTCATCACGCTGAATTATCTCGACGAAACGGCCGATGAGGCGATCCTCGATGCGGTTGTGAAATTCCTGCCGGACCCGAAAACGAAAGAAGTGACCTCCGGAACGCTTTACGACCACATGATCCGGGCGATCGACAAAGCGCTCACAAGGTTTTCACCTCGAGGGCTGCCTTTGATCGGCGAATGCGACTGGAATGACGGATTGAGCCATGTCGGCACCAAGTGGAGAGGGGAATCGATCTGGCTCGGGCATTTTCTCTACGGCATCCTGAATCGCATGGCGCCGATCATGGAAAAGCGCGGCGAAAAAACAAAGGCTGCGGAATATCTCCGGCGCGCGGAAGCGATGAAAAGGGCTCTGAATGCGGAAGGGTGGGATGGAGAATGGTATTTGGGAGCCACGCGTGATGACGGAAGGCCGCTCGGCAGCAAAAAATGCGAGACCGGAAAGATTTTCCTGAACTGTCAAACCTGGGCTGTTATCACGGGCGTCGCGGACGCCAAGCGCGCGCGCGTTGCGATGGATTCGGCGGCCAAGATGCTTTACAAAAAATATGGGCCACTCCTCCTGACGCCGGGCTACAACGTGACGGATGCAACGATCGGTTATATCACGCGTTACGCTCCTTCGGTTCGCGAGAACGGCGGGCTTTATACGCACGCCGGGACCTGGGCGGTTCAGGCCGAAGCGATGATGCGGGACGGCGAACAAGCGCACCAAATTTACAAAAGTTTCAATCCGGCCATTCGAGGGCTCGAGCCGGATATTTATTACAGCGAACCGTACGTGACGCCGGGGAATGTGGACGGACCGGACTCGCCCAACAACGGCCGGGGCGGCTGGACCTGGTACACGGGGTCCGCGGCGTGGTATGAAGTGGTGGCCATGAACTGGATCCTCGGCATTCGCCCCACCGCCCAAGGATTGATCGTGGATCCTGTCATTCCCAAAAAGTGGCCGGGATTCAAAATGAAGCGCCTTTTCCGCGGCAGCACTTATTTGATCGAAGTCAAAAATCCCCGTCAAACCGGGCAGGGGGTCCAGTCCGTTGTGGTGGATGGGAAAAAGCAGAAAGAAAATCTCATCCCGGATCTCCGCGACGGCAGAACTCACCGGGTTGAAGTCACGCTCGGATAACCCCCACCCATGGCCCTTCCTCAAAAGCGTTCTTCAGGAGCGAAAGACGGTCTGAGGAACGCTTTTTTGTTTTTCATGACGGCCTGTTTTTTGGGAGCATTTCTTTCGGCGGGTCACGCCGCCCCCAAAATCCAAAAACAACAGGCCCAGGAAACCATTGTCCAACAGATTGGTCCTCCAAGCGGGGAAGTCTCCCTCGATATCGGAAAAGTTTACAACATCGTTCCTGCCGGCAAGCCCCTTCGCCTCTCTACGCAATTCAAGGTGGTGGACGATTTTAACGCCTCAGAGCTCAAGAACAGCTTGGGAGGAGCCTGGATCGTGGAAAAAGGAGAGGAGAAAAAGGTCAGGCTGGATCTGAAGAAAGAAGACGCGCGCGGAGCCAAATCCGGAGCTTCTTTGTGGGCCAGGGCCAATCTCAAAAAAAAGGAGAAGGCGACTTTCAAAACCTCCCTGGAAAGGTTGGATATGAGCGCGGCTCACTACCTCGCGCTTAAGTGCAAAACGGACGCTTCGGCCCCCTTCAAGGGGCGCTTGCGCGTCGCTTTGACGGATTGGGCGGGCAAGACCGTGGAAAAGGATATTACCGAGGCTTGTCTTGAGAAGAACGGGTGGGGTGAGGTTGTTTTGCCGATGAATGTTTTTATGGGCGTCGATCTTGATCAGCTCAGCTTCCTCTCGTTCAACGTTTTTGCGCGGGATCAAAACATGGCTGGGAAAGTCGGCCTGGATGAAATAGCTTTCTTTGGCCACCCGGAAGTCGGGTTCGAAAGCGTGGAGGACAACTTTGTCGGATTCCCGCGTTCTGTGATGGACGAACACCGGCGCGAAGAACTTTTAGCGACCGCAAACGACAAAGAGATGCTTCTCAAGATCGCCCGGGACACCTGGCGGTATTTTGAAAACGCCACCGATAAAAGAAACCATCTTGTTTCGGACCATTTTAAAGTCGGAGATTTCCCGCTCGCAGCCGCTTATACCTCGCCTACTAATATCGCCCTGGACCTTATGGGGACCGTTGCCGCCCGAGAGCTGGAGATTATTACCCCGGCGGCGGCCGCTCAGCGCGTCCAGAGCACCCTGAAAACGCTAAAAAAAATGGACACGTGGAAGGGTTTTTTCTTCAATTTTTATGAGACCACTCAGCTCGGGGTGAGCCGGCGGTTTGCCTCAAGCATTGACAACGGATGGCTTGCCATTGCGCTGGTGGTGGTTCGTCAGGCTTTTCCGGGCGAGATCGCAAAAGAGGCTACGGAAATTCTTGACCGGTTTCATTTTCAGGAATTCCTGGACCCCGACACCAACCACCTTGCTATTGGTTACGATGTCGAGAGGCAAAGCCCCACGCCATATCATTATGGGATGCTTGTGACCGAGGCGCGCGCGATGAGTCTTTACGCGATCGGCAAGGGCGATCTTCCCCAGGAGCACTGGTGGTATCTTTATCGCACGGCCCCGGACGCGTGGGAATGGCAGACGCAAAAACCCAAGGGCAAAATGGTCGAGCACGACAAGATCAGCTATTTCCAGGGGTACTATAAGGAAGGGGAGAAAAAATTCGTGCCAAGCTGGGGAGGATCCCTTTTTGAATTTTTAATGCCGACGCTGGTGATCCGCGAACAAAAATTCGCTCCCAAAGGACTTGGGCTGAACGACAAAATAGTAACGGAGCTTCATAGGGATTACGCGTTGAAGGAAAAAAAATATCCTGTTTGGGGGATTTCGCCTTCCGCGACGGCCGATGGACGGCGTTGGATGTATGGAGAATACGGAATTAAACGGCTGGGCGTGAAAGGATATCCGGACCGCGCGGTGATCACCCCGCACGCGAGTTTTCTAGCCCTGGATGCCCTCCCCAAGGATGCTATCAAAAACATCCGGAAACTTCTCACGTTCGATATTTATGGAGAATATGGTTTTTATGATTCCATCACTTTCCCGAACAAGAAGGTGAACACCCAATACCTGGCCTTGGATCAAGGGATGATTCTTATCCCGATCGCGAATTATCTGAAGAAAGGCGTGATCCAGGAGTATTTTCATAAAGATCCGGTGGGCAAAAAGGCTAAAGAGTTGCTGGAGAAGGAAGATTTCTTCAAGGGTTGACGGCCCGCTAATCCCTTTTCAGGCAAGGGGATGCGCGTGCTTATGAAGAAGTTTTAATATCCACGCAAAGTGGCGCTCAATTAATGCTTTGAAAAAGCATATTGTAGAGTTAAACTGAGCGACACATGTGGCACTTATATAGCGGTAGAAGAACAAGTTACAACAAAGACAATTTTTGAAAGGAGCGCCCATTCCATGATTATCAAGCAAATGCTCAAAGACCGCACGCTTACCGACAAAGAAAGAAAAAATCTTGGCATTCTCGAGGTCATTCGCAAGAACGGACCGATCTCCAGGACCGATATTTCGAAACTCACGGAATTGAACATTGTGACGGTATCGAACTACGTGAGCCATTACATCAAAAAAGGTCTGGTGATCGAAGGGGAGCTGGATGAATCCACCGGCGGACGGAAACCCGTGCTTGTGGAGCTCAATCCCAAGGCAGGTTATATCGTGGGCGTTGGGCTTAATATGATGAGCATGGTAGCCGTGCTTGTGGATCTTGAGATCAATGTGATCAGCGAGATCAAGCGGGAAAGAGCTCCTGAGAATTCCGAAAAGATCATCCTTCAGATGGTAGACCTTGCGGCGGAAATTATTGAAAAAGCCGAGGTCGATAAAGCGAAGATCGTCGGCGTTGGCGTCGGCATCCCCGGGATCATTGACGAGCGCGGACGCACGATCCGTTGGCCCCAAAGTCTGGGAGACAAAGACATTTCCGTTTGCTCTTCGATCAAAGACACTTTTGAAAAACGGCTCAACATTCCCACGATCGTCGAAAACGACGCCAATGCCGCCGTGCTCGGTGAAAAATGGCTGGGACTTGATCGCGATGTGCGGAACATGGTTTACATGTTTTCGGGCGTAGGTTGCGGCATTCTGATCAACGAGGAGATCTATCGCGGAGCGAACGGCGCCGCGGGAGAGCTCGGGATCACAAGCGCACACGCAAGCAAGGATTACTCCTTCAAGATCGCGACCCAGCTTGGGCGATGGGAAATGGACATTGGCATGGTCCGTTATGCCCGCGAGCGGATCGAAAAAGGCGAGCCCTCGGCCCTAAAAGATATGGTCAAAGGCGATCTCTCAAAGCTGACTTTCAAAGAGATCATCAAAGGCATCAAGGAGAAAGACGCTTTGGCGATCAAGGCGGCGGAGCAGGCCGGGCAAGACCTTGGCAAGAAGATCGCGTTTATCGTGAACCTTCTTAATCCCGAGGTGGTTGTGATCGGCGGAGGCATTGAAGACTGCGGCTCAGCCCTTCTCGACTCCATCAAGAACACGGTCAAGGAATGGTCCGTGGAAGAAGCCGCGACGCAGGTCAAGATCATCCCCTCCGCTTTCGGTGAGAACGCGGTGGCGCTTGGCGTGGTGGGCATTGTGGCTCGCGAAGTTTTCGCGCAGGCCTAAACGCTTTCAGCTTTTACGCCTGAAATGAAAGCCTTTGTCCAAGAGCTCACGTCTCGGGTCCTCGCAGGTGGGACCATCACTGCGGCCGAAGCCCTTCGTCTCAGTTCGATCCAGGACTCCCCGACGATCGACCTTCTTTTGAGCTCCGCCCACGAGATCACCACCCGGTTTCGTCCTTCCCAGGCCGACCTTTGTTCGCTTGTAAACGCCAAAAGCTATCTCTGCTCCGAAGATTGCGGCTTTTGCTCCCAATCCTCCCACTACAAAACGGGCGTGAAGCGCTACCCGCTGATGAGCCCGGAAGCGATCCTGGAAGAAGCAAAAAAAAGCGAAGCGAACGGCGTTCAAAGTTTTTGCGTGGTCACAAGCGGCGAAACTCTGAATGACGCCGAATTTGAACAGGTGCTCGCGACGTTTCGCCTGCTAAGCGAGAAGACCCACCTCCGGCTCGATGGATCTCTTGGGAATCTGACGACGGAGCAGATCCGAAAACTTCGCGCAGCCGGGATGCGGCGGTTCAACCATAACCTCCAATGCTCGCGGGAGTTTTACCCCGAGATCGTTTCTACCCACACTTATGATGAGCGGATGGAAACGCTCAAATTCCTGAAGGAAAACGGCGTTGAAGTATGCTCGGGCGGCATTTTTGGGATGGGGGAGACCGCGGAAGACCGGATCCGTCTCGCCTTCGAGCTGGTCTCTTATGAGCTTCATTGTCTGCCGATCAACGTTCTGAACCCCCGGCCCGGGACGCCGCTTGAAGGACGATCCGCCATCTCACCCGAAGAAATCGTGAAAACGATCGCGATTTTCCGCTTTATTCACCCTCGAGCAAATATCAAACTCGCCGGGGGACGCGAGCTGAATCTCGGCGTTTATTTTCAAGAAAAGGCTCTTCGCGGCGGAGCAAACGGTTTTGTCGTTGGCGGCTATCTCACCACGGCAGGAAACCCGCTCCAAGAAGATATCGGCATGCTTCTGCGCTCCGGCTTTTCGTTAGGAAATGCTCCTGAACACAACCCCTGCCCGACCGGCTGCGGTCAAAGCCAATAAGCCTTGGAACCCTCTCTTAAAGGAAGAACAATCCTCATTACGGGCGGCACCAGCGAACTTGGCCAGCCGCTTGTCCGCAAAGCCTTACAGCAAGGGGCGCGTGTTTTTTTCACGTATTTTATGGATGAAGAAACCGCAGGGCAACTCGAGTTGCTTGGGGCCCATGGCGCTGCCGTTGACCTTGCAAGCGCGAAAGCGATGGACGAGTTTGTTGCGGAATTCCAGAAAAAAACCGAACAACTGGACATTCTGATCCACAACGCCGCGATGACCGCGGATGCGTTGATCGAAAAAATGTCGGAACAGCAATGGGATAAGGTTATTAGTGTTAATCTTAAAGCGCCGTTTTATCTCACGCGGCAGTTGTTGTCGCTTCTTTTAAGGTCCCCCCAGGCGAAGATCTTTACTCTGGTAAGCCGCGCAGGTTTGAGCGGGCTTGCGGGGGCAGCGAATTATGCCGCCTCCAAAGGCGGGCTGATCGCCATGACCAAAACGCTTGCCAAGGAACTCGGGCGCAAGAAAATTCTTGTGAATGCGGTGAACCCCGGATTTATGAGATCTTCCATGACAGAGAATGTCCCCGAGGAAGTTCTTCAGCAAAATATCGAGATGAGCCCGCTCAAAAGCTTTACGGACCCCGAAGAAGTCGCGGATTTTTTGATCTATCTGTCTTCCGAAAAAATGCGCAGGGTCACGGGGCAAGTCTTTCATTTCGAATCCCGCCCTTTCTAGCGGCGCGGGAAAGAGACAAGCTTCTTTTTCTGTGAAAAAGAGGCCTGTCCCTCTATAATACTTCCTCATTATGATAAAACGACGCGTCGTAGTCACTGGCATGGGGGTTCTTTCCTCGATCGGGAACACCCTTGGAGAGTTCCGAGAAAATCTTAAAAAAGGTGTCTCCGGAAAAGAGGACGCGGATCATTCCATCGTTGAAGGCCACAGGTTTCCGCCCGTGTTCCCCCTAAAAAATTTTAACGCGCATTCTTGCAAGACGCACCTCCTGGATCCTTTCATTCAATATGCCGTAGCTGCCGCGGAACAGGCGGTCGCCGACGCCCAATTCGACATGAAAGCGGTCGACCCTTACGACGTTGCGCTTTCTGTGAGCTCCAGCAAAGGAGGCGTTCACAGCCTTGGAAAATTCAAAGAAAGGTTCGTGCGGAATCCCAGCGCGATCCTGGGCGCAAGGATGTTCACAAGCGCGGTCCCGAATTTTGCGGATCAGTGGATCGCCCGGCGCATGAAGATCCAGGGGCCGGCTAAATGTTATGTGGCGGCGTGCGCGACCGGCACCGTCGCCATCGCTCAGGGTTTTCGCATGGTTTCTGAGGGAGATGCGGAATATTGCCTTGCCGGAGCTACAGACGCTTCAATCTCGCCGCTCTTGCTGGGCGGCTACAACAACATGAAGGCGCTTGCGGCCAAAAACATTCGCCCGTTCGACAAGCGGCGCGATGGATTTCTTGTGGGGGAGGGCGCGGGCGTGGTTTTTCTCGAGACGCTTGAGAGCGCGAAGAAGCGCGGCGCAAGAATCTATGGCGAGATCGCCGAAGCCGCTTATGGCCAGGACAGCAAGCAACCGATCCATTTTGATCTCCATGAACACGCGTTGTCCCACACGCTGGGGGTTCTTCTCAAAAGAGCCGGGATCACGCCGAAAGAGATCGACTACGTCAATTTGCACGGCACAGGCACGCGGCACGGAGATCTTTATGAGACGCTCGAGCTCAAAGAAGCTTTTGGCGAACAAGCTTACAAGATTCCGATGAGCTCGACGAAGGGCGCTACCGGACATATGCTTGGAGCCACGGGCGCCATTGAAATTATTGCGACGCTTCTGGGGATTCACGAGGGGTTCATCCCTCCCACCGTAGGACTTGAAGAAAAAGACCCGGCGTGCGATCTTGATTATACGCCGGGGAAAATGCGGAGCCTCAAGATCACCCACGCCATCAAGGCCTCCATGGGTTTTGGCGGCCAGGTCGCCGCGGTTCTTCTTCGAAAATTATGAAAAACGCTTACTTGCAAGAGCTACAAGAGCTCAAACAAAAGAATCTTTACCGCCAGCTCCGCGTTTTGAAAGAACACGAAGGGACACGGGCTGTTTTCGAAGGGCGGGAGATCCTTCTTTTCTGCGGTAACGATTATTTAGGCATGAGCCGTCACCCGCGAGTGATCGCGGCTGCGCATAAAGCGCTCGACCGGTACGGCGTGGGCGCGCGCTCGGCGCGATTGATCGCCGGGACCACCGAAGCGCATGCGAGGCTTGAAAAAAAGATCGCCGAATTCAAAAACAAGGAAGCCGCGCTCGTTTTTTCAGCCGGCTTTCTCGCGAACCTTGGGATCCTGACCGCCTTTGCGGGTAAAGAAGACGTTGTGATCATGGACAAGCTTTGCCACGCTTCCTTGATCGATGGGGCGAGGCTTTCCGGGGCCGAGATACGGGTTTTTCCGCATAAAAACTACAAAAAATGCGAAGAGGTCCTGAAAAAAAGCACGGCGCGACGGAAGATCCTTGTCACGGAAAACGTTTTTGGTATGGATGGAGACCGCGCGGATCTTAAAGAGCTGGTACGTCTCAAAAAAAAATATGGCGCACTGCTTCTCGTGGATGACGCGCACGGCACAGGCGTGTTCGGGAAAAGCGGTCCCGGAGCGACCGCAGCTTTTTCAAAAGGGATCGATCTGATCATGGGAACGCTTTCCAAGGCGATTGGCGGGCTCGGCGGGTTTGTGGCGGCGGACAGGGTGCTGATCGATTATCTCGTTAACTTCGCCCGGCCGTTTATTTTCGCAACGGCCCTTTCGCCCGTTCTTTGTGAAGCCGCGCGAGAAGCTTTTTGTGTGGTCGAGGAAGAGCCAGCGCTCCTGAAAAGACTTTGGGCCAATATCCGCGAAGTTCATCGAGGGCTTACGGCTCTCGGATTCAACCTTCCCAAACCCGAATCCGCAGTCCTGCCCGTGATCCTTGGCGCCGAGAAAGAAACCATGGAAGCCTTCGAACAATTACTCACCCAAGGGATCTTCATTCCCGCCGTGCGTTATCCGACCGTTCCCAAAGGCAAGGCCCGGCTCCGGGTCACCGTTTCTGCCGCGCATACGAGGGAAGACACCGCAAGATTAATGGCGGCATTTTTAAAACTCAAACAACGCAAAAGGACAAAATAATGCGGCAACAGACGCTTTTAAATCGAACTTGCAAGCTTTCGTGTCTTTTTTGTTTTTTTATGACGACGTTCTTTTTGTCGGCCGCATTCGGACAGGGAAAAAACACGAAAGACCTCAACGGGGAAAAGGAAAAAGCCGCTGCTTCTGGCAAGGAGATTGAGTCCAACAGCGTCTCCTTCGAAAAGCTTTTGGAGGATCATCCCGAAGACAAGAGCATTTATGATGATTACGCGCAGACTTTGGTCGGAGAAAGAAATTTTAACGGAGCGATTGAAGTGTATCGACGCGCGCTTCTCATGGGAGACAAGTTGCAAAACAACAGCGGGACACCTCTTCTCGAAGCCATCGAAGAGGTGTTCGCCCTGAAGAAGTTTTCGGAAGCAATGAAAAAAGAGCCCTCTTGGGATCGGGCCCGGAAGATCTCCTTTAAAGGGGGCGAGATCGTGACCAATATTCCCCAAGAATATAGCGAGCCTTTAGTTCGAGATCTCGGCCTTCTTATTCGCGAAGAAAAAGCAATGCTCGAGGAAATCCTTGGAGCGCCGAAAGGGGAAATGCCTTTTTTAAAGATCAGCGTGGCGGGGCGCGCCGACGAATACAAAGCGCTCTGGAGAGAAAAAAAATTCGAACCAAGCCAACTTTCTTCAGGAGCGTATAACATTGGAAAAAACGAAATCGTTGTTTTTTTTACCGGGGCCGATGTCCGGTGGACGCTCGCTCACGAGTTCGCGCACTGTTTTCTAAGGGCGTTTTACGCGCAGGAACCCTCAAAGTTTTTAGATGAAGGCCTCTCCAACTACCTGTCCTTTAAGCTTGCGAAAACCGGAGCCAAACCTATTCTTGAAGAAATCCTTGGCTGGCTTAAGGATCTTTACGGTGAAGGGAAGCTGAAAAACGCGCTCGATTTATTCTCATCCTGGGAACGTTATGAGCAATCCCCAGGCACGGAAGAAAAAATGGAGTTTTATATGCGGGCCTGGAGTCTGACCGCCTTTTTCTTGGACGGGGGGGACGCCTTTTTTTCAAAGTTCTTTCGGGACTACCTTCAATACGAGCTCCAACTAGGACCCCTTTCCCGGAAAGATGTGGAGAATTATTTCCGCGCCAATTTTTCGGAGGAAAAAGAACGCGCGCTTAATGCTCAATGGGGCCTTTTTATCGAGAAGATGAATTATGAAAACATCTGAAAGATTTGGGGAAAACAAATCCTGTTTTTGAATAGGTCGGGACAGGATAGAGAGGGGAGCGTTGGATGGACGAAGAGTCAAAGTCTCTGAAGGTGATGCTTCTGGTTGCTGCGCTGATGCTGTGCGTGGCCGTTATCCCCACGCTGCCTTATGCTTATTACATCCTATTGCGATTTATCGTGTGCGGCGCCGCAGTTTATGCGGCATTCAAACTGAGGAACAACTCTTCGCTGAGCGGCCACTTCATTCCGCTATTAATCATGGCGATACTGTTTAATCCCTTGGCGCCTGTTTATCTGACGCCCCTGATATGGCTGGTGGTAGATTTGGCCGGCGCGGTTTATTTTCTTAGATTAGCAAAAAAGATTTAACTTCCGAAAGGGAAGAGAAGGAGGTTGTGAAAATGGATAGGATGACTACAGAAAAGAAAAAATGGGAAAACAGCTTTGAAAAATGGGAGCTGATAGCGCTGTGCGTTTTGATGGTGGTGGTTTTGGTTCTTACGCCGTTTCAGGTCATGGTCAACGTTCTAGGGAAACCCCTGATGCTGGCTCTTTTTCTAGTGCTTTTTATTTTGGTGCGCATGGATTCAAGGATGAGGCGAAAAGAAGCGGGGGCGCGCGCGGAAGAGTATTAAAAAAAGAATAGCGGGCGAGAATCTGTTTTTACCGCTCGTCTTACCTCTGCGGCGAAGCATGTGAGACGCGAAAGAGAGAAGCGAAATGAACACAAATGAATTAATTCGAAAAGACCGAAAACACCTCTGGCATCCGTTCACGCAGATGCAAGATTGGCAGGTCGACGATTTTCCGGTCATTGAAAAAGGAAAAGGCTGTTATTTGATCGATACTCAGGGGCGGCGGTATCTGGACGGGGTGTCCTCGCTTTGGTGTAATGTCCACGGGCATCGGGTGAAGGAGCTTGACCGGGCGATCGAAAAACAACTTAAAAAAATTTCCCACACCACTTTCCTCGGGCTTACGCATCCCACGGCGATCGAGCTGGCGGAAAAACTGATCGCGATCGCGCCCAAGGGGCTTAGCCGTGTTTTTTATTCCGATTCCGGTTCCGAGGCTGTGGAGATCGCCCTCAAGATAGCGTTTCAATATTGGGCGCAGAAAGGCAGGCCTGAGAAGAAAAAATTCGCGCGGCTCGTCAACGCTTATCATGGTGACACGCTCGGCGCGGTGAGCGTCGGGGGGATCGACCTTTTCCACGAGATCTATAAGCCCCTTCTTTTCGAAACGTTCGCTATCCCGTCGCCTTACTGTTACCGGTGGGAGACCACACGCGATCCGGAAAAAGTAAAAAACGAAGCGCTAAGCGCGATGGAGAAAGTCTTGCGTGAGCATCACCACGAGATTGCGGCGCTTGTGATGGAGCCTTTGATGCAAGGCGCCGCCGGCATGATCGACCAGCCGGCTGGGTATATTTCCCGTGCCAGGGAGTTGACGCGAAAGTATAATACCCTCCTGATCTTTGACGAGGTTGCGACGGGATTCGGGCGAACCGGGAAAATGTTTGCCGCGGACCACGAGAACGTGACCCCCGACATACTGACGGTTGCGAAAGGACTCACGGGAGGCTACCTGCCGTTGGCCGCGACGCTGACGACCGAAGAAGTTTATAGCGCTTTTCTGGGCCGCCATGAGGAATTCAAGGCTTTTTTTCACGGGCATACTTATACCGCCAATCCACTGGCTTGCGCGGTGGCGATCGCGAATCTCGAGCTTTTCGAAAAACAAAAGACGCTCGAAAAGTTGCAGCCGAAAATCCAGCTCATCAAAAAAAGACTGGAAGATTTTTACAGCTTGAAGTGCGTCGGGGATATTCGCCAATGCGGCGTTATGGTCGGAATTGAGTTGGTCCGCGATAAGGCGACTCAAGAACCGTTCGAATCCAGAGAAAAGATCGGCGTCCGTGTGATCGAGCTGGCACGAAGAAAAGGTGCGATCCTCCGCCCTCTAGGCCCGGTGATCGTGCTCATGCCGCCGCTGGGGATGACGGAAAAAGAACTCAACAAGCTGCTAGATATTACTTATGAGTCAATAAAGGAAGTCACGGAATGAAAAGCGTATGAAAGCCGGAATATTCATCACAGGGACAGACACCGACGTCGGAAAAACAGTGATCTCGGCGGGTCTTGCGCTTGTCCTCCGGGATCGTGGGATGAAAGTGGGCGTGATGAAGCCTGTCGCGACCGGTTGTTACGGGGGAGACGAAAGGCTTATTTCCCAGGACGCGGTGTTTTTGATGGAGGCCGCCGAGAACGAATACCCCCCGCTCACGAGCCCCTCGCGTTTCCGCAACCCTCTCTCGCCCAACGTTGCGGCCACGCTGGAAAAAAAAGAAGTGGATATCCCGCAAATCCTTAAAAGTTATCATCAGCTACAGAAGCACTATGACTTCATGATCGTTGAGGGTGTGGGCGGACTGATGGTTCCCCTCAAGAAAGATTATTATGTGGCCAATCTCATTCGCGATATGGGATTGCCGATCGTGATCGTGTCATACGCGGGGCTTGGCGCGATCAATCACACGCTTCTTACCGTGGATGCGGCCACGATCCGGGGGCTCGAAGTGCGTGGCATCATCTTTAACCGTGTTGCTGTGGCGAATTATTCGCTGGCCGAACTTACAAATCCCAAAGTTATACAAGATCTTTCCGGCGTTCCGATCCTCGGGAGCCTTCCCGACATTGAGGGACTTAACATGGATAGCTGCCAGTTCGGGAAGCTCAAGGAAATTTTTCAGGAGCGCATCCGGATCGACAAAATCACAGGAAGTTTTTCCAGCGCTATTCCCCACAGATAGACCGAAAGGAATCAGCCTTGTCCAACAGGAAAGCCATCGGCGTCTTACTTGAAAGAAAAAAAGACGCGAGCCTGCTGAATTGGAACCTCAAGCGTCCTTACCCACCCGAAAAGATCCGCATTCCAATCCCCGCATCTTCAGAACCCTGCGTCCGGGAAGGAGAGACCGTTCAGATCGGGCAAAAGATCGCCAGCCCGCAAGAAGCGGGAGGTGTGAGCCTTCACGCCGGTATGTCCGGCAAGGTGGAGAAGATAGCGTCTTTTCCGAGCGCGGCGGGAGGCGAAAGAAGAATGATCGAGATCCGAAAACACGGCAGTCCCAATGCCTATCAATTTCCGCAAAGCGGAAATTGGGGCAGCCCCGACCACCATAAAGCAAAAGAAAATAAAGGTCGGGGCGAGCCCAAATCTCTTCCGCCTGCGGAGACGCGAAAAGGATGGGCCGAGATCCCGGCAGAAGAACTTTCGAGTGTTTTTCAGCACTCCGGGCTTGTGACCACGGATCCCTCCATGGAGCCAGTTCATGCGAAACTCGAACGTCATACCGGAGCACGAACGATCATCATCAACGGGTGTGAGCCGGAACCCTACATCACCTGCGAGCAAGTGCTTATCCTGTCTCATGCCGTAGAAATTTTAAAGGGCGCCGAACTACTCAAAAGAGCTCTTAAGGCCGAAAAGATCCTTTTCGCGTTCGAGGACTGCAATCTCGAAATGATCGAGCTGATTAAGAGCAAGATCTACTTTCTGAAGTGGGAATATGCCGAAGTCCGGACCGTTCCCGCGCTCTACCCGCAAGGCTCTGAAGGCGCCCTGCTTCAGGCGTGGTTCCCGGGAGAAGAAGACCGGGCGGTTGTTTTTCCCGCCTCCACGGCGTTTGCGGCCTATGAAGCGGTCGCGCTGGGAAAGCCTTTTTACGAGAGAGTGGTGACGGTCGGCGGCGAATGCGTGGTCGAACCGCGCAGCCTCTGGCTACCCCTCGGAATTTCTTTTCATGATGCGATCCATGCCTGCAAGGGAGTGATGCGCGAACCCGAAAAGATCCTTATGGGCGGGCCTATGGCCGGAACCGCGCAAAGGACCGCAGAGGTTTCTGTGATGGCCGGGACTGGCGCGATCCTCGCGCTTCCTAAAGAAGTCGCGAAAGACGGACCCGAGGAACCTTGTCTCCGGTGTAATCTTTGCGTCGATCATTGTCCGGCTCTGCTATCGCCCGTGATGATCACGCTGGCCGCGGAGCGAAATGAATTTGCGGTTGCAGAAGAATGGAATGTTGCGGATTGCGTTGAATGCGGCAATTGCTCCTATGTGTGCCCGTCCAAACGGCCGATGTTGAAGTTTATTCGCCTGGCGCGCGATCACACGAAAAGGATGGCTCATGGTTGAGGGGACGCTTTCTTATAAAACAACCTTGCCGGCACATATCCGATCCGGAGATTCTCTGGCCCGGCGGCACTGGGGGCAGCTCGCCGCTCTCGCTCCGGTCTTTGTAACAACCTGTTTTACCGGCCACGCGGAAATTCTGCGCATTCTTTTGATCTGCCTGGTAAGCGCGATCGCGTTCGGATTTTTAGCCGCGAAGCTTTTCCGGAAAAAAGAAAGTCTGTGGAACGGCGAAACCGTGCTCGCCGCAACGCTCTTCTCCCTGCTTATGCCTTCGCGATGTCCTTCCGAGGTTGTGATCCTCGGTGTTTTTATGGCGGTTTTTGTCGGCCGAGAGCTTTTCGGTGGTACGGGCGCCCACCTTTTGCACCCACTTCTCTTGGCGCGTGTTTTTTTACAACTCTGTTTTCCCAAAGCCATGTCGGAACCCATGCTCCTGGCGGGAGAGGGAAGTGTTTGGACGCTTCTAGGCGTCGGTCTCGGAGGAATCATCTTTCTCAAACAAAGACAAGGCTATTGGGAAACGCCGGCTCTTTTTATGGCGGCATGCTTTATTTGCGAAGCTTTGTTTGGAGGCCGGGAAATGCCATTCGCCTTTTTTGGCGGCGTTCTTCTGACAGCTTTTTTTCTTTTGGCGGACCCCGTGGCCCTTCCGCTAACGCGCCAAGGGACAGCTCTTTTCGTTTTGGGCGCAGCGCTTTTAAGCTCGCGGCTCAGTCCGGAGGGATTCTCAATCCGCTCTGCCGGATACGCGATCCTTTTGATGAATCTGTTAACCCCTTGGCTGGACGTCTGGCTCAGACCCGTTTCTTATAAAACAAAACATCATCTCAAGGCAACTTATCCGTCATGAACATCAAAAAAGCGGCGATGACAGCGTCAAAATATTTATTTCTGGTGCTTTTCCTGTGTCTGCTTGTCGCGATTCTTGGCGCGGCGCAAACGCTGAGGCGGTGAAGATCATGAGGTCCTGGGGTCAATGAAACTACCGGAAAGCCTTTTCTCGCGATTGTTCCTGGCCTATCTTCCATTCATGGTCTACCCCTATGGTTTTTTCAAGGCAGGCGTTGCGGCGCTGTGGATCGTTGTGTTCCTCTGGATCACGGTTGCTTTTTTCTGGTTCACACGCCGGATTTTTCCCGATCGTTCCTTAAAATGCGCTTTCTTCCTGTGGTTGATCGTGTGGGCTCAGGCCGTATGGACGCTTACAAAGCTACCGCCTTACTGGATCGTCAGTGTTTTCTTTCTCGCCCCCGTCTCATTTCTCGAAGATACAGTAAAGCCCGGGCATGTTCGTGTTTTCTCCAGACAAGTGCCGAAGTATTTTTTTGAACGGGCGCTGGCCGGGATCGGCTTTGCAGGTTTCGTGATGCTTTTGGCGCTCGTTCGGGGAGTCGGTGAAAAGCATCTTGGGATCCACGCTTTCGAACAACCCGCCGGCATGTTGCTTGTGATCGCAGCCGTTGCTTTTTTATGGAAAAATCAACCGTACCAGGGGAGAAGGTAACGTGTATTTTTTAATCATCACCTTCGGCTTTCTGCTGGCGATGCGTGGCGCAAGGCCCGCCCCTTTGCAAAAACCGGGTGACGGACTCGAACGCATTTTGCGCAACGCCGCGGATTTTTTTCTTACAACGAGTTTGATCCTTGTGCTTTGGGCGCTCGCTACAGCCGTTGAAAAGATCCAGCCCATCGCCCTCGAATATGAGGTCCTGGGCTTCGGGATCGCCGCCTATTTGTTTTCGCGCTTTCAGAAAAAAACAGACGCCTTTTTTTTCTCTGTGTTTGCGAGCGTTTTTATGATCCATTCAAGGCAGATCGATCTTTTTCACGGGCTTTCGCTTGTCTGGGCCGTGAGCGCGGGGATCGCGATTTTTCAGGCCTGCTTTCTGGGTTTAAGATACAAACTTCTTTTTTCGGACACACCAGTCTCGATGAGGGGGTGGCCGAGCCTGTGTCTTTTGGCCGGATGTATCTCTCTTGTTCTATGGAGTCTCGAGAGCTTGGTTTTCTAAGGTTTTTATCCAGAAAGTCGACAATAACGGAAAGAAGCGTTTTGTCCCAACGAATTCATTTCAAAGGAGTTTTCCCATGGCCATCGAAGAGATCCTGCTAGGAGCGGTTGAAAAAGAAGCTTCGGACATTCACTTGACCGTGGGGCGTCCCGTGACCTATCGCATGGTGGGGTCCCTGGTCTCGGTGGGCGAAAAACCGTTAACCGCGCAAGATACCGAGGCTTTTGCCAAAGAGATCACGACTGAAGTTCAGCGCAAAAAGGTCGAGGAGGTTGGAGGCATTGATTTTGGATTTTCATTCAAGGACAAGGCGCGTTTTCGCGTCTCTTGTTTCAAGCAGCAGGGGCATTATTCTCTCGTGCTGCGACTGCTCCCTTCAAGGTTTTTCGGTTTTCAGGACATCGGGCTTCCGTCGCAGCTGATCGAGACATTGAATCTCCCGCGCGGTCTGGTGCTTGTGACGGGGCCTACCGGGAGCGGTAAAACGACCTCCCTTGCAACCATGCTCAATTACATTAATGAAAATTTCCCCAAACACATTATTACGGCGGAAGACCCGATCGAGTTCGTGCATCACCACAAGAAGGGCGTGGTTACCCAGCGTGAAGTCGGAGACGACGTTCCGAGTTTTTCCGAAGCGATCGTAAAGTCCCTGCGCCAGGACCCGGATGTGATCCTGATCGGAGAAATGCGCGATCTGGCGACTATGGAGTCCGCTATCCGCGCCGCCGAAACAGGACACTTAGTTTTTTCTACGCTGCATACCACGGGAGCCGCGCGAACGGTCGACCGCATCATCGATGTTTTCCCGCCGGCGCAACAGCCGCTGGTCCGCGTCCAACTCGCCTCTACGATCGTTGCCGTGATTTCGCAAGTGCTTGTACCGCGCCTCGACGGGAAAGGCCGAGTGGCCGCCTTCGAGATCATGTTCGCGACCCCGGCCATTCGCAATCTCATTCGCGAAGGCAAGACCTACCAGATCCTTTCCGAACTCCAGACCGGATCACGCTATGGCATGATCATGCTGGACGATTATTTGAAACAGCTTTACACCCAGGGCGTGATCGGTTATGAAGCCGCACTCGAAGTGGCAGCGGATTCTCGCGAACTAGGTCTCCAGCTTTCCAAGATCCAGCCCGCAGGAAAAGGGAAAGAAAGAGCGAGATAAATAAAACTTGACCCCGTGGGGAGGCTTGGGTATCCTATGCCCGCCTTCAGCAGGGAAGGTGGCCCCCAATAAGAATGAAGGGCGGGGCCGGGACAAAATCCACGCAAAAGAGACTCAATTCAAACTTAATCCCAGCGTTTTGATCGCCACTTTTAGCTCTTTCCGCGTATTTTTCTAAGAATCTAGAGAAAACCCGAAGATCCAATCATCAAAATGACAACGAAGACCCCGAAGGAAAACCCTCAAGGGGAAAAACTGTTCCTCGTGGACGGCAATTCCTTCTGTTACAGGGCCTTTTACGCGATTCCGAATCTGACAAATTCCAAGGGAGAGCCGACCAACGCGATTTATGGGTTTGTGACCATGATGCGCCGGCTCATGGAAGAGCAGAAGCCGGGCCATCTCGCCATGTGTTTTGACCGGAAAGAGCCGACCTTTCGGCATGAGCAATACAAGGAATACAAAGCGCACCGAAAGCCGATGCCTGAAGAGCTCGTGAAACAGATCGAGCCCATCAAGGAGTTCTGCCGGATCTCGAACTGGGCGATCTTTGAAAAGGCGGGTTTTGAGGCGGATGACGTGATCGGTACTTTGGCCAAAAAAGGAGAGAAAGAAGGCTATCAGGTCTTCATTATCACCGGAGACAAAGATGCCTTCCAATTGGTTAACGAACGAATCAAGATCCTCCAGCCGCACAAAGAAAACCTGGTCTATGATGTCGAGAAGGTCCGGGAACGTTTCAGCGGGCTGGGGCCGGACAAGGTTGTGGATATTCTCGCCCTCATGGGAGATGCCTCGGACAACATTCCGGGCGTGCCGGGGATTGGCGAAAAAACCGCCATCAAACTTATCCAGGAGTTTGGTTCCGTGAATGGCCTTCTCGAGCGGTTAGATGAAGTTTCTTCAGAAAAGCAAAGACAGAAGATCCAAGAGAACATGGAAGACCTCAAATTGTCCCAAATGCTCGCGACGATCGACACAAACATGTCGCTTGAGATTGATTGGAATGCTTTGCGCGTGACCGAGCCTGACAATACAGCCTTGATGGAATTTTTTAAACGGTATGAATTCCGGGGCCTCATGAAAGGCATTGCCGGGCAAGGGGAGAAAGAGGCGAAGGAAAGGCAGTACAAATCGGTTCAGACGGCCCAAGAACTCGAAGCTTTTTCAGGAGCGCTTAAAAAAGCGAAGGCCTTTAGCTTTGACACTGAAACGACTTCGATCGATCCGATGAAGGCCGCCTTGGTCGGGATGAGCTTTTGTTGGGAACCTTTTACGGCTTATTACCTCCCTGTGTCTTCTTCAGCACAGCAAGGCCCGGGACTCTCGCTCGAGGATGTTTTGGAGGTCGTGAGGCCGGCGCTTGAGGACAAGGAAATCGCGAAATACGGGCAAAACATCAAATATGATGAGATCGTCATGGCGCGTCATGGCATTCGCCTTGGTGGCGTTGCGTTTGATACCATGATCGCGAGCTACCTGATCGATCCTCTCAAGCGGAATCATAATCTCGATGATATTTCGCTGGAATATTTGAATGTAAAAAAGATCACGACCGAGAGTCTTATTGGAACGGGTAAAAAAAGCATCACCATGGATGCCGTTCCCCTGGGGCAGATCACCGATTACGCTTGCGAAGATGCGGATTGCGTGATGAGACTTGTCCCGATCCTTCAAGGAAAGCTTGAGGAGCTCGGGCTCACGGAGCTTTACAAGAAAGTCGAGCTGCCTTTATCGGGCGCCTTGGCTCAAATTGAAATGAACGGTGTTGCGCTGGACCTGAAATTCCTCAAAGAGCTTTCTGATAAGGCCGCTAAAGAGATCGACGCCCTCGTGAAAGAAATTCACGCGGATGCCGGAACGGAATTCAACCTGGATTCACCGAAACAACTCGCGGACGTGTTATTCGTTCAGAAAAAACTACCGGCCCTGAAAAAGATCAAGACCGGGTATTCGACCGACGCGAGCGTGCTCGAGAAGCTCGCGGTTTCGCATGAGTTGCCGCGAAAGATCCTGGAATACCGGGAACGCGCAAAGTTGCGGTCCACATACCTCGACGCGTTGCCGGAGATGGTAAACGGGGAAACGCATTGCGTGCACACGTCATTCAATCAGACGACCACGGATACGGGGCGGCTTTCAAGCTCGGATCCGAATCTTCAGAATATTCCGATCAAGACCGAGATGGGACGACTGGTCCGGAAGGCTTTTGTGGCGCGGGTGCGGCCCAAGGGAAAAGGGAAGATCCTCTCCGCCGATTATTCGCAGATCGAACTGCGAGTGCTCGCGCATTTTTCCGGGGACCCGAATCTGACCAAAGCGTTCGCTGAAGACCGGGACATTCATACATTCACGGCCACGCTTCTTTACGGCGTGAAAGAAAAGGAGGTGACCCGCGAGATGCGGAACGCCGCGAAGACCATCAATTTCAGCATCGTGTACGGCAAAACAAGCTACGGGCTTTCGCAGGACCTGAACATGTCGATCCCGGAAGCGGATCAGTTCATCAAGAACTACTTCGCGCGTTACGCCCAGGTAAAGGAATTCCTGGACGCGCAAAAAGAAAAAGCTAAAAAGGACGGATTCCTGACCACACTTCTCGGCCGGCGCTCTTATTTTCCGAACATTAACGCCTCCAACATGCAATTGCGGCAGTACGCCGAGCGGTCGGCCATTAACGCACCGATCCAGGGGTCGGCGGCGGACCTGATCAAGATCGCAATGATTGCGATCCAGCGGCGGCTCGATAAAGAAAAAAGCGAAAGCCTTATGATCATGCAGGTGCATGACGAGCTGGTGTTCGATGCGCCCTCTGGCGAGATCGATGCGCTCACAACGCTCGTCAAGGAAGAGATGGAAGGGGCTTATAAGCTCAATGTGCCGCTTAAAGCGGACATTACGGCAGGGGAGACATGGTATAAAAGCTAAAAAACCAAGAACCAAGAAACAAAATCCAAATGAGATCCAAGCCCCAAGAAACAATAAAGCGGCCTGAATTTTGGGGATTGGTTTTTGGAATTTTTTTGGTTCTTGTATCTTGGATCTTGGAATTTACCGGGTGATTGCATTCTAGTTGTCTAAAATTTAACGGAATAGCACAGAGGTTTATGAAAAACAAACTAGTCGTTGGTTTAACGGGCGGTTTCGGGGTCGGGAAAAGCTCGGTGGCCCAGCGGTTCAAGAATATGGGCGCCGAGATCATTGATGCCGACGACATTGCGCACGATGCTGTTAAAAAAGGCAGCCCGGTCTTTGATGCCGTGATCGAGCTTTTTGAAGAGGCGCTTCATCCGGGGGGCAAGAAAATGGACCGGGAAAAACTCGCGGAGATCGTTTTTTCCGATCCGAAGAAACGCAAGGAACTCGAAGCGATCATTCATCCGTACGTCTATGAAAAGATCAAAGAAAAGATCGAAGCGTCCTCCCGGAAAGTGATCCTTGTGGAAGTACCGCTTCTTTTTGAAGCCGGGTTTGAAACGCTTTGCGATAAGGTGGTGGTCGTGACCTGCAATTCGACCGTTAAAATGAAACGCCTCATCAACAAGAAGTTCACGGAGCAAGAGGTTCGGGCGCGCGAAAAAGTCCAGATGCCCGAGGCTCTGAAAGCCCAAAAAGGGAATTTTATCATCGATAATTCGAAGTCTATTTATCAAACACAAAGGGAGATCGAACGGCTTTGGTATAAGTTCGTCGCCCTTTCCAAAGGAGCCAACAAACCATGATGAGAGAAACAAGAGAAATGCGGGAACCCAGAGAAAAATCCCATACGCATCACCGCCGGGGCGAGGAGGGGAACGCGAAGCCGCGTCCGCCGCGCATGGTGCAGGAAGATGCGGCCTCAAACGGCGAAGCCCTTGAAAAGGCGCTGCAGCAGCAGAAATCCGGCGAGAAGCCGATGGATGTTGTCAGCTTGAAGCAGATGAAGATCGTCGAGCTTCAAAAAATGGCGCACAAGTTCAAGATCGAGAATGTGGCCGGGTTGAAGCGCCAGGACCTGATCTTTAAGATCCTTCAGGGACAGGCCCAGCAATCCGGGCTCATGTTCGGGGAAGGCGTGCTGGAGATCCTGGAAGACGGGTTTGGTTTCCTGCGTTCCCCCAATTACAATTATCTTCCTTCCCCGGACGACATTTATGTCAGCCCCAGCCAGATCCGCCGGTTCAATTTGAGGACCGGGGACGTGGTGGGCGGGCTGATCCGTCCGCCGAAAGAAGGGGAGCGGTATTTTGCCCTGCTCAAAGTCGAGCTCATCAATTTTGAAGAGCCAGACAGCGGCAAAGACAAGATCGCGTTCGACAACCTCACGCCGCTTTATCCGAATCAACGGATCCAGCTTGAGACCACGCAGGAAGAGGTTTCCATGCGGGTGATGGACCTTTTGGCGCCGATCGGATTTGGCCAGCGCGGCATGATCGTTGCGCAGCCTTATAGCGGTAAGACGATCCTTCTTCAAAAGATCGCGAACTCCATCACGACCAATCATCCGGACGCGTACCTGATCGTACTTTTGATCGATGAACGTCCCGAGGAAGTGACGGACATGCAGCGGTCGGTGAAAGGCGAGGTCATCGCCTCGACTTTTGACGAACCCGCGGACCGGCACGTTCAGGTTGCGGAGATCGTGCTCGAAAAGGCCAAACGTCTGGTCGAACACAAGCGCGATGTCGTGATCCTGCTGGATTCGATCACGCGTCTCGCGCGCGCGTACAATACTGTCGCGCCGCATTCCGGAAAGATCCTCTCAGGGGGCGTGGATTCCAATGCGCTTCACAAGCCGAAACGGTTCTTTGGTTCGGCGCGTAATGTGGAAGAAGGCGGCAGCATCACGATCATCGCCACCGCGCTCGTGGACACGGGTTCCCGCATGGACGAGGTTATTTTTGAGGAGTTCAAGGGAACGGGCAACATGGAGCTGCAGCTGGACCGCAATCTTTTCCAGCGCAGGATCTATCCGGCCATCGATGTAAAGAAGTCCAACACGCGTAAAGAGGACCTGCTGATCCCCGCCGAAGAGCTCAACCGGGTGTGGATCCTCCGCAAGGTCTTAAACGAACTGAATCCGTCGGAAGCCATGGAGCTTCTGGTGGACCGTCTTAAAAAAACCAAATCCAACGCTGATTTTCTTCTCAGCATGAATAAAGCAAAGGAGTAACAAAATGAAAAAAGAAATTCATCCGAAATATGGTCCTTCCACCATTCAGTGCGCTTGCGGCAATGTGATCGAAACGCGCAGCGTGATGCCAAGGATGCAAGTGGACATCTGCTCGAGCTGCCACCCGTTCTTCACCGGCAAACAGAAGATCCTGGATACTGCCGGTCGGATTGACCGGTTCAAGAAAAAATTCCAGGACCGCGTGGCCGTCAACAAAAAATCGACCAAAGTGACACCCAAGTTGCCGGTGAAGCTCAAGTTCTCCGAGGATACCCGGAAAGAAAAGCTCCAGGCCCTGAAGGATAAGGTTAAAGCGGCAGGAAAATAAAAACGTAACGGCGGAAGGTGTCCGGTGTACGGCGCAAACTAAGCGCTTTGCGCCGTACGCCTTACTCCGTACGCAAGACGCAAATGAGAATCCGCGAACGCCTAGAAAAAACAGAAGCGAGGTTTCGAGAGCTCGAGGTTTTGCTCTCCAGCCCCGATACTGCCCGGAGCAAGTTCCAGGCCCTGAGCAAGGAAATGTCTCTGCTCAGGCCGATCATGGAGCTTTTTGAAAAATACAAAAAAACCGAGCGTGAAATCGAAGGCTTGAAGCATAGCCTTCGCGATAGTTATAGCGATGAGGCCATGAAAAGCCTTATCACGGAAGAAATGAAGGCTCTCGAAGCGGAGCAAAAGGAACGGGAAGGAAAACTCGAGGAGCTTTTCTTGCGGGACATGCAGCCGGATGCGGCACGCGATGTGATCGTCGAAATCCGAGCGGGGACCGGAGGGGAAGAGGCCGCGCTTTTTGCGGGAGATCTTTTCCGCATGTACAGCATGTATGCGGGGGATCATGGTTTACGGGTTGAAGTGATGGACACGAATCCCACCGGGATCGGCGGGTTCAAAGAGATCATTTTTGGCGTGACCGGGGATCACGTGTTCAGCTTTTTTAAATATGAAAGCGGGATCCATCGCGTCCAGCGCGTGCCGAAGACCGAGGCGAGCGGACGTATCCATACCTCAGCGGTCACGGTGGCGGTATTGCCTGACGTTGAGGAAGAAGAGATCGAGATCAAGGCGGACGATCTCAGGATCGACGTTTATCGCGCCTCCGGCGCCGGCGGGCAGCATGTGAATAAAACAGAATCGGCGGTGCGTATCACGCACATGCCGACGGGCTTCGTGGTCGCGTGCCAAGACGAGCGGTCACAGCAGAAAAATAAAGCGAAGGCCATGCGTATTTTGCGCGCCAAGATCTTTGATTTTCGCCGGGCCCAGCAGGAAGCCGAAGTCGCCAAGAATCGCAAAGCCCAGATCGGATCGGGCGACCGTTCGGGCAAGATCCGGACGTATAATTATCCGGACAACCGCCTGACGGATCACCGGATCGGACTCACGCTGCACAGCCTGAATCAGATCCTGGACGGAAAGCTGGACCCGGTCGTCGAGGCGCTTGCGGAAGATGAAAAAGTTCGTCTTTTGACGACTCTATGAGTTGTTCGGACAAAATAAAGAACGGGGAACTTCTTGAATTGATCGCCTGGGGTCGCGCAGAACTTTTGCGAGTCGGCATAGAAGAAGCCCAGGAAGAATGCGAGCGCATTTTAATGAAGCTTTTGGGGTGCGCGCGTTCCGGGATTTACCTGAAAGAACATGAATTAAACACTTCGGGCGTCCGGAAAAAGTTCCTCGCGCTTCTTGAGAAAAGGTTTCAGAGGATACCGTTAGCGTATCTTTTAAAAGAAACGGATTTTTACCAGGAAACTTTGTATGTAGATGAGCGGTGCCTCATCCCGCGACCTGAGACGGAGATCCTGGTCGAACAGATCTTGAAAGCGTTGGGCGAAAACGGCAAAAAGACGGTTTCTTTTCTGGACATCGGAACAGGTTCCGGCGCTATAGCCATCGCGATTCTTCGCGCTCTCAAGGAAGCGCGAGGGACGCTTTCGGATATCTCCGGAGAAGCGCTTGAGGTGGCTCGGGAGAACCTGAGGCGCTACGCATTGGAAGATCGCGCCAGGCAGGTCCGGGGCGATTTGTTTGAACCTTTCGCCAAAGACGAAAAGTGGGATTTGATCGTTTCGAATCCGCCTTATTTGTCGGCAGAGGACTGGAAAGAGGTTCAGAAAGAGCTTAAATTTGAACCTCAACGAGCTTTAGACGGCGGGAAAGACGGTTTAGATTTTTACCGGAAGATCATTGCCAGCGCAAAAGACCATTTGGTCCCGGGAGGACTGCTTGCCTTGGAAGTGGGGCAGGGCCAGGCCGAGCAGGTTTCAAAGTGGCTTCAGACCGCGGGTTATGATAATATCCAGCGTTTCAATGACCATTTGCAGGTTCAGCGGGTCGTAACGGCCCAGAGGTATTCTTAATTTTGTATGGATAAAATCATTATTCAGGGCGGTTATCGGCTTAAGGGCGAGGTCGATGTTTCCGGATCCAAGAACGCGGTTCTGCCGATCATGGCAGCCGCGCTTCTTTCCGAGGAAGAATCCGTGATCACGAACGTTCCGTCCCTTTGGGACGTTCACACGATGGTGAAAATTCTTCGTTCGCTGGGGGCGAAGGCGATCCTTGAGAATGGTTGTTTGAAAGCAAAGCCGGGCAAGAACCTGAAGCCGCTTGCGCCCTACAAGCTTGTGAAGACCATGCGCGCGTCCGTATGTGTGCTGGGGCCGCTTTTGGCGCGGCTCGGAGAAGCGGAAGTATCGCTTCCGGGGGGATGTGCCATTGGCCCCCGGCCGATCGATCTTCATTTGAAAGGCCTGGAAGCGCTGAATGCCGAAATCAATATCGAACACGGTTATGTGAAGATCAAAGCCAAAAAAAAGTTACGCGGGGCGGAGATCTATCTCGGGGGCGGTTACGGCTCCTCGGTGTTGGCCACGGATAATGTGATGATGGCCGCCACGCTCGCTCAGGGAAGAACCGTAATCGAGAATGCGGCTTGTGAGCCTGAAGTTGTGGACCTTGCGAGATTCTTAAGGAAGATGGGCGCGAAGATCACAGGCGAGGGTTCGCCCAGGATCGAGATCGAAGGGGTCCGGAGACTCCACGGCGCGGAACACCAAGTGATCCCGGACCGGATTGAAGCGGGAACGTTTCTTTACGCCGCGGCGATCACGGGCGGAGATGTCTTGGTCCGGAAAATGGAGCCGAGCCATCTGAATGCGGTGATCGACAAGCTTCATCAGGCGGGGGTGCGCGTTGACAAGTTCAAAAACTCCGCGCGTGTAAGAAAGAATGGAAGGCTGAAGCCGGTTGAAATTACAACGCTGCCGTATCCGGCGTTTCCCACGGACCTGCAGGCGCAGGCGATGGCGCTTGCGACGGTCACACCGGGGATCAGCGTGATCACAGAAAAGATCTACCCGAATCGTTTTATGCATGTGCCCGAACTCGGCCGTATGGGCGCGAAAGTGTTTTTAGAAGGGCCGAGCGCCATTGTCCACGGCGTCAAAAAATTGAGCGGAGCGCCGGTCATGGCCTCCGATCTCAGGGCCAGCGCGGCGCTTGTGCTCGCGGGTCTGGTCGCGCAAGGCGCGACAGAAGTTCAACGCGTGTACCATCTGGACCGGGGTTATGAGAACCTCGAACAGAAGCTTACGTCCCTGGGCGCGGTCATTCGCAGGGAAAAGGAATAAATTTCAAATCTCAAATTTGAGATTATTACAAAGGAGGCAATGTGGCAGTTAAAATAAGAATGAAACGTTTCGGCAGCAAGAATCGTCCTCAGTGGCGCATCGTGGTCAGCGACGCGAAGATGCCGCGCGACGGGCGCTTCATTGAGGAGATCGGCTATTATGACGCTCTTCCCAAAGAAGATATTTTCGTCGTGAAGCAGGATCGTCTCGACTATTGGGTGAAACAAGGGGCGCAGATGAGCGTGGCCTTGAAGAGCCTGGTGCGGCGCGAGAAGAAAAAGACGAAGACGAAGAAGAGCGCCTGAATTTTTTCCTGATAAGGAAGCATTCATGGCTCTTTTGATCGACATCGTAACGCTCTTCCCCGGATTTTTTAAAAGCCCGCTCGAGGAGTCGCTTTTGGAAAAGGCCCAAGCGAAGGGGCTCGTGAAGGTCCGGACGCATGACCTTCGCGATTGGACGCATGACCGTCATAAAACAGCGGATGATAAGCCGTTTGGGGGCGGGGCGGGGATGGTGATGAAACCCGAACCGATCTTCGAATGCGTGGAAGCGATCGGTAAAGGCGCCTGGGTGGTGCTGATGGATCCCCAGGGGGAGCCCATGAGCCAAACACTGGCTGCGAAGCTCGCCAAGAAAAAACACCTGGTTCTGATCGCGGGGCATTACGAGGGCGTGGATCAGCGCGTGAAAGACCATCTGATCGATCAGGAAATATCGATGGGCGATTTTATTACGATGGGTGGCGAAGCCCCGGCTCTTTGTCTGATCGAAGCGGTGACAAGGCTTTTACCGGGCGTTCTGGGGAACGCGGAATCGATCAAGCACGAAAGTTTTCAGACCGGGATGCTGGAGCATCCCCATTACACAAGACCCCGGGAATATCGGGGGTGGGAAGTGCCTGAGGTGCTCGTATCGGGCGACCATAAGAAATTGGATGCATGGCGGAAAAAATCCGCAGAACAAGTCACAAAGAAAAAACGGCCAGATCTTTTAAAATAATTTACACAAACGGGGGCATAAAATGAACAAAATGGACATCGTAGAAAAAGAAGCCAAAGCGAAAAAAACGCCGGAATTCCGCGTGGGCGACACTCTTAAAGTGCACGTCCGCGTTAAAGAAGGCGACAAGACCCGCACCCAGCTCTTCGAGGGTGTCTGCATTCGCAAAAAGGGGAAAGGCGTTCGCGCCAGCTTCACCGTCCTCAAGGAAAGTTACGGGGACAAGGTCGAGAAGATCTTTCCGCTTCACTCGCCGAACGTGGAAAAGGTTACCGTGAGCGTGAAAGGCAAGGTCCGTCGCGCAAAACTGTATTACCTGAAAAACCAGTAACGCTTTTTCAGGCCCCATCCCGATGGAGGTAGCTGTTAAGGCATCTCGGAAGACTCTCCTCCTGGAGAGGCTTCTGGCTTTTGACCGCGAGGAAACTCCCGGGGCGGGCGGGGGCTGGCTGGCCGGCGTGGATGAAGCTGGGCGCGGCCCTTTAGCGGGCCCGGTTGTCGCGGCGGCAGTGATCCTCGTGAGGCCTGAGACTCTCGCGGGCATCAACGACTCCAAGAAAATAAGCGCTTCACTGCGTGAAGAGCTTTACGTCCGGATCGCGCGTTCCTCGATTGTCGGTATTGGTTTTGCGGACGAAAAACAGATCGATGAACTCAATATCTACGAGGCGACACGCCTGGCCATGAAAAAGGCCATCCTGAACCTCCCCCACACTCCCTCGCGTCTTCTGATCGATGGCCCCATGCGTCTGGACCTTGAACTCGAGCAAAAAGGCGTTATTCATGGTGATGGAAAATCAGCGAGCATTGCCGCCGCCTCGATCGTGGCCAAGGTCTTTCGTGACCACTGGATGCGAAAACTTCATGACCTTTATCCCGCCTACGGGTTCCATAACCACAAAGGCTACGGAACGGCCGAGCACATGCAAGCCCTCAAGAAAAAAGGGCCCTCTCCTATCCACCGCCATAGCTTCGCGCCTGTCCGGGAAGCAGCGCTGAGCTTCCATCCTGAAAAAGAAAATAGGAAAAAGGGCGTCGCCGAGGAAGCGCTTTCGTGAGGCTGACACCTCACCCCGGGCCGTTTCGAGCGACGCTCGGAGAGCGCGGCGAAATGGCCGCCTGTGCCTTCCTGAAAAAAAACGGGTACGAGATTCACGAAAAGAACTATAAGTGCAAGCTCGGCGAGATCGATGTGATCGCTCGGCGGCGTGGAAGGCTCGCTTTTATTGAGATCAAGACACGAACCAGCACCCAACGCGGGACCCCCCAAGAGGCCGTGGATCTTCGAAAACAAGAAAAGATCTTCAAGGTGGCCCAGTGGTATATGAAAGAAAAGAAGCTTGGGGAGATCTTGGTCGCTTTTGACGTGGTCGCGATCCTTTGGAGAGAAGGGCAAACGCCCGAGATTTGCCTGATCGCAGACGCCTTTCAAGCGCAAGAAAAACACTATTGATTCTCATTCGTAAAGAGTACAAAATAACGGCCGATACTCCTGGAGAACGTTGGAAGAACCGCTCGCAACGAAACTCGAAGAAATGACCAGAAAAAATAAAAAACTATTTTCTTTTCTCTGCCTTGGATTGTTCGCTTTCGCTTTGATCGCTTACGGCGAAGAGAAGAAAGCCGATCTTTACGCGCCGGTTTATACAAAACCCCTGACCGCTCAACCCCTCAAAGGCTTTTTTTCTAGAGCCATCGAACTTCCCTTTAAACTGGCCAAATGGCCCATGGACCAAGGAATCATTTATACCGAAAACCACCGACTGGATAAGAAAACAATATGGCTTTATGAACAAACGCTCAAGCAAGGGGTGAAACCCCTCTTCGGGTTTACGGATTTGAGCGTGTACCCTTACTTTGGCGCCGAACTCAATCTTTTGGCGCTTGCCAGACAAAAGGAAAAATACCCGGATTTTTTTGCGACGACCACGCTTCTGTATTGCCCCACCGTTTTTTTCGCGGTTGATTCTGAGATCGGAGCGCAAAGGATTGGCGGAACGGGGTTTCATTCCAAGGGCATTGTAAACTATGACCTCGAGCAAAAAGAACCTTTCTATGGCATCGGGCCGAACACCAGCCGGGGCGATGGCACTTCCTATCGAATAGAAACGACCCAGGTGGGCGCGCGGGCCGGCTATGAATTCTCGCCCACGATCGATCTCGAAGCCGGTTTTGATTATAAAAAAGTGAACATTTTAAACCGGGCCCACGACGGCAAGGGAGATATCCGGACTATTTTCGCAGGGCAGAACATCCCAGGCCTCGGCGGGGATGATCTTTTGGACTATTCCTTGACGCTAGGGCGCGACACGCGTGATAGCAAGGATGATGCGACGAAGGGGAGCTATCAAAAATTTCTTTTCCAGTTTACCGATGGCGTCAATGGCTCTTCGGCGCGTTATCTTAAGTACCAGATCGATATGGCGAAATATTTTCGCCTTGCGTCTCCGCGTCGCGTTCTGGTGACGCGCCTCTTTGCGGAACACAACCAAGAGATCGATCATGGGGACATTCCTTTTTATAACCTGTCCAAAATGGGCGGTGCCGGAGCAAATACCCGGGACAGTGAAACGGCGCGAGCTTTTGTTTACAACCGCTTCTATGGAGAAAGCGTTTTGCTTTTGAACTTGGAATACCGTTATACGGTGATGGAATACAAGAAATTCAAATTGAAAACGGCTTTCTTTAACGATCTCGGAGAAGTCTTCGGGAAGATTCACGAATTCCGGCTGAAGGATCTCCGGGAGTCCTATGGGATCGGTTTTTATCTCAGCTATACCCGGAACACGCTCTTGAATTTTTCAGTAGCTCACGGCAACGAAGGCACGCGGTTCTATGTTAAGAACAAGCTCGCGTTCTAAGGGGATACTCATGAGTATTCAACTTAAAAAAACAAAACAAGCGCGTCAGGCCCTGGCGCTCGCGATCCTGGGGATCGGGGTGTTAGGCCTTGCGGGCACAGTCGCGGCCGGAGAAACAGTGAAATTTAAAGAGAGCGAATCTTCGTTCTATAGCGATCTTTTCGATCAAAATATTTATAACGAAGGCGTCAACCAGCTGGATCTCGGGCGTTGGGGCAGGAAGCTTTCGAGAAAACCGCTTCCTTCGAAGAACGTCAACATTTTTGATGAGGTACCGGATTCCGGATTTTTCACGAACCGGCAAGGGCGCGAAAGGCTTTCGCCTGAAGCGCTTGAAAAAGGATACCAGGAAACCTCGGGGCCTGACCTGAGCAAGCCTTTGCAGGTCACTGCGGGGGAACAGCGGGGGATCTATCCCCGGTTCTGGGTCAAGGACGCACGGGGAGACGAATATCTTCTGGAATTCGATCCTCAGGGGAATATGGAGCTTGTGACCGGGTCCGAGATCATTGCCAGCCGGCTTTATTATGCGCTAGGCTATACCGTGCCGCAATTTACGATCCTCAGGATCAAGCCCGAACAGTTTCAGGTGGCTCCGGGAGCTACGACCTGGGAGGAAACAGGTTTTAAAAAGGCGCTCAGCCAAAAACGGTTTGAAGAATACCTGATGGTTCTGCCTCAGAACGCGGAAGGTCTTTATCGGGCTTCGGCGTGCAAGATCATGAAAGGGAATTATCGCGGGATCTTCAGTTTCGAATCCCGGAGGAAAGATGATCCCGCGGATCTGGTGAATCACCGTGATCGCCGGGAAATACGAACGCTCGGGATCTTTGCTTCCTGGCTCAATCACTATGATCTCCGGGAAAGCGACACTCTGGACATATCGGTTGAGGAGAACGGCCAGACCGTTCTGAAGCATTATCTCGCTGATTTTAACGGGGCCCTCGGGTCGACGCAGGAAGGCCCCAAGGAACCGATGCTGGGCTACGAATACATCATCGATTATGGAGAGACCTCCAAATCGATCCTGGCGCTTGGACTTCGCGAAAAACCCTGGCAGAAAAAATGGCGCCTGGCGGGGGAAAAGATCCAAGGGTCGCCGGCGGTAGGCTATTTTACCAACGAGCTTTTTGACCCTGCGCGATATAAAACGCAATTTCCCTATGAATCGTTCCGGCTCGTGACCCATGCCGACGGATTATGGGCCGCAAAACTCTTGATGAGTTTTTCGGACGAAGATATCCGGGCGATGGTTAAAGCCGGGCAATACAGCGACGCCAAGAATGCAGACACTATCGCCAAGACCCTGATCGAACGCCGCGACCTGATCTCCCGCTATTGGCTTTCTCGCGCCAACCCCCTCGACGGGTTCTCGTTCTCGGGATGGAAATTGCTTTTCAAGGATTTAGCGGTTGAAAATGGCTTCGCCTCTCAAGAAGGAACCGTCTATCTCGCCCAAGTGATGCGCGAAGGGAAGAAGGAAAAAATCGCGCAAACGGAAACGAAAGAGCCCAGTGTTAATATTCAACCGGAATGGATCCCGGAAAACGGTGAGGCGAAGATCCTGCTGCGCGTCCGACGCGCCTCTGACAAAAAAACAAGTCCCGCCGTTACCGTCCTTTTGAATGCCAAAGGCATTCAGGGGATCCGGCACGAAGATTAGACGCCACTCCTGTTACTGAATCCCGCTGAATGAGAACAACCTCCTTAAGGGAGGCGGCTACCTGGAGGGTTTTGGCTGTTCCAGAGGAAGCGTGAAGGAAAAGGAGCTGCCTTTTTTGTATTCCGACTCTATGTCGATCTTGCCGTGATGCCGTTCCACGATCATCTTGGAGATGGCAAGCCCCAACCCCGTGCCGCCCGGCGCAACGAGCTTAGCGGATTCAAGCTGGCCGAATTTCCTGAAGAGCTTGGGGACATCTTTTTGCTGAATGCCGATCCCCGTGTCCTTCACGGAAATCTTTACCCCGGAGGAGGTGGCGGAGGATGCGACCGTGATCTCACCCTGGAGCGTGAACTTGATGGCGTTTTGTAAAAAATTTGTGAGGACCTGGACGATTTTGTCGCGATCCAGCTCCACTTCCGGGAGGTCCTTTTGAAGCGCCAGCTTTAACAAAAGGTTCTTATTCTCCATGAGGGGACGCATGGACGCTCCCGTCTCTTCAATGATCCGGGTCAGGTTTTCCTTTTTCATATGGAATTCGATCACGCCGGCCTCAAGCTTGTGGAAGGCAAGCACGTCATTGACCAGGCGCACCAGCCGGTCAACGCAACGCTTCGAGATATTCAACACTTCTTTCTGCTCGGGAGTGATCTCGCCAGTAAGCCCCTCCAACACGATGCTCAAACCTTCTTTCACCGAATGGATCGGGGTGCGGAGCTCGTGGGAGACCATCTGGATCAGCTCCGCCTTGATCTCGAGAGATTCCTGGTATTTGTGTTCCGTTACATCTTTTGCGAAACAATAGTAGCCGAAAAAATCCCCATTTTTATCGAGGATCCTGGCTACAGAGCAATACTGGTAAAAGATCGAGCCGTCTTTACGGATGGCCTTGATCTCGGCCTCGGCTTTTCCGGTCTGTTTCATTTTCTCGAACGCTTTTTGGACTTTTTCGTGATCTTCCGGACAAACCATGATCAGCCGGTTCAGGCCGATGATCTCCTGCGGGTCGTAGCCCATCATGGCCGCATACACCTTGTTCGCATAAACGAATTTCATGTTGGCATCAAGCTTGGCGATTCCGTCGAGGGCATTTTCCATGGCGAGCGAAAGCTCGCGCAGCTGCGACTCAGCCTGGATCTTTTCGGTAATATCCTCCGAGATTCCGAGCAGATAGACGGATTTTCCCTGAGGATCCAGGATCGGGATCTTTTTGGTGTGAAGGATACGCAGCCCCTTTTTTTTCGTATGGATTGTTTCTTCCTGGATCTCCAGAAGTGTTTGAGAGCGAAGGGCCTCCCGATCCTTTTCGATAAAAAAAACCGCTTCTTTTTTCGGAAAAAAACAAAAATCATTTTTTCCAAGAAACTCTTCACGCTTGTACCCCAAAAGCTCTTCTCCCGCGCGGTTGAAACGAATAAAGCGGAGTTCTTCCGCGTCTTTGATGAAGAGCATGTTCGGGATGTTCTCAATAATGGAATCCAGAAAAGCGTTCGATTGGCGGAGCTCCTTTTCAGCGCGAATGCGCTCATCGATCTGCTTACGCAGCTCTTCGTTGCTCATAGCAAGTTGCCGGGCGTTCTCTTCGAGTTCCGCGGTTCTTTCCGAGACTTTGACCTCAAGCGCCTCGTTCATGTTTTCCAGCTGCCGGAGGAAAACACCGAGCTTGCGAAGCGTCGGCAGAAAGACCCACAAACCGATCAGGCCCAGGAATAAAAGGTTGAAGGAAAAAAGACCTTGTTCAAGATGTTTAAGGACGGTGATCTTGGCTGCGGTGATCGTTTGGAATCTTTCAATCGTGACGCGCAACGAGTTAAGGACCCGATCGCTTTTTCCCCGGAAGGTCAGAAGGTGAAGATTGTCCGGCCGAACCTTGATTGGGGAGCCCATAAGGAATTTCTTTAACGCGGAAAAATACTCTTCCAATTCCTGGTTTAGCGGAGAAGAAGATGAAGAATACAGCTCGCGGAGAGTGGAGATGAGCTCCAGCGGAAGGCGTGTTTTTTCTGAAACAATATCGTTAGAAGTCGTGCCAAAGACAAGCATAGAGGCAAGTTCTTCGTGAGCGTTAAGACGGAGGGTTTTCCTCTCTTCTACGTCCATCGATTGCGCATAAGCTTCCGAAAAGAAGGTTGCTTTTTGGACCCGGTGGTACTGGACTTCCAGGAAGCTTATGATCGTTGCTCCGCGTTCGACGTGGCGGATCTGTTGATTCATGATAAAAAAATTCCCGATGGCAAAGGCGGCGAGAAAAATAAAGGAAAACAGAAATTTCAAGCTAGTAGCATAAAGAAAAGGATCTGATTTTTTCTTGCGGGTTGGAAGGCTTGCGCTGTCTTTTTTCTGCATGATTTACGCCGGCATCCCCAGGAAATAACCCTGTCCGTATGTGACGCCAAGCTCATTAAGCTTATCAAGATCTTCCTGGGTCTCGATCCCCTCGGCGATCACTTCAGCGTTCAGGTCTTCGGCAACCTTGAGCGTTCGTCGGAGCGAACGCTCTATGTGGAGGTCCTGGGCGATCCCTCGAATGTATTTCTTATCAAGTTTGATCACATTGGGCTCAAGGAGAATCAGGCTTTCCAGGCAGGTGTTGCCAAAGCCCACATCATCGACCGCGATCGAAACGCCGAAGCGCTTGAGCTCTTCCACCGGGCCGATCAGGTGAGAAGGTTCTCCGAGGATCTGCTGCTCGCTGATCTCGAGGCAATAACTTTCAGCCGGACAGTTGAGGGCCAGTTTTTCGACAAGCTCTTCGACGGCAAGATCAATGATCGTGGCGGGGAAGAGATTGATGTGGCGGCGCATCTTGGGGGGAAGCGCGGCGGATGCGGAGACGCAGGAGCGGAGGCAATGATGGTCCACCAGGGTGAGCATGTTATTTTCAAGCGCGACGCGGAAGAATTCTTCCGGCATATGGACACCGCTATTTTTCAGGCGGGAAAGGAATTCGTAGCCGACGATCGATTGGTCCGCAAGCCGCATGATCGGCTGTTTCAAGGCGAAGAAATCGCTACCGCGGCGCAGGAGTTCCATCATGTGTTCCGAATCTGACATCTCCATACGGCTTTCTGCCCCCTCGGGCAGCTGATAGGAAACCCGGTTCTTTCCCTCGTTCTTGCTTTGTCTCAGGAAAGGGTCCGAAATGGCCAGAAGATCATCGACAGAGGTCACATGCTCCGGCACGGCCGCGAGCCCGAAACTCGCGGTGATCCTTAGCGTTTCTTTTTCTGAAACAGTGATCGTGGTGCTCGATACCGCGAAGCGCAGCCGTTCCGCGAGGCGGAGTCCTTCCTTGAGAAGGGTTTTGGGCAGCAGCAAAATAAATTCATCACCACCGACTCTTGCGACATGGTCGGAGGCGCGGACAGAATCCTGGATCTTTTTGGCGGTCTCCTTGAGCAAGATATCTCCGACCGGATGGCCCAAGGAATCGTTGATCTTTTTAAAGTCGTCGATATCGAAGATCAGAACCAGTAGTTTTCCGCCTTCGCGAGAAAGGATCTGTGTTTCGCGCGTGAGAGCTTGCTGGAGGCCGCGACGGTTATAAAGTTCGGTAAGAGGATCCAAGAGAGCCATTTTTTCAAGCCGAAGGTTTGATTCCCGGAGCCGGCCCGTGACCGAGGCGAGCTTTTCCTTGATCCGGTGCCGGTCGATCGCATGGTGCATGATCCGGAGCAAAAATCTTGAATTGATCTCACCTTTGACCAGATAATCCTCCGCCCCCTTGCGGACGGCGTCGATCGCCAGAGCATCATTGTCCAGGCCGCTCATGATCACGATCGGAGTGTGACGGGCCTGGGAACGAAGGGCGGTAAAGGTCTGGATGCCCGAGGAGTCCGGGAGCATCAGGTCCAGGAGGACCAGGTCCCAGGTTTTTTCGGCAAGGGCGTTCAGGGCTTGTTGCAGCGTCGGAAGGCAGGTGATCTCGAGGAGAGGGCTCATTTCTTTACTGAGCCGGATCCTCAGGATATCCGCAAATTCCTGATCATCTTCAACAAGGAGGATCTTCAAGCCAGGCTGCGTGAACTTTTCCGGGTCCATTGCCAAGACCTCTTTTCCGCTCCGGGACGCTTTCCCGGGGCACTCCTGTTTTAGAGATTAAGAATCTGGAAGAATCTTCTTGATCACCTCGAAAAGATCGCTGAATTCATAAGGTTTCGTCAGATAAGCGTCCGCGCCGATGACCTTCCCCAGGATCTTATCCACCACCGAATCTTTGCCTGTCAGCATGATGATGGGGATCTTGACGAGTTTTTCATCGAAGCTTTCACGGAGCGTTTTGCAAACCTCCTCGCCGGGAAGTTTGGGGAGCATCAGATCGAGAATGATAAGGTCGGGGGGTGTTTCGGTCGCTTCCTTGAGGCCGGTCATGCCGTCAAAGGCGGCAGAGACCATGAAGCCGAGATTTTTTAACCGCATCGTCAGGAACTTGCTGGCGCTGTATTCGTCTTCGATGATGAGGATTCTTTTTTTTTGGTTCGACGAGTGGGATTCCGAGGAGGACTTTTTCTGAGTTGGATTTTCCATGGCATTCGTCGAACCGGTTCTCATTAAAGAGTCCTTTTCGTTTGATCGGATCTGGAACAAAACGAACAGACGCCCCCCTGCAAGGGACTTTCTTTAGCGCTAAAAGAAGTATATCTGGCGAAGACGAAAAAAGCAAATGAGGGTGGTTTTTTAAGGAGGCTTTTGTTCTATGAAAGGCTATAAAGTTCTATCTTGTTTAATCATCCGTACCACTGCCGGTCTAAAGAACGGTATTGAATTGCCTCCGCAATATGATCGGACTGGATCTGTTCGCATCCCGCTAAGTCGCTGATAGTTCGAGCGATCTTGAGAATCTTATAGTAAGCGCGGGCCGAGAGATGCAATTCTTTCATCGCCATTTCAATGAGCTTGCGGCCCTGGAGGTCGGGCGTGGCGAATTCTTTGATGTCTTTGGGGGACATTTGGGAATTCGTTTTATAGGAACGCATGCGGTAGCGGGACCTCTGGATCTTTCGGCAAGCACAAACCCGTTCCCGGATCGTTGCCGAACTTTCCGTCGGCTCCTGACTGACAAGCGTCTGAAATGACAGCGCCGGCACCTCAATGTGAATATCGATCCTGTCCAACACGGGGCCTGAGATCTTGGACTGATATTTGTGAATTTGTCCCAACGAACACCGGCACGTTTTCCGCGAGTCGCCAAGGTACCCGCATGGGCACGGGTTCATGGCGGCGACGAGCAAGAAATGAGCCGGGAATGTGATCTGACTTTTAGCGCGCGAGATCGTGATGCAGCCATCCTCCAGCGGGCCGCGCAATGTTTCCAGCGCGTCGCGGCGGAATTCCGGGAGCTCATCCAGGAAAAGAACGCCGCCGTGTGAAAGCGACATTTCTCCGGGCCTCGGGGACGTGCCGCCTCCTGTCAAGGCGATTGCAGAGGCCGTGTAATGGGGTGAACGGAAAGGGCGCTCGGAAATAAGCCCATTCCCCTGAGAGAGCAAGCCCGCCACGCTGTGGATCTTGGTGATCTCCAAGGCTTCCTCGAAGCCCATGGGCGGAAGGATGGCCGGAAGCCGCTTGGCGAGCATGGTTTTCCCGCTGCCCGGAGGCCCGATAAAAAGGATTTTATGATCTCCGGCCACGGCGATCTCCAGGGCCCGTTTAACGGCTTGCTGGCCGCGGACCTCTGAAAAATCAGGCAAGTTCTGAGACAGGGCCTTAGGCTTGTAAGGAAGATTCCGGAGCGGAGCGATCGATTTTTCACCGAGCAAAAAATCAACGGCCTCTCCGATGCTTTTAACGGGATAGATAGAAACGTCTTTGGCCAGGGCCGCTTCCTCAGCGTTTTCACCCGGGAGCACAAAAGAAAATGCCTTCAGGCCTGTCGTGATGGCGATCACTCCCTTCATAGGTCTTAGAGTTCCATCGAGCGCCAATTCTCCAAGAAAAATATGGTCGGCAAGTTTTTCAGCCGGGATAATTCCGTGGCAAGCCAGGATGCCTATGGCGATGGGGAAATCGAATGCGGCACCTTCCTTCTTGAGGTCTGCGGGCGCAAGGCTGATCGTGATCTTGTCCGGAGGGATGTGAAAGCCACTATTCTTGAGCGCCGTGCGGACCCTTTCCCGGGCTTCTTTGATGCTCGTGTCCGGAAGGCCCACCAGGATGAGTTGGGGGAGGCCGCTCGCGATATCGACTTCAATGTCGACGGGGAAGGCATGGATGCCCACGGCAAAGGCGCTTTTAATGCGGATCATAGAATTTCCTCTCGTTTTTGCTCATTAAACAGACTTGCTTTTTAAATGGGCTAAACTTATAATGACACCCTCCTTAGATGCAGCCCTTAGGAGAAATATCATATAATCATATTATTTATGATTATAAGGCATAAACAAGAAGGACGTCAACTTTTTTCCGTCTTTCCCATAAGGATCTATGATCGCGATTCTGAATCCCCCATTTCACAGCGAGAAAGCTTTCATCGCGGTTTTTTTGAGCTGGTTTGTAGCTCAAGCCCTCAAGGTGATCCTCGGCGGGGCGAGCAAAAAAAAATTCGATGTCCGTTGGCTTTTTGACACAGGCGGGATGCCGAGCGCTCACTCCGCGACGGTGGCAAGCCTTGCGACGGTGGTAGGTCTTTATTATGGTTTTAAGAGCATCCCGTTTCTGATCGGCTTGATCCTGTGTCTGATCACGATGTTCGATGCGGCGGGAGTTCGCCGGCATCTGGGGTGGCAAGGCAGGATCCTTAATGAAATCGTAGACGAATTTTATGCGAAGGGCGCTGTTCCTGAAAAACGCCTCAAAGAACTTCTCGGCCATACACCGGTCGAAGTGATTGCGGGCGCTTTTCTGGGGATCGCCATGGCTTTTCTTTTTTGCTGGTGAAAGGGTCGATATGAAAAAAAGCATTTTTTTCAGCGTTTTGATAACGGCGTTGCTTCTGATGGCGGCCGCGGGTTTTGCGGCGGAAAATGCGGCTGAGGGTGCGACCGACAAAGCGCTTGCGACCCTGGAGCCTGAAAAAAGCTCTGCCGCGGCCGAAATGAAGAAGGCCGACAAGGATACCTTTCAAGAAGAAGATTTTTTTGTCAATGAAGACAAGCTCGAGCCGGTCGCCACAGTTTCCAGCGCTGAAAAGAAAGAAGGCCAGGCCGTGGCCGTAAA
>Ga0172380_10001207_pt1 | contig 45341 bp, 61 predicted proteins | sample Leawe162metaG_FD_119747 | JGI IMG/M metagenome (GOLD analysis project Ga0172380, IMG submission 119747) | Leachate microbial communities from a municipal landfill in Southern Ontario, Canada - Leachate well 162 metaG | ecosystem: Engineered > Solid waste > Landfill > Unclassified | place...
GATGTGCCGACATTGGCACTCATACCACTCACCTGTTTTTTTGGAGATAGTCCGTCCCATTTTGCCCGTTGGAGCAAACAAGACAACTTTCTTGCAGCTGCGACAATAGGTCTGGTAGAACTTTACGCTTTTCATGGCGTACTCCTTGAGTGTTTAATCACTCGGTACAGCGGTCTTCGGCTTTTATCGTAACGCAGCTCTTTATACTAGCCGAACGGGTATTTCTACCACCGCTGAACTGAGCGATCAATCGCGTTTGAAAATTTACATACCGTCACCATGCGTATTTAGACAGCTTCAACATGATGACTTTTCTAGGTTCTCCTAGGGTTAGGCTCTACCCGCTGCCACTCTGAGCTATATGAATTTCTTCATAGTTGGATTTGAACCAACGGCATGTAAATTTTCAAACTACTCACGCCCATCATACGCGTTGTGTATGATAAACAAAATATTCGCTTCTATTTTAATAACCGGGAAACAGTGGCACGATCTCCCGTTGGTGTTGTGTTTTTTTGTATCCCCAACTGGTTCAATATGCCAAACTTGTTCATCTTCGCCCATATTTAAAAGTATACCACAAACAAAAAACTCCCCTGAAGGAGAGAGTTTTTTGCAATAACCAACCATGACCCAATAACCCGTGTGGCAAAAAAAACCACAAACAAATTATATCATAATTGATAACATAAAGCTACGGTTTCCCGCAGCCTTATATCGATCGGACATACTACGAATAGTGGTCGCATTTATATTCTATCATATGTGGATAACTCTGTGAAAAAAAGTGCATAACTCACGACAGTGCCGAATCTATTTAGGTATGCATTACAGTATTGACTTGTCAGCACAGTTATGCTATAGTATATTCATCAACGAGCAGGCAACCAATAGGTACCTGAAACGGATAACCGAGACGATATGGCCACACCTGTATCTATCCCGGATATCCCCCTCACTTGATGATAAAATGATCAGATTTACTATGCAAACATTACAAAAGCGCACCCTTAAAGCGCAAGGTAAAGCAATGGCTCAGAGACAATATAATAGATTTGCAATGGAAATTCTTTGTGAAGATTCGGGGGATTATCCATACGGATCAATGTCTGAGCCCTACGATGTGTGGCGTGATAATCAATAAGGTTTATGCGCGTCATGAAAGAGAAGCATTATTCAGTGAAGGAGTTGATAGAAGGAAAGGTATTTTATTGGAGAGCTCATAGCCACGATTCATACATGCGCGAAATTCGTCGAGCAATGAAACTTGGTTTCGATGTTGGCCGCTTCATTGGAGAAAATAAACGAGGCACATGGATTATATTTGGAGAAGAACTCCTAAAATATATCGCAGTTCGTTCGAAGGATTACAAAGTTATTAAAGTAAAAAATTAATGTATGGCAGATACATCTCTTGAAGTAGTACCTGATTATGTAGCACGAGCAAAGGAGCAGAGCTACGCGTTCATGAATCCGGAACGATGGACAGTCATGAATAAAATGGCAGAAACTTTTATTGCCAGCGGTGCGCTTCCTGCAAGCATTAAAAATGCACCGCAGCTCATCATGGTCATGCAGGCCGGTTATGAAGCAGGACTTCAGCCAATGGAAGCTATCCGAAGTTTTTATTTCGTAAACGGAAAGCTCAGCATGTACGGAGAAGTTGCTATTGCAAAGGTTTTAAATGCAGGCCACACGATCACGTGGGGAATCTGTAATGAAGAAACAGCAACAATTACAATCGTTCGCAAAGATACAGGAGCGACAGACACAAAAACATTCACGATGGAGATGGCAAAGAAGCGCGGCCTCACATCAAAGGGTGGCCCTTGGATCAGTGCACCAGACAACATGTTGCGTTTTAAAGCCTTCTGGGGTGTCGCGCGTTTCCTTGTATCAGACGCACTTAATGGTATGGAGATCAAAGAAGTACTCGAAGGAGAGGTGGTTGTTGAGGAAGAAAAGCCTGTTAATAAAGTAACAAAGGTTAAAGAACCGGTGACAATTCATCTACCAGAAGGTTTTCGCACACCACTCGCAGAAGCTATTGAAGCAAAGGAAGAGCCCGTTGCTGAGCCGGTAGTAGAAGAAAAACCAAAGTCAGCAGCTCGCAAGAAAATGGAAGAGGGTATCGAATCTGCTAAAAAAGATCAGCAATTGACCAAAGAACTTGCTAGCAAGCGATATAAGGAATTGACCGATAAGGAAGACGCGGGACTTGATCTCACAGCCGGGGAGATGTCGTTCATGAAGGCGTACGCGTTAGGCGAAATCTAATAATTGAACACTATGTCAGCACCACTCGTGTCCCACTGGTCGCACAGCTCGCTTGTGATGTTCCTAAAAAATCCGTACATGTGGAAAAGAAGTTATGTCATGGGACTTTGGGATAACACCACATCACCATCCATGCTTGTCGGTAGTGCTGCACATAAAGCGTTAGAGCATTTTTACCTTGGCAAAGAACGTGCAGAATCTATCGAGCTTGGTTTGAATCAAATCGCAATCGTTCCGGATGAGAAAGTTAAGTGGGGGAAGACGGGATCACGCGAGAAGGTCTTGAAAACATACAACGAGGCAATGAACATGTTTTTTCAGGAAGAACCCTTCTTTCACAAAGTTCTAGCGGTTGAAAAATCAATGACGCAGTTTGTAGAAATTGGTGGCGAGACAGCCGCGCTACCATTGAAATGCAAAACTGATCTTATCGTTGAGGATGAAAAACAAAACTTACACGTAGTTGATTGGAAGTTTGTAACAGCATACTCAGATCCAGAGCAGGACAAAGCACTTTTCATTGTGCAGTCGGTTATCAATGCGCTCGTTATCGAAAAAGAATACGGCAAGCGTCCAAAAACATTTACGTTCAACGAAGTGAAGGTATCTAAAAACAAAGATGGTGGCCGCCAGCTGCAATCATATGAGATCAATCTTGATAATCATCCGGAGTTCTTTACTGTAGTCGGAAATCTTATCAACGACTGTACACGAGCCATCAGCAACCCGGACATGCTGTATTTACCAAACATCGCCGATCAGTTCACTGGACAGGATTCGTTTGAGAATTATCGTCGGCAGGTTATCACCGTTGAATCGCCGGTAACACAGCATCGAACGACCGTTGAGAAGTTCGTGGACAAGAAATACATCCCGAGCGCGACCGACATGGAGCAAAACAAGTTCATCACGGAAGAAGAAAAGATCCGCGCGAAGCTGTTAGAGTTCGGAGTTTCTGTTGAAATGAAGGATACAGTTAAAGGATCAAGTGTCATCATGTACACGTTTAAGCCATCACGTGGCGTTAAGATGAGCCAGTTGGACAAGTACGACAAAGATATCGCGCTCGCCTTAAAAGCCTCGTCAGTGCGCATTGAAGCCCCAATAATGGGAACGGATTTGGTCGGCGTAGAAGTTCCAAACCCAGATCGTTCGATTATTCCGTTCACAACGGAGCATCTAAAGCAGGGAACAATGAGAATCCCAATCGGCGTAGACGTTTACGGGAAACATGTCGTTAAGGATTTGGCAGATATGCCGCACTTGTTGGTAGCTGGTTCAACCGGAAGTGGAAAATCAGTAATGATAAATGTCATCATCCGATCACTCATCGAACAAAACAGTGTTGCTGAGCTAAAACTAGTGCTCATTGACCCAAAGCGCGTGGAGCTTGCACGTTACCGGAATGATCTACATCTTGAATGTCCGATCATCCACGATCAGAAGCGCGCGGAGAAGGCACTACAGTGGCTTGTAGATGAAATGGAGAACCGTTATACAGAGCTTGAGAAGGCAGGGGCAGTCAGCATTGTTGACTTTAATAAGTCACAAGTAACAAAAATGGGGAAGATTGTTGTGGTAATTGATGAAGCGGCTGACCTCATCATGTCAGGCGGTCCTGAGATTGAAAATACACTGATTCGTTTGGCTCAGAAAGCGCGCGCATGTGGCATACATCTAGTGTTAGGCACGCAGCGACCATCCGTTGATGTGTTACGGGGAACCCTCAAAGCAAATATCCCGACACGTATCGCATTTATGACAGCTTCACGTATGGATAGTCAGGTTATCTTAGATCAAGCAGGAGCTGAGCAATTGATCGGTAAGGGTGATATGTTACTACTTGACCCACACGAAAAAGGATTGAAACGACTTCAGGGTTACATGTTATAAAAAATATGACCGAACACAAAGTTCCTTCAAAAACAAACCCGGATAAGAATTACATTGTGACCGATCTCGATACCTCATACGAGTGCACATGCCCCGCGTTCCAGTTCAAACACAAGTGTTCGCATATTGAAATCGTAAAGAAGAAAAATAGTACTCCAGCTAAACCTGTTCGCCCGGAACCAACAAATAATAGATCTTTAGACAATTATTTAAACCGTAATACTAAATAGTATGACACAAGAATTTAGAGATTTTGTAAGAACACTCATGATATTCGTACTAGGAATCATTGTATTTTTGCAAGCGATACAGATACAGGAGATCGTAAAAACACAGGACCAAACAATAAACTTGGTAGGAAGCGTGGTCGATTATCTCAAGTTATTGGAAAAATAAACCTATGCGCAAAAAACTGTACGAACTTCAGAACGATACAAAAATAGAGCTCGAAGTAGTAGGTGGTGGAAAAGAGATCTTCACGTTTCATCACATGGATGGCGCGTACGGGTATATCACGCGCGACAGTAATCATCACGACTACGTTCATCTGAGCGCAAGGACAGAGCTTGAGTACGGTACTGATAAGGTTTGGAGAGTAATTGGAGAATAATATGAGCTTTGAATACGATAATGAAAATGAAGAAGGCGAGATCACATGCGATAAGTGTTGCCAGCAGTTTGTTACAGTCGGATCGTTTAGGGAGTGCATCGAAGACGCAAAGGCGGAGTTATGGCGAGTAGTATACGATGAGGTTTTAAAGGCATACTTTCATTATTGCCCCGAGTGTAAATAGTATGTTACGTCCAGTGCTTGGAATTTTATTCATAATAATTGGTTCGGTACTAATTATAATTTAAATAATATGGACTTTAGAAAAAAGGTTAGAGGTCAAATAAAAACGGTAATAAAAAGACTTCCGAAACAGGAGCTCGCTGTACTAGAATTATTGATTGAGTTTTGGGGCAGTCCTATATCACAAGGGTTTATTGCATCAAGTAAGGAATGGTTTGGATCGCATCGAATCCATGAAACCCACCTATCAATTTCAAGAGGATCAACGTTTCGTCAGGTTCGTCAAAACATCCGGAACTTGCGCGTGACGTATGGTATTCCGATAATATCGGGAACAGAGGGCTATCGTTTGCCACTTACACTCGAAGAGACGCAGGTATTCGTTGGAGATTTAGAGCGAAAAGCAAAGGCTTCAGCAGCAGCATACTTTGAAACCTACAAAGCAATGAAGGAAGCTGTAAATATTACGTCATCATTTTTTGAAAAATAATATGATCTATTGCACTATTTGTGGCGACAGTGAACACGATACAGATGAATGCGAAGCTATACAGCCCGACCGTGATTTTGACGCGGAGGCGAAGGACGAAGATAACAGCAAATAATATGATCGCATTACTAGCGGCATTACTCGGACTTAATAAAAAGGAAACGGAACAACAGCCACGCAAGTCGTACTTAGATGGTGTATTGCGAGGAAGAGAACTCGGTTACAAAGAAGGCTACCTTGCGGGATTAAACGAAGCAATCGCTAAACTTAAAAAGATATGATTAGATTCATCGCAAGATACTTTGGATATGTAAAACTAGAAATATCCGAAGAACGTATTCTCAGAGATTATTATATTGAACGGATCGAATATAGGACAAATCGTGAGAAAGAATCAAGTTCACTATGCTCTCCTAGTATTGGGTGGGTTAGATATTACCGTAGTAGGCTCTTGGCGCTTGGTTTAAGTATTAAATAATATGACCTCAACCTACAACCCAAAATTTAAGCATGTACCACGCAGCGAATTAAAAGTCGGAGAGATTTATGTGTGTGGAGATGAGGAGCATGAAGCGAGTCCGTGTTGGCGTTTAAATGGCAAGGTTTCACCGTTGAAGGTGACACGGATTGACTCCTCGAGATGTTATGTTGGAGTTCTTAATAAAAAAAAATATTGCGACTGCGACGACCTCGACCACCTTTATCTTTATGAACCTATGGAAACAAACAATGAAATTACTTGGGCAGACTTGAAAGCTGGAGATAGGGTTGAACACGGCAGTTTTGTGCGCGTTGTTCTTGCTCGTATCAACGACTTAGTTTTCCTATCTCGCGCAGAAAAATCTGACGACGCTTATTGGAAAACAACAGTGGGAATCTATGGCCATATCGAAGAGCTAAAAAGAGAACATTGGTCAATCGTCCAACCCCCTAAAAAACTTACTAGAGAACAAGTCCTCGCATCTCTCACACCTGAGGAGAGAGAGGCATTAGGAGAATAACTATGAAATATTTAATTTGTGTTTTACTTCTGCTAGTTTTCGTTGGAGGTGGTTGTGAACGCGACGAGATGAGAGAACAAAAAAGAGTGTGTGAAGAGCTTGGATTAGGGGTAAAATATTTTCCTGCTGGGTCTTCTAAAAACTTTATGGAAGAGCACATTGAGTGCGTAAACAAATAACCTATGAAAATAATCTACCCTAAACCATGCAGAAAAACTAGATATAAAATGGGATATCAAGGATATAAATCTGGTTATTTAATCCAATTAACAGAAGGTTTTATTGAAACAGACAATATGTATTTTGTAAATGGCTACAAACTAGCAATAAAAGAAATAAAAAAATTAAACAAAGGTCTATGAAATACCAATGGACTCTCGACACACCATGGGCTAAGAAAGGCGATACCGTAGAAATAGCTGATTATTGGCTTCACTACCATCATTTAGCAGAACAAAAACTTCTCGACCTCGGATGGATTAAACCCGTAGAAGAGAAGCGTGATGGCAACTTTGTTTGTGGCTATAGCCCAGAAGTAAATAAGACTGAGAAACTAACGGCGGAGGAGATACTTGAACAGATTTCATACCCATTCGGCCATGGCGGAATAAGCCCGAATCGGCTAGCTTTATTCCTAGCTGAACACTTGAACTAAATATGAAAACCAAAAAAGCCACACTTAAATTCTCGGAAACAACACCAATTGAAAAAAACCTTTCTGTTGAAGTTACTCATATATACAAAGGTGCGGGTTGGATAACACCAGATACATGCGTAAAAGGAAAGCCAACGAGAGTAATCAGAATTAATCTCCCTGAAGATAATGAAATCACGGTAGAAGAAGCAAAGCAGGTTATTAAACATCTTGAAACAGCGGTTTTTTACTGCGAGAAGAATCCTTTGAAATAAATATGAAAGAAAATAAATTCGACGTTCTAAACTGCTTCATTTGTGACAAGCTCTTGCAAGATGAAAAGGGGAAAACATTTGGAGCTATGTATAGTGGAACACTCCACCTAAACAGCAGAAAAGATGACTACCTTTGTGGGGATGTGTGTTATAAAAAATACTTCGAAGCAAGATGCGCCTTAACAAAACAGGACTCAGAAGCTTTTTTCGAGAGACGGTTCAATGAGGCAAAGGGAGCGGCTTATGACGAAGCCTATAAGAAAGCCTATAACGATATTGCAACCAAGTTAGGATTGGAAAAAATGGATGAACTAAGTAAACCTTAATCCCTACTTTACCTAATGTATACCTATGGAAAACGAAATTGTTAACGACAAACGCCTCGATGCGGCTAAAGATAAAATCAGACCACCGAGAATGACGGAAGTAAGCGCAGATATTGTTGAGCACCTGCTTGAAAAACTTGGGCTTTCGTACGATGAATTTTTTAGTGAGATTAAATCCAACGGTGAATACTTAAAAGATAAAGGGAAGATATTTTTCTGGACATCTGATGTTGCAAAATTTATAAAATCTAACCTATGAAAACCCCTGAAACACTAAAACAAAAACTAGAATCCCACATCGCCTTCCTCTCCGTAGGTCGAAGTGAAGAAGAGATCAGAGCAGCGTTTGAGGATATTGTGGGGGCGGTGTGTGATGAGATGGCTTCGATTACAGATAGACCAATGGAGATTGATGAGTTTAATTGTGCGAGTTGCTATGATATGGCACAACTTGTTGAAGAATTAAAAAAACTAACCAAGGAGCGGTTATTGAAAGAATTGGAAAATTAGGTTGACAAAAGAGGATCAAAGTGCTAGAATTTATTAGCTGATTGCGGCAGCCCATCGAATTCGGAATATTGATGACTGTATATGGCCGCAATCCATGTGCAGTCATTTTTGTTTCAGATTACATTATTCCCAATTAGCTTAGCGTGGTTTAGATTGGATTAAATTACCTTGCCTTTCACCATTTTTACGAATGGTGCGCTGGCCAGATAATGGCCATACATTTTATTGGTCTGCTATTTATTACAGTCTGTTCTGTTAAATTAACTTGAATTATCTTCTTATGAAGAAATACACCTGTACGATTAAGTTCACCGCGCCGTATTTACAAGCTCGTTTTTCAATGGACGCAAAAAAGGAACTCGTCCAAGATACAAAAAAGACTATTCTCAAAAAAAAGGAGGATGACAGTTGGAAAAATTTATCTTATCAAGACGAGATTGGTTTTTATATCCCAGCACTTCAACTAGAGGGCGCGTTCATTGCAAGTGGTAAAGATTTCAAAATGAAAGCAAAGCGATCAAGCTTAAGCGGATGGATTAAAGCTTCTTTGTTTGCAGACGTGGAGAAGTTTTACCTGAATAAGAAAGAGCCCGACTTTATAAATGAAAGCTTCCCAAAACGAAAGGATGGTAATCGCGTACGAATTTTGCACCCAGCTTTTAACGCTGGTACGCAATTTACTTTTACAATGCAATGTCTGGACGACGAAATAGAAGATGGTTTAGTCCAAAAATTATTAGAAAATGCTGGCCTGCGTTACGGTCTTGGAGCGTGGAGACCGCGACATGGGCGATTTGAAGTTGTTAGTGTAAAAGAAGATATTTAACCCTATGAATTTAGAGCAATTCAAACAACAAATAGAGGAGAAAGTAAAACACGAACTTTATTACGATGCATTCACCAACGGTGCTATTGTAAACATGACAGAAGCGGATTTGAGAGATTACACCCAGTGCATCATATCGCTCACAGCGGACATGTTCGTTGGAGAGGAGAAATATATTGGAAAAGAAGAGCCTTGGACAGAGGTTAGAATGCGAAAAGGTTACAACACCCGTATTTCAGAAGAACGTGCGCTTGCAGAACAGATTAAATCTATCAAATAATATGTTTGATGAATTACCCGAAGGAACGACGCATAGCTTTGACGATGGCTGCCAACCGCCACACGAGAAACTTGAAGGAACAGCCTCATGGACATACACCACAGAATCCGAAAGCCTCAACCATCTGATAAGAACTTGCGTCCGAGACCTAACAACCATATCTGCTCGTCTCACGATGACGAAGAGTGAACTGCGGAAAGCGTTTCAGGCAGTGGCGTGGTTCGCCCTACAAGGAGCGGAGATTGAAGCGTGTAAGAAGTGTCAGAAGAAAATAATAAAGATTAAAGCTGATTTGTATAAATAATATGTTAGAAATTCTCAAATTCATATTTCAAGACTTCTGGCATTGGCTTGGCGCAGTTATCCTTCTCGGCACGCTCTCTAATGGTATTGTACGACTGATAATAAATAAGTGATATAATAAAAACCATCGGGCGCATGAGTTAGCTTGTGCGCCTACTCACTCCTCTTCGCCGCTTAATCCCTAGTCCTGATAGACGTGGTGATTGGCGGCGTAGGGGAGAGAGATTACTTTGAAAACTATGAAACAAAATCCATACATTAAAAACTGGGAGAGCGCGTCTAACATGATTGCAAATCATTTCGTTGAGAAATATTTTAATGGAGACGAATACCTTTGGATTGGTGGGAATATCGGAGAGGTCGCAATGATAAATGATTATTACATGCACATAAATGAGATGGTTGACTACTTGCGCTTCAACTACACGACAGAGCAGCTCTTGGAGCATTATGATTACGTCTTACAAACGACCTCGTGGAACCTCGACCATAAAGACGAGAAGCAAAAAGCTGTTGTGAATATAAAAAATTATCTAAAACTTAAACCAGTCGCTTAAAAGTATGATATACTGTAGGAAATTGAATTCCTACTGCGACCACTTAAAAACCGATCTAGATGCGTTTAGGTTTGCTACCTCGGTAGCTGTATGGCCTTATCGTCGTTAGTGAGGACACTAGTTATGGTGGCCGCCGCGGTAATTTGATTATAAAATATGAACCTTTTGCAGCTTCACAAAAAGATGCTCAGTAAAATGCAGGATAAAAGAACTCCTGAGGATGTGCAGATCGCGATCGCGAAGAGTGTTATTTACCGGGATAAGGAAGGAAAAAACTATACTATTTTTGAGAATTTTCAGAGATATAACGAGGCTATTGAATACGCGGAGAAGTTGAAAATGGCGCAAGGTAAGGCGGCATGATCGGGTAGGGGTATTGACAAAATGCCTGAAGTAGTATCTACTAGGGGTATATGGATATTGAAAACCACATCCCAGCTCTAGCAATGGGCATAATGTTTTTTATTTGTCTCGCTGTATACGCTGTATCTGGAAAGAATTAATCTTTTATTTTAAGTTTAAGTTTCGGTAACGTTGGAAGCTTTGTTTTAAGTTTCGGTAGTGAAGGTAAACCAAGGCTATTACCTTTTTTCTTTTCGTTTGCTTGTGGAATTGCCTTGCGAACTAGTTGAGCAGCCTGACTACTACCCGGAATACCCATGAGCGTGCCAACGGAACCAGCGGCTTGAACACCGCCACGTAATTTAGTATTAAGATTTTTTCCACCAATTACACTACCAACACCCGATAAAATATCCTCGAATGTATTAATAACCGGGACTGGATTTGCTGAATACGAAAGTGCAGAAACAAGACTGCCCATAATAGGAACGGTTTGCGCAACATTTGATGCAACACTCTTGGTAAAATCTTTCTCTTCCTGTTCATCGCCAGTTACCATATCCACAAGCTCACGAGAACCGCGGCGAAGTAGCTCTTCCATAACAGCCGCAATAATAACCATCCATAAGAATGACATCCCAGCTTTTTTATAATTCTTTTCTTTGATACCTGTACGCCAAATTTGACGTTTCATGTTGTCCCAACGATTGAGCATGAAACTTTGGAATGTGAGAATGGTTTTATTGAGGGACTTGTTATCGGTCAATCCGTAACCTGTAGTAATTGCGAGTGGCTGATCTTTAAAGAATGAAGAGCCCTGACTTTGGCGCATGAGCTTTGTTGCTTCCGCGATTATTTCAGGATCAGGATTAGATAAATCAACTTCTTCTCCACGATCTGCCGCGACCTTCTGGTATGCACCTGCCGCAGCTGTTGAACGCATTAATCCATCAAGTGCTTGAAGTGGTGTAAAACCAGCACGAACCACCTTGTCTAAGAAGTCATCGCCAAATTCACGAAACGCGATATCATCACCCACTGCTTTGCTAACTTCTGGAAAATTGTCCATGATAAAGTCACGCCACTCTTTCGAAGTCGCAATAGAAGCCGCACCCCTTGTCGCATATTCTGTACCAAGAGTTCCGAGAGTATCCGTGAATGAAGTAAGCTGAATCAATACAGACGAGAGTCGGAACGCGAGTACACCAGCACCCATATTCTTTCGTAAAATGTCGAGTGTTGCGATGCGCTTTGCATTATCGCCACCACCTTTACGTGCCATGAGATCGAGCCACTGAAGCCACGCAAGAGCACCAACATCACCAAGCTTTTCTTTCATTTCTGGCGAGTTCACAATCTCTGAGTACATTTTAATATCACGCCCCATAGTCAACATGTATGCAGTATCGTCCATGTGACGGCGGAAGATCTTGTCGATATTAAGTTCAAGCTTAATCTTACTTACCTTTGCACGCTCTTTGGTAAAGCCTTGCTCAACTGTTTTAGTTCTAACATCACCGATATCTTCACCACGCTGACCAAATCGTTCATAGATTTCAAGATCACTCATCGCGTCAAAGTCAGACATGAATGAAACATAGTTATCAACCTGACCAACATCAGCGTTATAAACATCGAGCGCATATTTTTTTACAGCGGGAAACTCCTTTTCAAAAGACTTCCGCACAAACTGGTATGCAGATTCTTCTTCGGGTGTAAGATTAATTGCATCAATCTCTGACGCGGTAATTCCACTATTTGCAAGACGCTCCATACCACCTTGCTGACGAGCTGCTGCAACAGCACCAATACGTTCAAAATTCTCACGCTTAAAGTCTTTGGTAAGTTCATACCACTTCTCAAAAACCTTATCGTTGTATGTAAGATAGTTGTTAAAATCAAAATCAAGCGCATCTTTCATGACGTTCATGCCCGTAATATCTGCAAGGCCATCAATAGGTTTTAATGCGACACTGCTTTTTTGTAAGTAGTTGCGCATGGCAAGATAACGCTCAGTCCATTTTTTAGGATCGCTACCAATCGGACCACGTTCTGAAACTGATGAATTGATCGGGGTTGCTTCGTCCAACAGCTCTTGTTTACGCTCCATCTTTTCATTGTTGTACAGCTCTTGCTTGCTATTCCACTTTGTTTTTCCAAGACGACCAAGCAGATCAATCTCAGCTTGAAGCGCGCGTACCTGTTCGATTGATAATTCATCTTTCGGAATACGCGCAAGAATTTTAAGTTTGTTAAGAACACGTTGTGGCATTTCAACATCCTCACCAGCTTTCTCAGCGGCGTCTAAAAAGTCTTGTGTTGCGCTCAGCTTTTCAAGGGTAGCTTGAGAATGACCAGACAATTCGTACTGGTCGATGATTGCTTTAATTTTATTCCGGTAGTCGGCAGATACTGACTTACTCTCCGAGAGTTTATCAGCTGTCTTGCTCAACTCCGCGATGGCTGTGTTCAAGTTTTGTTTCGCAACAAATTGGTCAATACGCGCAAACACTTTCGCGCCCTGCTCAACGGTCTTCACACTACGAACAGCGGTTAAGAATTTACCACGATCCGCCGGTGGTAATGATTCGACCACATAGTTTTCAACTGATTTACGCAATCGGTCAATCTGTTCGCTTTGAAGTTTAAAGATTCCTATTGCACGCGCGCGCGCATCAACAACAGCTTGTCGAGCTTTTATTTTATCTTCCGTGAGCTTATTTTTTTTGTCGATACGCTTTGCTTCCTGCTTTGAGCCGTACTCATCAACACGCTCAAAAATCTTCAGTGCCTGTTCCGGCGTTGTAGAAAACCGTACTGAGGTAAGGAACTCTCCACGATCCTCCAAAGGAAGAGCGGATGTGACATAATCTTCAATTGCAGCGCGTAATCGGTCAACCTTATCACCCTCATGGTTCAAAATATCAATCGTGCGCGCGCGAGCTTCTTTACTTCCGGCACTGAAACCCCACCTTGCACCACGGGACTCAGCCTTAATTCGCTCTGTGAGTGCTTTCTTTTCAGAGATAGTAATCGTTGGGACTTCTTGCTTCTCCGGCTTCACTGTAGCCCGTTTAACCACCTTTCCGGCGGCTTTCTTTTCAAGTGCTGCCTGCTCCGTAGGTGTTTTCTGTTTAGCCACCTGTTTTAATTCCCGCTCTTTAACAATACGCTTCTTAAATTGCTCAAGTAGCTCGTCATTGCTTTCTTCTTTAGCACCCTCAAAGAAAGATGAATCGACATCAACATTTGGAAGACGTGATTTAAGTACCTCGCTATCAGTTGCCGAGTCAAACATCCAAGGTCGGCGCATTGCAATACGCTTGAAATGCTGGTACCCCGTCTCCTGTTCCGAGTCAGGAAACAACATGCCTTCGCGTGCGGAAAGGATCTTCATCTCTTTTTCCGTGAGTTCTGCACCCATTCGTTCAGCTTCGAGCGCGCGGCGATACTCAAGATCAGCACGTTTTGATGGTGCAAGTCCGGTATCTTTAGGAATCTGTTCAGTTGGAAGCGGCGGTTCCTCAGCTAAACTAAACGAGAACCTCTCCTCAGGTAATGGCTTCTCATAATTCTTATAAGTTTTACGTTTACCACTCTCGAAATCCTGAAATGCTTTTCTTATAATATCTTCTTGCCCCATCCACTCTTTAATTTTAGCGATAAGATTATCAAAGAAATCTTTTATTTTACCGAAAAATTTTCGTTTGCCAGAAATATACTTCGCAAAATTATCTGCAAGCCATTCTTCTTCTGGAATATCGCCTTCGTTACTATAATGTCGCTCGTACAATTTTACTTCTTCTTTATGTTTTTTATTTACTTCCGAGTAAAGCTCAACACGATCTTTTCGTGAAAGAAAATTTCGAGCATAAACATGAAATGCTTCATGATATACCGTCTTATCTCTAACGTTACCTCCATTCTGTAGAAGATAAATAAGCTGTTCCGCCCAATCATAATATCCAAGAATTGCGCCATCTCCGGTATCATGTGACACTGACGAATCAGCAAATTCAATTTTAGAACCGAATCGAAACTTTAAATCAATATCAGGAATTAATCCTTGTAAGACATCAATTGCTTCTCTTCTGGACATGTTAAAGCTATGTTGTTTAGCAAGATTCTGTTGGATGCTAAATGCTGGTCCCGCTTCACGTGCACTCAGCTCGCGCAACTTTGCAAGCTTATCCGTTTTATCTCCTGCCTTGTAAGGGATTGGTTCGATACCCTGCTTATTGAGAATATCAAGTGTTTTCTGACTAGCATTATCTGGAACTAAAGCATATTTAAACTCATTGATACCGACCGGACGTTTAAACTTTGTTTCAAAATACTCGGTTGGCATTTGCTCGAGTTCTTTTTTGAAGTCATCAAGTTTTTTTAAAGCATCTTGTGGAATATCTTTAAATTGATATTGCAATGCTGATCTATCCCCTTTTAAATATGAGCCAATAGCTTCTGCCTGATACTGACTTACACTGAATGGATTTAGACCCATAGGAATAGCGTAAGCCTCCATCATGTCACGGATCTCACTAAACCGATTATCCATTTCCTCTTTTACTTTTGTAAATTCTTCTGTAGTTACAATCTTGTCTTTGTTTTTACGGATCTCAGTGACGTTGCGAAACTTAGGTGTTACGCCTGCCCTGACGTTTCCTACACCATAAAAAAATCCCTCACCACCACGATCCTCCTCTTTGTTCATGAGCTTAGATGCATTTTCAACAGTAGCTGGTAGGCTTTTTTTAGATCCACTTGGCGTATAACCAGCAAAAAATTCAGGTTGTGCACCTGCATCTTCAAGAATAGAACTCACATGCTCAGAGTAATTATCTTGTAAATCTGAACTAGAGATAAGATCACGCATTGCACGGCGTGTGTAATACTCATCAACTGTTTTTCCATCTTTCTCAAACACCTGAGGAATTTCCTGACCATTCAATTTTAAAAACTCAGCCATTACAATCGGAGAATTTTCAAGACTACGATCTGCATCTGAGAAATCAATATTATCAACTTTATCATTCACCAAATCCTCATATGGCTTTAGACGTTTTCTAACACTCTCTTTTCCTGATGGCGGAATCTTGTACGTTACTGATGGGTGTCGTGGGCTATACACGTCTGCGCCATACGTCTTTGCCTTACTTGCCGTTTTAGGGTCAATTAATTCTTTCGGACCAACTAAAGTAATATCTCCATAACCCTCAAGCCCTTGCTTATTTGCATCAATAATTGCAAGTGATGGATTAGCAAGACCGCCAAGCTTATCCGCAAATTGCAACTTTCTTTCATCCAAATTATGAACAGCTAAAAGTGACTTATCGGATCCAGTTGGCATTGCTATTTCACCCGGCTTATCAGCCAAACTAAAAGCAACTCCCGACTTCTGTGCTAGGCCGCTGAAAATGCCACTTGTTGTTCCTACATCCTCGGGCTCTGACATTTGTTGTGTCGTAACTGGTTCAGCTTCTTGCGCAGTTGTTGGTTTTAACTTATCGCGTAAGGCATTTGTAAAATCAACCGCAACCGTACCACCGACACCACCGAGTAAACCACCAAGGCCACTCATAGCAAAACGCGCCTGAACTTCATTCAATTTAATATCATCACGAAAAACACTTTCAGCCGCAAGCTGTACACCTTCCTGCGTTACTTCAGTAGTTGGTTCGATAATTGCTCCAGCTGCCAGACGCTTAACCAAGCCCTTAATAAAAGGTTGCTTAATTTCTTTTCCAAATAATTTATCAGGAAAGATTTTATCGAGCGCACCGATAGCAACACCCGTAGCAAGACCGAGACCTGCGGCTTTATCCTCACTCAGGCCATACTTCATGCCAAGCTCTTTAGTATCTTCTGCTGTTGATCCGATTGTTAAGCTGAGACCAAGAGCTGGATTAATAGCATAAGGCCCTAATGAACTAACAATGCTCGGACCTAACTCAAATAATGTCTCACCAAAGTGATCGGTAATTTTCTTATCCCATGGTGCTTCCTGATACGCCTTACTAGGGGCGAACGCTGGACTATCTTGTAAATTCTTTAGGGACACTTTCATTTTTTCAAAAACAGAATCCTCTGGTTTTTGCTGTGAAAGTGCTTGATACCATTCTTGATTTTTATTCCTACCCCATTCTGTTTGATCGAGCACCTTATCCCCAATATCATGACCAATCTGAGAACCAAGAGGTGGATTTTTTTGTAAATTATCAGCAACAAAATCAAGTGTTTTCGCAAACAATTCTCCAACTCCAACACCTGTTTTCGCAATAAATTTCCCAGCTTTATATGGCAGTGTTTGTTCTGTAGGCTTAGGTGCCACTGGTTTTACAATCGCGGGAGTGCTCGTCTGAGTTGTACCAAGATCAGGCAATTTAAACGCCGCAACTTTTGATTGACTCATTGAACTAAACAGTGAACCCGTCGGTGGTGCTGTTTGTTTTGGTGTTGCTTTAAATGCCTCAGGCTGAACTGATTTTATTGTTGGCTTTTTACCCATCAAAAAATTAGCAGTGTCCTCAACAGGATCGGCGAATTGCTTTCCGAGATTGAGCAATGAATCAAACAAGCCCATATAATTTAATTTTATTCTTCCTGCAACATCTTAAATATATCTTTGTCAGAATATCCCGCTTCTCGATAAGTCGTAACAGATTTTAATATTTTATCGGCTTCAGCATCAGGATTGGTAAACCAACCATCAAGGTCAAAATTATTTTTAATCCAATCCTTAGTAATGAACTCGTTATCCTTGTTATTTTCTTTTGGATCGAGTACGCCCTGCGCCTTTGAAACACCCTCAAGATACTGCTTTTTATCCAACATCTGAGCAGCATTTGGATTTTTTGCATCACCAAATAAATATTGGATATCCCCAGTCTTTGGATCAGGGCGTGTGAAGTATGTTCCGGTGTGTGCTGTCGAACCACCACCAACAGCTTTTGCAGTAACTCCCGTTGGGATAACGGTCACTTTCTGCGTGTCCTTATTATACTCTATGATCACTTCCTTTCCTGTTTTACGATCCGTTTCTTTATAAATCTGAACATTTGGATCAACAGATTTCATTCCTTCGTATTGTGTTATAGAGCCATCAGCATTCGTAATTGGAACCTTCGTACCTGCTGGAACTTTCGAAAGAAGATCAATAAGATCTTTAGCAACACCCATCTGATCCTGCGCTGTTTTAATCGTCTGAGCTTTTTTAAGGGTTGCAGAATAAGCATCAGTAAATCCGGGGACACCGAGTGTCGTGTCAAACTCTTTCTTTTTAGCATCATCGAGAGCAACTCCACTGCCAAGCGACTCCTTGAGCCAGTCGAGATTCGATTTTTTATAATCAACCTCAGCCTGTTTTGCCTTTGAAATAGCATCAACCTTCTCACGCGCGAGCTGATTTTGGGTAACAAAAATATCCTTTGCTGTCTGAAGATAGTTCTGCGCGATATTATAGTCATCTTTTTTACCAGTACGAATAGCTGTCTCAGCAGCAACGCGCGCTGCCTGCATTGCGGATACCCGCTTTGATTTTAGATCATCAATGTTTCGATCATACGCGCTTTTAACAGTTTCGAGATAACCGCCTGCGCCAACAAAAGAACCACCTTCAGTAGGCGATACAGCTGATACACCAGCAAACTGCGTATTCATAAAACCGCCGCGCTCTCCTGCGCCAACTAACGATTTTGCCATACCCTGTCGCTTCTCCTCTTCTGCCTGACGAATAAGCACATTAAACTCTTCGCCCGTTGCTTGCGCTTGAGCTTCAATTTGCGACTTCTCTTCCTCTGAAAGGATACCAAGGCTATCGCGCATCTTTTTAAGATCCGATAAACCATCAGTCATGAACTGACTTCCGTCTGTTGGTGTAGTTGTAGGCTTTGATCCTTGTGGGATATCAACACCATTCGCATCAACAGCAACCCTAACTCCATCGCGCATCATGTAGTAAGAGCCATCCTTTGGGTCGTATGCGGATCTTCCCGACATGTAAACACCCGGCGATGATTCCCAGAACTTCGCGCCTGTTTTAGGGTCAACATAAAATCCATCTGAATCTTTCGTATACCCCGGCAAGTTTCCAGCCTGATCCCTCTGCATCATGTTAGCAGCATCGGCCTTTGTCTTGTCCTCCTGACGCCTAATTGTTTCGCTACTCTGAACGATACCATTTTTCTGTACCAAGTTTCCCATCGCAACGTCTGGGTTAATAACTCCCGACGTATCTTTAAAACGCTTCTGTTCTTCAATAACAAGCGGATCATTCGCTTGCACTTTAGTACCGTCAGCAAACTGTCCAAACGTTCCCTTGTATACCTCAGGGGTTAGATTGTCAGCTGTTGCTTGAGTAGGTGGGATAACTGGTTTTGTTGGTTCGTTCATATTATTGAAAAACGCGAAAGAGACTTGATTTTTCTGGTTGTGAAGACTTGCGAACAGCGAATCCGTAGTTTGTAATTTCCCACGCTTGATTATCCCCACTACTTGCAAATTCAACCTGAGCGTTATAGAACGGAATGCGTTTAAAATTCTTATTCAGATAAATTCTAAACTTCTTTTTTCCACTTAAATCATCGTTGGTACCAAAACGTTCAGTACCAAATGGAAGAAGCCCAAACAAATTATACACGCTTGAGTTATAAATGTATGCCGACTCTGTGCCTAAAAAGTTTGTTGCATACGTTTGTGTGTATCCGTCCTCATCAAGAAGAAGTGAAATCGAGATCGTTGTGTTAGAAGATATGTAGCCTTCAACCCAAACAGCATCGAGTTCCTTTAGCTGCGCCGGTGTACCGAAATCAAACCGTTTAGATCGCCAGTTCGCTGTTACACCATAGACGTAATCTTCCGGAGTATCATTGACCTTATAAACATTCGGTTCACTTGCTGAGCCGAAATACAATGCCTCGCCAGTACCATCGTCGAAGATCGCCCAATCGTTTGCATTGAATCCTACAATAGGGCTATCCCAGAACTTCTGACGGATATTATAAACAAAGATTGCATCATTGATTGAGCTTGCCGACGTTGCCTTTGCTGAAAAATATGCCTTGTCTCGGAACACAATACCGGTCGAAGAAGCGAATACTGCCGCGTCAATCGTTGGCTTAATGATGTTCGATATCGCAACTTGCTGCGGATAGTCCACTGTTTCAACACGTTCAAGACCCATGATCTGATTATCCGGCGTAATGAAGTATATAGAGTTACCGCTCGTGAACGTTGTTTTCTGGTTGATTGACCCAACAGTTTGCGACTTTCCATCGAAAGGTTTAAGAGGCAGGACTGTATATAAGCTGTCCGATAGGGTTGCCTTATAAATAATCGAACGCTTGAACATGTATATCGAGTTCTCGTCGAGCACCATTGCTGTCACACCACCACCACCTTCACCGAGATTGAAGATGCCGGCAGCCGTAGCAGTTCCATTCGTTACGAGTGTGCTTCCAAACGTTGTAGCATCTCCATATTGAGAAAAGAATACAGCCTGCGTAGAAGACGCTACGCCTGCGATAAACAAGCGGTTATTGGCATTAAGGTAAATGTTACCCTTTGGGTCACTTGCGCGTACCAGAACCGCTTGCGCGACCCCACGGTTATCATCACACGCGTGAGCCGAGGCTACTGTAAATGAGGTTGCCGATAATGCGCTATAAGCAATTTCTTGGCCACAATAAATAATCGAGCCGGTAGCCGTAAATCCTGTAGTGCTATCAACCGTAACCGAACCAGCTGCTGCGATCGCCGCGCCGTTCGTCATTGTAACTGCTCCCGTCCAACGCATCGCGCTATCAACAGCATTGCCGAAATAGACGTAGCTTTGGAGGTCTGTGTTTACATTGAAGTCAGCGAACCCAAACTCGCGACCATCAGTGAGCCCAGTCTTTAAAACTTCCCAGCTACCGACAATAGGCGAGTAGTACTCTATAAACCCCTGTGTCGTGCGCATGAGTATGTTTGACCCATCTCGCTTTCTAAACGTATGCAGGGACTTAATAGCAGCTGCTGTGGTACTTGCAGTTGAGCCGGATGGATAGATATCGTAGCCCAAGTTTCTAATACCAACACGATCACCATCAAATACGGTAGTGTTCTGTCCTTGTGGATTTGCACCATCATCAATCTTAGTTGGGTCTAGCTTTGTTTTAAAACCGCTGAATGTCCCGTAGGTTATCCATTGCGAATCAGCCGGAAGTACGCCAGCACCATACGAAATATCCATTGCTTCCGGGCTTGTAGTTCCAAAATTTTGTACAGCAGTAACACCACCAAACGAGGCGGTGATTAATGCGGCTAAACCAAGTAAGACTTTTTTGATCATATTGTTGAACTTATTCCGTTTGGCTGAGTAGTTACTTGTTCAAATGGATCGCTCTCGAATCTGTATCGCTGCGTAATAATAACCGGGGTCATTGGCGGATATTTTTCCTGAAGTTCCGACCAAGCCTTTGCGCGTTTTTCTGCGATCTTATTAAATACTGATTCGTTTTCTTTATCACCAAGTGACGTAAGCATCGCATCATACTGCACAACATCACACCATTCGCTTTCACCTGCCAATGCTGAATCCGTTGAGTAGACGTTTGATGAATTGAAGAAGTATTCCTGATCCGGTCGCGTTGAACCACTTAGAATAATATTGTTTTGTGTGTAGTACCAATAATTTAATATCGTCCATTCTCGAAGATATGAGGCACTGATATAGTAAGTTCCCGTTGGCGCGCTATTCAAGATAATTGCAAAATAATCTAATGCGCCCGTGTCCGGTGTACCGGTTGTTGTACAGTTATTCAGATCAAACGCGATCTTATTCCAATCATCAGCAACAAACGCCTGACCTGAGAACTGTGCTGTTATTGTCTTGCTAAAATAATTTGCTGCGCTACTACCATATCGAAGCTCGATTGATGTTGGAACACCGTCAAGGAAAATATCTAAGAAGACGTATTTCTTCAGATAATTGCTGTCTGATAACGAATCAGGCGAGACTGTAATCGTTGCCACGTTCGAGCTGTTTACAACGGTAGCTCGGATACTTGCAGCATTTCCGTCCTTAACAATAACCGTATCGCGCGCGATAGCTGTTACATCACCAGTTCCAACATAGTCCGCAGCGACATTTGCAGAATCAATAAGGACACTCGAGCCATTTAAGAGGCTTGAGCGAACACCAATAAATTTACTGTTATCGTCCCAAATCTCAGCAAGGTCGTTTCTGTTATCAACATCCTCATAGAACTGCTGCAATGACGTGTATCTGAATCGTTCCTTGAGCGCGTACCCCTTCTTATTGTTATCGAGGTATGCAATTTCAGCCTGATCAGAAGGTACCGGATATTCAAGAACATCAGCAAAGACACGGAGAGTTGTCTTTTTTAAGTTCCATGGAAACATCGAGGATCGTCGAAGAGTTCGAATGGCCTCATCCAAATCACGGACTTTGTATTGCTCTTCAATGGTCGAGATGACTTGCCATCGATCCATGCGAGCGAGGATTGTTGAGAGAGGAGTTGAGGCCATAGGATTATTCTTCAGCGATAAATGTAAAGCTACTATCCGTAGTAACAGAACCAGCACCACCATTTGCAGTAAAATTAAAGTTAATTCTACTAACAAATCCGGTATCACTAATTGAGTTTATTGACCATTCGTTTGTTGCGCGATCAGAACCAGCAGAGCCTGTAATTGATGGCGATAGAATAGTGTTGGCAGAAACATCTATTTTTGTATACGTAAATATGTTTCCTGCATTAAAAGCAGTCGAATCATTTACTGCACCCTCAATAGTAAGTCTTTCCTTGAATACAGTACCCTCCGCAATAACATAACCCTCTGAGTAGTTTTTACTTGCTGCCTGAGCAGAACAGACCTTAACAGATGTCCTAATAATTGCTGGCCTAAAACCAACTGTCACTGTTTGGTCATTATTCCCATCTACTCCTGATGTTATAGATTGAGCTAGAGTTGCAAAAGCAATTTTCTTACCAAAATGTAATTGGATTTGATTAGCACTTATCGCCCGACCAATTGGAATAATTGTTGTTGTTGATGGTGTTGTAGATATTGAACCAGCCGTATCAGCAACATAATACATTGCCCCCTTTGTGAGCCCTGTAAATCCACTGAGAAGCCCCGAAACAACGATTGTCGGCTTAGTCGAGATTGATGCATTCGTTGTTATAAAACCAAATGCCACCACTGACGTTGTATCATTACCATCCGCCTTATAAACAAGACCGTCTGATGGTCTAATAGCGACAGCCTGCGGTGTTACTGAGCCATCAATCGCCTCGCCAGTAACAAGCGAAGACGTTGTAAATTGTGGTGAACTCCAAGAAGAATCAAGTTGTCCCAATGAATTACCGACGGGAATTGTATTCGCAAGTCCGGTTGTCGAAGTCACTACCGTCAACTGGTAACTTCCGTTTTTCATGATTGAACCACTGTTCATGCGCACGTTCAAGCCATTCGTATCCGCATAAATCGGGCTTGTTGAGCTCGGCGTAATCTGCAAATAACCGTCCGTATGAAACCCAAGACCCGACGTTGAAGATGCGTTGATACCAATCTTTCCATCAGTAACAAAGATACCTTTTGTTGAAGATGCTGTGAGACCTGAACCACCATCCGCAATATTATAGCTAGTAGTCCCATCATCTGTTCCAACCCACTTCTGAGTTGATTCGTTATAACAAATCGTTCGCTGCGGTGTACGGCTATTATAAGCCCACACACATTTGTTTGAGGTTGTTGCGCCATTACCGATTGCGACCGTCGACGTTGTATTCGTAACCGGAGAATACCAATAGTGAACGTTCGACATGATCACGCTACCTCCCGCGTTATGCGCCTTTTTATTTGCGGTAACTTCCGACATGCTGTTGCCGTAGAAAGCAAGACCACGTGCGCAACCTGTGAACGTAAGGCCACTGATTCCGGTACATTTAGTTATTTCTTCCCGAGCACTACCAGCTTCAAGCGAAAGAAAAATTTCATTCCCAATATCGGCAGCTGTAAGCGTATGCCCGTCCTTTGTTGTAATAGAAGAAACCGCGATCGTTGTTGCCGAAGAGGAGATTGACGATGAAAGTGTTGTGCTGTAACCAGTCACCGGCGTACCGCCAAACTTATCTGAATTTGTAAGTGCCTTATCAATTTCAGAAAAACGATCAACAAGAAGGGTGTTCTGTTCAGCTGTACCCTTATAATTAAAGATCGCATGTTCAGCTGCAAGTTTCGCACGCTCAATAAACGTTGGATATGATCCGAGTTTATTCGTTAGATATTGATGGAGTGTCTGTGCCTGCGCTGTCTGAGCAAACAAAAGAGTGGCAGAAACAGCGATAGCCCCCACTATCTTTTTTACAAGTCCGGGATTTAATCCCAATAATTTTCGAAGTTTCTGCCACATATATTTATTTGCTGAAGCCAAATGCTTGGCCAAATTTCTTAATAAGTTCAAGGAGACCGTTTGTAAGTTGCTTTTGACGAAGTGTGATTACTTCACCATGCTGAAGTGTGCGAACTTGAGCTGGATCAACATCTGTCCACGCCTCTTCTGTCCACGCATTAATTCCAAAGAACTCTTTAAATGCGAGTTCAGAATCAATCCAGTGAGCGATATTATCCGAGTCAACGAAGTAGATCTTTCCATTTTGTGTATCACGTACGAGTGCCATATTCCAACGAATAGTATTAACATCCACATTATCAGGCAAATCCTCAATGGTTTTTGCAACTGTGATTGGATAATTTTTATCGAGTAAACGAACATCAAGGGTATTATCTTTCCACGCCTGAATAGTTACCCATGCGCCATAGTCCTTTGGTTGTGGGCGGTAGCCGAGAATACCGGTAAGGAAGTCCACATTTTCTGCGCCGAGTACGTCAACGATTACGAAAGCGTGGTACCAATCAATCTGACCAGAACGAATAACGCCGGATACGCTCCACTGTGGGTTATTACCACCTGCGCCAACGATAAGCTGCGTATCAATAAGTGCTGTATAAAGTCCCGCGCGCGTAACATTGCGTACAGAAAAGAAGTTTTTAATCCGATAGTTATTTCGATCAGTCTTTATTTCGTTAGTCACGACACGCTTCAATGTGTCCGGTGCCATTCTGCCATCAATAAAGTTTGGGCAAAGCAAATCATTACACTGTCCAACGTTCTTCAACGCATACAGCGTATCATCAATGCTTGTGCCCTCATTACGTCCTTGAGCAATCTGAATATAGAGATCTCGCCAAGAAAGTCGTACTGGATGTTCGCTCATGAACCAGCTATTGATCTGATTAGCCATGCTTGAAGCACATGAAACACAAGACAAGATGCGTCCCTGATAAAGAAACAGATCCTTTATTGGGGAGTTCATGATCTTTTCAATGCGACCGAGTGGCTTGATCTCAGATTCTGAAACTAATTGAGCACCAAAAACATTCTCACGAATATAATCGCGGACGTTAAGTGGTGCTATTTTTAAGCCTGAATCACCAATATCGTACATATTTATTCAACAATTTTACTGCGATCTTCTAAGAATAATTTCAATGAATGCAAAGCTGTATTTGCTGTTGGCACGATAAGAGCCACAACAGCCGCGTATTCAGCAGGGATATTAATCTGTGGAATAACAGCAATAATAAATGCTACAAGTGAAGCTGAAAGGCTGTACCCAAGCCCTTTCAAAATCTTCTTTCCATCTGCTGAACTAAGTTCAAATTTTCCAGAACCGTATACATTATACATACTATTTATTTAATATCTTAATTAATAAATTTACTTTTTCGTCGATACCCGTTATCGTCCCCTCGACCTTACTTACTTTCTCAAAGAGAATTGATCTTGAAACATTACCATCTTTTATCTCATCCTTAATTTCTTTAATCTGTGAAGTATGGGTATCAACCTTAGTTTTCAAATTTAAAAACCACACAACAATCCGCCATACTGATATACCAACTCCGGCAATTACGCCAACTGGCACAAGTGTATTCTGATCAATTTGTGTAGTCGGCATACTATTTTATAGCTTTTTTTGTTGCCTTCAATATTTCCTCGGGAACTACAACTTCAGGAGCTGGAGGAAGGGCTGCCATTGCTGCTTCCGCTGCCTTTGCAGCATCTTCTTGAGCTTTCTTTTCTTTTGCTCGCTGACGATTATTAAGTTCATTATTAAGAACTTGGAGATTCGTTTGCAAATTAACTAACTGGTTTTGCAAATCGAATCCGAGAGCTTTGAGTTCTACGTCTGAAAGTAATGTGATGTCCATAGGTTTATATGATTAAGCTACTACAGGTTGCGCTGCCGCTTCCTGTTCTTGTTTTTCTTTTGCTTGTTTACGAATCACAAGCTCTTGATTAAAGTTTTGAAGGTACCCATTTAGCTGATTAAGCTCTTGATTATTTTTCTGAATCTCTGCTTGCTTAGCTACAATTTGTCTTTGTATATCGAAGCCCATAAGGCCAAGACCCGCATCTGAAAGTAATGAAATATCCATAGTTAAAAAGTTATAGAGATATTATATCATTAAGCTGGTCTTCCCGGAACAGCGAGCCAGATAGCAAGTTGCGCATCAACAACTGCCTTAGCTGCTGTATCCGACGCGATTGCTGCTGTGTATGCAGTAATTCTATCTTGATATGCCTGACTAGCTGCTTCGTATTCAGAGATACTATAAAGGACTGTTACCGCGGTGTCTCGTAAAATGTCGTGACTATCCCATGATTGTGCCATATTATTCGAATTTTTTAGATATTTCTTCTGCTTTGGTTACGTTATAGAGTACGGTTGCGTCGATGAGTTCTAACGTATCGTGATCTTTCCACCTCAACGTTCCAGTTCCTTCGACAATCGGATGTCCATCAGGAGTAAAGAGAATCATAGGTGTTTATAATATTGTCAAGCTCTTCAACGTCTTCGGGTGGACAGGCTTCTCGAAGCATCTCGAAGTGTCTTTTTGGTTTGATTATTCCGTCGAAACCGTGGGTTATGAAGTTTGGCATATTAGTTTAGAACTGTTACGTATGCGATTTGGCTTGTAATTGTGTTTCCAGCATCAGCAGTACCCCATGTGACTGTTACATCGAGAACTTGTGAGGCTGTTGTATCAATCGTCGTTGTTCCTGTCTGTACAATTCCAAGATTAAGGCCACTCGTATGAACTTCATCGTACTGTCCACCTGCTGAGACTGTTCCTGTTGCACCTGTGGTTCGGCAAGTAATTTCTCCATCAAAGAAAAATCCATCGGTTGCTCCATTTCCTGAAACCCCCGTTGCTGTTGCAACAACCGTTGAGCCGAGTTTTATTTTAATCGTTACGTTTGGATTTCCGGTTGATGAGTGATACCCATGAATATGAAGCTTGAGTGTTTTACCTGCGACAAAGAAGTTAGCTGGGAGTGTGAGGCCACCACCTACCGTGACTCCTGTACCGAATAACGTTGTTTCCGTTACAGTATTCGCAATCGTTTTATCAGCTGTTTGAGTAAAAAGTGTTCCAACGATACTCATTCGTGCGAGAGACGTTGGAGCAATGGTAAACCGTTCTGCGAGAAACTCCATTGTCCCGGCTTCTGTTGTTGTTTGGAATGAGCCACTCGTGAATTTAAGTGGAGCCGTAGATGCTGCCGTTGTACCTGCTGCTAAATGAAGGACAGCAGTCGGAGATGTGATACCACCGGCACCAATCTGACCTGCTGCCGCGATATAAAGACGGACATTTCCAAGACTATTCGTACAGAAACTCATCGGCGCGTTATTCTCGTTTGAGATCGTCACGTGACCGGAGTTATATGTGAACACTGAAAAAGACGGTACAAATTGGCTTACAGTGTCATTATAAAGACAGAGTTGATATGGATTTTGGTCGTCAGTATGAAACGAACCAATAGCACCTGCAACGATAGCGATACCCTTATCTTTTACTGTCAAAACACCCGGACCGACAACACCCGGAATTTCAGCAGAGAACCATGCAAATACAGTACCATCTGACTTTTGGAACTGCATGAGGTCGGTCGATGGAGAAGCTGCTGCCTTTGCAATTAAAGCAACTGTCGCGCTCGATGGCATTGTAAACGTTTGCGTTGCTGTCCACGTTTGGGTTGTTTGCAGAAGTGCGATTGTATTTCTGATCGTGCTCGGAGTCAGATAAAAACTCGTTCCGTCGAACTCCATTTCACCAGCTGCTGCGGTTGTTTTGTTCGTACCCGCAAACAATTTAAATGGAGCGATAGAAGAAGTACCTGCTGCGAGTTCAAGGCGGGCTGCAGCTGTGGTATTTTTACCGATACCAATCGAACCATTTGATGTAGGTGTCGAAGAAGACGCGAGGACGTTGTACATTCCAAGGCCGTAAATAACATTTCCGATATTCAACTGACCGTTTACTGTAGCTGACGGAAGGTCAACATACGCACCAACCGCGATAGAACCAGAACTTGTCGTTAAGTTTCGAGCTGCAAAAGCTCCAAGAATAGAAAGAGCTGACGCACCTGTTGTAATTGCGCTGAGTGCCTCCATCCCAACAGATGAAATATAACTTGCTTGATAATAGGTCGTTCCTTTTGCACCACCTAAAATAACGCTATTTAGACAGTAAGTATTCCAAACAGCTGCGTTACGTCCCACGACGATTGCGTTATAAAAATTCGAACCAACGCTCGCTGCACCATGTCCGATTAAAACGGAACTATCGGAAGAACCGACCGGGATGTTATATCCCATTACAACATTCTTAGAACCGAGAGGATTCGTTCCAATAAGCGCACCAAAAAACTGATTTTCACCACCCGATGACGTTCCTAAAATTGCCCCCTCACCTGCTCTATAACCAAGATAAGTATCGGTCGAAGCGATCATCATCGACGGAGAACTATTCACGGTAAGAAAACGGTTGGTCGTGTTGAGTCGCGCAAAACTATTAACGCCTGTTCGGCTTGAATCTGCAATGTTATCGGTAAATGTCGTGACACCGTTCGCCACTTCTCCAACCTTTTTAACATCGTTATAATAAATGTTTCCTGTAACCGCGCGATAAATACAAACGTGGGTTACACGATAGTCTGAAGAAACCGGGAGCCCACTAATTGCCACCTGCTGATTACCAGCTGACGTTGTGATTGCTGTTGTCGTTGCTCCCGCTCCTGTGTTTAATTGTGTTTCACCAACTGCTGTTTTATATGTGATGCGATAAAAATGAACACCATCATTTACGTTTCCAGCAGATGCGATAAGAGCAAGGGTTGGAGCTGTTGTTGGTTGCGCTACCTGATTAAAATCAACACCGATATCGAATCGTCCAATATCAGACGTTGTAGTACCTAATACGTGGAACCTAACTGACGGCGAGGCTCCTAGACCTAAATAACCAGAGTCTAAAAGATATGCAGAAGAACCCTGTACAAGTTTTCCGGTAGTCCCATCAAAACGAGCTATCGTGTTGTCAACAGAAGACGCCGGTCCGAATAGATCTCCATACCCACCCGGTATCGTTTCTGTTATTTCGTCGCCGATAGCAGATCCTGAAACTCCGGCACCGACAAAATCAATCGAGTTTACACTCGCATTCAATGTCACTCCCTCGTCTTTGATCGTCAGTGGACGACCTTGTTCAGAATTTTGTCCGAATGACACAGTGATTTAGATTATTTTATCTTCTCTTCTGTAATTTTTACCTCATCATCTGGGAAATTTACGTGCGAAATAATTCGTCCGTAGAACTTTTCAAGTTCGTATTTTGCTATTTTTAACAACGTTGTTTTCTCTTTATTCCATGATTCTCTCTTGGATATCTCGCCATCACGATCATCAAGTATCAACGACTTTGCTGCAATGATGGCTTCTTGCTCTGATCTGAATTTGTTTGCTGTTAAGATAATCTGATTAGCATCTTGCTTGGCTTTAGAAACAGCCTCTTGCGCGGCTTTCTGTTTCAATTTGTAGTCAAGTACCTTTTCTTTTTCTGCTGATGCCTCAAGGCGTTGATCGTCTGTTAATTTTTTAGCAGCTTCAAGTTCGGAAGAATGATTGTTCAGAAGTACCGTCTGCGCTTCTTTAGCTTTTTGCATTGCGTCATGAGCTTTCTTTTCATCATCAATACATTTTTGCATATTGATAACCGCCTTTTGTTTACGCTCTGGGAAGTCAGCGATCTCTTTTTCAAGCTTGCTAAGCTTCTCCTGCTCCTTTTTAGTACCATCCTTTGCGTCATCAAACTCCTTTTGCGCGTTCGATTTATTGACCAGAATAGCGTCAAGAAGTTTTTGCTCAGCAGCTGCCTTATTTTGAATAACCCTTATTTTACTAGCCTCGACTAGCTGATCATTAATAAGCTGTTTATTTTCTAGCCGGAGCTGCGCGTTCTCATTTTTAAGTTCAGTATTCTTTTTTTCAAGCTCTTCATTGGCCTTTGTTTTTGTTTCAAAAATAGTATCTAGATCAGAAAAACTATTTTTTCTTGTCTGAAGATCTTGAATCTCACGTGTAATATTCGCACGCTCTAAAACAACATCCTCGTTTGAAAGGTCTGTTGGCTGTGGAATTTCCGTGATTTGTTTTGCCATATTAAGCAACACCTAATACCGCGTCGATTGTAAGAGTAGAGTCCGTCACTGTTCCATTTCCAATTGCACTAACTCGAATAAATCTGTCCTTAATCTCAACAGGAAGTCGATATTTACCCGTTGCTGAGTATTTATGCGATGCTGCGGATTCAGTACAAACACCGGCAGATATTGAATTGGTTGTCTCCTGATACCACGTAGAATTATCATCCGAAAATTCTATCTTGATTGACATGTCGGTCAATTGTCCAATCGTAAAATTAATGAGTAAAACCAACTGATTCATTAATCCACAATCTGATAATACTGTTCCCGCTACGTAACCAGTAGTTAAAATTGCAGCTGCGCGTACTGATTGACGAGCGATAATATCTTGATTTGAAGCCATATAAATTATTTATTTGATGTACTAACGAGTCCCGATAGAAGAGCACAACACCCGAACTATCGGGATGTCGTCAGAATACCAACTGAAGACTAAGTTCCTCATTGGTCAAAAGATAGGTTGCTCTGTCTTCACAAAGCAATTCCGTATACTCGCGACCATTAATAGACTTTTTGCACATGCTAAGGACTTTGAGACGCGAAGATCCAAAATACTTTTGTGCCTCTACCGGAGCAGATGACACTTCTTCTTGGAAAACTTCTGGCTCAACAACAGGTGCCTCCTCTGATAATCCGTCAATTTTACTATCGAGATCCTCAGGAACAGACTCCGGAGCTACCTCAACAGGTTCGAGGCCGACAACTTCGCCCTCTGGCTGCTCTACTTCTGGAACAACTTCCTCAATTACTTCCGTTGAAACAGATTCAACAGCCTCATCAGCAGGTACCTCCGGAAGATCCGGAAGTACCGCTGACTCAACTTTTGTTTCAGCCTCAAGCACCTCTGATAACGATTTGCGCTTTTTAGCCATAACTATTTATTTTAAGCAGCTGCGACTAATGAAGCACCAGCCTCAAGTGGCAAATAGAACACTGTGTGAACAATCGCATCGCCCGCTGCACCAGCTGTTCGAAGAGAACCTATGGTATCCGTACCACCAGCTTTACCAACGATACGATTTGCAAGACCCTTTCCATTCGTATCAGCAGTGCTCGTAACGCTTACCGCATACGAACCCATCGAAAGTGATGTGTCCCCAGCATCGCTATTAAGCGAGAACATGAAGCCAACTGCCGCAGAAGCGAGATTACCTGCTGCACACAAATCAGCGTTTGCTGTTTGCAATGTCAATTTATAGTCAGTAACAGCTGCATCAAGAGCGTTTGTTACCTCACCAGTCCAAAGTGTGATGAGAACTTTACCCGTAACTGTGAAGAGTGCATCACCGACAGCGGTATTAACATCTTCAGTTTTCGTAACACGGAAACCAAGTCCCGGAACGAATGTCGCAGGAGTTTGTGCGGTCGCATTTGCCTGAAGATATTCAAGACGCTCAAGCACTGAACCATCAGCATTTGCAGCTACGAGAGTTGTTGCTGCTGTATTGTTTGCACTATCCGCACCAAGACGCTGCAAGACACCTTTTACATCTGTAATTAATGATTGTGTTGAAGCAGCAGCTCCTTCGATTGTATCGGCAAGAGCAGCATCAGCCACAGCACCAACACCGGCAGCAACTGTAGCAACATCATCAACCGCAAGAGCAGCAGCTGATCCACCAGAAACCTGAGCACCAGCAGATGCGTCAAAAATTACAGCATCCCAAGTCGAACCAGTAACTGTATCAACTACATCGCGAGTGAAGTTCGTAATACCCTGCGTGTATAAGCGACCACGTACTGATACATTGGTTGAAGCAACTGTGACGAAGTTGACCCATGCTACTGAAACGACACCATGAGCGTCGATATCAATAAATCCGTTAGTTACAGCATTCAAACTGATTACACGAACAGCTGCGTTACCCGCGGTAAAGCCCTTATAAAGGAGTTTTACTTTAAGATTGCTTACAGTAACTGCGCGAACAACCGTTGCTGCTTCCACAGAAGCCGAAGCATCGCGCCATTCGACATCAAGTTCAACGTTAGATCCTGTAACATCAAACGGACTTGTAAGACCGTCAAGAGCTGCGAGACCAACGATATTCTTGATAAGTACATTTGATGCAGAAATGAGCATTGAAGCTCCTGTTGCTGTACCAAACGTGACAACTGGACGATTTGCACCATTACCGAGACCGATAATAGAAATACCCGCAACGTCTACCGCGATACCTGCTGCTGCCGAAACAGTTTCAGAATGACCCGGGAGTACCCAAATCACGTCACCACGGCTTGCGGTACATGCGCCGATAGCTGCGTCAATGGTTGAAAACACGCGTGTCTCACCATCTGCATCAGCTGAGAGTACAAAACCGAGATCGCCTGCGTCTGCTGAGCTATTGGTAAGAACATAGTAGTCCTTTCCGGTAGGGCTGCGACGTGGCAAGAGGCCGTACTTTAAATCTGATAATTTAACTCGATTCATACATTTGTGTTATCCAATTGAACTCCACCTCCGGCCTTCCCCGCTCACAATTGTGTCGGACCACAAGTTCAAATGGTTAATAAATTTTCTAACTTTCGAGGTTTAAGCAACGCCATCACCAGAGCTGAATGAGAATCCACGACCTGTCACGTGACAGATACCATATCCTGCGCGAACACCTGCCTGATAGTTTTCACTACCATCCTGAAGTTCGTAGAAAGGAATTGAGTGTGGTTCTTCCCAAACACCGAGGTAAGCAGTAGTCGCCATTGACGATGCTGTTCCCCAATAGTGACGCTTTGAAGTGTCAACTGCGCCTGCTGCATCTGTAGCAACACGTGGGAGAATAACGTGGCGATATTTACCCTGCATTGGGTTCTTAATATTCGCATTTGTGTAGTCAACATTTCCTGTTGAGAACAAGAGTTCCTGAACAACATTGATATCAACTTCGTCATCAGTAGTCCACAAAATATCGTGGTTTACTGTCATCTTCTCACCAAACTGGTTCAAGGTATTTTCCTTTACCATTCGGCGGATTGCTTCAATAGCACCCTTTGAAACAGCTGGGTTATTAGCCAAGCGATTTCGGTATGTTGCTGAAGTACCGCGGAGTGTATGAGCAGTTGAAGCCCATGCAAGTGAATCACCACCAGTTGTATCAATTGTTTCGCCATCCATGTCAACGTATGAGGTTGCAGTAGCGAAAGTGATACGGTGCTGCAAATCAAGTTCCATACGATTTACAGGAAGTTTCGCAATGTTTTCAATGCGAGCCAAAACCTGTGGATACTTGTTTTGTGTGCGCTCTTCGTAGGTAACACCAATATCTTCTGCAACACGATATGATTGCAAATCCTTTGTGTAACCCTGTTGGAATCTAGCACGCTCAGCCTGAGAGCCTTCCGGCTTTTTCTTTGCGTATTCCTCAAGATCAATTTCACTCATTCGGCGGCTATCACCCGTATTCTGGGCAATAGAAAGCACGCGCCAAATACCCGACTGGCGAGCAACTGGCGGTACTGATTCTAAGTTGTCTAACCACATGATGGTAAGCAACGAAGTAAAGTCGCTAAGCGACAGTTTGTTAAGTTCCATAGATTAGTGATTAAACAATGTCGAGATTAAATGTACATACACCACGAGTAGCCGTGAGGTACTTTGTGATGCGAGCTTGGATACCAGCAGTATCTACAGCGAGACCGAGAGAGTTGTTATATTTAACACCCTTACCAACGTCTGCGGTTGTAAATGTACCAGCTCCAACTGTGAACTCTGCTTCAGCTTCTGCGAGCTTTGGAACCCAAACGTATTTGAGCTTCTTTGCTGTAGCATAGTCTGAATCAGTTGCAGCAATCGCTTGCGCGAGAATACCGCGGAAATTCGTTGTTGAATCAGTTGAGAGATCGAGCTCTCCAGCAGCATCAGATGAGACAGATGCGCCCTCTTCCATAGCTACAGATTCTTTCATCTGTTGCTTGGTGAGTTCCCAACGACCAGCTTTTAAGATCGGTCGGAAATTTGTATTTAATCCCATAAAAAGAAATTAAGTGAATAATATGTCATGCTACGCCAATTAAAAAATCGACCGCATATGAGCAGCAGTATCCAGCTTTTGTCTGAGGGTGCTTACCTCGAGGATTCCGGTAGAGTTTGTCTAGGGTCTACAGCCTGATAAATTGTTTGTCTATACACCTAGACAAGGGAATGAGTTGCACAATGCTTGGAATCATTATGCAACTTATCCACAGTCTATTTTTGCAATACTGCGTCAACGTCCTGAAGTGTTACCTGTTGAGGATGTTTGCCATCCCACAACTTTGTTGTTGCTGAATGGTGCGCATTCTCAATGAGATTAACCATCGTATTACCGATACCACCAACCCAGAAACACGGTACATTGTATTCTTGAAGTTGCGCGAGAAACTTTTTCGAAAGTACCAAGAAAATAATTTCTCGATAGCTCTGAGCATCCTCAATCGGCTGTTCAGTAACTATCATACCATACAATTCACCATGTACTACAAATTTTGCACCACTGGCGAGCTCAACGTCAACAAAAGGCGTTTCAAGTTGTGCGTTCGCAACAAGAACTTCATCGTTCCCAATGTAACCCAACACTGTTTTTTCTTCTGAAACTTCTGGCATAGAATTTAGTTAATGAACTTTGAATCAATATCGAATGTCCCGTAATCTTTTGTCGAAACAGTAAACACAACCTCCGAGCTACGTGGCTTTGTGTGCTCTGATTCAACGATTGCTTTGACAGAAAGGCGATCGCGCTGCCACACCTGATAGTCAACAACCTCTTTAGAGCCATCAAGAAAGGTGAGCTCTGTTGTTTGAAGATACGAATGAGGTGAATTTTGTACCTTGTGCACAACATTCGAAACCATTTTACCCCACGCAATAACAGCCTTGTCGTTATAAAGTGACACTGAAACCACCTTACCAACCTCGGTCGGTGTTTTGCTGTCGAAGCTTTCCAAACGTCCTTTATCCGCAACTGAGCGAACCATCGCTGTTAGGTCAGCAATCTGCTTACGAAGCAATTCAACCTCGCTCAATCTCTCGGCTGTTTCCGGTACCGGCGTTGCTTGATTGCCAAAAGGTGTGTTCATTTCCTGATCTGCCTGAGCCGATGAAGGAGATTCAGGGTTGAATGCGCCTTCTGGAATATCATTATTATTTTTAGCCATAGACTATTTGTTAATCTTATCTTTGTTTTTAAACTGATACCCAAATGATTCTGCAATTTCCATACCTCGCTTTTTATCAACCTCTTGTGCAGGATCTGGAAGACGTGGTGGCGCACCGAGTGGTGAGCTACTTGCGCGATGCAATGGATTCGCTGACTGCTGATAACCAACAGCTGCGCGAGCTTCCTGCATAAATTTGTTTACCGTCTCAACAGTGAGTTTTTCCCCACTCGACAAACGATTAAACCGATCACGAATAGCGGCAGCAATGTTTGTATCAATGCCCTGAAGATGGCCTTCGATAACCGTTTCCATCTGGATCTTACGCGCTTCTTCAGATGCAACTGAACGGATATCCTCTTGTTTAATTGGGGCAGAATCAAGAATATTACCATCCTCATCTGTCTTGAAACCCTTGGCCTCAAGTGCTTGGCGCATTCGAGATTGACTCTCGCGCATCCGTTTAAAATTTGGGTTTGCCGCTTCTTCTAAATCTTTGCGATCCTTTTCCCACTGCGACTCTTTTGCTGCCAATTCGGCAGCTCTAGCAGCATCCGCTTGTAATTTTGTAATGTCGGTTCCATCTGGAAGCTCAACAACATTACCGTTTTCGTCAGTATATTTTGCCATAACTTTTTTCTGCCCCTACAGCATCTACCCCTTGCGGGGCTAACCAGTCGATGCGTTGACCGTGGGCTGAATTAGTGGTCGCTTAAATTGCCTCGTGTATATTTTCTCTGCTGACAGCTGTTTCAGGTTCAAAAATATTTTCGAGTCTGGTTTTTAAAAGTTCAATACCGTTGATAGTCATTCTCAGATCACGCGTTTCATTATGAGACTTACTAAATTCAACAATATGCTGCATTATATCATACACCGCGCGCTTTATTTCATTTTTGTATACGGGACTCTGTACAATGTCTCGCGCTTTGTCGATATAAAATTCACGATCGGCCTTGCTTTTGATCTCTTTGTAGTCATACCAACGAATACCGCGCTTCATGATATTCGCAACAACAAGCTCAGGTTCCGAAAAACTCCTGAGCTTTTTATTATCCTCAACGATCGAGTTATATTTTATAGATAACTCTTCTTTTTTTGATATCGCTTTATCGAGCTCGTCATTTAGTCGATCAATTTCTGACTGCATTTTCTGATAACTTCCAATCCAGCCAAAAAGATACCGGAGTGTTCTCATCATAGAGCTTGCCCCATCATGGTGTTAATTGTCGGCTTTGTTTGGTTTTTACCGGTAGCATTTTTCATATTGCTAACCCCGGATTCCTCGGTAGTAATGTCTTGGAGTAGCTTTTGTGCGCCCTGTTTAACCTGATCGCCATCCATTTCAGCACCCTGCTGCATACCAAAAGGGCTTTCTGGTGCTTCATCCTGAAACATATCATCCTCTTTCCATGTGCGCTCGTACTTCTCAATAAGCGTCTCAGCATTAATCGGACGACCTGTGAGCGTCATAACCTTCTCAGCTTGCGCGAGTGAGTCGCTAAACATAATCTTATTCAACGCGCTTCCCTCAGATTCATGCTGGCTAACGACTGAGTACCACGTGAGCGCAATACTATCGATCATCTGCAAATTGATAAACTTAATACGCGTTGGCTTTTCTTGATTATCTTCAAACTGGCGTGCTGCCTCAAGCTCCTCATCCATTGCTGGGCGATCCATGAACATGATAATTTTCTTACCACGCTTATTTTTACCGAGCTTCGTATCAAGCAAAGTAAACTTTTTGTACATGTCCTCAACCTTGTTGCTAAACGGATTTTTATATTTTCCAACCGGCTTTGTCATGTTCTCCATCACGTTATACAAACGGAGGAACGATAGGTTTCGTTTCAAACGCATCCAAGCAAACACAGCGAATCCAAGCATCTTAATTGCCTGACGCTGCATCTCTAACGCTTGTGTTGCTGTCATCTGCTTGCCACCCGCAAGACCTTGCTGAAGATCGCCGCGTCCAACATACTCCTGCGTCTTTTCTTCAATCAGCTGGTACATTCCAATTTCACTCTGGGTAACACCATCATGGTCGATAAGGCGTTCGAAGTCGCCCTTACGCGCACCTTGTGTAACCGCGCCAGAAGCCCAGATATCTTTGCTGTAAATCTTTTTGCCAACAACACCGATAGGTGGTTCAATCGCTTGACGCCACTTACGAACAAGCAAGCGGATCATCTCATTGCTAAGTGATTGCAAAACCTTTGCGCTTGCGGTCAATGGACGGCCATATGCGAAGTTAGGTCCCATGCCTTTCAATACCGTCATTGTCATGTTATCGCCCTCGTGCTGCCATGGGAGCGGAGACTTTGGTGGAAGCATTGAAACAGCCTGAATAACAATCTGGTACTCATTATTCGGTACAGAAACGTATGTCAAAATTTCAACCTCATCTTTTTCAAGTTGTGCAAAACGGTATTTATAATCAGCGGCTATTCCACCAACAACGCCACCGCCCATTCCCGGCTTAACATATGGCCAATTTTCCCACTCGTATGTACCATCTTCTTTCTTTTGGCCATAAATCTTTTCAGCAGCAGAATAGCTCATGCGCTCGTATTTGAAGCGGTATGGCTGTTCGTTGAACCGGTACGCTGGAATCGTAATGTCACCAAGATAAACCTGCAAACCTGACACAACGCGCTTTCTGCAACGCTGTCGGCGCACCTTATTCTTTACATTCGGAACTTCAACATCTTCAAAATATTCTTCAACAAACAAGGCGCGCTGACCCAATAACTCACGGATAAACTCCTGATCCATGTCCTCAGCATTCTCTTGTTGCTCTGTACGCTTTACAACGTCCGACATTTCATCGCCAAGTTCGGCGACTTCAACATCATCGTTATCAAACGCGTAAAAATCATTTCGCAAATTCATCGCGAGAATTTCGTTCGCGACACTCTCGATCTTCTTTTCAGTTAAACCCGTGTTAACTCGAACCTCATCATCGTTCTTTTTTGGACGAAGAAAGGAATCAATCGTCTCATCGTTTGCGTAATAGTCCTGTTCGTATGTTAGGCCGTCAAACTTTTTGATCGGCATCATTCGCTGATCACGCGCGTAATTAAATTTCTCGACAAGCCACGCCTGTCCTTTCTCAACATCAGGTGAAACATTTTGAACCTTATCGTTTTCATGCGAATCAATCTCTGTTTGTTGACCGATAGGAAGTGTCATATGCCGGAATGAACGTCATTAGACGTTGTGTTAGTTATTGTTTTGATAATTGTTGATGAAACATGCGATTTCATTTGGTATCCAATAGCTGCTGCCATAACGAGATCCCAATGTTTTGTCGCACCTTTAACGACGTTCAAGTCTTCGCTATCGTACGTCCGACACTCATATAAAAGTTCTTTGTCCCAAATTTCAACTATAAAATTATGAATAGCCGTACGTAAATCATACAGCATACGCGGCTTAGTGGACAAATTGGTATGCCAACCAAGCTTTTCAGTTGTTATATCAAGCTCTTCATCGCGGCGTTCCTCTTTGTAAATATAATCATAAATCTCTTTTAATTTCGAAAGTGTTGTGTGCCCATGATTATTTCTTTCAACTGCAATCAGCGCATTACTAAATAACTCACCCGCCCATTTTAATTCATACGCAAACATGTCCGGTGCAATTCTATTACTCTTGTAACGAGCCACAACACGCGGACGTAGCGTAAAATCCCAAACGATACCGGTTGAACTATCGAGGCCAACACCTTCAGACACATCCGCGCCGATACCATAATCATGCCCATGTTGTGGCTCTTCGTAGATAACCCAGTCACCAACCTTTCGGATAGGCTCACGCGTCTTGTATTGCATTATGAGTTCTGGATCAAACATCTTGCTACCTGACGCGATAAACGCTTCTTCTGGCGTTGTCGGGTATTCTTGCTTGAGTGCTGTCCAGTCACAGCCAAGCGATAACCATTTAAAATAATAGTATGTGATCTGCTGATCCGTTAAACCATACTTTGCCTGCATGATTTGAAACTCGTTCGGTACTTCTTGCGGAATAACCTTTGCAATTTCCTCATCGTCCCACGTCCAGTTGAAAAAGAATGCTTTAAACTCAACCATGTTTGGCGGCGATACACGATTCCATGCAGCCCAAAACATGTCGTGGAAGTCTCCATTTTCTCCTTCAGCTGTTGATTCTATATCCAAACGTCCGTCAATCGGAATAGCCGGAATCGTTCCCTTTTTAATTTCATCAGCCTTATCCGGAAACTTTTTACAGATCTTTCCGTATTCAGAAACATGAACGCGCTGATACGTTCCAGAGCGTCCGGATGTACGAACAGTCACAGATGCGTATGTTCCCTCTTTAACCTTCACCTTGAGCTTATTAGCGCGGTCTACGTCAACCTCGTAATAGTTTTGCAGCGGGAAGTTTTGCCACGCGAGTGAAATCTTATTATCAAAAATATCAATCTGCGAATCCTGATCGTAGGAAAGAAAAAGTGCATCAAAGTTTTTGCCACTAAATAACACGTCGTCGAGCATGTCGATTGCTTCTAGAGACGTAAATCCCAATTGGCGTGATTTAAGGATTATATTGCGCGTGTGCGCGTGTCGAATAAAATAAAGTTGGGCGCGATTTGGCTTGAACGTAATAAGCTGACCAGCCTTATTGGTGATCTTGTATAGATTGCTCAAACGCCATTCTTTATCAAGAATCCGAGCATCAAACAGTTTTGTCTGGTCCGGTGTTATTTTCATTCTGCTTTATAATCTGATCGAGCAGGTTGCCCATGAGCGGCGTTCCCTTAGCTCCTGTTAGTTCCTGACGCTTGCTATAAACCTCTTTGCCAATCGTTTCCTGAACGTGCGTTGTCGCATCGAACTTGATTCGTTTCATCTTTGCGTCATCGTATTCGAACGTGTCACCTTTCTTCGTAACACCAGTGTTTATCGTCTTCATCCGCAAAAAATACTCCATGTTTTTATCAGCCTGAATAAGCATCGCCTCGCGCTTCCAGTTGTCGATATCTTTTCTGAAGCCCTTTGTATCCTCGAAATACCACGTATCCCACGTAGAATTGGGTATTTTTAGCTCTTCCTTGATTGTTTTATACATTTTTCCAGCCAAAACACCCTTTCGAATTTTAGATAATAAAGATCGGGTTAAACGTGTTGGTCGCCCCCATTTTCCTTGTTTACGTTTTGTCCCCATAGTTTAAAAATTTCTTAACGACTTCCAGTGGCCACGTCCAAGGCACTACGTTGCCCCCAGAGCGTTCCCAATATCCCTTCATGGCACATTGTGTGCCGAGACCCATATAAGCACTTGCTAGGACAAGATAGACGGCTAATCCTGCGTTTAAAAGTGGAGCCAACCAGCCGTATGTTACCAGATAAACAGTTTTACCAGTTTTGTCCGTAATAGTTCCAAATGCTGTGTATCCGTTAAGTTCAGGAATCTGTATATGCGCCTCGCTCACCGTGAAGTAAATCCACTCCGATGTTTTTTCTCTTGAAAGTATTTTTTTAATAAGCATATTTTTTGGGACGGATAGGCCTTTGTGCAAATTCTACGGTTTCGGAACCAAGGTTATCATTGCCGGCTAAACGCAAGAGCCTTGGAGCTTGTAGGACACTAGTTGCGCATCCGTCCGCAAAACTAGTATATCACAAGCCTATAGTTAAAACTTCTCCAATTTTTGAGAATCCGGTATTTAATCTTTTTAATTCGATTCCACGCGACATCATAATTTCGTATCGTTCCGACTTTGGTAAGTCTTTTATTTGTTCCCACTCTTCCGGTGTTGCAACACAATCGCGTATGGTCTCAGGATAGTATTGCGGATCTAACTTAATCATGCGGTGACCATTATCATCAAGCGGAGATGTTGCATCTACCCATTCCCCAAACTGTCGTAGCACTGGGGTTCCGTCATGCAAAAATCCCTGCTTCTGTAGTCTGCGCGCTTCCCAATCATATTTTACTTCTTGAATTACAGAAACGCTTGATAAATTTATTGTTGTATTACAGCTTTTGATGTGAACAAGGCCGCTCTTGCCTTTAAGATTTTTGTAATCTTCTTCGCTAATAATAACCTTTTCTCCGCCCATCATTTTTATTTCGTAGTTCATATTGATTGGATTATTCCTTTTGTTTTGTTTTGTAATGATTGTATCCCCGCTACTACGTCACCACGTTTCTGCCATAGTTTTTCGATAGACCCTATCCGTGGAGCGTACTCATTTGTGGCACAGTATTTAAGCATCCCTTGGATTTGAATCTTATTAAATTTATCGAGAAGATGTTTTGCCATAAAACGATCTTGCTGTTTTCGTCCACTAGATTCAAACCCCATTATACTTTTAAAAGTATCCAGTACCCAGTTAATATCTTCATTTCCAAAAACCTGAACGTCAGAGCTTTGCTCTTCTACGGTAGTAGAAGGTATTTTCTTACCTAACCTAACCTTACCTAACCTAACCTGCGACATACCAGTGGTTGACGATTGGTTGCCATTTGGTATGACATTGCTATTTTCTGGCTTTGTTAAGCTATATTTTTTTGTCTGTTTATCAACGACCAGCATTGACTTTTCTTTTCCGTACTGAGTTTCGGTATACCGATCTCCACGAACAAGGTTATGAATGAGCCAGTGCTTTATGACACAAATTCCACTATCGAAAGGTATTATAAATTTCTTTACGGACAAAACCTTGTAATCGTCCTCTTGTGATCCAACCATCCGCATTATCTTCTTCGGATTTGAAATAAAACCATCATCATCCGCCCTCATTGCAAGATGAAAATAAAGCAGCTGTGAACTTTGGGGCATGTCCATGAACGCGTCCGTGTCCACTATTTTTGAACTAAACATTCTTCGCTGTGCCATAAATTTTTAAAAAGAAATCCCCCAAAGGGGAGTGCGTGTGATACGACCCTTTCGGGTCACGCACTCTACTTGGGAGGACTAATATCGGGTATCACGCCGAAGTAACTCAGTATATCATGAGACATACCACAAGCAGTTTTAATCTGCTCATCTCAGACCACTGTAAATGATCTGAGTGAAGAGACTAAGCCCTATCGTTCTTATGGCCAACCTCAACCCAATCTTCTGCAAATAGATCGGACTCAGACGGTAGCCATGGAGATCTGATATCTGATTGCAATCCTGAAACTTCTGGCGGGATTGTTATAAACAGATACGGCACGGACATTTTACTGTACTCATCTGGAATTTGAGCCTGAACAAACAAGCCTTTTCCGTTCCATCCCTGACGTGTATAAAAGCTTCCGCCTTTGATGTCGCTTAGAGCATCTGAGAAATTCATCATACTTCGACAGTAGTTAATTTAGAAACCTTAATTGTAGTTGATTTTCTACCAAAGGTTTTCTTATATTTTAGTGTTGACACATCGAGTTTTGCGTACTGAACGACGATGCTTTTGACTGTTTTTTTAACGAGCGCGGCTATAGAGCCCGTGCAGACAAACGGTTTTGCTGGGGATGCTGGACGACAAGTCCATGATACCTTATCGCCAACCTTCAAAGAACTTTTTTTCATAGAGCGTATGTGTATATGTTGTGTACAAAGTGTGGATAACTAAGGACACTATTTTAATGATCTACCAAGCCATGTTCAAGGCAGTGAGTTTAAAAACTCAAGTCAGTAGTCCGCTTGCTCGCTCTAACTAGGCTTTCGTGCCTTGTTTGGTCAGACAAACACGCCTTTCGGTACGGGGTTTGCGCTTCTCACCCTCAACGTGCGCTACTACTGAATTGAATTTTCAAATCATATTATCCAAAAAACTCGCTTATTTTTTCTTCAATCATTGCATTACTAGCAAGCCAAGGTTTATCATCAATTACAACCTGAAGAATATCGGTGTCTTGATCAAAATGAAATCGAGCTTTTACGCCTTGAATTGAAACCGATCCACCCGACCCAGAAATTGCAACACGACCACCATTTTTTTGAATAGTTCGTAACCCCTCGTTTACTTTTTCAAATGTTGTTTTGATTTTCATAGTAAATATTAAACAAAAAACCACGCTTACGCGTGATTGATTGTGATTGTTTTTGACTTATCCCACGCCGTGAAATAGTCGGCGGTTTTAAAATACTACTTCATCTTCTGGTTTTAGTCAACGCAATCACGCGTTAAAAACACTATAACACAATTTTTAAGTTTTGTCCATGGTGGATATCCTCACTTCAACACGTGGATTCTTCTTGTCATTATGAAATGCAACAAACGAACCACACAACTCTTTGTCGTTTTCAAATAGCGCGTCAGCTAAACTCCCAAAGATGCCCTCCTGATCTCCGTGACGCTCGTTACTCCAGTAAATTGCAATATCCATGCGCCCTACAAAGTCTTTACCATACGGCTTAACCTTCTGGGCTTTCCCCAGAGCAAGCCAATAGCACTCCCGGACATAATCAGCCCACGCGAAGTAGCGAAGAGCCTTAGGAGTCCAAAGAGCCTTTTGGGTTAGCCGAAGTTTCGGCATGGCATTGCCTTTCGGATCCTCTTGATTCCCTCTGATCGTGAATAACCACTGTTGCATAAAGAAAAAATAGTGCCCCCTTTATTTAAGACGCGGGGGCTACGTCGTTCAAGAGTTTACTCATTATAGCTTGAACCACGTTCACGGTAACCGCATTGCCGTAACATTTATAGGCCTGTGAGTCGCTTAGTGCTGAACACCAGTCATCGGGGAAGCCTTGGAGTCTCGCGCACTCAACTGGAGTTAGTCGGCGTATACCGTTGACCAGTGCGACATTATTTCCACCAGTTCCCCAATGAGTTTGAATCGTAGGGCACTCTGCCATTGGATAGATTGGCTTGCCGTGCTTTGGTCGTGGCTCAATGATATGAGGTATTTCACTTGCTTGAACCGTGCCGCTTATACTAGATTTTAGCTTTCCATTTCTGCCGAGGTGGCGCGTCGCAATGTATTTTTCCTCTGCTGGTTCCCCATTGCTGCTAGTTCCAATATCTTCTGTGCTTTCTCTTGTGAAAGGAAATACTTCTGGTCGGGTTGTTCCTCTAAGATGTCCGATAATAAAGATGCGCTCTCGGTTTTGTGGAACTCCGAAATTCTTGCTGTTAAGCACTTGCCATTGGAGGTCGTACCCCAGCTCTGTAAGCGTGGAGATAATGGTTTTGAAAGTCCTTCCATTGTCATGAGATAGCAGTCCTTTAACATTTTCAAGGAGGAATCCGCGTGGGTGTTTACTTTTAAGAATCCTTGCGATGTCAAAGAAGAGAGTACCTCTGGTGTCGGAAAATCCTCCTCGTTTCCCAGCAATTGAGAAACTTTGGCATGGAAAGCCACCCACAAGTAGGTCGAAGTCGGGAAGCTCGGAAGCGTTGATTGCTGTGATGTCTCCATAGTTGTGGTGGTTTGGGAAGTGTGATTGATAGACTTTTGCTGCGTACTTGTTGATTTCGGAGTAACCAATACACACGGGATTTGTCCTCCGCCCATTCCCATTGCTGTCGTAAGACACGGACTTATTCCGTCGTTCCTCCAATGTTGATGTGCCTGCAGTCCTCCAATTATCCAAACGTGGTGCGGTTTGGCAGGTAATGCAATTCCTTTCTTCGTGTTCCCAGCATTCTTGTTGCTCATATGTTTGTTGTATTCCTAGTTCAAATCCGCCTATGCCTGAAAATAATGAAAGGTACTTCATGGTGTTATAAGTAGTGCCGCTTTTGCGCAGAGCGGCAAACTGCATTTCGTGGTCTTGCTTAAACCGTTTCAGTTTGTAACGGTTTGTTTACAGAGGTTGCACGTCCATCTTTCCCAGTAGTCTTTGAAGTGGTCGGTGCGTCTTCTGCAATGGTTACACCACATGCGCTTCATGGCTTGCGCTTCTTGAACGGGCGGTGGTCGGGCTCGTCTTTCTCGGCAGATTTGTAGGAGCCGAGCTTTTGGAGCTGCGGAACATCGTGGTCGGGTTCTTTCCAGCTGCTGCTCTTGGTGTAGTCGCCGTGGTTAGCGGTACACTCTTGGCAGGAGCCGAGAAAGTCGAAGTTCTGGTTGTCGTGGACGCGGTCGATAACCTTGCCACAAGGGCACACGATTCTGCTCACTTAGTCC